>WNFU01008065.1_pt1 | contig 19938 bp, 16 predicted proteins | sample 5400121 | NCBI WGS metagenome assembly WNFU01 (sample SAMN13153360, study PRJNA577476) | soil metagenome | isolation source: 100 cm soil or saprolite under grassland replicate 1 | place: USA:California | collected 2016-06-15 | reverse complement strand
GCTCGTTCCGGGACCCGATACCCGACCTCCTGTCGACACTGCCGTCAAGTCGTCCGCCGTGCACGGCAAACGGACAGGCCTGCCCTACTGGGCCGAGGACGGTCGCGGCGAGACCGCGGACACTTTGCGCATCTACCGTGGCGCGAAAGTCGTGAAGACAATCCAGTACCGCCTGAGTGACACGAATCCCTTCTTCAGGTACACGGGCGCCTGGCAGGTTCCGAAAAAGGCGCGGGGCAAGTACCGGTTCTGCGTCAGCTCCGTCGACCGCGCCGGGAACAAGAGCAACCTCAGCTGCGCGCCGCTGACGATCAAGGAGGCGACGAGTCATAGGTCCCGGCCGAGCCGATCGATTTCGGCCATCAGCCGATCGGTCGCTTCACGCGCCGCCGCCGACGGTTCCGCTGCTCGCAGGTCCTCGAGCGGAATCGGCCTTCCGTAACGGACACGCAGCGGACCGAGCCTTCTCAGCCGATCGGTGCCCGCAATCGCCGCCGGAACGAGCGGCACGCCGGCGTCCAGAGCGATCCGCGCCGCGCCGGTGTGGGCCTTCGGCTGGTACTTCTTCATCAGGCCTTTCCGCTGGCGCGTGCCGTGGGGAAACATCACCACGATGTGGCCCTCACGGACGAGTTGCACCGCTGTGTTGATGGCCTCGACGTCTCGCTCGCCCCGTCGCACGGGAAACGCGCCGCCGGCGCTGATGATGGGACCGACAGGCCACCAGTAGAGCTCCGATTTCGCCATGAAACGGAGGTATCGCTTGGGCCAGAGCGGGACCGCGAGTGGCCAGGGATCGAAGTTCGAGATGTGGTTCGCCCCCAGGACGAATCCGCTGCTCGGAGGCAGATTTTCGACGCCCTCGGCACGCAATCGGAACAGTCCTCGTAAGACCGGCCACGACAGCGCGCCGACGAACCAATAGAAGGGGCTCGGCCGCACGCGGCCAAGTATCTCGGTCTGGCGGCGCTTGGAGCGCTCCGAAGGCATCGCTTGCGATGCCGCAAAGAGCACAGGCGGCTTTGCCGCCTGTGCGTCTAAACCAGCGGGTGGGTGAGCTACGGCTCCGAAGGATCGCTTCCGCTGGCCGCTAATGTGTTTCTCGTGAGCAAGACACTCGTCATTGCAGAGAAGCCTTCCGTCGGCCGCGATCTCGCGGGCGCGCTCGATGGTCCCTTCCAGCGCCGCAAGCTCGAGGACATCAAGCCGAAGCGTGGCAAGAAGAAGGCCGAAGAGCCAGCCGAAGAGGTCGTCGAGAAGGCGACGTCGAAGCCGAAGTCACGCACGACGCGCGATGAGCCGGTCTTCCTCGAATCCGACGAGTACGTGATCACGTGGGCGGTCGGCCACCTGGTCCAGCTCGCCGAGCCCGAGGAGTACGACGAGAAGTGGAAGAAGTGGCGCATGGCGGATCTGCCGATCGTTCCGCCGAACGGGTTCAAGCTCGTTCCGCGCGACGCGAAGGCGAAGAAGCAGCTGAAGCTGATCGAGACGCTGCTGAAGCGTGAGGACGTCGACCGGATCATCAACGCGTGCGACGCCGGCCGCGAGGGCGAGCTCATCTTCGCGTACGTGTACGAGTCTGTGTTCGGCGCGTCCGCAACGAAGGAGAACCCGCCGAAGCCTGTCGAGAGGCTCTGGATCTCGTCGATGACAAAGCAGGCGATCCGGGAAGGCTTCGAGAAGCTCCGTCCCGGCCCGCAGATGCAATCGCTGGAGCTCGCTGCGCGCTCGCGCTCGGAGGCCGACTGGCTCGTCGGCATGAACGCGACACGGGCCGCGACGATTCGCGGCCGCGCGTGGGTCGGCGGCGTCGTCTCGCTGGGGAGGGTGCAGACGCCGACGCTGGCGATGATCGTCAAGCGCGAGCGCGAGATCCAGGCGTTCGTCCCCGAGCCCTACCGGCTGATCCACGGAACGTTCCAGCCCCCGTATCAGGGGCTCTGGTTCGAGGGTGACGAGACGCGCATCTTCGGAGATCTCGAGCGCGCCGATCGTATCGTCGCCAAGGTCTCCGGCCAGGACGGCACGGTCGAGAAGGTCGAGCGCAAGGAACAGGCCGAACGTGCGCCGCTCCTCTACGACCTCACCTCGCTCCAGCGCGACGCCAACCGCCGCTACGGCTTCTCGGCGCGCCGCACGCTGCAGGCCGCGCAGTCCCTCTACGAGGGAAAGAAGGCGATCACGTATCCGCGGACGTCATCGCGCTTCCTGTCCGGCGACATGGTCCCGCAGCTGAAGCCCACGGCCGCGACGCTCCAGCCGATCGGGGATTATCGCGCCGCCGCCGAATACGTGCTCGGGCTCGATCAGCTTCCGCTACAGCGCGTCGTCAACGACGCGAAGGTCGATGACCACCACGCGATCATCCCGACCGACATCGATCACGACGTCAACGCGCTGACGCCCGACGAACGCCGTGTCTTCGATCTCGTCGCCCGCCGCTTCCTCGCCGTCTTCCATCCGCCGGCGCGGTACGCGCGCACGACGGTGATCACGATCGTGGAGGAGGAGCGCTTCCGCACGCGCGGCAAGATCACGCTCGAGGCCGGCTGGCGTGCCGTCTACGGCCTCGAGGCCGACCACGAGCGGCAGTCGGAGGACGAGGAGAAGGAGGGCGGGGAGATCCCCGCGCTCACGGAAGGTCAGACGGTGCGCTGCATCGCCGCCGAGATCGAGGACAAGATGACGAGGCCGCCGCCGCGCTACACCGAGGCGACGCTGCTCTCCGCAATGGAGACGGCCGGCAAGCTCATCGACGACGAGGAGCTGCGCGAGGCGATGAAGGACTCCGGCCTCGGAACGCCGGCGACCCGCGCCGAGACGATCGAGACGCTGATCCGGCGCGAGTACATCGAGCGCGTCGGCAAGGACCTCCAGGCGACACCGAAGGGTATTCAGGTCATCACGATGCTCGAGGAGCACAAGCTCACGTCCCCGGAGCTCACCGGCGACTGGGAGCACAAGCTCTCGGACATCGAGCACGGCCGCGGCGACCGTGAGGCCTTCATGAAGGGGATCGCCGACTTCACCAAGGAGACCGTCGACCAGATTGCTGCACTCGACAAGGAGAAGCTCCGCCCCGAGCGGGTCGAGCTCGGGCCCTGCCCTCGCTGTGGGGCCGAGACCGGCGAGATCATCCGGGAGAACTCGAAGGCCTACGGCTGCACGAGCTGGAAGAGCCGCGAGGAGCCGGGATGCGGCTTTGTGATCTGGAAGCGGGTCGCCAGCCGGACGCTCACACCGGAGATCGCCCGGCAGTTGATCGAGGAACGTCGGACCCGGGAAGTACTCTCTGGCTTCCGCTCACGAAACGGCAAACCTTTTCGTGCGCGGCTCGTCTTGAACGACGAGGACAAGATCGAGTTCGAGTTTCCCGTGCGTACGCAAACCAAAGAGCCCGCGGCGACGGAATAACAAAGGGCACGGTCTCGTTGCAGTTGTCGCACCCGTCCAGGGCGGTTCTCCCTGGAAAGAACAGGGAATCCCGCCTACAGTGCGAAGGTCAGCAGAGAATCACGAAGTACGCCGCGAAAGGAACATTTGACACAGAACCAGCTTCACGAACTGCTTGATTCCGACCAGGCCAAGGCGCTCGTCGAGGGCGCTGAGGAGCGTGGGCACCTCGAGGCTGCCGAGCTCGAGGCCTTCGCCCTGGAGCACGACCTCAACGAGGACGAGGTCGAGGAGCTGACCCGCGAGCTCGAGCGCATCGGGCTCGAGGTGCGCCAGCCTGCCGCCGAGGCCGAGAAGGAGGCCGAGAAGGAGAAGGCCGCAGAGCCGGCCGAACAGCACGTCCTCTCGGGCTCCGCCGACAGCCTCCAGCTCTTCCTGGCCGACGTCGGCCGCCACAAGCTGCTCACCGCCGCGGAGGAGGTCACCCTCGCCAAGGCGATCGAGCGGGGCGACCCCGTTGCGAAGCGGCGCATGATCGAGTCGAACCTGCGCTTGGTCGTCTCGATCGCCAAGGGCTATCGCGGACTCGGCGTCCCCTTCCTGGACCTGATTCAGGAGGGCACCCTGGGCCTCAACCGTGCTGTCGAGAAGTTCGACTGGCGGCGTGGGTACAAGTTCTCGACGTACGCGACCTGGTGGATCCGCCAGTCGGTGCAGCGCGCCGTGGCGAACCACGCCCGCACGATCCGCGTGCCCGTGCACGTCGTCGAGCGGCAGCAGAAGCTATCGCGGGCGGCGCGCCGGCTCGAGGTGGAGCTGGGCCGCGAGGCGACGAAGGACGAGCTCGCCGAGGCGACGGGGCTGCCGATCCAGCACGTCGACGAGGCGCTCGGGGCCGCCCAGGCGTCCGTTTCGCTCAACCAGACGGTTGGCGCGGACGACGAGGGCGAGCTGGGCGACCTGTTCGCCGACCGCGAGGCCGCGGATCCGTTCGACGAGGCCGAGGAGTCCCTCCGGCGCCAGGGCGTCCGGCGTGCCCTCGACGCCCTACCCGAGCGGGAGCGCCGCATCCTCGAGCTCCGCTTCGGCTTCGAAGGCGAGCCGTGGACGCTCGAGGCGATCGGCCACGAGCTCGACCTCACGCGCGAGCGCGTGCGCCAGCTCGAGGGCCAGGCCCTTGCGCGCCTCTCGGCGCTACGAGATCTGATCTCCCTCGCGGCCTAACAGAGCGCGCGTATCGGATCGGAGATGAGAGCGGCCTCCCGGCCGCTCTCAATCGTTTCGCGCTAGCGGACGTCTTAGGTTGAGGAAGGCTTAACCTTCTGTTCATACTTGTGCGTCCGCCTAGGGAGGCGGGACGACGAAAGGAGTTTGTGTGAGGGGGAATTTGAGAAGGCTGGCCCTGCCTCTCGCTGCGCTGTGCGTGCTGGTCGTTGCGAGTACGGCAGGCGGAGCCTCGAAGGCAGGCACGCTCGTGTTTGCCGGCGCGTCGGATCCCACGTATCTGGATCCGGCGCTCGTTTCAGACGGCGAGTCGTTCCGCGTCACGGAGCAGATCTTCGAGGGCCTCGTGATCCTGAAGCCCGGGACGACGAAGGTCATTCCGAGGCTGGCGACGAAGTGGAAGCTCACCGGCGGCAAGACGTGGACGTTCTGGCTCCGACACGGCGTGAAGTTCCACGACGGCACGCCCTGGAATGCCGCGGCCGCCTGTTACAACTTCAACCGCTGGTACAACTGGACGGGAGCGTTCCAGGATCCGTCGGCGACCTTCTACTACCAGGCCACCTACGGCGGATTCCGCCACAACGAGGTCGCCAATCTGTCTCCGCCGCTGTTCCGCAGCTGCAAGACGGTCGGGAAGTACAAGATCGTCGTCCGGCTGACCCGCCCGTCCGGCGTGTTCTTCCCGTCGCTGGTGATCTCATCGTTCGCGATGCAGAGCCCGACCGCGATGAAGAAGTACGGCGCCGATCAGGCCACGCTGACCGGAGGTACGTTCAAGCCGACCGGCACGTATGCGTTCCAGCATCCGACCGGCACCGGCCCGTTCAAGTTCTCGTCGTGGACGATCGGGCAGAAGGTCGAGCTGCTCCGGAACGCCGGCTACTGGGGCGTGAAGCCGAAGATCAGCAAGATCGTCGTCCGCCCGATCTCGGACAACGAGGCGCGTTTCCAGGCGCTGAAGACCGGCGAGATCAACGCGTTCGACCTCGCTCCGCCGCAGGACATCGGCGGTCTGAGCAGTGACTCCCGTCTCAAGGTCATCAGGCGTCCGGCCTTCAACGTGGCCTACGTGACGATCCACCAGGGCGCGGGCTCGCCGATGAACGACATCAAGGTCCGGCAGGCGGTCGCGTACGGTCTCGATCGTGCGACCGTCGTGAAGCAGTTCTACTACGGCACCGGCAGGGTCGCCAACGAGTTCCAGCCGCCGTCGCTGTTCGGCTGGACGAACAAGGTGACGAAGTACCCGTACAACCCGACGAAGGCGAAGTCGCTGCTCAACTCGTCGGCTTGTCACGTGCCGTGCAAGATCGACTTCTGGTATCCGACGGGCGTCTCGCGTCCGTACATGCCGGATCCGAAGCGGAACTTCGAGGCTTTCGCAGCCAGCCTCGACAACTCCGGCTTCAGCGTGACGGCGCACAGCGCGCCGTGGCGCCCGACGTACGTGCCGAAGGTGACCGAGGGAAGCGCGGGCGATCTCAACCTCATCGGCTGGACCGGTGACTACGGAGATCCCGACAACTTCCTCGGGACGTTCTTCCGCAACTTCAACCCGCAGTTCGGATTCCACAATGCTGCGATCGAGGGGATCCTGAACCGCGCGCTGAACGAGCCGAACTTCCCCAAGCGAGTGAAGCTCTACCAGCAGGCGAACGTCATGATCATGAAGTTCCTGCCCGGCGTTCCGTATGCGCATGCAACTCCGGCCCTCGGGGCGGAGAAGCGCATCCAGAAGCTGATTGCCACGCCGGTCGGGGGCGTCTGGTTCCAGTTCACCACTTTCGGAGGTCAGTAGTCAGATAGACAGGCAGCCGGCGGACACCGCAGCTCGACCAGCGGTGTCCGCCGGCCCAGCGCCCACGATCAGACTGCGCCATGCCGCGTCCTCAGTCGCGCCCGTGCTAAAAGCACGGGCACTCCCTGCGTCCTTGCCTGGCTTGCTGCTCGCGACCGCTGAATCCGGCAACACCACTGGCCGAACTGCCTGATGCTTCGGTACGTCGTTCGCCGGCTGTTGCTCCTCGTCCCGATCCTGCTCGGCGTCTCGATCCTGATCTTCTTCTGGGTCCACGCGCTACCGGGGAACCCGGCCACTGCACTGCTCGGCGAGCGTGCGACGCCCGAGCTCGTGAAGCAGTACAGGGAGCGGTACGGGTTCAACCGTCCGCTGCCCCTCCAGTACGTCGACTACCTGAAGGTAACCGTCGTGGACGGAGATCTGGGGACGAGCATCTCGTCGCGCCGCTCGGTGACGTACGAGATCAAGCAGCGTTTCCCGGCGACGATCGAGCTCGCCATCGCGGCGATGATCTTCGCCGTCGGCCTCGGCATCCCACTCGGCTTCTTCGCTGCCAAGCGCCATGGCGGCGTCTTCGACCACTTAACTCTGATCGGATCGCTGCTGGGGATTTCTATCCCGATCTTTTTCCTCGCGATCATCCTCAAGTACCTGTTCGCGGTGAAGTGGCACTGGCTGCCGAGCGTTGGCCGTGCAGATGTGCTCAGCGACGCGAAGCACCCAACCAACCTCTACATCCTCGACGCGATCATCGAGCGCGACTGGCACGCGCTGGTCGACGTGATCAAGCACCTGATCCTTCCCGCGATCGCGCTCGGGTCGATCCCGCTGGCGGTGGTCACGCGGATCACCCGCGCCGCCGTGCTGGACGTCCAGAACGAGGACTACGTTCGCACGGCCCGCGCCAAGGGTCTTGCGCCGCTCACGGTCGACCGCCGCCACGTGCTCCGGAACGCACTTCTGCCCGTCTCGACCATCATCGGACTGCAGACCGGACTGCTGCTGTCGGGTGCGGTCTTGACGGAGACCGTGTTTGCGTATCCCGGCATGGGCTCCTGGCTGCGTGACGCAATCTTCAACAGCGACTACCCGGTCTTACAGGGTGGAATCCTCTTCCTCGCGATCGTGTTCGTGCTCGTGAACCTCCTCGTGGACATCTCCTACGCGATCATCAACCCGCGTATCCGGTACAGCTGATGTCGGTCGCCGAGCTCGAAGCACGGGAGATTCAGCTCGAAGGGCCGTCAGGGCTGTGGAGCGAAGCTTGGTACCGGCTCGTCCGCAATCCCGGCGCGATCCTCGGCGCCTTCTTCGTCTCCGTCTTCGTGACGTGCGCGATCTTCGCACCGCTGATCGCGCCCTACGGGCCGAAGGAGCAGAATCTCAACCTGCTCAATCTTGGCAAGCCCGTAGGCCCCAGCTCCGGCCACCTGTTCGGCGTCGATCTCCTCGGACGCGACGAGTTCTCACGGATCATCTACGGGGCGCGCTTCTCGCTCCTGATCGGCGTCGTATCCGTGTCGATCGGCCTCTCGATCGGGCTCGTGCTCGGCTCGATTGCCGGCTATGCGGGAGGCCTGGTCGACTCCGTGATCATGCGGGCGATGGACATCATGCTGGCGATCCCGGGCCTCCTCTTTGCCATCGGCATCGTCGCGATGCTGGGACCGGGGCTCGGCCAGATCATGATCGCGGTGGGAGTCGTCAACATCCCCATCTTCGCGCGGCTGCTTCGCGGTTCGATCCTCGCGCAGAAGGAGAACGATTTCGTCCTGGCGGCGCGTTCGGTCGGTGTCAGAGGCCGCGTGATCTTGTTCTCTCACATCCTCCCGAACGCCATCTCCCCCGTGATCGTGCAGGGCACGCTCGCGATGGCGACCGCGATCATCGACGTCGCCGGCCTCGGCTTCCTCGGCCTCGGGCCGCAGGACCCGGCAACGCCGGAGTGGGGGACGATGCTGACCAGCGTGAACGACTACCTGGAGGTCGCGCCGTTCTTGGCGATCATCCCCGGCATTGCGATCGTCTTCTCGGTGCTCGGTTTCAACCTGATCGGCGACGGGTTGCGGGAGGCGCTGGATCCGAAGCTTCGCACCCGTGGCTAGAACCGCCCTTCTCTCGGTCGAGGATCTGCACGTGCGCTTCTGGACGCGCCGCGGCACCGTGCACGCGGTCAACGGCATCTCGTTCGACATCGCGGCCGGGGAGACGCTCGGCATCGTCGGCGAGTCGGGGTGCGGGAAGAGCGTGACGTCGCTTGCCATCCTCGGTTTGCTCGCGCGCAACGGGCGTGTCGAGTCGGGAGCCGCGCTGTTCGAGGGCCGCGATCTCATTCGTCAGAGCGATCGTGCGTTGCGCCGCATTCGTGGGCGTGAGATCGCGATGATCTTCCAGGATCCGATGTCCTCGCTGAACCCGGTGCTGACGATCGGCCGTCAGATCCGGGAGGCGTTGGAGACGCACTTCGACATGGATCGGAAGGAGGCGGAGGCAACGGCCGCCGAAGCTCTCGATCGCGTCGGCATTCCGAGCGCGAAGGCGCGGATCCGCGACTACCCGCACCAGTTCTCCGGCGGGATGCGGCAGCGCGCGATGATCGCGATGGCCTTGGCGTGCAAGCCGAAGCTGCTGATCGCCGATGAGCCGACGACTGCCCTCGACGTGACGATTCAGGCGCAGATCCTCGATCTCCTGCGCGCGCTCGTCGCCGAGGAGAACGCGGCGCTGATCCTGATCACACACGATCTCGGCGTCGTTGCCGGAATGTGCGAGCGCGTCAACGTGATGTACGCGGGCATGTTCATGGAAACGGGGTCGGCCGAGCAGCTCTTCGGCTCGCCGCGCCACCCGTACACGCTCGGTCTCCTGCAGAGCGTTCCGCGTCTCGACGCCGCGCGCCGTGCGCGGCTGCATCCGATCGAGGGCGCACCGCCGAACATGCTGCGTGCGCCCGCGGCGTGCCCCTTTCAGCCGCGCTGCCGCTTCGAAGTCGAGCTGTCGCGCCAAGAGGTGCCGCCGCTCGTCGAGATCGAGCCCGGTCACAAGGTGGCGTGCTTCAACCCGGTTCCGGTCGACGAGTGGGACCGGGCGCGCGCGGCGGCGACCGCCTGATGAGCACGAACGGAGCCGGGCCGCTCGTCGAGCTCGAGCACCTCAAGGTCTACTTCCCGATCAAGAGCGGGCTCGTCCTCGACCGGCACGTCGGCGACATCCGCGCCGTCGACGACGTGTCGCTCACCATTCGCCGTGGCGAGACCGTCGGGCTCGTCGGTGAGTCAGGCTGCGGAAAGTCGACGGTGGGCCGCACGATCCTGCGTCTTTACAAACCGACCGCCGGCCGGATCCTCTTCGACGGACAGGACATCTCGGAGCTGGGAGAGACCGAGCTCCGGCCGCTGCGCCGGCGCATGCAGATGGTCTTCCAGGATCCGTTCGCATCGCTCAACCCGAGACACAGCGTCGGGCGAATCATCGGCGAGCCGCTGCGCAGTCATGGCCTCGCGAACCGGCGCGAGGCGTCCGGACGCGTTCGAGATCTCCTCAAGACCGTCGGCCTGCCGTCGGATGCCGCGGGCCGCTATCCGCACGAATTCTCGGGGGGCCAGCGCCAGCGGATCGGTTTGGCGCGCGCGCTGGCGCTCAATCCCGACTTCGTAGTCGCCGACGAGCCCGTCTCGGCGCTCGACGTCTCGATCCAGGCGCAGATCATCAACCTCTTCGAGCAGCTGCAGGAGGAATTCGAGCTCACGTACCTCTTCATTGCGCACGACCTCGCCGTCGTGCGGCACATCTCCGACCGTATCGCCGTCATGTACCTCGGCTGGATTGTCGAGATCTCGCCGGCGGCGGAGCTGTACGACAGCCCGCTGCACCCGTACACGATCTCGCTCCTGTCCGCCGTGCCGATTCCGGATCCGGTCGTGGAGAGCCAGCGCGAGTCGATCCTCCTCGCCGGCGATCTTCCGAGTCCGGCCAATCCGCCGCCGGCGTGCCGCTTCCATACGCGCTGCCCGTTCGTGCAGCCGACGCGCTGCCGCGACGAGATTCCGCCGTTGCGCAAGCTCGCCGAGGGTCACGAGGTCGCCTGCCACTGGGCCGAGGACATCAAGGAAGGAAGGATCACGCCGCGCGAGCGCGAGCCGGTCTTCGAGCCGGGCCCGCAAGAGGCGCCGGAAGCGCCGCCGCCAGTCTGAGAATCTCGCGCGTCTCCAAAGGAGCAACGCGCAGCTCGGGCGGCGGTTGTCGCAGAAAGGTTCCGACCACGAGGAGGGCGTCGACCTCCTCGGGGTCGAGGTGAGTGTCGGCTGCCCGTCTCACCTCGGCCAGACCGGACTCGACCTCGAGCCGTGCGCCCTCGCCCGGAGGCAGCGTGCGGATCGCCGCAACTCGTCCGCCCGCGACGAAGATCGCGCGGGCAAATCCGGGCTCGGCAGAAGGAACGATGAGGCAGCAGCGGACGCGGCGGAGCTGCTCGAGACGTTGCAGCGAGCGGACCACGTCCTCGAGCGCGGCGATGCGGTCGCGCAGCCGGCCCGCGTCCTCGTAGCGGCGGCAGTCGGCGAGGTCGCGCAGCCGCGCGCGTAGGCGTGGGAGCGCGAGCTCGGGTCGTTCGGCTTCCTCGGGGCGGAGCACGCGCGCCGCGAGACGGGCTCGACTCCGGCTCTTCAACGGTCCGGCGGGACCGGGCTTCGAGGAGCAGACGACGGTGTCGCCCCGGCGGCGCAGGTACACGTAGCGATCGGGTCGTGCGTTGCGTGCGTTCGCGGGTGGACGGAGCTCGCGAAGCAGGCGGAGCTCCTCGAGCGCCGCCTCGAGCTCCGACCCGCAGACGCGCCACTCGATCCGATCGAGCGCCGCGAGCGCCGACTCGACCGCGGGCCGTTGCCGATCGGTGCGGAAGTACGAGCGCAGGCGCGCGCGCAGATCGCGCGCTCGGCCGACGTACAGCACCTGGTCGTGACGGTCGCGAAAGAGGTACACGCCGGGCGAGGTCGGGGCGCCGAACGCGAGACAGCGCTTCGCGTACACCTTGCGGACGCGTGGCGCGGCGAGATCGACGAGGTCGGCGACCGTTCGCGCCCCGCGCTCCTGCGCGAGGCCGAGCAAGTACAGCAGGATCTCGGCGGTCGCCTGCGCGTCCGGGAGCGCGCGGTGGCACGGCCGCGCGGCCGTGCCGAAGAACTGCGCCAGCGAGGCGAGCCCGGCGCGCGTTGTTCGTTCGGCGAGCAGGCGGCGCGCGAGCCCGACCGTGTCGACCACCGGCCCCGCGAGGCGCGCACCCGTGAGGCGTTCCGTCTCGCGGTCGAGGAACGCGAGGTCGAACCGCGCGTTGTGCGCGACGAGCACCGCGTCGCCGGCGAACTCGAGGAAGCGGCGCACCGCGACGGCCGGATGCGGCTGTCCCCGCAGCTGTGAATCGCGCAGGCCGGTGAGGACGCTGATCGTGGGCCCGATCGGAACGCCCGGATCGACGAGCAGCTGGAACTCCTCGTCCAGCTCCAGCTCGCGTATGCGCACCGCACCGATCTCGCAGATACGCGACGTGGCGGGGCGCAGCCCCGTCGTCTCGAGATCGACCACCACGAACGTCGCCTGCTCGAGCAGGAGGTCGACACCGGGCGGATCCGCCAAGCCGACGGCGTCGCCGCGCCAGGTCAGGCGCGAGTCCTCGCCGACCACCTCCTCCAGGAGGCTACGGGCGAGACCGACGGGCGCCTGCCGAAGCAGGAGGCTACGGGCGAGACCGACGGGCGCCTGCCGAAGCGCGAACAGCCGCCGCGCGGCGTCCTCGGCGAAGACGGGGCCGCGCCGCTCCTCGACGAGCTCCACGAGCCGATCGGCCGCATCGAGCCGGAGCTGCATGACGGAGAGCGTAGGCGAACATACGTTCGCTGTCCAGGGCGGACCCATCTCGTGCCTGGCACCGGCCGCGAAGCGGCCTGTCCGCGAAGCGGACCTGTGGAGAGGGTCTGGGGGAACCGGGAGGTTCCCCCAGACCCTGACGAGGCCATATGGCGTACCGCCGACTTGGCCGGCTTGTTCCTCGCGACGCCGACCAGCAGGAGGCTGCCGGTACTCCCGTCTCGGAGGACGACCTAAAGCCAGGCGACCTGATCACGTACGGCGACGAACAGTCGACGACGCACATCGCTTTCTGGTTGGGCAACCGCCGCATTCTCCACGCGACGGAACGCGAGGGCGTCAACGGTGTCGTCGAAGAGTTCGAGCCGGAGCACCTCTATGCGCAGCGCCGGCGCTTGATCCGCTTGTAGACCAAACCGAACTAACGGCAAGCCGGGAAAGACGTCTGTAACAATCATCGATCCGCGAGCGGACGAGGGGGGTCTGCGCCCGCCGTGGCAGCCCCAAGGGAGGAGTTCCTAGTGACAAAGAGATCGAAGTTGATCCGGTCCGTCGGCGCTCTGACGCTCGTGGCGGCTCTCGCTCTCCTCGCCGGCTGCGGCGGAGGGGGGAAGAAGTCCACGGGCGGCGGCGGAGCCGGCAAAGGCAAGACCTATCCGCTGCTGCGGATGGCGTTCGGCGCTCCGGACTACATGGACCCGGGCCTGTACTACACCGTCGCTGCGTACCAGCTCGACGCCTATGTGTGGACAGGGCTCGTGGGGTACAAGCATGTGGCCGGTCCCGAGGGCGCGAAGCTCGTGCCGTACCTCGCGGAGAGCATGCCCAAGATCTCCGCAGACGGCAAAGATCTGAAGTTCACGCTCCGCGAGAATCTCAAGTACTCGGACGGTCGCCCGGTCAAGGCGAGCGACTTCAAGTACACGATCGAGCGCGACTTCAAGATGGACTCTCCCGGCGTCGGCTTCTACTCGGCTATCCAAGGCGTGAGCGGTCCGAGCGGCTTCGCGGAGACGAAGAAAGGCCACATCTCGGGGATCATCACGAACGATGCCAACCGCACGATCGAGATCAAGCTCGATCAGCCCGAGGGCGACATGCTCTACATCCTCGCGCTCGAGTTCTCCCATTTCGTGCCGTCGGGGACGCCTGCCACCGACCAGTCCACGCACCCGATTCCCTCCACGGGCCCGTACATGATCCAGAGCTACGTGCCGAATCGCAGCTTCACGCTCGTCCGGAATCCGCACTTCAACAACCAGATTCCGACGATGCCCTCGGGCGCGCCTGACAAGGTCGTCGGCAAGATCATCACCGATCTGGTCGCGGCCTATCAGCAGGTCGTCAGCGGCAAGGCGGACTACGACTACAGCCAGGTCCCGAACGATCGTCTGCCGGAGGCGCAGTCGAAGTACAAGGACCAGCTGAGGATCTACACCAACGCGAACACGTGGTACTACTTCCTCAACAACAGGATCCCGCCGTTCAACAACATCAAGGCGCGGCAGGCGGTCGAGTACGCCATCGACCGCGACGCGATCGCCTCAGGAGTCTTCGGTGGCCTGGCGAGGCCGACGCAGAACTTCCTGCCGCCCGGGTATCCGCAGTACAAGAAGATCGACGCCTACACGTTCGATCTCGCCAAGGCGAAGCAGCTTGTTCAGCAGTCGGGGACGTCCGGGCAGACCGTCGACGTCTACGGCACGAACGCAGATCCTGCCAAGGGCTCCGTCGAATACCTCGCCGGGCAGCTGGCGAAGATCGGCTACAAGCCGAAGCTCCATCTGCTCGCGCCCGGCGTCTACTTCCAGACGATCGGCAACCAGGCGACAAAGGCCCAGGCCGGCCACACCGACTGGTACCAGGACTATCCCCACCCGATCGACTGGTTCGACGTCCTCCTGAACGGCAACCGCATCACGGACACCCATAACAACAACGTCGGCAACGTCGACGTCGCGTCGGTGAACAAGGAGATCGAGGCACTCAAGAAGGTCACCGACCTCACCCCGGAGGCGAATGACCGCTGGGCGAAGGTCGACCGCGATCTCATGGTCACCTACGCCACGACCGTGCCGTATCTCAACCGCTCCGGCACCGACTTCTTCAGTACCAAGATGGACATGAGCTGCTACACGTTCACGGTCGTCCAGTACTGGGACTGGGGCGTCAGCTGCCAGAAGTAGGAAAGTCTTCAGGAGGAGAGGGCCCGGGCCGGCCCGTGCTCTCCCTCCTGTTCGACTCTCCGCTGTACGGGAAAGAAGGCGTCGGTGGCGACTGAGTCTTCGACCGAGTTCACGCTTGATTCGGCCGCAGCGCTCGCGGCAGAAGAAGCGGGCGCCATCGAGGGCAAGAGCCCGTGGCTGCTCGCATGGCGGCGGCTGCGCAGGAACTACATAGCCCTCAGCTTCCTCGCATTGTTCGTCGTGGTCCTGGTCGCCTGCGCGCTCGCGCCGGTCTACAAGGATCACGTCGCCCACACCGGGCCGAACGTGGGCCATCTCGGCGAGACGTTCACGCGAGACGGGAAGCAAGTCCAGATCGTCTCGAAAGGAGGCTTCGTCAACGGCCAGTTCGTCGCAGGAGGCATTCCCGTCGGTCCGCAGCTGTGGCATGCGGGCGGCAGGTATGTCTTCGGTGCCGACAACCAGGGCCGCGACGTTGCCGTCCGCCTCCTGTACGGCGGAATCAACTCGCTCAAGGTCGGGATCGGCTCGGCGATCATCTGCACGCTCATTGCCGTTCTGCTCGCGCTGGTCGCCGGCTACTTCGGTGGCTGGGCCGACTGGCTGATCTCGCGCTTCTTCGACCTGATCTGGGCCTTCCCCGTGTTACTCCTGGCCATCGCGCTCGGTACCGCGCTCTCGATCAACGGCTTCCACCACTTCGGCATCAACCTCCAGCAGGGCAGCCTGTGGATCCCGACGCTCGTCATCTCGTACGTGCTCATCCCGTACGTGGGCCGGCCGCTCCGCGGCCAGATCCTCTCCCTGCGGGAGAAGGAGTTCATCGAGGCCGCGACCGCTCAGGGAGCGAGCCCGCTGCGAGTCATGTTCACCGAGTTGATGCCGAACGTCGCTTCGTCGGTGCTCGTCTTCTTCACGCTGATCATCGCCAACAACATCCTCACGGAGGCCGGGCTCTCGTTCCTCGGCGCCGGCGTGCAGCCGCCCAACCCTTCGTGGGGGACGCTGATCGCCGACGGTCAGGACCGGATCGCGACCGCGCCCTGGCTGGCGATCATTCCCGGGATCGCGATCGTGCTGACGGTCCTCTCCCTCAACATCTTCGGCGACGGGCTGCGTGACGCGCTTGACCCGCGCGCGAAGGTGAGGATCGAGCACTGATGCTCACGTTCATCGTCAGACGTCTGATCGGCGCGCTCCTCGTGCTCATCGCCGTCAGCTTCATCACCTATCTGATCTTCGTGAAGATCCCGGGCGGAGATCCCGCGCAGCGCATCGCTGGCAGGACTGCGACCGACGCGAACATCGCGGACATCCGGCAGAAGCTCCATCTCGACGACCCGTTCTACTCGCAGTACTGGGCGATGATGAAGTCCCTCTTCAATGCGGATCTGAAGTCCTACGCGAGCCAGCTCAACGTCGTCGACCAGATCAAGCAGGGAATCCCGGCCACGTTCTCGCTCTGCATCGGCGCAGGGCTTATCTGGCTCGCCTTCGGCATCCTCGTCGGCGTCATCTCGGCGGTTACCGCCGGGCGCTGGTCCGATCGCGTGATCACCTTATTCGCCTTGATCGGTATCTCCATGCCCGTCTTCTGGCTGGGGCTGATCGCGCGTTACCTGTTCGCGCAGGATCATCCCTTCCACTTCTTACCGGACGGCGAATACGTCGCCTTGACCAGCAATCCGTGGCAGTGGTTCGTCCACCTCCTGATGCCGTGGCTGGTCCTCGCCGTTCTCTTCATCGGCTTCTACGGTCGCGTCCTGCGCTCGAACATCCTCGACACGATCAACGAGGACTACGTTCGGACCGCCAAGGCCAAGGGGCTACCCTTCAAGCGTGTGATGGTCAAGCACGTCCTCCGCAACTCGCTCATCCCGATCGTCACGCTCTTCGGACTCGACTTCGCGGCGGTGCTCGGCGGCAGCGCGATCCTCACCGAGACCGTGTTCAACCTGAAGGGTGTCGGCTACTACGCCGCGCAGTCCGTGCAGGATCTCGACCTGCCGCCGATCATGGGCGTGACCATCTACGCGACGTTCTTCATCGTTCTCTTCAGCGTCTTCGTCGATCTGCTCTACGCCTGGCTCGACCCCCGGATCAGGCCGACGTAATGGCCGAGCGTCTGATCGAGGTCAAGGACCTCAAGGTCCAGTTCGCCACCGAGGACGGGATCGTCAAGGCGGTCGACGGCGTCGACTTCGAGCTCGCGCGCGGCCAGGTGCTCGGGATCGTGGGCGAGTCGGGCTCCGGCAAGAGCGTGACCGCGATGACGCTGCTCGGACTGACGCGCGACCGGAACACCCGCTTCGAGGGAGAGGTGCTCTACAAGGGCCGTGACGTGCTCAAGATGAACGAGGACGAGCTGCAGGAAGTTCGCGGCAACGAGATGTCGATGATCTTTCAGGACCCGATGACCTCGCTGAACCCCGTCTACACGGTCGGGGCGCAGATCTGCGAGGCGATCCAGATCCACGAGCGGGCCGACAAGCATCAGGCGCGCAGGCGTTCCGTCGACCTCCTCAGGCAGGTCGGGATCCCCAATGCGGACTCGCGCGTCGACAACTACCCGCACGAGTTCTCCGGGGGGATGCGGCAGCGGGCGATGATCGCAATGGCGCTCGCCTGCAACCCCGACGTCCTGATCGCCGACGAGCCGACGACGGCGCTCGACGTGACGATCCAGGCGCAGATCATCGAGCTGATCGACCGGCTGAAGGACGAGTTCAACTCGGCGGTGATTCTCATCACGCACGACCTCGGGGTCGTGGCAGACATCGCGGACGAGATCCTCGTCATGTACGCCGGGCGGGTCGTCGAACGGGCGCAGACGCGCGCGCTCTTCTACGACCCGCAGATGCCGTACACGTGGGGCCTGCTCGGCTCGATCCCGCGACTCGACCGGCCCAGGCAGGAGCGGCTGCACTCGATCAAGGGAACGCCACCCTCGCTCATCCGCACGCCGAGCGGCTGCAAGTTCCGGCCGCGCTGCCCGCACGCCTTCGACAAGTGCATGGAGGAGCCCGATCTCGAGAACCGCGTCGAGACGCCGGGCCACCTCGACCGCTGCTGGCTCTCGGTCGCCGACAAGCGGAAGCTGCGGGATGCGACGATCGCCGGCGAGGAAGCAGCATGAGCTCGCGGAACGGCGGCGACCCGCTCGTCGAGGTCCGGAACGTCAAGAAGTACTTCCCGATCCGGAAGGGCCTCCTCCAGCGGGAGGTCGGCCGCGTGCATGCCGTCGACGACGTCACCTTCGCCGTGCGCGAGGGCGAGACCCTCGGGCTCGTTGGGGAGTCCGGCTGCGGGAAGTCCACGCTCGGCCGAACGGTCGTCCGCCTCCTCGAGCCGACCGGAGGGGCCGTCCTCTTCGAGGGCCGCGACATCTCGACCCTCGGAACCCGTGCCCTGCGGCCGCTCCGCCGGCAGATGCAGATGGTCTTCCAGGATCCCTACGCCAGCCTCAATCCCCGCAAGCGCGTGGGCTCGATCATCGGTACGCCCCTGAAGATCCATGGGGTCGAGAAGTCGGAGCGTCGCCAGCGGGTGCAGGAGCTGCTCAAGACCGTCGGGCTCTCGCCGGAGCACTACAACCGCTTTCCGCATGAGTTCTCCGGCGGCCAGCGGCAGCGGATCGGCGTCGCCCGCGCGCTCGCCCTGCACCCGAAGCTGATCGTCGCCGACGAGCCGGTCTCCGCCCTGGACGTCTCGATCCAGTCGCAGATGCTGAACCTCCTGGACGATCTCCAGAAGGAGCTCCAGCTCACCTACATCTTCATCGCCCACGATCTCGGGGTCGTCCGCCACGTGAGCGACCGGATCGCCGTCATGTACCTCGGGAAGCTCGTCGAGCTCTCGCCGGCGGAGGAGCTCTACCAGCGGCCGATCATGCCCTACACCGAGGCGCTCCTCTCGGCCGTCCCCATCCCCGATCCCGACCTGAGCGCGAAGCGCGAGCGGATCGTCCTCGAGGGCGACGTCCCGAGTCCGATCAACCCGCCCTCAGGCTGCCGCTTCCATCCGCGCTGCCGCTACATGACCGATATCTGCAAGGAGGTCGAGCCGCCGCTCGTGGACTATGGGAAGGGGCATCTCGCGGCCTGCCACCATCCGCTGAACGTGGACAAGGCCACGCTCGAGCGGGCCACCGTCTCGCAGCGCTATACGCCGGAAACGGCGGATGAGGGGGCGAAGCCCCAGGAGCCCGGGAAGGAAGAGGCGCGCCCGATCCCTCGAAGGAGGTAAGACCCCGCGCTAAAGGGGCTTAGTCATGCGGCCGATAGGCCAGGCATGGACGCCGCTGAGCGCAAGGAGATCCTGAGCCGCTACATGGACCACCAGCGCCGCTTCGAGGCGGTCGCTGCCAAGCGACAGACCGGAAACGGCGAGGTGATTCCCTTCAGCGGACCGCTCCGCGAGCTCGAGCAGGAGCCGACGATGCGGGAGATCGAGGTCCTGCAGCTCATCTCGGACGGGCTCGTCAACCGCGAGATCGGCGTGCGGTTGTTCCTCAGCGAGGAGACCGTCAAGTCGCACGTCCGCCATCTGCTCGCAAAGCTGCAGGCGCGCTCACGCGCCCATGCAGTGGCCGTCGGCTTTCGCCGTGGCCTGATCGCCTGACGCTGCCCCTTTAGCCCCGTTTTCCACGGCCTGTGGAAATCCCTCAACAGGGGGATGTCCACAACCTGGGGACAACGGAAGCTACGCGAGCTTTACCAGGTCTTGTAGTTGCCCGCGATTACTGCGCGGGAGGCGAGGCGGATCACCGATTTACGCACGGTGAGATCCCTCCAACATAGGGGACTGACGGCGATGCGAGGTTATACCCCTTTTGGGTGATAAGTCAAGAGTTTTGCTAAGGATCGGTCGCTCAAATCTGCCGATTTACGGCTGGACCGCCTGTCTGTGGCTCGGCGCTGGGGCAACCGGAATTGCCCTTTGGAGCGGCCCCTCAATGCCCTCTCTGTGGATCGTTGGGGGCCTTGCACTCCTAGCCGCCATTGCTGAGCGTCAGAGCGTTCCGCTGACGCGCAACACCGAGGCTTCCGTTGCGTTCCTGCCTTTCGTCTTCTGTGCCGTAGCTTTCGGCCCGTTCACTGCCCTCGTCGTTGGTGCTCTCGCAGGGCTTGGCGACTTTCGGCGGCCGTACCTCCGGTGGGCCGTTTATCTCCCAATCCGGACGCTTACCGCCGCTGCTGCAGGCCTTGCCGCAAACGCCGTAGGGCCCAGCGGTGGACGAACAGCATTTGGCGAAATCTTGCTCGCGACTTTGGCTGCGTCCCTTGCGAACCTAGCTGCTGATCTTCTGTTCAACCTCGGAACGCAAGCAGTCCGCCGGGCTGGTTCTCCTTACGCCCTTCTCCGGGCCCTCGGGCCGCTCATTTTCGTGCAGGAGCTGCTTTATACGCCGTTGGTCGCGCTCTTGGTCTACGGGTACCACCTCTACTCCGTCGCGATCGTCGGAGC
>WNFU01005567.1_pt1 | contig 19941 bp, 17 predicted proteins | sample 5400121 | NCBI WGS metagenome assembly WNFU01 (sample SAMN13153360, study PRJNA577476) | soil metagenome | isolation source: 100 cm soil or saprolite under grassland replicate 1 | place: USA:California | collected 2016-06-15 | reverse complement strand
TGCCAGGCACGGCGCCTGGCGACCTTCTCGGCGACCGGCTGCAGCACCCGGCGCAGGGTGGCGAGGTTCGCCTCGATCCACTGGCCGCGGTCGAGCGGCATCGCCGTCGGCGGCGGCAGCTCGCCGCCGAGGCCGGTGAACTCCGCCACAGCCTGGTCGGCGACGGTCGAGATGTCGTCGAACTCGCGCCGCCAGGCGGGTCGGACGAGCAGCTCGTCACCGCCGGCCACGCGCCGGCCGACGCGCGCGGCGAGGTTCCAGTCGATGATCTCGGGGATGCCGGTCGACGAGGTGGTCGAGACCACGGGTGAGCTCCAGCGACGAGACGAGCCGAGCTCTCAGGCTACGCCAGGATCAGCGGTTGCGGTTCTCGCGCCGGAAGCTCGGGGCGTAGCGGATGTAGCCGGCCAGGGCCGCCAGGAACAGCACGGCGCCGAGCGCGAGCAGGCCGTAGCCGGCCCAGAAGACCACCGGCTTGCCTGGCGGCGGCGGGCCGCCCGCCGCCGGTGGGGGGATCACCTGCTGGCCGCCGCCCTGCGCGCTTGCGGCGGTGGTGGTGGGCTGAGGGCCAACGGCGCCGACCTGGATGGTGCCCTTCATGCCGAGGGACACGTGGGTCTGGCAGAAGAACGGGAAGGTGCCCGCCTTGGGGAACTTGACCGTGCAGCTCCCGCCGACCACGCCCATCTTGTCGACGCCGCAGCCGGAGGCGTCGAACTTGTTGTCGCCAGCCAGGTTGGAGCCGTCGCCGGAGGCGACCGGGTGCGGCGGCCCGCTCGCCACCTTGAAGGTCACCGACTCGCCCGGCTTGATGGTCACGTTGGCCGGCTCCCACTTGAACTGGGCGGTGCCGGAGACCGTTGCGCCCTTGGCCTGCGCTGCGGCCGGTGGGCTGGAGAGGGCCACCAGGGCCACGCCGAGGGTGGCGACGAGCAGGGCGGCCAGGGTGAGACGGGACGAGCGGCGGAGTGGGACGGGCATGAGGCTGCGTGCGCTCCTTCACACGAGGTCAACCGGGATCGCCCCCGGGCGGCCGCCGGGGCCGAGGCGCGGCCGATCGTAGCACCACCGCTCGGCCCGCCCGCGGTCTAACCCGATCGGGCCAGCCTGTAAGGGCTATTAAGACTAGACCTGCGCCCTCCGAATCAGGAACCAGTGGGTCTGAAACGCGATCTCCGCAGGCCAGTCGCCAGCCCACAGCGATGCTCGGCGAGGCGGGGCAGGAGGGGTGCTCATCCGGTGCAGTACGTGACCGTGGTTCGCGCGCCGCCGCCACTCCACCACCGCGGAGCAGGCAAGGAGCGGCCGCAGGGTCGACCCGTGCCCGCGGCCGCGCCGGCGCGCCAGGCCCCGAGGGCCGGGCGGACGTGGGCACGCCGCCGTGCCCGTGTCCGCCGGGTCGCCTGGCACGTACGGACCTGCTCCGTCGTGACCACTACGGAGCCCGACCGGGAAGCCGTCATGGAGCAGTCCGCACCCAGGCCGCGCCGCACCCGGGTGCACGGCGTGTGACGGCGGAAACCACGCCGGCGGTGCTGCCGGCGAGGCTCAGACGCTTCATCGTCATGGTGCTGGTGGCCGGCTCGGCCGCCACCGCCGCGGTGGTAGCGATCGAGCCGGGCCGCCTCGGCGGCGGCGAGCCCGGCAAGGTGGCCACGCTGCTCGCCCTCACCACCGCATCCGAGCTTGGCGGCCTGCGCCTGCGCCACCGCGGCGCGCTGGAGTCGCTGTCGCTGTACGAGAGCATGCTGGTGGCCAACACCGCCCTGCTCCCGGCGGGACCCGCCATGCTGGTCTCCCTCGCCGGGTTGCTGCTCGCCCAGGCGATGCTGCGCAGGGCGCCGGTCAAGGTGCTGTTCAACGCGGGCATGTACGGCACGGCGCTGGGCCCGGCGGTGGCGCTCTACCACGTCGTGGCCGACCCGGGCGAGCCGCTCGCAGCGCGCAGCGTGGTCGCGATGGCCTTCGCGGTGGCCACCTTCGCGCTGCTCAACCTCCTGCTCATCAGCCAGCTCATCGCCACCGTCGAGGAGCGGCCGGCGCACCAGGTGGTCGGCGAGTCGTCCAAGACCTCCACCCTGACCTTCCTCGGCAACGCCTCGGTCGGCATCATCGGGGTGGCGCTGTGGCTGCGCGCCCCGGTGGTGCTGCCGGCGGTCCTGCTGCCGGTGGCCACCCTCTACCTCGCCTACCAGTCGGCCGCCCGCGAGACCGAGGAGCGCGACCGCTTCCAGAACCTCTACGAGATCGGGCAGTCCCTCTCCTCCTCGCTGGTCCTCGACGACGTGCTGCCGGTGGTGCTGCCGAGGGTGGCGCGGCTGTTCGGCGCCGCCGAGGCCCGCCTGCTGTTCGCCTCGGGGGTGAGCCGCCCGTTCGGCGCGATCCACGACGCCGAGGGCTTCCGCTACGGGTCGGCGAGCGACGCCGACCTCGAGGCCCTGCGGCTGCTCGGCGACTCGATGCACCCGGTCCTCGGCAGCCGCGAAGGCGCCCCGGCCGGCTGGAGCGAGGTGCTCGCCGCGCCGCTGGTCGCCCAGGGCAGGCACCACGGCGTGATCCTGCTCGGCAACCGCGAGCAGCGGCGTCACCGGCTGACCCGCACCCCGACCCGGTTCACCAGCCGCGACCCGCAGCTCCTCTCCCCGCTCGCGTCGGGGCTGGCCGTGTCGATCTCCAACGCCACCAGGCTCGCCCAGGTCAAGGAGGAGAAGTCCAAGCTCGAGCAGATCCTCGGCCTCTCCTCCGACGGCATCCTGCTGCTCGACGGCAAGGGGCGTGTGCGCCTGTGGAACCAGGCGATGGAGCGGATCACGGGAGTGGCGGCCGAGGAGGCGGTCGGCCTCGCCTACAACGAGTGGCTCGCCGGCCCCGACCCGAACGGCCACCAGGTCACGCTCGAGACCCTGCTGGCCGAGACCGGGCCGGACAACCCGAGGGCCTCCGCCGAGGTCCGCGTCCACACCACCGAGGGCCTGGAGCGCTGGCTGCGCTGCAACCACTCGCTGCTGTTCGACCAGGGCTCCTGGACCACCGACGTGGTGATCGTGCACGACGTCACCGCGATCAGGCAGACCGAGCGCCTCAAGGCCGACTTCGTCGCCACGGTCTCGCACGAGCTGCGCACCCCGATCACCCCCATCAAGGGCTACGTGGAGCTGCTGCGCATCAAGGGCGACAAGCTGTCCCCCGAGAAGCGCCAGGAGATCCTGGGGGTGATGGCCGAGCGGGCGGAGCACATGGCCCGGCTGATCGAGGACCTCCTGCTCGCGTCGCGGATCTCCTCCGGACGACCGGACTCCGCCGTGCCCGAGCTGACCCTGGAGCGCCTCGACCTGGTGCGCGCCGCCCGCACAGCGGCGGCCGACTGGCTGCGCGAGCCGGGCCGGCTCACCCTCGAGCTGCCCGACGAGCCGATCGAGGTCGACGCCGACCCCATGCGCCTCGGCCAGGTGCTGGCCAACCTGCTGTCCAACGCGCACAAGTACTCGCTGGCGGACCAGCAGGTGGTGTTCCGGGTCGACCAGGACGGCGGCTGGGCGCGGGCGTCGGTGATCGACCACGGCCGCGGCATCCCCCGTGAGGAGCTGGAACGCATCTTCGACAAGTTCCACCGCGTCGACGACCCCATGACCATGACCACCAGCGGCACCGGGCTCGGGCTGTACATCGCCAGGGAGCTGGCCAGGGCGATGAGCGGGGAGATCGAGGCGTCGAGCGTGCTGCACCAGGGCTCGACCTTCACCCTGCGCCTGCCCCTGGCGGCCGCCGCGGAGGCGGCCGCCGACCGCTGGCCGACGCCCGCCTCCGCTTGACCGTCCGCCGGCGCGCGGCCGCCGCGGTCGTCTCCGTCCGACGGGTGGTGGTCATGCACTTGGCATGCCACTAAGATCCGGGCCCCGGACAGCCCGCTGGATCACCGGTCCGGACTGGAGATGTGGCAATGAGCAGGACGCGCCGCCCGGCCGAGACACCAAGCGCCGAGCGCGGAGCGGCGGCCGTCACCTACGCGCTGATGGCCGCCGTCGTGGCCCTGCTGCTCTCGGTCGGCTTCATGCTCCTGCACGGCGGCGTCGCGGCCAACCTGCGCCGCGGCGGCGACTGCCTGGTCTCGCTCGACAGCGCGCGGGGATGCCCGTCCGGCGGGGTGGGCCCGGGCGGTGGGCCCGGCGCGCCGCCGGGCAGGACCACCACCACGTCGAGCAGCACCACCACGAGCACCACGAGGCCGAGCTAGTGGCGGGTGGGCGGCCAGGGTGGGCCGTCCACCTGCCCGCCGGGATGGACCCTGCCGAGGTCGACCTGCTCGCGGAGCAGAGCCTGGCGGCGGCATGGGGCCGGCGGGCCGCCGCAGCGCCGGAGCGGCCGCTGCTGTGGCAGGCGGGGCGTGGCTGGCTCAACCGGGGCGAGCTCGACGAGGCCAGCCGGGTGGTCGCCGCCAGGCTGCGGCGGGCCGGCCTGCGGCCGGGCGACCGCCTGGCGTGCTCGGCCGCCGCCTCGACGGAGCTGGTGGTGGTGCACCTGGCGGCGCTGCGGCTCGGCCTGGTGATGGTGCCGGCCAACCCGGCCTACAGCGAGCGCGAGCTGGCCCACCTGGTCGGCGACGCCGAGCCGCGGGCGGCCGTGGTCGACGACCCGTCGCGGGCGGACATGGTGCGGCGCGCGGCCGGCGGGGAGGTGCTGGTGGTCACCCCGAAGGTGGACCTGCCCGGCGGCCCGGTCCCGGAGCTCGACCGGGCCGGGCCGGGCGACCCGGCCGTGATCTGCTATACCTCGGGCACCACCGGCGCGCCCAAGGGAGCGGTGCTCAGCCACGGCAACCTGCTCGCCGGAGCCGAGGCGGTGCGCCTGGCATGGCGCTGGAGCGACCAGGACCGCCTGGTGCTGTCCCTTCCCCTGTTCCACGTGCACGGGCTCGCCGTCGGGCTGCACGGCACCCTGCTCGCCGGAGCGTCGGCCGTGCTGCTCCCACGCTTCGACGCCGACGCCGTGCTCGACGCGGTCGCCGAACACGACGCCACCCTGTTCTTCGGCGTGCCGACCATGTACGCGCGGCTCGCCGCCTCGCCACGAGTGGCCGAGCTCGAGCGCCTGCGCTTGTGCGTCTCCGGGTCGGCGCCGCTCCCTTCGGCCCTGTTCGAGCGCCTTGCGGAGCGGTCGGGCCAGCGCGTGCTGGAGCGCTACGGCATGACCGAGACGCTGATGAACGTCTCCAACCCCTACGAGGGTGAGCGCCGGCCGGGCACGGTCGGGCTGCCGCTGCCAGGCGTGGAGCTGCGCCTTTCGGCCGGGGGGGAGGTGCTGCTGCGCGGCCCGAACGTCTTCTCGGGCTACTGGCGCGACCCGGACGCCAGCGCCGCCGTGTTCGACCCCGACGGCTGGTTCCGCAGCGGCGACCTCGGCCGCCTCGACGAGCGCGGCTACCTGCGCATCGAAGGGCGCAGCAAGGAGCTGGTGATCAGCGGCGGCTACAACGTCCATCCCCGGGAGGTCGAGGAGGTCCTGCAGGCTCACCCGGCCGTGGCCGAGGCCGCGGTGACCGGCACGCCGTCCGAGGAGTGGGGCGAGGTGGTGACCGCCTGGGTGGTGCCCGCCGGCCCGCCGCCAGCGCCCGACGAGCTACTCGCCTTCGCCGCCGAGCGGCTCGCCCCGTACAAGCGCCCGCGCCTGGTCCGCTACCTCGACGCCCTGCCCCGCAACGCTCTCGGCAAGGTGCAGCGCCACGAGCTGCGCTGAGCTGGGACGCAGGTACTGGTGAGGCGAGGGCCGACCGGCCGGACCGAGGGTCGAGGACGGGTCCGGAAGCCGGGAGGAACCTACGGAACCGCCCCGGGGGGGTCGAGCCTGGGCCCGGCCGGCCGGCGCTCGCCTCACCGGCTCACCCGGCGAGGGGGTTGTGCTCCCGATCGGACCAGGTTAAACCCATCTGGCGCAAGCCGCCTGATCGTGCGGCGATGGGGCTGCGCGTCCGGCCCAGCGCGTGCGGCATCGAGCCGGCCCTCTGCCCCTGGTCGCCGGCATGGGTCGTCCGGCTCCAGGAATGCCGGGACGCCCCATTCGCCTTTCAGAGGGTTCGTGCCGCCCTGCGAATTCCTCACCTTGACGCCCCGCGGAGGCGTCGTCAGGTTACCGCCGACCGTGTCGACCACAGGGGGGCCAAGAGATGCCGAGTGAGATCGAGCAGATCGACGACCGGGGGATGGCCGCATGGGATCGCCACGACGTCGCGGCGTTCGTGGGGCTGCTGGCCGCTGACTTCGTCTGGACGGACCTCACCCTGCCGGAGCCGATGCGGAGCAGGGACGAGGCCCGCCAGTACATGCAGGCATGGTTCACCGCATTTCCCGACATGCGCGTCAAGCAGACGAACCGGGTGGTCGGCGGCGGCGACGTCGCCGGCGAGATCGAGTTCACCGGCACCAACTCCGGCCCGATGATGATGGGCGGCATGGAGATCCCGCCGACCGGCAGGAGCGTGCTCGGCAGGGGCAGCTATTTCGCGCGCGTCGAGGACGGCAGAATCGTGCGGTTCAGCTCGCACCCGGACGTCGCCGGCCTGATGATGCAGCTCGGGCTCATGCCCTCCATGTAGGAGGCTCGGACCCGCGGCAGCCACGGTTGGACCGCCTTGAGCGAGGCCACGCGCGTGCCGATGAGGTTGCGACGGAGCCGTCCGCTGCACCTCGCAGGAGACCCGCGATGCCTGTTGCCCTGGCCACCTGGCTGCCGAAGGGAGCCGGCCTCTCGCCCGAGGCATGGCAGCAGCGGCACCGCTTCCTGGTATGGGTGTTGTGGGCGCAGGTACCCCTGCTCGGGCTGTTCACCCACCACCCGGTGCTGCACCTGCCGCTCGAGCTCGGCTTGATCGCGCTGTTCGCCTGGCTGGCCTCCAGCGGCAGGTTCGACCGCACGCTGCGCTCCACCTTCAGCGCGTTCGGGCTGCTCACCTGCTCGGCGGTGCTGGTCCACCTGACCGGCGGCCGCACCGAGATGCACTTCCACTTCTTCGTGGTCCTCGCGCTGATCGCGCTGTACCAGGACTGGCGGCCGTTGCTGCTGGCGCTGGGCTACGTGGTGGTCCACCACGGCGCGATGAGCGTGATCGACCCGCACGCGATCTACAGCGACGCCCGCGACGTGCGCGCCGGGCTCTCCCAGATGGTCGTCACTACCCCAAGGACCAGGGTAGGTGACGAGGTGGGCTACGGCTCACCGAGTCGCTGACGCATCGCCCGGGCCTGCTCGTCCAGCTCGAGCGCCCGCCCGTCCTGCCCCAGCTCCTGCAGGTCGATGGCAAGGTTGGCCAGGCTCTGGGCTACGGCCGGGTGGTCGCCCTGGTACAGCCGCTGGCGCATCGCCAGCGCCTGCTCGTCCAGCTGCAGCGCCCGCTCGTACTTCCCCAGCTCGGTCATGTCGATCGCCAGGTTGTTCAGGCTGGTGGCCACGTCGGGATGGTCGCCCCGGTGCAGCCGCTGGCGCATCACCAGGGCCTGCACGTTCAGCTCCAGCGCCCGCTCGTACTCCCCCAGCCTGCGCAGGTCGATCGCCAGGTTGCTGAGGCTGGCGGCGACGTCGGGATGGTCACCCTCGTGCAGCCGCTGGCGCATCGCCAGGGCCTGCTCGTTCAGCTCCAGCGCCCGGTCGTGCTTCCCGAGCTCAGTCAGGTCGATGGCCAGGTTGCTGAGGCTGGCGGCCACATGGGGGTGGTCACCCTCGTAGAGCCGCTGGTACATCGCCAGGGCCTGCTCGTTCAGCTCCAGCGCCCGCTCGTACCCCCCCAGCCCGCGCACGTCGATGGCGAGGTTGGTCAGGCTGGCGGCCACGTCGAGATGGTCACCCTGATGCAGCCGCTGCCGCATCGCCAGAGCCTGCTCGTTCAGCCCTCTCGCCCGCTCGTGCTCCCCCAGCTGGCGCACGTCGATGGCCAGGTTGGTGAGGCTGGCGGCCACATACGGGTGGTCACCCTCGTAGAGCCGCTGGTACATCGCCAGAGCCTGCTCGTCCAGCTCCGTCGCCCGCACATACTCCCCGAGGATGCGGACGCCGTAGGCGAGGTCGTTCAGACTGGCGGCCACGTGACGATCGTCGCCGTCGGACAGCCGCTGGTTCATCGCCAGGGCCTGCTCGGTCAGGTCCCGCGCCCGCTCGTACTCCCCCAGCTCGGTCAGGTCGAAGGCAAGGTTGCCCAGGCTATCGGCCACGTCAGGGTGGTCACCCTCGTAGAGCCGCTGGTACATCGCCAGGGCCTGCTCGTGCAGCTGTCTCGCGAGTCGCACGCTCAGCCCACGCTCACGAAGGTAGACGCCCGTTCTTTCCAGCAGGCTGGCCAGTGCTGAGTTGATGAGCTCCGGGGTCCTGGCGCGGTCGAGCACGGCTTGGGCGTGGGCGAGCAGCTGTGCGCACCGCGGCCACCAGTCCGGCTCGCTGCCCTGATAGGGGAACAACTGGGCGAGCAGCCCGATCGCCTCGGTGGTGCGTCGCTGACGGTCGGCGTCGGCCAGGTGGGCCACGGTGATGTCCTGGACGAGCGGGTGCATCCGAGCGGTGCCAGCCACGTCAGCGGTAAGCAGCCCTTGCTGGTAGAGCTCTTCGACCAGCTCCTCACGGCGCAGCGAATCCACGACCGCGGCAGCGAGCTGTTCCGGTAGCAGCTTGGCGTCACTGAGCAGCAGAGCCATGGGGATCCTGTCGGGGGCCAGCAGCCCACACAGCTCCACCAGCCACAGCGCCGCCGGGTTGGTTGCTCGCAGCTGGTCCAACACCAGGGTGACGGCGGCATCCACGGTGCCGTCGTAGGCGAGCGGTTTCCCACGGGCCAGCAGCTCAGCGCGTCGCTGGTCGAACAGTTCCAGGTAACGGGCCAGCTCCATGCGCTGCCGGGCCGCAGAGGCGGCGGCCTGGTCCAACGCCAGCGGCAGCCGGCCGAGCGCCTCCGCCAACCGCCCTGCCGCCTGCTCATCCTGGTCGCCGGAGCGGCGCCCGAGCAGCCCGATTGCCTCTTCGAGTGGCAGCAGGTCAACGGGAACCAGGTCGGCGACACCCTGCCAGGCCGAAGCGCGTGAGGTGACCAGCACATGCCCCCCACCGGCCTGCGGGAGGAATCGTGCAACCGCGTCCGGGTCGGCGGCGTTGTCCAAGACCACCAGCCACCCCGACCGCTTCCCGAGAAGATCCCGCGCCTGGGCGGCCAGCTCGGCCGGGGGCAACGCTGCCGACAGCCCCAACGCAACTCCGAGTTCCGCCAACGCGGTCAGCATGGCAAGCTCGGTCTCCGAGGGCACCCACCAGCCAAGCTCGTAGTCGCCCCGGTAGCGCTGCGCATAGGCCAGAGCCAGCTGGGTCTTGCCGACCCCACCCATGCCGGTCAGCGCCGCCGTCGGCACCAGCGTCGCGGCACCCCGGTCGGTCAGCTGGTGTCGCAATGCGGCCAGCCGCTCATCCCGGCCCGTGAACGAGCCCACCGGCGGCGGGATCTTCCACGCCTGGCCTGCCACGACCCCAGGCAGCCCCCCGACCAGCCGGTAGGTGTTCTGGCTGGCAGCGAGCCGAGCGGACTGGTTGGTGGTCCTCGAGGGCACCGCGGACGGCGGAGACGTAGAGTCTGGGGCCATGCCCCCTCCCCGAACATGTAGCGCCCCGGAGTGGGCTGCTGCGGTTCGGGGCCGTGGGTGACGACTTTATCCGCTTAGCGGGCTTGATTCTACTCGCGATCCTCGACCGATCCGAGACGCGCCGCTTCTTGCTGCTGGCCTGCGATCCAACCTGCTTCAACCGACGCTTGGGCGGATACCGCCTCAGCCTTCGTGACCGGCGTGGTGGCTGCGGCGCACGACCACCAGGAGGTACTCGTCGGTCCAGGAGACCTCGGGGCCGGGAAGGCTGGCGACGAACGCATCGGTGGCGGCGGCCAACTCCTCCGGCGGGTAGAGGCAGAACGTCGAGTAGTGACGCCCCTCAGCCTGGGCTCGGAGCCGCTCAGGAGTGCTCACGCGCCGGTAGCTGAACGTGCGTGTGCCGGCGAGCACCAGATCCCCGACCTGGCGGACGGCGTCCCCGAACGCCCGCTCGCTGTGCAGCCGCTGCTCCTGCTCGGCGAAGCCGGGGAAGTAACGGCCCCAGACCGTCCGCGCATTCTGCTCCGGGGTGCGGGTGTAGACGAACAGCTGGCCGTCCGGCCGCAGCACGCGGGCGACGGCGACCAGGAAGCGGCCCAGGTCGAAGTGGTGCACCGAGTTGAACGAGGTGACCAGGTCCAGGCTGCCGGTCCTGATCGGCAGTTCCTCGGCAGTCGATCGCAACGGCGCCAGCACGAGGCGCCCGTGGTTGCTGGCCTGCAGCTCGGCCAGCATGGCCGCAGAGAGGTCGCTGGCGACCAGCAGCGACCCCTCGGGCAGCAGAGCGCGCAGCAGCCGCGAGTACCGACCGGTCCCGCAGCCGACGTCGACGCCGCTGACCGGGCGGTCGGGCAGCAGCTGACGAATCCTCCGCACCGGCGCCTCGTCGGTCGTGCGCAGCGACTCGTAGACAGCGGCAACCTCCTCGAAGTGGTCGCTCAAGGTCACGCCTGGCACCTCCAACGGTGGCTCGGAAAGGCCCGGGTCGGCTATGACCATCATGCGCTCGCCTTGTTCGGTTCACACGCCGGTAACCAAGGCGTCAGGGAGCGCAGCCCCGAATACCGTGTCCGGGCGGGCCGCTTGTCATCGCTGGCCCGCTTTGACCTGGTCGGCGATGGTGAACCGGAAGGTGCTGCCCCCGCCCTTGGTGGGGTCGACCCAGATGCGCCCGCCGTGGCGCTCCACGACCCGCTTGCAGGTCGCCAGGCCGATCCCGGTCCCCGAGTACTCACCGCGCCCATGGAGCCGCTGGAACATCTCGAAGATCCGCTCGGCGTAGGCCGGGTCGACCCCGATGCCGTTGTCGGCGACCGCGAAGCACCAGGCGCCCTCGCGCCGCTCCGCCGACAGGTGGACCACCGGTGGCCGGTGGGAGTGGAACTTCACGGCGTTGGCGACCAGGTTCTGGAACAGCTGGGTGAGCTGCACCCGGTCGCCGGTCACGACCGGCAGCGCTGCCTGGGTGACGGTCGCGTCGGCCTCGCGGAGCAGGACGCGCAGGTTGGCGGTCGCCTCTTCGGCTGCCTTGGCAGTTTCGACCGGCTCGAACCGCTGCTGGCCGCCGTCGACCTGGGCGAAGGCCAACAGCTCCTCGATGAGCGTCTGCATGCGGCCCACGCCCTGGACCAGGTCGGTGAGGAAGTCGTCGGCGTTGGTGTCCAGGCGGCCGCTGTACTGGCGCGCCAGCAGGCTGGCGGTCGCGGAGATCGCGCGTAGGGGCTCCTTGAGGTCGTGGGCGGCGGCATAGGCGAACTGGTCGAGGTCGGCGTTGACCCGTTCCAGGTCGGCCGTGCGCTGCTGCATCTCGGCGTTGGCTCGGGAGAGCGCCTCCTCGGCCCGCTTGCGGGCGGTGATGTCGCGCCACACCACCAGCACCCCGTCGCCCAGCTTGGCCGCCCGGACGTCGTGGGCGCCCGTCGGCGTCTCGACGGCGGTGGGGTCGTTGTAGTCGAGCGCCTCGACCCAGAACGGCTCGCCGGTCTCCACCACCCGCCGGCATCCCTCCACCAGCCCGCTGCGCGCCTGGTCCAGTTCGGCAAGGGCAGTCCCGAGGAACGCCTCCCGGGTCAGGCCGCTGAGCTGGCAGGCGGGATCATTGGCGTACACCGCCTGAAAGTTGACGATGACGTCCTGGTCGTCGCGTACGGCCTGGTAGACCGCCACCGGGTCCGGCATGGCCTCCATCGAGGCGCGGAGCTGCTGCTCGGATTCCCGCAGCGCCTCCTGCTCCCGCGGTTGGACGCTGGCGTCCACCGCGAGCACGAGCCCGCCGGTCACCGTGCCAGCGGCATCCAGGACCGGGACGACCTCGCCACGCAACAGTAGCCCGTCGACGGCCAGCTCGACGGGGCCGCCATTGCCCGCCAGTGCCGCCCGGCAGTGGTCCAGCGCCTGCGGCCCCCGCCCAGTGGCGAGCACCTCGGCGACCATCCGGCCGACCAGCTCCTTTGGCCGCCAGGCAGGGGTGCTCAGCGCGTCGCTGATGGCCAGCCGCAGCCGCAGGTCACGGTCGAACAGCAGCAGCGCCATATCCGGCAGCGCCTTGAGCAGCGACCGGTAGGTCGCCGGGTCGAGCTCCGGGGCGGCAGCCCACGCTTGCCCCGGCGGGTCGGTCCCGTCGTGGCGCATTTCGTCCGGCACGGTCGTTACCTCGATCAGGTGAGCCCGCGACCCGCTGGCCAAGTAGCGTTCGTCCGTTTATCGCCCACAAATTGGAATCCCTTGACCGACCCCGTGCCGTGGCCGCGCCTCTTGATCACCGGCGCCACCGATCACCTGACCGAGGGTGGAGGATGCTCAACCGGTGACGCCCTGACCAGGGGCCTGACCCGCGCTTCTATGGAGCCCTGGGTCGGATTCTCCCTGCTCACGTTGGGTGCCGCCTCGATCCGGACGGATCGAGAAGGGTCACGTCGGATCGTCTGGGTGATCAAGACCTCGGTCAGCCGACCGCAAGGAAGTGGCGGCCGTCGCCAGCCGTCTGCCGCGGCCGATAGCCCAAGCAACGCTGTGACTGATTCTTACCGGTTGGCTCTCCGGCATCCGAGGTGGTGCACCCGGCTTCGTGGATCGGCACGGGGTTCATCGAGCGCGGCGTCGACCAGGGCGATCGCTGAGCCAGGCTGTTCATCCTCGGGATGCTGGCGGCCGAAGGAGTATGGGACACCTCGACGAGACTGCCGCGACAGGAGGCCCCGCCCGTGAAGCTCGTCGGTTCGATCAGCGCCAAGATCCTGGCCCTGACGGCGACCGCCGTCCTGGTCGCCGTGCTCGTCGGAGTCACCGGGACGGTCGCGGCCAACCGGCTCGGCGGTCGCGTCGACCGGATGGCGGTGGTGCAGAAGGCGCTGCACAACCAGGCCGAGAGCGACGGCGCCAACTACGCGGTCGAGTACGACGTGCTCGCCATGGTCACCACGCGGAGCGGCGACAAGCGCAAGGCCCTGATCGACGACCTCGCCAAGCGGCGCGAGACGCTCGCGCACGGGCTCAGCGAGAACCGCGCGCTGCTGGTGGGCGCCGGCGCCGGCGACCAGGTCGGCGCGGCGTTCGACAAGGCCGCGGGGCCGCTCCAGGCCTACCTGGCCGCCTCCTCGGCGGTGGTCGACGCGCTGGCGACCGATCGAGCCACCGCGGCCAGGAAGGTCCCAGCGGTCGACGCCGCCCAGGATGCCTTCGACGAGCCGTTCGACGGGGTCACCGAGGCGATCAACGGGTTCGCCGCCACCGTCCAGCTCGAGGCCAACCGCGACGCCCGCCGCGCCCACCAGATCACCCTGGCCGCGCTGGTCTGCGCCTGCCTGCTGCTCCCGGCGGTCGGCCTGGTCATCCGCCGCGCGATCAACCACACCACCGGCGAGATCGAGCAGACCTCCGTGATGCTGGCGGCGGCGTCCGAGGAGCTGCTGGCGGTCAGCCGGCAGATGGCCGCCACCGCTCAGACCGCCTCCGACGAGGCTGGGCTGGTGTCGGCCACGGCAGGGGAGGTCTCGGCCAGTGTCGCCTCGGTCGCCGCGGGCGCCGAGGAGATGGGCGCGGCGATCGGTGAGATCGCCCGCAACGCCGTCGACGCCGCCGGTGTCGCCGCGTCCGCGGTGCGCGTGGCGGACGAGACCAACGCCACGGTTGCCAGGCTCGGCGCCTCCTCGGCGAAGATCGGCGAGGTCGTCAAGGTGATCACCTCGATCGCCGAGCAGACCAACCTACTGGCCCTGAACGCGACCATCGAAGCGGCGAGGGCGGGCGAGGCTGGCAAGGGCTTCGCGGTCGTGGCGGGTGAGGTCAAGGTCCTGGCTCGGCAGACCGCCAACGCCACCGCCGACATCGCCGCGCGCATCGACGCGATCCAGGCCGACACGAAGGCGGCTGTGGCCGCGATCGGCGAGATCGGCACGATCATCGCGGCGATCGACGGCACCCAGGCGACCATCGCCGCGGCGGTCGAGGAGCAGACCGTGACCACGGCCGAGATCAGCCGCAGCGTCACCGAGGCGGCCACCGGCTCGGCCGGGATTGCGGACAACATCACCGGCCTCGCCCAGGCATCGGCGCAGACCAGCAGCGGGGTGGACGAGATCCAGCGGGCCGCGCAACAGCTTGCGGGGATGGCGGCCGAGCTGCAGCTCCTTTCTTCCTTCCAGGGCTCTAGCAGACTCCAGCCCTCCCGAGCCTGACAAGCTTCCTGAACTCGCCCACCTCCCAGGCGGTGTCCTGGGGTTCAGGGTAGGAGTCTGTGGTCATCAGCTGGCATTTCCATCGGATCAGGAGTGGAGCCCGAGGTCAGATTCGAACCGACGACCTTCGATACGAGGCGAGGGGCAAGGCTCAGCCAGGTACCGGCGGGTGCTATCTGGGCTGGTCAGGTCCGGCGCCGCGCTCGTTGAGAGCGACGCTGTCCGTGTCGTTACGGTAGGTGGAATGACTGTGAGACTGACTAGAGGAGCGTGGGGGATGCGGCTACGGCAGGGCGGTCAGGAGCGTGAGCCCGGGCGCCTCGCGGAAGATGTTGTCGTGTGAGACGAGCGGAACCCGCAGCCAGACCGCCGTAGCGGCGATCCAACGGTCCGCTTCGTGCACCGGTTGCGCCAACCCATGACCCTTCCTGGCGCATGCGTCGCGGAGATCGACGTAGACGCCGGTCAACTGCGGCCCTGGCCAGACAACCTCAGCAGTGCCGATCCTGAGATCGAGCCGCCGAAGCCGCGGGTCGCCCCAGCCTGCACGACGGGCTCCGTATCGCAGCTCAGCCACGGTGATAAACGAGATGAAGACCGGTCTGCCAGCCAGGAATGGCTGGTACGACGATGCAAGGACCCGCTTGGTAGGGAGGAGATCCGCTCCGAAGACACCGGTGTCTGCGACTACGGGCCCAGCGTGCTCAGCCGAGGTCACGCTTGCGTGATCTCGGCCCAGAAGGCCTCGGCCTCCTCGTCGGACAACTCCTCGATCACCATGTCCTCATGCGCTGGGAAGGGACGGCCTCGGCGCAGCAACTCCTCACGTGTCGCCTCTAAAGAGGCGCCACGCGGCGAGCCATCAGGATCGGGCCTGCGCTGCACCGACACTGTCACTCCTCCATCATCGAGCCTGCAAAACGGCGCTTCACAAACCTTAGCCGTCCGCGGGCAGCCGTGCGACCCATCATCCACAACGCCAGACGATCGGCGGGACACGGACGGCTACTCGCTCGCTGCGCAGAGATGGCTCGGGGATGGAGATGGCAGCTTCACAGCTGACCCCGAACCAAACCTGTGCAAGCGACGACTTCCTCAGCGCCCTGACCGGATCGACCAGACCGCCTTCGTCGAGTTCTACGATCGCCACGTAGAGACGGTCATCAGGTTCGCCGCACGCCGGCTTCGCGACCCGGAGGCGGTCGCCGACGTGGTCGGCGCGGTCTTCGTCGAGCTGTTCGAGACGGCCGGGCGCTACCGGCCCGACCGCGGCTCGGCGGTCGGCTGGCTGTACGGCGTGGCTCGCAACGTGGTCGCCGAGCATCGGCGCCGAGCATCGCGGGAAGCTGGCGTCATCGCGAAACTGTCCGGCCGCGCCCTGGTCGACGCAGACGCCTACGCCGACCTGGAGGCGAGGATCGACGCCGAGGCGACCGCGCGGCGGCTCTACGAGGCAATGCGCGCTCTTTCGGAACGAGAACGCGCCGTCCTGGAGCTGGTCGCACTCGAGCAGATGGCGGTGGCCGAGGCCGCGGCGGTCCTGGGCATCCGCGCCGGCACCGCCAGGGCCCGGCTCGCCCGCGCCCGCCGCCGCCTCCGCGGCCTGCTCGGCCCGCTCGACGAGGACCGCCCCCGGGCCGGCCCCGCCCTGTCTCCTCCAACCTCGCCCGGATCGAGCGCCCTGGAGGCAACCAAATGATTGGAGAGCCAACCACCGGGATCGACCGCTTCATCCGCGAGCTGCGCGGCGAGCTCGTCGGCACGCTGTACGGGCCACGGCAGGCGAAGGGCACGCCCGGCGCCGTCGTCGGCCAGCTGGCCCCAACCCCGGGCTGGCGGTCCTGGCGCCGGCGGCTCGTCGCGTTGGCGGCCGCGGCGGCCGTGGCCACGGGCCTGATCGTCGCGCCCTCGCTGGTCCGCGGCGACGGCGGCGCGGCCGACGCGCTGGCGGTCACCCCGCTGCCGGACGGCAGGGTCCGGATCGACATGCCGGGCGATGTCAACGACCCGCGCCTGCTCGCCGCCCGGCTGCGCCCCTACGGCGTGCAGGTTCTGCGTTGCGGACGTCCCCCACTGGTGCCTGCCGATCAAGTCGGCAAGACTGTGGCGTTCGGCTTCGGCCCGATCAGCTCCAAGGGCTGGTGGCCCGTGCCGACGGCCGCCTTGCGGCGATCGTGGCCCGGCCACCTCGCGGTCGCGTCAGCTGCTGGTCGGTGGGCGCTGACCCCCGCCTGGCTTCGACCGGAACCGCTCGCTCACCTCGGCGAACGTGGCCGACAGGGCGTCGCTCAGCGAGTCCGCCGCCTTCTTGGTCTGTGCCCCGAACTCCGGGTCCCGGACCGCGTCGCCCAGGGCGGTGAACGCCTGGTCGAGCGAATCCGCGAGCTCGCGCAGCGCCGCGTCCACCTTGCGACGGTCCGCCGGCGCGGGCTGTTCGCGGCCCGGCTGCTGCTTGTAGTGGTCCCGAACGCGGCGTCCAAGGTCGCTGAGGTCCTGCCCCACCTGGTCCCATGCCTGCTTGCTGTCGGCCATCGGCGCTCCCTTCATCCCAGGCACGCATCGTAGTGCCCGCCAGCTTGCGGTGGGAGGCTTCCCCAACATGCCGGGTGGTCGGCAACGACCACGACCGCATCGTCCGCCGGACCGCCATCCCGCCACAGCGGCAACCAACATATCCATAGGCTGGCGGTCAACCTCCACGCAGTGACCATGATCACACCGATCACGTCGATGCCGCGTTCGATGACGAGCGCGTGGTCGCGGGACCCTATGATTCTTCTCACGATGAAGGACCAGGAGCGTTCGGGGCGATCGCTCGAGATGGGGACCGCCCGGGTCGAGGCGTTCAGCGACGGCGTCATGGCGGTGATCATCACGATCATGGCGTTCGAGTTGCGAGCCCCGCGCGGCGCGACGTTGGACGCCGTTCGCGACCAACTGCCGGGCCTGTTCGCGTACGTGCTGAGCTTCGTGATGCTCGGGATCTACTGGAACAACCACCATCACCTGCTCCGGGTCGCCGACCGGATCAGCGGCGCGGCGATGTGGGCGAACCTGTTCCTGCTGTTCTGGCTGTCGCTCATCCCGGTACTGACGGAATGGCTCCGAGACGAGTACCGCCACGCGCTTCCTGCTGCCGCATATGGCGCCGTGGCGCTCGCCGCGGGGTTCGCGTACGCGCTCCTCGTACGAACGCTCATCCACGCCAACGGCCGTGGGTCGGCGCTGGCGGAGGCCATCGGGTCCGACGTCAAGGGGTACGCGTCGCTCGTGTTGTACGCCGCAGGGGTTGCGCTCGCCTTCGTGAGCCCATGGATCTCGTACGTGCTCTACGTGGCCGTGGCACTGATGTGGTTCGTCCCGGACCGCCGATTCACCCGCTCGTAGCTGCTCGACCGGCACCCAGGGCAGCTCCTGCCGCCGGCGCGCGAGCTCGTCGCCGCGGCGCACGTGCTCCTTCTCCGCCTCCAGCAGCTCCTTGCGCCGCAAGCCACTCCCCGCGGGTTCCAACCGTGTGCGTAGTCATCGCTCCTCCTCTCGGTGCGTAGAGCCCAGGCGGCGGCTCAGGTCTTCCCGTACTCGTCGTGGCGGCGAAGCCAGGAGGTCTGCTCGCCCTCCTCGTGGCGGCCCATCGGCGTCCGGTCCAGCAGGCCGTAGTAGCCCATCGCAGGCTCGAGGCCGCGCGCGGTGGTCACGTACGTCTGGTAGACGGTGCCGTCCGATAGCGCGTAGGCGCTCAGCCCGGGGCCCTCGGAGACGTAGCCCACGACGTCCGTGGAGCACGCCTCCGCCATCTGGTTGACGGTCGGGGGGATCTCGCCCTCGAGGAACGGCTTCAGCTCCTCCTCGGTGTGTACGAAGCCGAGGTCGCGGTGAAAGTCGCTGCCGGCCGTCGAGACCCAGTCGAAGCTCCAGCCCATCCGCTGCCTGTAGGCGAGCAGCTTGTCGAGCGGCGCGCGCGAGGAGCAGATCAGCGTCACGTCGCGTGCCCTCAAGTGGCTCGCGTTGGGGTCGAGGGTGTCCGCGATCGAGGAGCAGACCGGGCAGCCGGCCTCGTACGAGGGACCGAACATGAAGTGGTAGATGAGCAGCTGCGAGCGCCCATCGAAGAGGTCGGCGAGCGACTTGGTCCCGTCCTCACTCTCGAAGCTGTAGTCCTTCTCAACCGGCACCCAGGGCAGCTCGCGCCGCTCCTGCGCCAGCTCGTCGTTCCGGCGCGTGAGCTCCTTCTCCTTCGTGAGCAGCTCGTCGCGTGCGACTTCCCACTCCTCGCGCGTTCCGACCTTGTGCTCGGGCATCGCATCCCTCCTGTGTCGTTCCGTTGCCGTGAAACCAGTATAGTTAGCGAAATGGCTAACGATCCGTTCGCCGCCCTTGCGCACCCGATTCGCCGCGAGATCGTCGAGCGGCTCAGCGGCGGCGCCACGACGGTCGGCGGGGCCAGCCGCGACCTCGGCGTGTCGAAGCCGACCATCACCCGCCACCTGAAGATGCTCGAGGAGGCGGGCGTGGTGACGCGGGTGATCGACGGACGGAGCCACCGGCTGGCGCTGCGACCGGATGCCCTCGCCGAGGCGTCGGAGTGGATCGAGAGCCAGCGGACCCGCTGGGAGGCCCTCTTCGACGCGGTCGGCGAGTACCTGGAGGAGCGAACGGACCGAAGATGATCGAGCCCCCCGGGGCGATGTGGTGCCGATCGATGTGAGAACCGCATGATCCCGGACGTTCGTGCCTGCTCCACACTATCGGTCACTACCGCATCATCGGGCATATCGAGAGAACGCCGGAGCCCTGGGCCTAACCCAGACCGTCACCTCGCTACGTGGACTCAGCCTTGAGGGGACGAAGCACCGAGGCACGATCGGGCGGGTCAGAAGGTACCGGCCTCTTCGACGGGGCAGGTGGGCGCGGGATGGCGGCTGGCGGTCGGGGCGGTGTGGCCTGCGCGTGGTGATGTCGCCAAACCGTGACCATCTGGGGTGGAACCGCTTGGCGTCGGGTGGCGTGTCCCGGGTGGATGGTCGAAGCTGGTGGGCAGGAGGGGCTGGTGGCGACTGGCGACGACTTCGAGCGGTGCTTTGCCGCGGCCTATCCTCGCCTGGTGCGCCAGCTGTTCGCCGTTGTCGGCGACGTGGGCGAGGCCGAGGACGTGGTGCAGGAGGCCTTCGCGCGGGCCGCGGTGCGCTGGCAGCGGATCCGCGTCTACGACGACCCGGAGGCGTGGGTGCGGCGGGTGGCGCTCAACCGGGCGCGCAGCAATCTGCGCCGCAGCCGGCGGGCGCTGGCGGCCTTGGTCCGCGTCGGGCCGGTCGCCGACGTGCCCGAGCTGTCACCCGACGCCACCGCGGTGGCCATGGCCATGCGCCGCCTGCCGCTGCGCCACCGCGAGGTGCTGGTCTTGTACTACCTGGTGCAGCTGTCGGTCGAGGAGACCGCCCGCCAGCTTGGCATCCCCACCGGCACCGTCAAAAGCCGCCTGGCTCGTGGCCGCGCGGCACTGGTCCGCCAGCTCGGCGAGGAACGACAGGAGCTTCGCCATGCGTGACGACCAGCTGCGAGCGCGCCTGCTCGCCTACGCCGACGAGGGCGGCCAGCCACGCCGCCCGGCCCCCAGCCCGGCCGCGCTGCGCCGCCGGGGCTACCGTGCGCTGGCG
>WNFU01003721.1_pt1 | contig 19941 bp, 16 predicted proteins | sample 5400121 | NCBI WGS metagenome assembly WNFU01 (sample SAMN13153360, study PRJNA577476) | soil metagenome | isolation source: 100 cm soil or saprolite under grassland replicate 1 | place: USA:California | collected 2016-06-15 | reverse complement strand
CGGGGCGACGCGCTGACCGTCCGAGGCCGAGAAGCCCTCGCGCGCATATGCGATGGCGTCGGCGAGAAGGCTCTTCCAGGTGAGCGCGGAGCCCATGCTGCGGGTGCTGTACCGATGCGCCTGCCACCAGCCGTCCACCACGCCGGGCACGGTGACGGCGGCGGGGCCGCCGCGAGAGGGAATGCTGTCCCGCATGCCGCGTGTGGCATACCACTCGATGGAGGCCGCCCGCGCCGACCGCCCGGCTCCACACAGCGCGGTGAGACGCGAGGTGGTCGCGTCGTAGATCAGCCAGAAGTTGTCGCCGCCCACGCCGTTCATGTGCGGATAGACCACGGAGATGGTCGCGGCCGCGGCGATGGCCGCGTCGAGCGCATTGCCGCCCGCGCGGAGCGCCGACACGCCGCTGCCGGAGGCGAGCACGTGTGGCGAGGCGACCATGCCGCGCGGGGCGCGGGATTCGATCCAGCGGGTGGAGGGCATGGAGAGATTCTACAGGCGAAAGGGAGGGGGATGCAGAAACCCTCTGCGCCGGTTTGACCCGTCGTCGCCCATCAGCTAGCATCGGCGCGATGTCGGGGATGCTCGCGACCGACGCTCGCCCGCTCGCCGACGCGGCTCTCTTCTGCATCAAAGAGGTGGCCATGCCTGAAGCGAAGGACGGAAGCGGGCGAGGCTGGATCGATGCACCCTACACCGCGGCAACGAGGGATGCGCTGATCCAGAAGATCGGCGAGCAGCAGCGCAGGGTGGCGGCGGTCGCTGCCGCTGGTCTGGGCGGACGGATGGACCGCGGACAGCATCAGAAGCTCCTCCTGGGAGCCCGCGGTACGCTGCGTCTGTTCGATCGGGTTCCCGAGGCGGTGAAGCGCGGGCCCTTCGCCGCGCCCTTCGCTCTCCCCGTCGCCTGTCGTTTCTCCAACGGGCAGCCGTGTCCGTTTGCCGACAAGATGGCGGACGTACGCGGGGTCGCCCTGAAGTTCTTCTCTCCCCAAGGCGTGGAGAGCGACGTGCTGGCGACCAACGAGGGAGGTCGGTCGCATGCGAGGGACGCGGAATCGTTCATGGCCTTCGCGGACATTCTCGTGGCCAAGATCGAGCGGGGAGCGACGGGAGCCTTCGAGGAGCTTCTCAAGGAGCTGCGCGAGGGCAGCCTGACCGCGGGTGAAGCGACCCATATCGGGGCGGTGCTCTTGAAGGAGGTCGGGCTGCATTCCGTTCGCAGCCTGGCTCTGGAAAGCTACTGGGGCTCGGTGGTCAAGCTGGGCGACGCGGCCTTCAAGTATTCGCTCCGCCCCCACCCCGACACGTCCGCGTCGGGGGAGTCCGAGGGAGATGGCCCTGACTATCTGCGTGACGAGCTGCTGTCCCGGCTGGCCCGTGGTCCCGTCAAGTGGCAGCTCTGCGTGCAGCTCTACGTGGATGAGGCAAATACTCCGGTGAACGATGCCGCGACGGTGTGGAACAGCGCGCCCGCGGTGGTCGGCGAGCTCGACATCGTGTCCCGCCCGTCGGACGACGACGAGCGGACGATCAACCAGATGGCCTTCAATCCGGGCAACGGATTCGATCCGCTCGGCATCACCCACGCCCGGGCGGATGTGTACGCGGCCAGCGCGAGGAACCGCGCAGATCGCGGTCTCCTTTCCCCCGAGGCGGCACGAGAGTACCTGGCTGGCCGAGGCTAGGCGGCGACAGTGGCCGACGATTCGCGCCGGGCGCGCGCGGCCCCCGTGGCTCCCCGCTCCGATCAACCCGGGCGACCAGCTCACGTTCCCGTGACGGTCGGCGCGGCCGTGCGCCGGCGGGAAGACCCGCGCCTCCTGACCGGCCGCGGGCGCTACGTCGGCGACGTCGAGCTGCCGCGGCTCTCGCACGTGGCGTTCGTGCGGAGTGCCCACGCCCACGCGCGGCTGCGGGAGATCGACGTCGAGGCGGCGGCCGCCCATCCCGGCGTCGTTGCCGTGCTCACCGGTCGCCATCCGGGCTTCGCAAGCCTTCGCATCCGCGCCCGCTCGGCGCTACCCGGCTACGTCGAGACCGAGCAGCCGATTTTGGCCTGGCCCGTCGCGCGCTACGCCGGTGAGGCGGTGGCCGCCGTGGTCGGCGCGGATCGCTACGGCGTCGAGGATGCCGCATCCCTCGTGCGCGTCGACTACGAGCCGCAGCCCGCGGCCGTCGACGTGTTGAAGGCGACGCGCGACGGCGCCCCGCGGGTGCACGAGGCCGCGCTCGGCAACGCCTTCCTCTCGCGCCGCTTCCAGGGTGGCGACGTGGAGGCGGCGCTGGCCGGCGCGGCCGCGGTGGTGGAGCGGACCTTCCGCACCAACCGGCAATGCGCCGCCCCGCTCGAGGGTCGTGGAGGCATCGCGGACTGGAGCGCGGGCGAGGGCAAGCTCACCCTGTGGTCGGCCACGCAGGTGCCGCATCTCGTCCGCCATCTGCTGGGCGAGGTGCTCGGCCTGGCCGAGAATCGTATCCGCGTCATCGCGCCCGACGTGGGCGGCGGCTTCGGGGTGAAGGCGATCCTCTATCCCGAAGAGGTCGCGCTCTGCGTGCTCGCGATGCATCTGGGCCGCCCCGTGAAGTGGGTCGAACAGCGGCGCGAGGCGATGCAGGCCTCGGCCCACGCCCGCGACCACCACTACGCGGTCCGGGCCGGCTTCGATCCGAGCGGCCGGCTGCTCGCCCTCGACGTCCGCGCCGCCTGCGACGCCGGCGCGTACTCCGTCTCCCCGTGGACGGCCGGCCTCGAGGCGCTCATGGCGGGGGGCCTCTTGACCGGCCCGTACAAGCTCGAGCACTACCGCTGCGAGGTCACCGCGGTGGCGACGCACACGACACCGGCCGGGCCCTACCGGGGGGTGGCGCGGCCGGCCACGACGTTCGTGATGGAGCGCGTCCTCGACCTCGGCGCCCGCGCGCTCGGCCTCGACCCCGTCGAGATCCGGCGCGCCAACCTGATCGGCCCAGCCGATCTTCCGTACACCTCGGCCACGCGGCTCGTGCACGACAGCCCGAGCTACCCTGTCTGCTTCGAGAAGGTCGTCGCGGCGATCGGCTATCCGGCCTTCCGTGCCGAGCAGGCGCGGCTGCGGGGAGAGGGGCGCTACGTCGGCGTCGGCTTTGCCGTCTACAACGAGCTGACGGGGCTCGGCCAGGCGGCCTCGGCGGGGCCGCGCATGCCGTTCCGCACTGGCCACGAGGGCGCCACCGTGCGGATGGATCCCTCGGGCGCGGTCACCGTGCTGGCCGGCGTCACCTCACAGGGGCAGGGGCTCGAGACGACGATGGCGCAGCTCGCGGCCGGCGAGCTCGGCGTGCCCGTCGACAGCGTGCGCGTCGTGCTCGGGGACACCGACGCCACGCCGTTCGGTCTCGGCGCCTTCGCCTCGCGTCAGGCGATCATCGGCGGCGGCGCGGCGATCCGGGCGGCACGGGCTGTGCGCGACAAGGCGCTACGGATCGCCGCCCACGTGCTGGAGGCCGCCGTCGAGGACATGGAGGCGGCCGACGGATGGGTTCTCGTCAAAGGCGCGCCCGGGCGCGCGCTTGCGATGGCCGAGATCGCGCGGATCGCCCACCTCGAGACCCATCGCCTGCCGCCCGACGTGGAGCCCGGCCTCGACGCCACGCGCTTCTACGACCCGATTCGCGGCACGTTCGCGGCCGGCGCCCAGGCGGCCATCGTCGAGGTCGAACCGGAGACGGGCACGATCGCGATCCGACGCTGGGTGTGCGTGGAGGACACGGGGCGCATCATCAATCCGCTGATCGTCGAGGGGCAGGTGCACGGGGCGATCGCGCAGGGCATCGGGGGCGCGCTGGCGGAGCACCTGATCTACGACGAGGCGGGCCAGCTCCTCACCGGGACTTTGATGGAGTATGCGGTGCCGACCGCTGCCGTCATCCCGGCCTTCGAGACCGAGCACGTCGAGGAGCAGGCGGCCAATCTGGCCGGCGTGCGCGGTGTCGGCGAGGGGGGCACGCTCGGGCCGGCCGCGGTCCTTGCCAATGCCGTGGCCGACGCGCTGGCGCCGCTGGGGGTAGAGCCGGATGAGCTGCCACTGAGCCCGGCCCGTATCTGGCACGCATGCGAGCTGGCCGGACGACCCCGGACAGGCGCGAGAGCTTCCGATCGGCAGCAGTGACCACTATGTCGCGAGCCTCAGCGACGATGACGCGCATGACCGGCGCCGGAAGCATTTCGGCAACGCAGGTCATGGTCGTCCCGCAGGTGATGCACGCGACTTGCCGTTTCCAGGATGTCTCAGGTGTCCATATCGGGGCTCGAGTAGGCGAGACGCCCGATTCGGATCTTCCCTTCATGGGCCGCTCGTTAGCGGATGGGGCCAGCAAACAAGCTTAGGAGGCAGCCTTCAGGAGGGCCTTCTGGAGAGGCTTAGGCAGCACGATCGAGAAGAAACGATCCGCCGAGTAGCCGTAGTCTTCTCCGCTTTCGTCGACGATGCGCACGTACCCGTGCTTTGCCGCCGTTGGATCGCGAATCGTTCGATACAGCTTCCCGACCTCCAACGAGGCCCGGTAGCCCTTGTTGTTGATGCATACAGCGAACTGGACAGCCGATTTCGTTTGTCTCTTCATGTCTCAATCCAGTAGAGAAGGTTCCAAAGGAACCCGCCTCAGCGGGGACGCGTCGCTCCAATGGCCGCAGCAAAGAAATCGGGAACCATTTGCCGGATTCGCATGATATCGGGCGAAATCCGGGTGTCCACGAACCCGGCGGACCCGATCGCATCCTGCCACTGCTCAGGCGTGAGGAAGCCGCCGTTCGGTCGGTAGAGGGGATGCAGGCGGGGTGACCGGAATGTCTCAAGTAGATTGAAGATGAACTCCGCGTAGATCGCCTGGCGCGGGTACGGACGCACGCATTCCGACACGATCAGGCGACCACCGGGCTCGAGCGCCCGCCGCACCTCCCCCAGCGTGAAGGCCAGATCGTGCGCCACGTGGAGCGTGTTGACGGCGTAGATCACGGCGACGCTCTCCGGTGCGATCCCTTGGTCCCCGAAGGGGCGGTTCATGTCCAGCGCGCCGAAGAGGAGAGACGAGCGTTCGGGGTAGCGCGCTCGCAACGCCTGCTGCCCTCGACGGAGGAACGCGGGCACAAATTCCGTGAAGCGATACTCGCGAATCGCGTCCAGCAGACCAGCCCTTGCCAAGCGCTCGAGCACGGCGAGGGCTCCGCTGCCCAGCCCTCCGCCCAGCTCAAGCAGCACTCCACCATCCGGAGGCATCCACTGCTCGACGGCGAGCGCGCCGATGTGGTTGTTGACCGCGTAGAGGCGGTTGCCGTTGGAGAAGTAGTCGATCCAGAGGCGAAGCCGCCGCGGAGAGAACAGTATGTCCTCGCCCGCCACCTCCCCCCGCAGGAAAGCCGGATACTCCTGGGCGACGGCCTCCGCGAGGACGTAGGACGGCATCCATGAGCCGTCGTGTCGCGATTGCTCCTCTCGCACCGAAGCGGGATCCTCGACCGGCAAGGGACTGCTGGCACGGAACCGGGGTGGGCCCTCGCCGGGAACCTCCTCGAGGATCTTCCGCGCCGCCAGTTGTCTCAGCATCCAGTCGAGTGGCACGAGAGCCCGCTCGACCTCGAGACCCCCCCGCAGCGCCATCTCGCGCATGCTTCCCCCCGTCCGGAGCGTTGCCTCGAGTCCTACCTCTTGGATCACGCGGAGGACGAGGCGGTAGACGAACTCCTCGTAGAGCAGGTGCGAGCGGACGAATGAGAAGTCGATGAGCTGCGCCAGTTCAGCGGGAAGCAGCACGCGAAGCCGTGCCGCGGTGACTTCGGCTTCGCCACGTCCGATGTCACTAGGCGCTTGAACCGCCCTCGTCTCACCCATGGGGCTCGCTGACCGCGTGTCGGGGCAGCGCCGGTATGGCTCCAGGAATCAGCGTCCGGCCGTCTGGAGCGTGATGTATGCCACCAGCGCGCCTAACGACTCGAAATGTGTCTCCACATCCTGCGTCTCATCGATGACGAAGCCGAAGCGCTCCTCGATGGCGATCGACATCTCGATGAAGTCAAGCGAGTCCAGTCCGAGCGATCCCTCCATGCCCTTGGGCAAGATCGTCGCCAGGGTGAGCTCCGAGGTGCGACTTGGGTCGAACTTGAGCCGCTCCACCATGATGTCCTTGATCCCCTCCAGCACCTTTTCCGTTTCCATGAATCCGTCTCCCCCCGAAAGGTGGCCATACGTTATCCGTTGAATGGGTCCCAGATGTCGAAAAAATTGAACCACTGAGTCGGGTGCTCTCGCACGACGTCCTCCAGGAGCGCCACCCAGGCCCGGGCGGCGTCTTCCTCGTTGCCACGCCGCACGGTGAGGGGCTCGGCTACCTTCACCAGGTACCGATAGCCCGTGGTGAGCAGGCAGAACGCCGGCACGAGCGGGACTCCGACGGCGCCGGCCAGCAGGAACGGCCCGAGCGGGAACGGCGCCGGACGCCCGAAGAACGAGATCATCGTGTCGCCCCGGGTGCCGAGTGCCCGATCGGCCTGAACAGCCACCACCTCGCCGCGCCGCAGCGCAGCGACCAGCTCGAGCGACACAGTCGGACGGGACCGCGTGACGAAGCGGACACCTTCGCCATCCCGTCGCACCCAGCGCTCCAGCTCCCTCGCCTCCTCAGGGGCCACGACCACGTGCGTCGGCCGGGCGCTCTGCCCGGCCAGGAGTCGCCCTGCCAGTTCCCAGTTCCCCACGTGCGCGGTCAGCGAGATGAGGCCTCCCGTCAGTCCGCTGATCCGCTCCACCCCTTCCGTTCCCGCGACGTAGGATGCGAGGCGCGCGCTCGGCTCCCGGTTCGTCGAGACCAGGTCGCTGAAGCACATGGCGAAGTCGACGAATACCCGAGCAGTGAGGCCGTCCAGCCGGGATCCCGTGGCGGCGGTGAGACGCGCCAGGGTCTTCCGGATCGCCGCGCGTTCCGCGGGCATGAGCCGCGGCGCGAGACGCCCGACCTGCCGCGCGAGAGCGAGGCGCACCCGGCGCGGCAGCCATCCGAGGCGGGCGGCGAGGCCGTACAGGTCGGGACGATTGTAGCGGTGCGAGTACCATCGCCGCACCAAGCCATCGACACTCGAGGTCGCGCGTATGGCCACCCCGCGAGGCTAACATGTCCGCGCCGAGGGCTCCATCGGGCGCTTTCGCGCGGCGCGGACGCCCCGGAGTGCGCGTGGCCGCCGCCATGACTACTCATGGCGCATGCTACCGCTCGCGCCGCCATGTGGGTGATCACGCCCTGGATTATCTTGAGGTGCTCGATGCGTTCGGGTTCCATCAAGTCAAGTGGCGGGACTCCAGCCCGTACGATTCGGTTACGATAGATAGCCATGGGGAAGCCCGTATCCCGTGAACCAGGACCGATGCTGATTGAACGTCCGCCCCCAGCACGCCTCGACCCCACCGTCAAAGCGCTCGGCTTCGTCACGCTGCTCAACGACCTCAGTAGCGAAGTGGCGGTGCGCACGCTGCCGCTGTTTCTTGCAAACGTGCTCGGCGTCAAGGCTGGCGTCATCGGGTTCATCGAGGGACTGGCCGAGAGTACCGCAACGCTGCTCAAGGTCGTGTCGGGGGTACTCGCGGATCGCGTCGGCAAGAAGAAGGCCCTGGCGCTCTGGGGGTATGGCCTGTCGGGCTTCACGAAGCCGCTGCTGTTCTTCGCCGCCAGCTGGCCGCTGGTGCTGGTCGTCCGCGTGCTCGATCGGATCGGCAAGGGCATTCGTACGGCACCTCGCGACGTCTTGATCGCCGACGTGACGGCCCCTGAGGCTCGGGGCCGGGCCTTCGGCTTCAACAAGGCGATGGACAAGGCCGGAGCCGTCGTGGGTCTCGTCCTCGCGGCTGGGATCCTCTACGTCGGCGGGACCGGTCAGGTTGCCCTCACGCGCGAAAACTACCAGGCCCTCGTCCTCCTCTCTGTAATCCCGGGTATCGCCTCGGTCCTTGTACTCGCGCGCTGGGTGCGCGAGGGGCCTCGTTCCGCACGGGCGCAGTGGTCGGGCGTGCGTCTGGCCTGGCGGGGGCTTGACGGACGGTTTCGGGCATACCTCGTCATGCTCGTGATCTTCACCCTGGGGAACTCGAGTGACGCCTTCCTGATGCTCCGGGCCCAGACGCTCGGCTTTCCGCCGGTCGAGATCTTCCTGCTCCTGGTTGGGTTCAACCTGATCATCACGGTGAGCTCCACCCCGGCGGGCGCGCTGTCAGACCGGCTCGGACGGCGTGGCCTCATCGTAGTGGGCTGGGTGATATATGCGGTGATCTACCTGGGCTTCGCCTATGCGTCGTCGGCCTGGCACGTCTGGGCCCTCTACCTGGGCTATGGGCTCTACTACGGAGCCTTCCAAGGAGCGGCCAGCGCTCTCGTGGCCGACTTGGTTCCGCCCGAGCTCCGCGGGACGGCCTACGGCCTGTTCAACGGGGCGATCGGCGTCGTCGCGTTCCCGGCCAGCCTGCTCGCGGGCCTCCTCTGGGATTGGTACGGCCCGCCCGCGCCGTTTCTGGCCGGTGGGCTCCTCGCGCTCGTGGCGGCTGTTGGAGTGCTCACGGTGATTCCGCAGCCTCGGCGGTGAGGAGACTGAAAGTCGCGTTCTAGGCCCTTGACCGCCGGATCATCAAGCGGACGGTCGCGCCTGAAGCTCCGGAAACGGGCTGCCTCTGGCTCGAGGGGCCACGCCGCGGCTGGTGTATGGTGATCCGGTGTATCGTCCCCTGATCGCGCTTGTCATCCTTGCTGCGACCTATTTGGCCTCGTGCTCGGCCGCTTGCCGGTGTTCCGCGTCGATCGGACCGGCGTGGCAATCATCGGAGCGACGGCCATGGTGGTCTCTGGCGCGATCGCCTGGGATGCAGCCGTGGCCTCTGTCGATGCCCACACCCTGGTGCTCCTCTTCGGGATGATGGTGCTGGCGGGATACCTGCGACTCTCCGGTTTCTTCGGTCTCGTGATTGAAAGATCCATCGCCCTCGCTCGAACACCCATCAGCCTGCTCGCCGTCATCATCGTGGCCTCCGGGATGCTGTCGGCGCTGTTCGTGAATGATGTCGTGTGTCTGGTTCTCGCCCCCTTGGTGCTTCAAGTGACGAAGCGACTCCGGCTCCCGCCCGTACCCTATCTGCTTGCCCTTGCCACCGCCGCGAACGTCGGAAGTGTGGCGACGGTGACGGGGAACCCCCAGAACATGCTCGTCGCCAGTTTCTCTGGTATCGGGTATCGCCAGTTCCTATTTCGTGAGGGGCCCATTGCCGTCCTCGGGCTCGCCTGCGTCTTCGCGATCGTCTGGCTCACCAACCGGCGTGAGCTGCGGACGACCATGGCCCCTCAAGCCATCGAATCCGTCAGGGTCCACTATCCACTCATGACGAAGACCCTCGTGGTCGTGGGGGTGATGCTCGTGGCGTTCCTGATAGGGGTGCCCGTCGCCCTGGTGGCTATCAGCGGGGCGGCTTACAGTCTTCTTACGCGGCGGGTAAATCCCGAGAAGGTCTATCGGGAGATCGACTGGAGTTTGCTCGTTCTCTTCACGGGGTTGTTCGTCGTGGTCGGAGGAGTCGAATCCTCGGGCCTGGCTGGCGACCTGCTGCAGACAGCTGCGGTAGCACCAATCCAACGGCCCGCCGTCCTCATGACCGTCGCGGCTGTCCTCTCCAACATTGTCTCGAACGTCCCGGCCGTTCTCTTGCTCAAGCCGGTCATTACGAGCCTCGGAGAGCCGACACGGGGTTGGTTGCTTCTCGCTACCGCCTCGACCTTAGCGGGTAACCTTACGCTCCTCGGGTCCGTGGCGAATGTCATCGTGGTGGAGGTGGCCCGTCGTGAACGGGTAGAGATCGGCTTCGTCGCATACTGTCGGGTCGGCATCCCGCTCACTATCCTCACTCTCCTCATCGGATGGGTGCTCCTTGTCAGTGTGCCTGCCTGAAGCGCAGATCGACTGAGATCGTGGCCCACCACCGTCGGCGGACGTTTGAACGGCACGAAATGTGCGCGTGATCTAAGGCGCTTCACATCAGGAGCAGCCCGTCGTTGTTCCACACGTGATGCACCCGACTTGCCGCTTCCAGGATGTCTCAAGTGTCCATATCGGCACGATTCTGCAGGGTCTGCTGAGCGCTCGCCACCCCCTGTGTGAGCCTTTGGACAACGAAACACGGACAGAACACGGACCAGCACCTCCGAAATTCCGTGGCTTTCTGGTCGGTCCAACTGGGTCCGAACCCGTGTTTCAATCACGACCGCGTTTTCGCCAAGAGCTGCCCCGAACCACGAGCAACCACCATGAAGCAGAATGCCAACGCCACGTGTAGACCTCGCGTCGTGGCTCTTGACGGCGGAAGTCATATCGACGCGAGCACTGGGAGGCCCGCAGAGAGCAATGCATCCCGCTCGAGCTGCGTCGGGTGTTACGACGATCGCGCTCTCGTCCTGCCTCGAACTGGGAAGAGATTACTCGGCCCCTGACGAGAAAATTGATGGATTCGGCATCTGCGAATCACGCGAGGAAGCAAGCGTCTCCATGACGCTCTCGTGCGATGTAGCCTCCTAGACATCTTCAGATTCCGGGTGTAGCTATTGCGTCAGGAGGGTAGGAGTGGTCAATCGCGGGTACTTCTTGAGCTCCAACGGCGGCCGTCCAATCAGGCGATATCGTGATCACGCCGGAGCGTTCCGGGGAGCCGACGGTTCACTGCAGAGCTCTCACTCTTCAGGGCGAGTGGACGTTCCCGATATGCGGCGCAGAGTAATGAAACGCGCTGGCGGAGATGTGGTTATGGCGTTGTGGCGGGAAGCCTTGTGCGGGGTCGGTGCGGTCATAGGGTGCAGTCCGGTTTATGAGGACCCACTAGCGTTTTTATTTTGCGCCAACGTCTCGTATGATTCCTGCATGGGAAGGAACAGCTCCGACATCTGAACCCCTGCGCGGCGCCACGAAGCGCCATCAGCGCCGGTCCGGCCGGCCACCTGCCGCTTGACGACGGTGCTGTGCCTGGCTAGGATGCCGCTCAGCAGGCCCGGGTCTCTCGACTCGGGCGGAGGTCTTCGTTGACAGCCTCAACCAGCTCGCCACAGATGGCCAGGACTCAGACGGTCGGGCGATCTCCCGCTCTAGATTTGGCCAACCTGACGCCGTTGATGGAGCTGACCAGCGGCAGACCTGAGGTCACCGTCGGATTGATCGATGGACCAGTCTCCATCGGCCATCCAGACCTGGCGAGCGAAAATATTCATGAGGTTCCGGGGAAGCTTTCCGGTACTTGTGCTCACGCCAGCAGCGCCGCCTGCATGCACGGGACGTTTGTGGCCGGTATCCTGTGCGCGAAAAGGGGCTCCGCAGCTCCGGCGATCTGTCCCAACTGCACCCTGCTGATCCGCCCCATTTTCGCAGAGACGGCGCCGGGGAACGGATGGATGCCAAGCACGACCCCCGAGGAACTTGCAGCCGCGATCATCGAATGTGTCGACGCGGGTGTACGCGTGATGAACTTGAGCGTCGCCCTCGCACACCCATCATCGAAAGGCGAGGCGAGGTTGGAAGAGGCGCTAGATCATGCCGCAAGGCGCGGCCTGATCGCTGTGGCAGCGGCGGGGAATCAGGGGACGATTGGAAGTTCCGCTATCACCCGCCACCCGTGGGTCCTGCCGGTCGTTGCGTGTGACCTGCGAGGGAGCCCGATGAGCCAGTCGAACCTGGCACGTTCCATCGGAAGGCGGGGTCTGCGCGCGCCCGGAGAGGACATTACCAGCCTCGGAGCCGAGGGGAAGCCGCTCACGTTCAGCGGCACGAGTGCCGCAGCGCCTTTCGTTGCTGGCGCCGTGGCGCTTTTATGGTCCGAATTTCCGGCGGCGAAGGGGGGCGAAGTGCGATCGGCTGTACTCCAAGCCAATGGATCACGGCGAGGCACGCTGGTTCCGCCGTTGTTAGACGTCTGGGCAGCGTACCAGTTCATGGTGACAGCCTATGGAGGGAGATAACTGCCGTGAAGAGAAAGAAGCGAACTGCCGGCACTTACAGTGAGCGCCAGCCTTATCGCGTGCGCCTTCCTGGGTTCATCGCTGACGAAGAGGTCGGCCTCGGCGATGTCATCAAACGAGCAACCTACGCAATGGGAATCAAGCCTTGCGGTGGCTGCGAACACCGCGCGGCCGCGCTTAACCGCTGGATGGTTTTCTCTCGTTGAAACTCGAGATCGATAGGCCGGCGGGAGGAAAAAGGAGGAGGGGTTAAGATGGACCAACAAGCGGCGAATTCCACTGGTCTCGCGGACAGCGCACCTGCCAATGCACCGGTCTCAGCACCCGATACGGGGAGGATGGTCTCGCCGCAAGAACAGGGTGGAATGCCAGTCGTACCCTGCCCAACGCGTTCCAACCCCAATCAGGGCGGGACGATGGACTCGTTCATCTATGCCCTGGGCAGGATCGAGCCGCGTTTCCCCCGCCTGGCGGTCGAAAAGGAATTCGCCCAGGCCACAGGCCGCGCTGAGACCGCCGGACTTACAGACCGAGCGGCACTCCATAAGGTCCTGTCCCAGCGATCGAACCGCTACTTGGCGCGTCAACTGTGCTATGTGCTGGCCATCGAAGGCGTGGAGACCTACATCCTCACGCCGCGCGACCCAGCGGACCTCGAGCTTTTGGTCGAAGCCGTCCGTCCTGCGCCTCACCCCACGGACGTGGATGTCGTCATCGGCGTGCGAGGCCCCATTGCCCCTCCGGAGGTGTGCAATGGGCTCATGGTCCCGATTGTGGCGTTCGACCAGATATATTCCTTTGACGTCGACTCGCTCCTGAAATCCATCCCCCGACCAGAGAAAGTCCCCCAAAAGGAGTTTGCCGCCACGGCCGAGGAACTCTTCATGAGGATCATGCAGATGGCGGATAATGCCGGCGCGACCGATGACCATCGCGCGGTGAACTACCTGGCCGTCCGCTATCCCGCCATCTACGCCACGGCTACGGAAGCTTTTGGGCGGAACTCTTCCTTGGCGGCGGTAGAAGTTCGTCCCTCACCCCTCAGCGGCATCCGCAAAATCGTTGAGGTCATCTTCCACTATACGAACCGCAACACCGACGTGACCGAGAAGTTCTTTGTCCGCGTGGATGTGACCGAGGAGTTTCCGTTCCTGGTGACCAAGATGTCACCGTACTACGACCGTTAAACCTGGGCAGCTAAAAGGAGATCTGAAATGAACACCATGAATATACCTGGATTTACGGCAGAAGCGTCGTTCTACAAGACGAGAGGGTACTACCAGCTTGCAGCGGGTTGGCCTAATGTTACTGGTGGCCAGCCAGGTATTCCGCAGCAGGCAATAATTCCGCAACGGATTAAGCTGCGTTGTTGGGACTGTGTTTGTGATGCTTTCGATAATTGCACATGCAAAGTAGCGGACTGCTATTGACTACTGCGTAAGTGATGTTCCTAGCTAAGCTAGCGGCTGGCCTTGGAGGTTTTCGGCGCTCGCCCTCGGATTTCACCTTTGCGCGCCCCAAGCTGAAGAGATCGCTGATAGAACGAGGGTGGTGGTGCGACATTTTCGACAAGTTTTGTGACCGCGCCATCTGACGCGGAACAAGGAGGCGGCGTATATCAAGGCGGGGTTTCGTAGAAGGCCGGATGGAACGAACTGGAGTCCGGGAAATGTGTCCCCGGATTCCGCTGCGCTGCATTCCGCCCAATTCACTATAAACGTTGAACCTGAAACCTGTTAGGAGGCTCGAAATGAACATGCCCGGATTTGATGCGGCTTTATCGCTTGGCCCAACCATCGGCATATACCGACGGAAGGCCGTTTTCGCCAGCTTTCCTTCAGAAGGCAGCGGAGGAGTTATGCCGCAACTTCGATTCCAGTCGGATCCGGATGTGGGCGCGTACTGGAGGTGCAGGGCGAATGGGGGGGGGGATCTCATATGCCGTTTCTTTGGCGGGCTTCCTCCCTTCACAATCGGTGGCCTACTGATCTGATCGATCGCTGAGTGAACGTGGCCGGGTCCTGACCCGCGTAGGATGCGATGAACGAAGGGAACCGCATCCTACGCGACCGATACGTTACGGGGCCTATGACCGTTGAATCAACAAAAGAGGATGGACGCCATGAACATGCCAGGATTTACCGCAGAGGCGTCGCTCGGTCAGTCCGGTGCACCATTTCAATCGGCCGGCGCGAATCGCGGAGGAAGCGCGGCTCAAGGCCTGCCGGGTCAGGTTGTTCCCGCGGACAATCTAGCTTGCGCGACTGCGGGGGCGGCCGCAGTCTTTGCGTGTACTCCACCCCGGGTCGTGACTAATCCCGGTGGGTGTGGGATCGCCGTGGCCGGTGTGGGGGCGGCGTGCCAGGGTGTGAGTGCATTCGATTTGATTCTTGGAGGACCTACTTTTTTGCCCATTGTAACCAGGCCGCTGTCAGCTGGGCAGAGGTGAAATGAAATGCGGCTTCCCAACTCAATCGCTGGGCGGCAAGAGGATGCTTGGCGTAGCGCATGCGTCGCGCCTGCGGACCATGGAACCAGAGTTTCCGAGACCGTCGGCGGTTTCGTTGAGACGACCGAGAGCTGGCCCTATGGGCCTATAGCAGCCCCTGGCTGGGCCCTCCGCCAGACGCGGCGACGGGTCACAGTTCGCAGCGACGAAGTGGTGTGAACGTGGGCGCGTGATCGAGGTCCTGACGCGGCTCGTGGGCGTGCACGGCACCGCGCGCCAGCGGTTCGCCCAACTGAACAGCACCAGGACAACCTAAGCGCGCGAGAAAACGAGGAGACTCGGTGCCATAACGGCAAAGCTGAAAACGATTAGGAGGTATGAAATGAACAGGCCGGGATTTGATGCAGAATCATCGCTTGGCCCGACCATGGGCATATATCGGGGGAAGGCTCTTCGCGGCAAATCAGGTACGGGTGAAGTGTTGCCCATGCAGGACTTCCCAGCCTCGTCCACACTAAGTCTGATTCGACGTATTTCGCCTTGGCCACAAATATGCTGCTTCAAACCTGGTGTTGGACTTTCCTGCCGCGACCATAGACCCTTTGAATCTTGTGAATGCATTGGTGGTTTTCCCGTTTGCGGTGGTCCGATTGTATCTCCTTATTAGCGCGGCGAGTCGTCTAAGGTGTAGAGGATGGCCTTGTAGGCGGGCCGGAAGCCTCTGACAGTGCTGGGGCGGTCGGCCAGCAAGTAACTCCTGAGCCTGTTGGCCGCGCAGCGTGGGATTGCGACCCCGAGCGACGCATTCTCCACGGCGGCCGGCAAGGTGGCTCTGCCGTCGAGCACGAGCAAGTATTGGTCGTGGCGTCCTGTACGTGACGATCCAGCAGCACCGTGCGCGGTCGGGAACTGCAGCCACAATGATGGTTCGGTCGCCTTCGGTATGGAGTCCGCCCTCGGTCGAATCGGTCGTTGTCGCCCACCTGCCGCCACGCCGACGGCAAAAGATACCTGCGTCTGTGCCGGCGGTTGTTGCCGACGCGGATAGCTGCCAGTGCAAGCCCATCAAACCGCGGCTACGAGTGGGCCGAGGAGGACGCACGCCATGAGTTTCCCCGGTTTTACGGCAGAAGCATCCCTTGGGCGATCAATTGGTTCCTACCGGACGGTGACGGCTCCCGGCGAGGGCGGCACGTTGGTGCGCCCAGCACAGGCACTGCACTGGGGCCTCCTCCTCGACCCGTACTTCCGGCCAAGTCGGTTTCAGTGGCCGCCGGTGGAGCCCTCATGCTTCTGCCTGCGTTACGGAGCCGATGGCCGCTGCTTGCGTTGGATCTGTTTCTGATTTGCCACGCCTGAGTCGGAGCCCGATGGAGCTCCTTCGACCGGAAGGCACTCGTGCAAGCGATCCCGCGGCCCGAGAGGATGGCGGCCAAGCAGCTCGAAACGGCCGCGTACGGAGCACTTCGAGCGAGTTCTCCGGATGACGGATAATGCCGGTGCGACTCCTGAGCATCCGGCACTAAACTATCTGTCCGGTGTGCATCTCCTCACCGCTCAGCGGCGTCCGGAGGATTCTCGAGGTTATTATCATCACGACGCACCCGGACGAGATTTTGGGGCACCGACGCCACGCGGTTCTATACTGAGGAAGACGGCTGGTGCTGGTTCTTCGGGGCCATCGACCATCACACCGATGAGCTGCTCGGCTGGCACGTCACCAAGCTCGGCGATCGCTGGGCCGCGCTCGAGCCGATTCGGCAGGGCGTGCGGCAGGCCTTCCACGGGTTCAGCAAAGAGGTCGCCCGTGGGCTCAGATCCGCTGCGACTGGGGACCGCAGTACATCGCCGACGCCTGGATCAACGAAGTGAAGTGGCTCGGGATCACAATCTCGCCGTCCTACGTCGGCGAGCCCGAGTGCAACGGTGTCATCGAGCGCTTCATGCGCACGCTCAAGGAGCAGTGCATCTATCTCCACCGGTTCCAGAGCTTGGCGCAGGCGCGGCGGATCATCGAGGATTTCATCCACCGCTAACTGGGTATTCCCCAAACAGAACTTTTCAGCATTTTCGAGTGTCCAGGAAACCGGGGGCGGTACACTACGACCGTATTTCCTGCCCAGAACCCGTTTTAGTGGACGTTTTAGTTGACACAGAGGGAAAAATCAGGGAGAAGCGATTAAAGCGGCGATCGAGACAGATGTAAAGGGAGGCGAATGAAATGAAGATGCCCGGATTTACCGCAGAAGCCTCGCCATACAAGGCGAGTGGGCACTACCAGCTTGCAGCGGGCCGTCGAACTTTGCGGAGGGCTTTGACATGAGTCTGCCAGGTTTTACTGCAGAAGGTTCGATTCAGCTTCAGCGGAGGCACCAGGTCTCTCATCTGCTGGCAAGTGTCGCTGCCCTAGCGGGCCGCCCTGGGGTGGTTCAGCAGGCCCTGACGCTGAAGTACAGCCCCTGGATTCTCAGGTGGTTTCGTTGTGCAGAGAACCATTCTGCCTGGCCGACGTCCGTCAATCCGCCGACGGGACTCTCTCCGGCTAAACCCGGTAGCTGTATGTATGACTGCATCTATCGAACCACCTATCCACTCGGGTGTACGACCGCGAGTTGCTATGCGTGCTGCGACGCGGCGCTGCAAAACTGTTACACAACTGGTCAATTCCTCAAAGGGCCCTGCTGCGCGTTGTGACATCAGGAGCGCTGTCCCTTAGGCAGGCCGGAGGTGACTCAGGACCTGCGCGCGGCACGATCCACGCTCAGCTGCCATCGCTCAGGGGCCCAATCCGGTGCCGATCCTCCTCTAACCTGTCAACGGGAACCCAAGTTTCCCCAAGCTCCGCAGGCTCCGCCTTTTAGTTCAACGATGCGCTGCCGGAACTCCGGTGCGTACGGCCAATGGCTCTTCGGCATCGTGGACCTCGCTTTCCGCCCAAACGATGAGGTGTCCACGAAACCGGTCAAGCCCAACACCGCTCAGCCCAAGACCGTTGGTTGGCAATTGATACGTAAGCTTGGAGGCCTAGATGCGCGATCCAGCCGAGGGCAAGAAGCAGACGGTTCCAGATAAATATCGTAGGATCAGAGACCAATGGAAGCGGGCGGCGAGGAGTTGGGCAGCAATTCATTACGGTCTCGGGGGCCTAGCTGTCCTTTTGTCCGGTTTGGCGGCTGCGAGCCCTACTCTCTTGCAAGGCTCCTCTCTTCAATGGATAACTGGTCTTGCTGCTGCGCTGATGGCGCTAGTTACTGCGTGGGCTCCGGCGAAGAAGATGAAGGCTTATAACTTGGCATTGAATAGTATAGAGAGTGCGTGCCGTCGCTACGAGTATGAAGATCCTGGCAACGACCTCAAACACCTCAATGACGCCGTGGATGAAGGGGAGAAGATCATCGCAACGGAGTAATGATCGTGAGGGAGTCAAACACGCTGTATCTTCTTCCGGTATAAGATTTCGTGGCCGCCCTGCCCAACGAGACGCTACGAGATAAATTGAGCCGGTAGGCGGCGCCTTTCAGAAGACGCGGCGAGGAGCCTTGCCCAACGGATCTCTGCGCGAGGCCGTCGGCCTCCGGTGTCAGCGCCGCCTATCCGCTCGGACGGTTCGGGCCCGGCAGCCCGCCGCCACGGCTGTTGCTCTCGCCGCTATTTAGGCTGGCGGGCTCTTGGTTGTGGGAGTGATCGGACGGCTCGAACACGCGATCGCGCGCAGCCCTTCGATCAGTTCGTAGCACACCGAGGCCCTGGCGGCCGGACGCGATCTGGCGGCGCGCCAGGACTTTTCGCGTTTCCGCCGCCTCGTGGACGTCGGCGGCGGATCCGGCGGCGTCGCCGTCGCGCTGACGCAGTCATGGCCCCAGCTCTCTGCGACGATCGTCGACCTTCCGGCCACGACACCTATTTGCGCAACGCAACGTGGACGAGGCCGGCCTCGGTGACCGGATCGGGGTCCTGGCGGCAGACATCGTGGGTGATGCCTTGAGTGGGCCATACGACGTCGCCGTCCTGAGAGGTGTGCTCGTGGTCCTCGCGCCGGATCAGGCACGCCGCGTCTTGAGCCACGTGCATCGCGCCCTCGCCCCGGGCGGTGCGATCTACGTGGTCGGATGTGGATCCTCGACGACTCCCGAGTCTCGCCGTCCGACCTGGCGACGTACAACCTGCAGTTCGCCACGGCGTTGGACCACGGAGGCGTCTATACCGAAGGCGAGGTCCGAGCATGGCTCGCCGAAGCTGGCTTCCAGGATGCTGTCCGAGCCCGCTCGGCCCGGTGCGTATGGCGCTGACTTCGTCACGGCGCACAAACCAGACTCGCAGAGAGCGCGCCATGCGCTGACGCAAGCGCCGAACTTCGCTCAAGCTCAGGACGTACCAGGAGAGATACGCCCTCACGACAAATGCCGTTTTGTAAGACCTGACCCCGCTACGAGCAGCCCGTTGTTGTTCCGCAGGTGATGCACTTCAGGCAGGTGCCGTTCCGCACCATGGTGAACTGGCCGCAGTCCCCGCACGGATCGCCCTCGTAGCCCTTGAGCCGCGCCATCTCGGAGGCCGAGAGCACCTTGGACTGCGCGAGGCCACCGCTGCCGCCACTCACCGGCATCGCTGCGCGTGCGGTCACTGGGGGAACAGCCGGGCGCTCGGCGACGGCCGGAGTCGGCTGGGGGCGCGGCAGGCCCCGCTGGGCCACCGGGCCCTGGCCCACCTTGGTACCGAGCGCATCGCCGCGGAGATCGTCCTCGGCCACATGGGACAGATCGGTGCGGCCGAGATAGGTGATGGCCAGCTCGCGAAAGACGTAGTCGATCACCGAGGTGGACATCTTGATGGCGTCGTTGCCCTTGACCATGCCGTTGGGCTCGAAGCGGGTGAAGACGAAGGCGTCCACGAACTCCTCGAGCGGGACGCCGTGCTGGAGCCCCAGCGATATGGCGATGGCGAAGCAGTTCATGAGGGATCGAAAGGCCGCCCCTTCCTTGTGCATGTCGAGGAAGACCTCGCCGAGCGTCCCGTCCTCGTACTCGCCCGTACGGAGATAGACCTTGTGCCCGCCGACCACCGCCTTCTGCGTGTAACCCGAGCGGCGATTGGGCAGCCGGTGCCGCTCGCGCAGGTACTTGGTCACCACCCGCTCGGTCATGCGCTCGGCCACCGCCTGGACATCGGCCGCCGCCGCCTCCTCTTCGTCGTCGCTCACGGCGTTGAGCGGCTGCGAGAGCTTGGAACCGTCCCGGTAGAGGGCGACGGCCTTGAGCATGGACTGCCAGGAGGCGCGATAGGCGTCCTTGACCTCTTCGACGGTGGCGTCCTGCGGCATGTTGATGGTCTTGCTGATTGCGCCGGAGAGAAAGGGCTGGGCGGCTGCCATCATGCGGATGTGCGCCTCGACCGGGATGAAGCGCTGCCCCTTGCGGCCGCAGCGGTTGGCGCAATCGAACACGGCCAGGTGCTCGGGCTTGAGGAAGGGCGCGCCCTCGACGGTC
>WNFU01004794.1_pt1 | contig 19949 bp, 15 predicted proteins | sample 5400121 | NCBI WGS metagenome assembly WNFU01 (sample SAMN13153360, study PRJNA577476) | soil metagenome | isolation source: 100 cm soil or saprolite under grassland replicate 1 | place: USA:California | collected 2016-06-15 | reverse complement strand
TTCTCGATGGTGAGCCGCGACTGCGTGTTCCGCGCCGCGAGCGCCACCTCGATCGTCACCTTGTCGCCGCGGCTCTCCTGCAGCGTCACGCCGACATCGTCGCCGCCGGGGAGCGACACGAACTGCGGCTGTCCCTGGGCGAGGTCGAGCTTCTTCTCGTCCACCTGCTCCCACTTCACGTACGCGAGCGGGGAGAGCTGGCGCTTCAGGTCGTCGAGCCGCTTGTCCACGGACGGCGGCCCCTGGCGCGAGCCCCTGATGACGCGAACGCGGACGGGGACCTGCGCCTCCGCAAAGGCGGGGATCGCCGCGAGCGCGGCGGCGGCGAGGAGCGCGGCGATGGACCTCCGGATCATCTCCCCTCCGTGGCGGCTACGGCTCACGATCCGCTCTCCTCCTCGAGGAGCACCACCGGACCGTCGGCGGTCTGGATGACCGTCGTCGCCTCGCCCTCCGAGGAGAGCTCGAGCATCGCGATCGGTTCCCGTCCGCCTTCGATCCGAACGTACACGATGAGGGCGAGCGCCGCCAGAACGGGAACGAGCGTCGCGGTCGCCGCGGCGCGGTGTCGCGCGAGCCAGCCGAAGACCCCGGGCCGCTCGGCGCGGCCGATGCGCGCCATCACCTCGTCGGCGAACGACCCGAAGTCGCGGGCGTTCGCGCGCGCGAGGAGCGCCTGCGCCACCATCCCGTCGGTCGCGGCGACGTCCGCCGCGAACGCGCGGCACGCCTCGCACTCGACGAGGTGCGTCGCGAGCGCCTTCGCCTCGTCGCGGGGCAGCTCGCCCTCGCGGGCGCCGATCATCGGAGCGAACCGGATGCAATCCTTCATGGTTCGGACTCCCCTCCGCTATCCGTTCGCCCTGAGCGTAGGGGCCGCTCTGCGGTCCCGGAGTCGAAGGGCGCCTCCGCCGGCTTCAGCCCCGCGTACCGCCGCAGCGCCACCTGCATCTTCTTGCGCGCGTGGAAGAGCCGGCTCATCACCGTCCCCTTGTGGATCCCGAGCCGCTCGGCGAGCTCCTCGTACGAGAGCCCCTCCACCTCGCGCAGGACGAGGATCGTCCGGTGCTTCTCGGGGAGGGTCGCGAGCGCCTCGTGGATCTTCGCGGCGAGCTCGCGGCGGAGCGCGTTCTCGCGCGGGTCGTTTCCGAGCGCCGTCGCGAGGATGCCCTCGCCGCCCTCGGCGAGGTTCGCCTCGTTCACGTCGTCGAGCTCGTCCTTCTGCGAGCGCCGCTCGCGCCGGACCGCGTCGATCGAGAGGTGCGTCGCGATCCGGTAGAGCCAGGTCGAGAAGGCGGCCTTCCCCTCGAACGCGCCGAGGTGCGTGTGGACCCGGACGAACGCCTCCTGGGCGACGTCCCACGCGAGGTCCGCGTCCTTCACGATCCCGAGAGCCAAGGCGTACACCTTCCTCTGGTAGCGGACGACCAGGCCGCGGAAGGCTTCCGCGTCACCGGCCTTGGCTTTCGAGACCAGCGAGAGGTCGTCGGCTTCCATCGGAGGGACGGCGGCTCGGAGGGCGAAATTCACGAGTCCGGTCGCGGACCGTAGCACATGTCGGCGTTCACGCCCCACCCGCGTTATCCTTCGACGGACCGCCGGCGTGTGAGGCGGAGAAAGCGGCACGGATCCCGGCGGATGTCCGTTCCTTACGGCGAGATCGCCCGCGTCCTCGGTGGGGCGCGCAGGCGTCAGGTCTGGGTGGTCCTCCTCGGGGCGCTGGGTTTCGGCGCCGCGGCGGCCCTCCTGTTCCTCCTCGCGGGAGCGTCCGCGCTCGCGCTGGGCGCCCGACCGTGGGCGCGGGCCCTCTCGCTCGCGGCGACCGTGCTCGCCCTGACGGCGGCCGCCGCGCTCGCCCTGCGCGCCCTCCTGCGCACCGCCTGGTCCGACGAGGCCGCGGCGCGCACCGTGTCGGGCGGAGAGCCCGCCCTCCGCTCCGACCTCGTCTCGTCCGTCGAGCTCTCGCGCGAGCGGGGGGACATCCAGGCGACCGGCCGTTTCTCGATCGCGCTCGTCGACGCGCACCTCGCCCGGACCGCCGAGCGGGCGCGCGGCATCGACCTCGCCCATGCCGTCCCGGCCCGGCTCGCGCGCGCGGGGCTCCTCGCGCTCCTCGCGGTCGCCGTCGTGAACGTCGTCGCGCTCCTCGCCTCGGACGGCGCGCTCTCCCGCGGCTACGCGCGCCTCCTCGCGAGCGCCCCGCCGTCTCCGGCCGCGGTGGACCCCATCACGGGCGACATCGAGCTCACCTTCCGCTACCCCGCGTACATGAAGCGCGAGGCGCGGACGCTCTCCGGCACCGGCGGCGAGATCCGGGCGCCGAAGGGGACCGAGGTGGAGCTGCGCACGCGCGCCGACCGGAAGGTCGAGGCGGCGGAGCTCGAGGTCGCGTTCGAGGCCGCCCCCTCACCCCAACCCTCTCCCCCGCTGCGCGGGGGCGAGGGAGATGGGTCGCGTGCCTCACCGCGGCCCGGCGCGAAGCGGTTCTCCCTCTCGGTCCAGAACGGCCGCGATCTCGGGGGCCGCCTCGTCGTCGAGGAGGGCGGCAGCTACCGGTTCCGCTTCCTCGATAAGCGCGGCCGCGCCGCCGCCGAGGGGCCGCCGATCCCGATCGCCGTCGAGCCGGACGCGCCGCCCGAGGCGCGCATCACCGCCCCGGATCGGGAGGTGGAGGTGGACGCGGGGGCGGTGGTCCGGATCGACTGGCAGGCCGAGGACGACGTCGGCCTCTCCGAGATCGCGCTCGTCGTGACGCCGCCCTCGGGCGAGGAGCGCCGCCACGTCCTGCGCGCGGGCGCGGATGTCCGCCGCGACGCCGGGACGCCACGTCCTGCGCGCGGGCGCGGATGTCCGCCGCGACGCCGGGACCTTCGACCTCGACCTCGCTCCGGAGAAGCTCGCCGAGGGCGAGGAGCTCTCCTACTGGCTCGAGGCGGTGGACGGGGACCAGGTCTCCGGCCCGAAGAAGGGGGTCTCGGAGACGCACAAGGTGAAGGTCTACTCCGAGGCGGAGCACCGCCGCGCGGTGCTCGAGCGGGCCCGCCAGCTCTACGAGGAGATGGTGGTCCTGCTTGCCGACCGGCTCGAGACGCTCGCCGCCGGGCAGGCGACGACGGCGGACCGGCTCGTGGTCCTCGACCAGCTCGACCTGCGCGCGCGCCAGCTCCACGAGCGGCTGCGCCAGACCGCGCGGGAGCTGCGGAAGGACCGGGCCGCGCCGCGCCAGCTCGCGGCCGCGCTCGAGAACATCTCCGCGCAGCTCCGCTACGCCGAGCAGCGGGTGACCGCCGCGCGCGGGCCCATCGCGCAGGCGATCCGGGTCCGGACTCGCCCCGAGCCGACGATCCTGCGGACCGCCGCGGCGTTCGACGCACAGCTCGACGCCGAGCTCGAGAAGGGAATCCTCTACCTCGAGCAGCTCCTCGACAAGCAGCGCGCCGAGGACCTCGTGCGGCTCGCGAAGGACCTCCAGAAGAAGCGGCGCGACCTCGCCGACCTGTTCGAGAAGTACAAGTCCGCGCCCTCCGAGGCGGCGAAGAAGGAGCTGCTCTCGCGCATCTCGCGGATGAAGGACCGCGTGAAGGAGCTGCTCGCGCGGATGAGCGAGGCGGCGCGCGGCTTCAACGACGAGCACATGAACGCCGAGGCGCTCTCGGAGCTCGCGAAGGGGCAGGACCTCGCCGGCGGCCTCGACGACGTCGAGCAGCTCCTCGCGAAGGGCGACGTCGAGGGGGCGATGCGCGCGCTCGACCAGATGGCGTCGCAGATGGACAAGATGCTCGCCGGCATGGAGAAGACCGCCGGGATGCCCGACGAGAAGGCCCGCGCCCTCATGAAGGACATGCTCGCCTTCAAGGAGTCGCTCGCGCAGGTGAAGGCGGAGCAGGAGCGGACCGCGAAGGACACCGAGGCGGTCCAGAAGAAGTACAAGGACGCGCTCGCCGAGCGGATGAAGAAGGCGGAGCAGAAGGTGAAGGACCTCGCGAAGCTCGCCGGCGAGGCGCGCCGCGACGTCGAGGCCGCGCAGCCGGGCGTCACCTACCGCGCCGAGCCCGAGTACGACCAGTCGCGCGAGGCGCTCGGCGACCTCGAGCGCGCCCTCGGGATGCGCGAGCTGCAGGCGGCGTTCGACACCTCCCAGCGCGCGGCGCCCGCGGTCGAGCGGCTCGCCCGCTTCCTCGAGGAGGACGTGGCGCTCTCCGAGCAGAACCCCGCCTACACGAAGCGGGACCCGCAGTCCGTCCGGGAGGCGCAGCGCAAGGCGCGCGAGGCGGTTCCGAAGGCGCGCGAGATCCGCGACCAGCTCGCGAGGCTCTTCCCCGACCCGCGCTCCGTCATCGGCGACGGTGACCAGAGGAAGATGGACGCGCTCTCGCAGCGCCAGCAGGAGCTCGAGCGGAAGGCGGGCGACCTCCAGCGCAAGCTCAACGACCTCGCGCAGCAGGCGCCGATCTTCCCGCCGAACGCGCAGGGGCAGCTCGGCGAGTCGCGCGGCCACATGGGCCAGGCGGCCTCCGAGCTCGGGCAGAAGAACCCGCAGCGCGGCCACGGCGAGCAGGAGCTCGCGCTCGACGCGCTCTCGCGCTTCCAGAAGGGGCTCGAGGAGGCGGCGAAGAAGGGCGGGGGCGGGGGCGGCCAGGGCTTCCCGTTCCCGTTCGCGGACTCGGGCGGCGAGCGCGACGGCAGCGGGGCCGACCCCTCGCGCGAGAAGGTGAACATCCCCGGCGCCGAGGCGCACAAGGTCCCCGAGGAGTTCCGCCGCGACCTGCTCGAGGCGATGAAGCAGGGCACGCCCGAGCGCTACCGCGGCGACGTGCAGCGCTACTACGAGGAGCTCGTGAAGTGAGGCTCGCGCTCCTCCTCTCCGCGGCGCTCGCCGCGACGGCGCCCTTCGACTCCGGGGCCGCGGAGCGGCCCCTACGCTCAGGGCGAACGGGGGATTCCTCCGTCCGCCGTGAGCGTTGGGCCGGCGCACGCGGCCCGGAATCGAAGGACTCGGCGCGAGCGGCCCCTCCGCGAGCGTCAGGGCGAACGGGTTCCTCCGTTCGTCCTGAGCGTAGCGAGGCCGAAGGCCGAGCGAAGTCGAAGGACCGACACGTGGCGAAGTCGAAGGACGGAGACAGCGCCGACGCCCTCCGCGCCCTGAAGCTCCTCGGCGACGAGGACGTGGACCGGGCGCGCGCCATCGCGGAGCCGCTCCTCGCCGCGCGGCCCGACGATCCCGGCGCGAAGCTGGCCGTGGGCGTCCTCCGCCTCTACGAGCAGCGCTACCCGGAGGCGATTGCGCTCATCGAGGACTCGGGCACGGGCGACCCCGCCGGCTACCTCACGGTGGCGCGCGCGGCGCGCGAGGTGACGAAGGGGCACACCCGCTTCGAGGGCGAGCGCGTCGTCGTCTCCTACCCGCCGGGCAAGGACGAGGTGCTCGTGCCGTACCTCGTCGAGACGCTCGACCGCCAGCGCGCCGCCCTCGAGCGGGCGCTCGGGTACGCACCGCCCGGCAAGTTCGCCGTCGAGATCGTGAACGACGTGAAGGAGCTCGCGAAGCTCACGACGCTCACCGAGGCGGAGATCCGCACCTCCGGCACCGTCGCGGTCTGCAAGTTCAACAAGCTCATCCTCCTGTCGCCGAAGGCGCTCCTCAAGGGCTACGACTGGCAGGACACCGCCGCGCACGAGTACACGCACCTCGTCCTCACGCGGAAGAGCCGGAACCAGGCGCCGATCTGGATGCAGGAGGGGCTCGCGAAGTGGTTCGAGGACGACTGGCGCGAGGGGACCGAGCCGCTCTCGCCGTTCTCGGCCGCGCTCGTGAAGGACGCGGTGCAGAAGGGGACGCTCGTCACCTTCGAGGAGATGCACCCCTCGCTCGCGAAGCTTCCCTCGCAAGAGCGGGCGGCGCTCGCCTACGCGGAGGTCGTGCTCGCGGTGGAGAAGATGGTGCAGCAGGCGGGACCGGGCGTGCTCGGCCGCGTGCTCGACCTCCTCGCCGAGGGGAAGGACGCGAAGGACGCCGTCGCCGCGGCGCTCGGGATGTCGTTCGAGCGGTTCGCCGACGGGTGGAAGCGCTACCTCGTCGAGCGGCCGCTCCCGCGCGGCGGCGACCACGAGCTCCGGCGGCTGCGCTTCCGCGACGACCCGAAGCAGGGCGGGACCTGGGCGGAGTGGGCGGAGATCCCGGACGAGAAGGCGCGCGGGTTCGCGCGGCTCGGCGAGCTCATGCGCGAGCGCGGCCGGTTCGGCGCCGCGCGGACCGAGTACGGGAAGGCGTACGACCGCGTCGGCGCGCGGGTGCCCATCCTCGCCGACCAGTACGCGCTCGCGGCGCTCCAGTCTGGCGCGGAGGCCGTCGCCGAGAAGGTGCTCGGCGAGGCGATCTCCTGGAACCCGGACTACGCGGCGCTCCACGTGCACCTCGCCCGGCTCCTCGCGAGGCGCGAGCAGTGGGCGAAGGTGCGGGAGCACCTCGTGGTCGCGAACCGCCACGACCCGTTCGACCCGGAGATCCACGCCGGCCTCGCGAAAGCGCTCGCCGCGCTCGGCGACCCCGGCGGCGCCTCGCGGGAAGAGCGATTTGGCCGGATACTGGCCCCGGAGGGACACCGATGACGAACGACACCATGCCGGCGACTCCGGAAGCCGACCTGCAGGCCGTGAAGGAGCTCGCCGACGCGCGGGGGCTCATCATCGGCGAGATCGAGAAGCGGATCGTGGGCCAGAAGGAGGTCGTCGACACGCTGCTCGTCTCGCTCTTCGCCCGCGGCCACTGCCTGTTCGTCGGCGTGCCCGGGCTCGCGAAGACGCTCCTCATCTCGACGGTGGCGGACGTCCTCGACCTCTCCTTCAACCGCATCCAGTTCACGCCCGACCTCATGCCGTCCGACATCACCGGGACGGACGTGCTCGAGGAGGACCACACCACCGGCCGGCGCGCCTTCCGGTTCGTGCGCGGTCCGATCTTCGCGAACCTGCTCCTCGCCGACGAGATCAACCGCACGCCGCCTAAGACGCAGGCGGCGCTCCTCCAGGCGATGCAGGAGTACCGCGTGACCGCGGGCGGCGAGACCTACCCGCTCGACCTCCCGTTCCTCGTCTTCGCGACGCAGAACCCGATCGAGCAGGAGGGGACCTATCCGCTCCCCGAGGCGCAGCTCGACCGGTTCATGTTCTACGTGACGGTGAGCTACCCGTCGGCGGCGGAGGAGCGCGAGATCGTCCGCGCGACGACGATCGCGAACCGCCCGGCGCTCCGGCGCGTGCTCTCGCCGCACAAGATCCGCGACCTGCAGGACCTCGTGCTGCGCGTGCCCGCCGCCGACCACGTCGTGAAGTACGCGGTGGACCTCGTCCGCGCGACGCGCCCGGGCGAGCCCGACGCCGCCGACTTCGTGAAGGAGAACGTCTCCTGGGGCGCCGGCCCGCGCGCCTCGCAGTACCTCGTGCTCGGCGCGAAGAGCCGCGCGATCCTCGAGGGCCGCATGGCGGCGTCGGTCGAGGACGTCCGGGCCCTCGCGAAGAACGTCCTCGTGCATCGGGTACTCACGAACTTCCGGGCGGAGTCGGAAGGGGTGACGAGCGAGAAGATCGTGGAGCGGTTGATGGAGAGGGTGAAGGGGTGAAATGCGAGTGTGCGTGAAACCTGGTCCTGGACCTCGACCTGGACCTGGACCGAACGTGAGTCGCTCAATCTCGGCACATCTTCGAGAGCATGCGGACCACCGACGAGAGGATGTCGTCCGCATGCTTGGCCTCACTGGGGTCAAGAATCTTCAGCGACACGCACGCATCCACGATCGCGCCGCACTCCATCGCAGAGCCTCGGGCGATGGCGTAGAACCGGCGCTGATCCGGACCTGTGGTCTTTCCGGAGCCCTCCGCGATATTCAGCGGGATCGAGACGGAAGCACGGCGGATCTGATCGGCGAGCTCTGCATGTTGCTGGGAAAAGCGCCCCGCGAGCTCCGCAGCGATCGGGAGGAACCGGATGGCGAACTGGTACACCTCGAGCTTGCGGAAGTTCATGGACTGAGAGCCGTGCAGATCTCGGTCCAGGTCCAGGTCCAGGACCAGGACCAGGACCAGGACCAGGTCCACTCGAACGAGGCGATTCTTGCCTGACCGCCGCTCCCCCCTCGACCCCGCCGTCCTCGCGAAGCTCGGCAACCTCCGCCTGCGCGTGCGCGCCATCGCAGAGGGCGTGCTCACGGGCCTCCACCGCTCGCCGCACCACGGCCAGTCCGTCGAGTTCGCCGAGCACAAGGAGTACACGCCCGGCGACGACATCCGCCGCATCGACTGGAAGGCCTACGGCAAGTTCGACAAGTACTACGTGAAGCGCTTCGAGCAGGAGACGAACCTCCGCGCCTACCTCGTCGTGGACGCCTCCGGCTCGATGGGCTACCGCGGCCGGCCGGACGCGATGACGAAGCTCGAGGTGGCGAGCGCGCTCGCCGCGTCGCTCGCCTTCCTCCTCTTCCGCCAGCAGGACGCCGCCGGGCTCGTCCTCGTCGGCGACGAGGTGAGGGGCGCGATCCCGCCGCGCGCCTCCGCGAGCCACCTCGCCCCGCTCGTCGAGGCGCTCGAGGCGGCGACGCCCCACGGGCCCACGCGGCTCGCGCGCGCGGTGGACTGGATCATCGAGCGCGCCCCGCGCCGCTCGTCGGTGCTCGTCTTCTCGGACCTCATGGACCAGGACGAGAAGGTGCTCGGCAAGATCGCCCAGCTCGGCCTGCGGCGGCACGACGTCACGCTCTTCCAGGTGCTCGACCCGGCCGAGCTCGAGTTCCCCTTCGAGGACCCGACCCTCTTCCTCTCGATGGAGGACGGGCGGCAGGTCGAGGCGCACGGGCGCGACGTGCGCAAGGGCTACCTCGACCTCGTCGGCCGCTGGCTCGAGGACGTGAAGCGCACGGCGGCCGAGGCGGACGTGGATTACCAGCTCTGCCGGACCGACCGGCCGCTCGACGAGGTCCTCCTCCCGTTCCTCGCCCGGCGCGAGCGGACGGCGGCTTGAACCGATGAACCTCGGCTTCGCGAACCCCGCGCTCCTCTGGGGGCTCCTCGCCGCGGCGATCCCGATCGCCATCCACCTCTTCTTCCGCCGCCGCCCGCGGCCGACGCCGTTCCCGGCGATCGACTTCATCCTGCGCGCGCGCCGCGAGACCGAGCGGCGCCTGCGCTTGAAGAAGCTCCTCCTCTTCGCCGCGCGCACCCTCGTGCTCGCCGCGATCGCCGCCGCCATCGCGCGCCCGCGCCTCGAGGCGCCCGCCGCCGCGGCGGCGCCGGTCGCCCAGGGGCCGCGCGCGACCGCCATCGTGCTCGACGCCTCCGGCTCCATGCGCTACCGGCTCGGCGGCCGGGCGCTCTTCGAGCGGGCCCGCGCCGACGCGCTCGGCGCGCTCTCCTCGCTTTCGACGGAGGAGCCCGCGACCGCGGTCGTCTGCGGCGGCGCCGAGCCGCAGGTCGCCGCGCCGTCGTTCGACCGCGGCGAGGTGCGGCGCGTGCTCGAGCGCGCCGAGGCGGAGGCCGGCTACGCCGACGTGACGACCTGCCTCGCCGCGGCGGCGCGCGCCCTCTCCGGCGCGACCGCGCAGGCGTCGCTCGGGAAGCGGATCGTCGTCGCGACCGACCTCGCCGCGAGCGCGTGGCGGCTCGACGTGGCGCCGCCGGTCGTCGAGACGCCGGCGGGGCGGGTTCGGCCCGAGGTGACGGTGCTCGACGCCGCACGCGGCGCGTCGCTCCCGAACGCCGCCGTCGTCGGCGCCGAGGCGGAGCCCGACCCCGGCGCCGGCTCGCGCGGCTACCGCGTGACGGCCCAGGTCGCGAACTACGCGGAGAAGCCGCTCGCCGACGCGACGCTCTCGCTCGTCGTCGGGAGCGGGAAGGAGGCCCGCACCGCCATCCGCGCGTTCGCGGACGTCCCGGCGAACGGCACGGTGCGGAAGACCTTCTCCTACGCGTTCCCGCAGGGCGGCCCCGCGGTCCTCCAGGTCGCGCTGCCGAACGACGCGCTCGGCGAGGACGACCAGCGCTCGCTCGCCGTCGTCGTGCCGCGCGAGGTGCGCGTGCTCGTCGTGGACGGGGCGCCGTCGCCCGTGCGCTACCGCGACGAGGCCTACTTCGTCGAGTCGGCGCTCGCCTCGCCCGCCTCGCCCGTGCGCCCGACGCTCGTAGACGCCGAGGGGCTCGCCGCCCAGGACCTCTCCAAGTTCGACGTCGTCTTCCTGCTCAACGTCCGCGCCCCCGGGCCGAAGGCCGCGGACCTCACCCGCTTCGTCGAGCAGGGCGGCGGGCTGTTCGTCGCGCTCGGCGACCAGATCGAGCCGGAGGAGTACGCGAAGGAGCTCGCCGGGCTGTTGCCTGCGGCCCTCCACGTCGTGAAGACCGCGGCCGAGGGGCGTCCGGCCCGCTTCGGCGAGGTGGACCTCACGCACCCCGCCCTCGCGGTGTTCCAGGGCGAGGCGCGCGAGGGGCTCCTCGGCGTGCGCACGCGCCGCTACGTGCTCGCGAAGCCGTCCGGCCCTTCGACTCCGGCCGCGCGGCGCGCCCCCTCCGCTCAGGGCGACCGGACCGGAACGCCGCGCGTCCTCGCGAGCTTCGACGACGGCGCGCCGGCGCTGCTCGAGGCGCGGCGCGGGAAGGGGCGCGTGCTCCTCTTCACCTCCTCCGCCGACCGCGACTGGACCGACTGGCCCATCCGGACGAGCTTCCTCCCCGCCATGCAGCGGTTCGCGGGCTGGCTCGCGGGCGGCCTCGACGACCGGCGCGAGCCGCCCGGCAAGGTCGGCGAGCCGCGCACGATCCGGCTCGAGCCGGGCGAGGCGCTGGCCGCGCTCGTCGGGCCGGACGGGCGCGAGCGGCGCCGCGCCGAGCTCGAGCGGGCCGGCCTTCGCGACGAGGGCGGCGGGGCTCGCTTCGTGCCGCGCGAGCCTGGGCTCTGGCAGGTGAAGGTCGCCGCGGGCGGGGCCGAGAAGCTCGAGCCGCGGCTCGCCTTCCCGGTCGTGTTCGACCCGCGCGAGTCGGACACGCGCCGGCTCAGCCCCGACGAGCTCACCGCCTGGCTCGGCGGCGCCACCCACGCGAAGGTCGAGGGGGACGCGCAGGCCGCCAGCGGAGGACGGCAGGTTCCGCTCTGGTCCCTCCTGCTCGTGCTCGGCGTGGCGGCGTTCTTCCTCGAAGGGCTGTTGATCGCGTGAACGTGGACCTGGACCTGGACCTGGACCTGGACCTGGACCTCGACGGGTCAAGGTCGAAGTCGAGGTCGAGGTCGAGGTCGAAGACCACGTCCACGTCCACGTCCACGACCGCGTCGCCCGCTCGGAGGTGAGTTCTCCCGTGTCCCTCGACCACGACATCGCCTCGCTCTTCTGCGTCGGGTTCCAAGGAACGACCCCCTCGCCCGAGGTGAAGGAGCTCCAGCGCCGTGGCGTCCACGGCGTCATCCTCTTTGCGCGCAACATCGAGGGCGCCGACCAGGTGGCGGCCCTCGTCTCCGAGCTGAAGCGGTTCGCGGGGCGGCCGCTCCTTGTCGCGATCGACCAGGAGGGCGGGCGCGTCGCGCGACTGCGCGCGCCGCAGGGGTTCACCGAGCTGCCGCCGATGCGCGCGCTCGGCGAGGCGGGCGACGCCGCGCTCGCCCGCGAGATCGGCGCGCTCCTCGGTCGCGAGCTGCGGGCCGTCGGCGTGGATCAGGACTACGCGCCGGTCGTGGACGTCGACACGAACCCGGCGAACCCGGTCATCGGCGACCGCGCGTTCTCACGCGACCCGGAGACGGTCGGGCGCCTCGGCGCCGCGCTCGCGCAGGGGCTCCAGGCCGAGGGCGTCGCCGCCTGCGCGAAGCACTTCCCCGGCCACGGCGACACGAGCCAGGACTCGCACCGCGACCTGCCGCGGCTGCCGCACGCGCTCGACCGGCTCCGGCAGGTGGAGCTGGCGCCGTTCCGGACGCTCGCGCGGGCCGGGGTCGCCGCCGTGATGACCGCGCACGTCGTCTTCGACGCGCTCGACCCGCGCCGGCCCGCGACGCTCTCGCCCCGCGTGATGTCGCTCCTGCGCGACGAGGTCGGGTTCCAGGGCTGCGCCGTCTCGGACGACCTCGAGATGAATGCGGTCGCCGAGCACTTCCCGCTCGAGGAGGCGGCGCCCGGCGCGGTGCTCGCTGGCGTGGACGCGCTCCTCGTCTGCCACCACTCCGACGTGCAGCACCGCGCGATCGACCTCGTCCGCGTCGCCGTCGAGGACGGGCGCATCCCGCGCGCGCGGATCGCCGAGGCGCGCGGGCGGATCGCGGGGCTGCTCCGGTTCGCCGGGCCGCCCCCGGATCCCGCGCTCGTCCGGGCGCGGCTGCGCACCCCCGAGCACCTCGCCCTCGCCGCGCGGGTCCCGGCGCTCGCCGCCGGGCGCGATCCGACCGCCGCCGACGTCTGAACGAGAGCTCACGAGTCCCTCACGACAGATCCGTTCGTGCTGAGCGTAGCGCTCGCGCAGCGGGCGCGAAGTCGAAGCACGCGGCGGGTTCAACGCCCTTCGACTTCGGGGCGCTGCGCGCCCCTACGCTCAGGGCGAACGGGAAGTTCACAAACTCACGGTCGGTCGTCTAGCCGGCGCTCTCCGAGCGCCGCGCCGCCTCGAGCGCCGCCCGGACCGTCGCGCCGCGCCGCTGCACCCTCGCCGCACCCGCCGCCTCGAGCCGGTCGAACGCGTCGGCGACCGCCGCGCGCATCGCGCCCTGGTGCCGGAGGACCGCGGAGACGTGGCCGGCCGGCAGCCAGCGCAGCTCGCAGCGCCAGTGGCGCGCGATCCGCTTCATCTCCGAGGGCGGCACGACGCCGTCGGACGCGGTGCCGACCACGATCGCGGCCTGCGGGACGAGCGGCGGCGGCAAGGTCGTGACCGAGAAGCGCGCGAGGTGCGTGCAGAGCGCCCGGCGCGCCGCCTCGAGGTCCTTGCCGGCCGCGATCGCGGCCCACTCCGCGACGTGCCGGAGCACGCCGTCGCGCAGGACCGTGTCCGGCGAGCAGGTCGCCGCGACCGGCACGACCGCGCACGGGAACGGCATCGCCGCGCCCGCCATCGCCGCGAGCTGGCCGCCCATCGAGTAACCGGTCACCCCGACGAGCGGGACCCGCCGCGCCTCGCGCAGCCAGCGCAGGAGGGCGCGCGCCTCCTGGAACGTGGCCGCGCCCATGAGGTGCAGGTCGGAGACGCTCCGGACCGCATGGTGGGGCTGGTTCGCGGGCCGCCTCGCGCCGTAGTACGCGTTCTCGAGCACGAGCGCCCCGATCCCGCGCTCGAGGAGCGGCGCCGCGAACCTGAGCCGCACGTTGAACCCCTGATCGCCCGACGCGGCGAGGTGCACCGCGACCGCGCGGAGGGGCCGCTGCGGCGAGGGCTCCGGGAGGAGGAGCCGGATGCGCGCAGTGCGGGCACAGGCGGGCAGGCGAGCCTCCGGGCTCTCGAACGAGCCCTCGTGGAGGAGACCTCCGAACGACCTCTGTGCCGGGCCCAGCCGAACGTGGAGCCGCGGGATCCGCCGCCGCGAAAGCGCCTCGGGATCCATGGCCTCGCACAACGCCCGGTCGCCCCAGCCGTCCTGGAAGAACCGGGGGCCGCGCGCGGCCAGCCCAAACAGGAGATCGAGTACGTGCATCGCCTCCCACCCGGTAAGAAGGATGTGGATCGCTTCGCGGAGAGGGGGGCCCTCGGCCGTGCGGGCAGGCGATCCCCTATTTGAAGCCGGTCGTTCTTACAGTCGGACTACACGGGAGCTCGAGATTCGCGCTCAACAGAATCCGTTCGTGCTGAGTGTAGCGCCCGCGCAGCGGGCGCGCAGTCGAAGCACGGGCCGGCGAGCGCGCGCCCTTCGACTTCGACCGTTCGTCCTGAGCGTAGCCTCGCCGCAGGCGAGGCGGAGTCGAAGGACGCTCAGGGCGAACGGGCGTTCCGGAATCGCGATCGGTCGTCTAGCTCCGCTCGAGGATCTTCAGCGCGACGAGCCCGTACAGCGCGCCGTACACCGCGTGCTCCGGCCGCTGCGCGAGACGGATGATCTCGGCGAGCGTGCGCGTGCCGTCCACCTTCGGGAGGAGCTCCGCCTCCCAGCGATCGAGCTCGATCTCGTGCAGCAGGAAGGCGGGCTGCTGCGACGGGACGAGCCGGTCCTCGAGCGAGAGCAGGCGGAAGAGCCGCTCGGGCTTGTAGAGCTTCTTCACCCCGCGCGCGATCAGGTTCGCGGGGTGGAGGTCGATCTTGATCGCCTCCTTCGCGGCCCGGTCGGTGAAGTGGAGCCGGTACTCCCCCTCCTCCCAGCCGAACACCGAGTAGACGATCGCCTTCACCTGCTGTGCGACGTAGTAGAGCTTCTCCGTCTCCTTGAGGAGCCCCATCTCGACGAGCACGTCGCCCGTGCGCCGCCCGGTCTTCTCCGCCGCGGCCTGGCACAGCTCGAGTTGCTGCGCGCTGATCTTCCCGACCCGGACGAGGAACGGGCCGAACCGGTCGGTGACGAGGTTCGAGATGGCGAAGCAGGGCTGCCCCCGCTCGAAGAAGATCGTCTTCTTGACCTTCCCCTTCTGCAGCGTCAGCTCCCCCGTCTGCTGCGCGAGGTAGAAGGCGGTGATGAGCTCGGGCAGGTTGTTCTCGAGCCTCCCCTGCGTGAGGGAGAGGTCGGGCCCCGGGCGCGCCCCCGCGGCCTTCGTCCCGGCGCGCTCGCGCACCGCCGCGGGCGGGGGGGCGCCGCGGATGGGCGGCGGGCGGGCGGGCGCGCCGATGGCGCCCGCGTGGACGGTGTCCCCTCTCAGCACGGCGGAGACCTTCCCGTCCTCCCTGAACACGACACGCCCCGTGAGGTCCATCGCCTCGACCGGCTCGTCCGCCTCGACCGCGATCTCGACGTCGAAGTCGGTGAGCTCGATCGGCTCCGCGCCGGAGGCCTGCGCGCCGCCGAACGAGATCGCGACCGGTGAGGGCGTGATGCTCGGCATCAGCGCGCGCAGCGCCTCGATGAGCTTCCTCGACTCGAACGGCTTCTCGAAGTAGCCGGAGGCACCGTGCTGGGCCCGCGCGTCCGCGGCCGCGCGGCCGCCCTTGAAGACGCCGGTCATGAACACGTACGGGACCTGGGCGTTCTTGAGCGCCTGCCCGACGTCGTAACCCATCATGTCCGGGAGGAGCACGTCCACGACGGCGGCGCTCGGACGCTCGGTCTGGATCCGCTCGAGCGCGGTCTTCCCCTTGCCGACGGCGATCGGAATCCAGCCCTCCGCCTCCACCAGACGGGCGAGCAGGTTCAGCAGCTCCTGGTTGTCGTCCACGAGGAGGATCTTCGCCGTCACGGCCGAGGACGATACCGGCGGGGGGGCGCCCGGGCAACGGGCGCGGAAACGTGGCAGGCCGCCGGCGCGCCGTGCTACAGACACGGGCGTTTCCCGACACTGGAGGATCCGCCATGGGCTTCCGCCGCGCACTCGTCCCCGCCGCTGCCCTGCTCCTCACCCTCGCCGCCTGCGAGCAGAAGAAGTCCGCAGAGAGCGCCGCCCCCGCCGCGCCGCAGGGCGCCGCCGCGCCGGGCACGAAGATCTGGTTCGGCCACGTCGGCTCGCTGACCGGCGCCGAGGCCACCTTCGGCGACTCGACCGACAAGGGCGTGAAGCTCGCGATCGAGGAGCTGAACGCGAAGGGCGGCGTGAAGGGGAAGCCGCTCGACCTCAAGACCTACGACGACCAGGGCAAGCCCGAGGAGGCGGCGATCGCCGCGACGCGCCTCATCACCCAGGACAAGGTGGCGGTGCTGCTCGGCGAGGTCGCCTCGAGCCGCTCGCTCGCGATGGCCCCCATCGCGGAGGCGAACAAGGTCCCGATGATCTCGCCGTCGTCCACGAACCCGAAGGTGACGAAGGACGGCGACAAGACGCGGCCGTTCATCTTCCGCGTCTGCTTCATCGACCCGTTCCAGGGAACGGTGATGGCGAAGTTCGCGACCGGGAAGGGGATCAAGAAGGTCGCGATCCTGCGGGACGTCGGGAACGCCTACTCGGTCGGGCTCGCCGACTACTTCCTCTCGAAGTTCAAGGAGCTCGGCGGGACGATCGTCAACGACCAGAGCTACAAGGCGGGCGATCAGGACTTCAAGGCGCAGCTCACCGCCATCAAGGCGAAGGGGCCCGAGGCCATCTACGTGCCCGGCTACTACACCGACGTCGCGCTCATCGCGCGGCAGTCGCGCGAGCTCGGCTTGAAGGTGCCGCTCATGGGCGGCGACGGCTGGGACTCCGCGAAGCTCTTCGAGATCGGCGGCGCCGCGATCGAGGGCTCGTTCTACTCGAACCACTACTCGCCCGAGGACCCGTCGCCCCGGATCCAGGACTTCATCAAGCGCTACAAGGAGCGGTTCGGCGCCGTGCCGGACTCGATGGCGGCGACCGGCTACGACGCGGCGATGGTCGCGGCCGACGGCCTCTCGCGCGCGAAGGACGTGACGGGCGAGGCGGCCGCCGAGGCGATCGCGGCGACGAAGGGCTTCCCTGGCGTCACCGGCGTCATCACGCTCGACCAGGACCACAACGCGGTGAAGCCGGCGGTCGTGCTCGAGGTGAAGGGCGGCAAGGCGGTCTACGTCGCGACCGTGAAGCCGGACGAGCCCGCTCCGGTGGCCGCGCCGACGACCGCCCCCTCCCCGGTGCCTGCGTCGAAGCCTGCAGGCAAGTAGCCCGGGCGCGGTCGGCACGGGCGAGGCCGCGTGACCGAGCTCCTCCAGCACCTCGTCAACGGCCTCTCCCTCGGGACCATCTACGCCCTCGTCGCGCTGGGCTACACGATGGTCTACGGGGTCCTGAAGCTCATCAACTTCGCCCACGGCGACGTCTACATGGTGGGCGCGTTCGCCGGGTACTACCTCGGCGCGGTGCTCGGCACGAACCGCTCGCCGAACATCGGGAAGGCCGCGCTCGTCACGATCGGCGCCATGGCGATCTGCGGCGCGCTCGGGTTCGTCATCGAGCGCTTCGCCTACCGACCGCTCCGGCACCGCGCGCGCCTCACCGCCCTCATCACCGCGATCGGCGTCTCCTTCCTGCTCGAGTTCGGGTTCCAGCTGAACCCGCTCGTGCGCACGCCGATCGAGTTCCCGCCCGGGCCGAGCCCGCGCTTCTTCCCGGCGCTCGTGGACCTCGGCGCGCCCCTCGACCTGTTCGGCGCGATGGTGCAGCGGATCGACGTCGTCGGGTTCGCGGTCGCGATCCTGCTCATGCTCGGGCTGCAGTGGATCGTCTACCGGACCCGCTTCGGGGTGGCGATGCGCGCGGTCTCGTTCGACTCCCAGGTGGCGGGGCTCATGGGGATCCCGGTGAACCGCATCATCTCGGGGACGTTCGTCCTCGGGAGCGCGCTCGCCGCCGCCGCCGGCATCATCAACGCGTCGTCGCGGCCGCGCATCGAGCCGCTCCTCGGGCTCATGAGCGGCCTCAAGGCGTTCGTGGCCGCGGTGCTCGGGGGCATCGGCAGCGTGCCGGGCGCGATGGCGGGCGGCGTCCTCCTCGGGCTCGTGGAGGAGTTCGTCTCGGGCTACACCTCGTCGCGCTACCGCGACGCCATCGCCTTCACGGTCCTCATCCTCGTCCTGCTCGTCCGTCCCGACGGCCTCTTCGGCAAGGGACGGGTGGAGAAGGTCTGATGAGGGCGCTCCTCCGCTCGCTCCTGCCGTTCCTCGTCGGCCTCCCGCTCCTCGCGATCGCGCAGGCGCTCGTCCCGTCCGAGTACTTCCTGTGGATCGTCACGATCGGCGTGAACGTCGTGCTCGCCGTGTCGCTCAACGTGGTGAACGGCTTCACCGGGCAGTTCTCGCTCGGCCACGCGGGCTTCATGGCGGTGGGGGCGTACACCGCCGCGAAGGTCACCCTCGGCCTCGCCGGCGTCCGGATCGCGATGCTCCCGGAGGGGGTCTCCGATCAGCTCGCGTTCGCCCTCGCGCTGGGCTGCGGGATGGTGACGGCGGCGCTCGCGGGCTTCCTCGTCGGGATGCCGTCGCTCCGGCTGCGCGGCGACTACCTCGCCATCGTGACGCTCGGGTTCGGCGAGATCATCCGCTCGCTCATCGAGAATACGACCGCCCTCGGCGAGGCGCTCGGGCTGCAGGGGCTCCCGAAGCGGACGAACCTCGTCTGGATCGGCTTCTCCGCCCTCGCGACGATCGTGATGGCCCGGCGGCTCGCGGTCTCGACGCAGGGGCGCGCGCTCTTCGCGATCCGCGAGGACGAGATCGCCGCCGAGGCGATGGGCGTCGACACGACCGGCTACAAAGTGCGCGCGTTCACGATCTCCGCCGCCTACGCGGGGCTCGCGGGCGGCCTCGTCGGCCACGCGATCCAGATGGTCACGCCGACGATGTTCACCTTCATCCGGTCGATCGAGGTGGTGGTGCTCGTCGTGCTCGGCGGCCTCGGCTCCATCACGGGGTCGGTCCTCACGGCGATCGTCCTCGGCTACGCGATCGAGAAGGCGCGCGAGCTCCAGCAGTACCGGATGGTCGTCTACGCCCTGCTCCTCGTCGTCCTCATGGTGCTGCGGCCGCAGGGGATCTTCGGCACGCGGGAGCTGTGGGACCTGCGGCTCTTCCGGCGGCTGCCGCGCCTGCGCCCCATCGCGCCTGCGCCCGGCGGCGCCTCGCCGACCGAAGTCCGCGACGAGGGCGGGCGGGGAGGGACGGCGTGAGCGCGCCCATGCCGAGCCTCGAGCTGCGCGGCGTCACCATGCGCTTCGGCGGGCTCAAGGCGCTCTCGGAGTTCGAGCTCGTCCTGCGCCCGGGCGAGCTCGTCGGGCTCATCGGCCCGAACGGCGCGGGGAAGACGACCGCGTTCAACGCCATCACCGGCGTCTACGTGCCGACCGCGGGCGAGGTCCGCGTCGGAGGCGAGGTCGTGAACGGCCGCCGCCCGCACCAGATCTGCGCGCGCGGGGTCGCGCGGACGTTCCAGAACATCCGGCTCTTCCGGGAGCTCTCCGCGCTCGACAACGTCCGGATCGCCTGCCACGCCGGCGCCAAGTCCGGGTTCTTCGACGCGCTCTTCCTCACCGGGCGCCACCGCTCGGAGGAGGCGCGCATCGTCGCGCGCGCGGAGGAGTACCTCGCGGTGATGGGGCTCGCGCACCGGCGCGACGAGATCGCGCGCGGGCTCCCCTACGGCGAGCAGCGGCGCCTCGAGATCGCGCGCGCGCTCGCCACCGGACCGAAGGTGCTCTGCCTCGACGAGCCGGCCGCCGGCATGAACGCGGGAGAGAAGATCGAGCTGCTCCAGCTCATCCGCTCGATCCGCGACCGCTTCGGCCTCGCCACCCTCGTCATCGAGCACGACATGCGCCTCGTGCTCGGCGTCTCGGAGCGGGTGCTCGTGCTCGACCACGGCGTCACGATCGCGGAGGGGCGGCCGGAGGTCATCCGCAAGGACCCGAAGGTCATCGAGGCCTACCTCGGCGACGCGTACCTCGAGGAGCGAAACATCGCGGTGCCGCCCGAGGGAGGCGCGCGGTGAGCGGCGCCCCGATCCTCGAGGTCCACGACCTCCGCGTGCACTACGGCGGCATCGAGGCGCTGCGCGGGATCACGCTCGAGGTGCCGGCGGGAGAGGTGGTCGCGCTCATCGGCGCGAACGGCGCGGGCAAGACGACGACCCTCCGCGCGATCTCGAAGATGCTCCGCCCCTCCGGCGGCGCCCTCCGCTTCCTCGGCGAGGACGTGACGCGGCTCGCCTCGCACGAGCTCGTCGCGCGCGGCATGGCGCACGCGCCCGAGGGTCGCGGCATCTTTCTGAACCTCACGGTGCGGGAGAACCTCGCGCTCGGCGCCTACCTGCGCCGCGACCGGGACGGGATCGCGCAGGACGAGGAGCGGGCCTGCGGCCTGTTCCCGATCCTCGCCGAGCGCCGGTCGCAGGTGGCGGGGACGCTCTCCGGCG
>WNFU01021546.1_pt1 | contig 19962 bp, 15 predicted proteins | sample 5400121 | NCBI WGS metagenome assembly WNFU01 (sample SAMN13153360, study PRJNA577476) | soil metagenome | isolation source: 100 cm soil or saprolite under grassland replicate 1 | place: USA:California | collected 2016-06-15 | reverse complement strand
CACCGGCCGCGTCAATTCCGCGGTAATCAGCGGTCTGACTGACAGCTCCGCCAGAGATGCCTGCAGAATCGACTGGTTAGCCGCAATCACATCCGCCGGACCTGTGTATCGCGCGACGATCTTTTCGCTGCCCAGATCGACGAGCGCGTAAACGACCTTCGAGGCCTCGCCGGTTTCGTCAGTGCCACTGGCGCGACCTCTCAGGACTCTGTGGCCACTTTCGACGCGCGACGCGGAGCGCCGATTCGATCCAGTGGCGTGAAATCGCTCGAACGCGCCTGCGCTCAGGAGCTGGGTCTCGAGTTGCTCGACGCTGTAGCTCGACGCGAGTCGATCCACTCGCAACGCGAGAGTGTTGGGTTCGGCGGCTGTGTCGAGGCGCAGTCGCAGCGGCGAGAGATCTTCGAATCCAACCGGTGCGCGAACCCGTACTCCTTTGCGTTGATCGTCGATGAACCCGCCGAGCGCGAGAAGGCGGACTGGCAGGTTGGCCTCCAGCCCCTGCGTTTGAAGAAATTGCTTGACGAGATTGATCGGCGTCGCAAACCCGATCGTTGGAGCGTTCTTCAGACGGAGCTGCGCGACACCGATAGCGTATCCTTCCGAGTCGACGATCGGCCCGCCGCTGTTGCCGGGATTGAGCACGGCGCTCAACTGCAGATAGCGACGGTCGCCAGACGCGTCAAGGCGAAGCGCGGAAACCGTGCCTGTCGCAGTGGACGGACTTGGCACCGTCTCCGAATCCGTATGCCGCCCGAGCTCCAACGCCTCGCCAAACGGATAGCCGACCGCAACGGCTGAATCCCCTGATGCAACCGCGTCGGAATCGCCGAGGCCGACATATGGAAGGTCGTTGCCGCTGACGTACAGAATCGCAAGATCGAGCTCGGGATCGGCGGCGTGGATGGATGCGGTAAATCGGCGCGGCAGCGAGCCGATCGATTCCGGCGGCAACACCACTTCGATGCGATTGATATCAATGGCGACTGCTCGTCACCACCCAGCCGTGCGGCGAGACAACGAATCCGCTGCCGGTACCCACCTCGACTTCGCGGACGTCGAGAAGCTGTTCTCGCCAGACTCGTTCGTCTTCGCCGCGGAGCACGCGGACGTGTCCGATTACGCGAATGAAAACCGTGGCTTCGAGAGGAGGGACGCGCGCGGCAAAGACGGGGCACGCGGCGAGCGCGACTGCCAGCGCCAGCGTCGTCGTGACAAATCGACGGCCCACATTCACTGCCCGGGATGATACTCGCGCTCTGTGTGACCCTTCAGCTGCTCGCGATAGAAGTAGACGTCGCGCAGGTCGCCCGTCGCGTAACGCGTCGCCTGATCGTTGAAGTGACGCGACGATGGATTGCCGCTTTCACCGCCCGCGCTCACCGCCTTTGCCTGGACGCGATCGCCAAATTCGACGACGGCGACGAAGCTGTTGCCGCTCGCCCCGTAAATCTTTTTCGTCCGCGTGGGAGGTGTCGTTCGAGCACCGAATGATGCGAGCGAGCCCCAGCGCGACGAGGTAAATCCGACCGGAATACTTGGCGCTCGATCGTCGAACGGCTGCACGATGTCGCCGGTGAGACGCTGGAAGCGGTTGATCTCGCCCCACGGCGTTTTCCAACTGCCAAAATCCGCCGCCAGCTTCTCCGACGCGGCCTTCAACGCCTCCAGCAATTGCTCGGGCGTGGCCTTCGTCACGATGTATTCATCAGGATCGAGCTCCGCCTTGCGCGCCTCGTCTGTCACGCGGCGGCGCATGTTTTCAGACGCGATCTGCTGGCCCCAGTACACGGCGAGCGCCGTCGGCACCGAGTTCACGTTCCAGCGAAAGTCCCAGGCGCGCAAGAGGGCGATCTGTTCAGACACGGTGGCTTTCAGTGGACTCACGGCAGGTGTGCGATCCCATGTGCTGACTAGTACGGGAATCAGACGATCGAATGCCGGCAGGTAGCTGTCGAAGGCCGCGGCGAGAAACGAGCTCAACGTGAAGTCCTTCTTGTTCTGCAGTACGCGGATCGCATGGACTCCTCGCCAGTTCTCGCCGTTCCGCTCCACGTATGCGGGATAGGCTTCCTTCTTCGGGCTATTTGCACCCGCTGCCGACCAGGGCCAGTTGTTCGTGTTGTAAAGCCACCCGTTGGGAGGGTTCAACAGACCAGGCGTCTCGTCGATCGACAGCACACCGTTCCATTCCGTCGCGGGATCGCTCCCGTCGACGGGTCTGGTCCAGTCGAACTTCGTGTCTCGCTTCGGAATGAAGTTCGAGTGAAAGTACGCGATCGTGCCATCCGCGTCGGCGTACACCGTGTTGTTCGACGAGTTCGTGTGCAACTCCATCGTCTCGCGGTACGCCTTGTAGTTTGTCGCCTTGGTGCGCGTGTACGACTGCATGAGCGCCTTCACCGGCTCCTGCATGAGACGGACGCTCACCCACTTCCCGTTGACCGCGCGCACGATCGGACCGTGGTGCGTCCGGTACACCGTGAACTCCTTTTGCGCCATCCCGCTCGATGTCTTGTACGGGACGACGATCGTCGACGCCTTCAACGGCCGCTCTTCGCTGCCGTACTTGTAGTAAAAGCCGCCGCCCTTCTTCACCACCGTTTCGAGATACTCATCGATGTTGTCGACACCGCTCGACGTGTGCATCCATCCCGCCCGGTCGTTGAACCCCTGATACACGAAAAACTGTCCCCACGTGAGCGCGCCGTACGCGTTCAGCCCTTCGTCGCTCACCATCTGCGCTTCGGAGCGGAAGAAGAACGACGTGTGCGGATTGATCAGCAGCAGCGCGTGATGTGAAGCGGTATTCGAGGGGGCAATCGCCACACCGTTCGATCCGGACGGTTCGGCGAATTCCACGAGTCCTTCCGCCGCGGTTCCGGCGTCCCGCGCGAGGGTCGTTTCGCGAGTCTGGTCGCGCACCACCTGGGCGCCGCCTGCCTCGCCGTCGCTCGCGGTTTTGTACGCGAGCGAAGGCGGGTAGCCTTGGCGAAGGCGGGCAAACGGAGCGGCAGTGGCTGGACTTCGCCGCACCGGAGACGACGAGCGGTCGGTTTGCGGAGTCTTCCCGTAGAAGGCTTCCAGCTCGTTGAGGTTCACGCGCTCGATGTCGCCGCCAATGCTGCCCTCGGTGAACGTCAGCGCCATCCACGGCTCGAAGTGCTTGATGACCAGGGGCGTCACCTCCGGGTGGGTGGCAAGGTAGTAGTTCAGACCGTCGGCGTACGCGTTCATCAACGCCTTGAGCCACGCGGGACTGGCGGCGTACTTGGCCTTCATGTCCTCCGGATCGATGAACAGCTTCATTCGCAGGTCGCGATAGATCTCGCTCTCACCCGCGGATTCCGCCAGCCGTCCGATCGAGTTGAGATAATTCGTCTCCACGCGATTGAAGTCGTCTTCGGCCTGCGCGTACATCACGCCGAATACCGCATCCGCGTCGGTCTTTCCGTACACGTGCGCAATGCCCCAGTCGTCGCGAATGATCGTGACGTTCTGGGCCTGCCGCTTCCAGGCGTCGAGTTCCTTGTCCTGGTCCGAAATCGCGCCCGCGGTGCAGGAGACGGACAGGAGAGCCAGGGCCCAAACCAGCTTCTTCATGGGCGCCTATTTTGCCATATGGATGAGGTGTCCCGCTCAGTTACTGGCAATGCGGGGAGTGATTCCCAGGTTGTGCATGATGAACGCGTCGATATCCGCCGTTGCCTCGATTTGCTTGCTCACATTGCTGGCGCCGTGACCCGATTTCGTCTCAATCCGAATCAGTACGGGGTTCTCGCGGCTCGCCTTCTCCTGCAGCGTCGCGGCGTACTTGAAGGAGTGCGCCGGCACGACGCGATCGTCGTGATCCGCCGTGGTGATGAGCGTCGCCGGGTACTTCACACCGGCTTTGATGTTGTGGAGGGGTGAATAGGCATAGAGCGCCTTGAATTCCTCCGGGTTGTCGCTCGACCCGTAGTCGGCAATCCAGTTCCAGCCGATCGTGAACTTGTGGAAGCGCAGCATGTCCATGACGCCGACTTGCGGAATCGCCACGCGAAAGAGTTCCGGCCGCTGGTTCATCACCGCACCGACGAGCAGGCCGCCATTGGAGCCGCCCTGGATGGCCAGCTTCGCCGGCGATGTGTACTTGTTCGCGATCAGCCACTCCGCGGCGTCGATGAAGTCGTCAAAGACATTTTGCTTGTGCGTCTTCGTCCCCGCATCGTGCCACGACTCGCCGTATTCGCTCCCGCCGCGCATGTTGACGCTCGCGTAGACGAACCCCTGTTCGAGCAGCGCAACACGCAGCGAGCTGAATCCCGGCGTCGTGGCGATGTTGAAGCCGCCGTAGCCGTACATCAGCGTCGGGTTGTTGCCGTCGAGCGTGATGCCCTTCTTGGACACGAGAAACATCGGGACCTTTGCGCCATCCTTGGCAGGCACGAACACCTGCTTGGTTTCGTACAGCGACTCGTCGTAGCCGGCAATCTCCGGCGCGCGGAAGAGCGAGGTCTTTTTTGACGCGATGTCATACCGGTAGATCGACGTCGGCTGCGTGAACGACGTGTACGTGTAGAAGACAAACTTGTCGTCCAGCTCTCCCCCGAATCCACTCGCGCTGCCCAGGCCGGGCATCGTCACCTCGTTCTCGAGTGCGCCTTCGAGGTTGTGCACGTACGCGCGAGTCGTGACGTCTTTCATGTAGGTGGCAAACAACTTGCCGCCCGCCGTTGTCACGCTTTCAATTGGTTCAGGTTTCTCCGCGAGGACTGTCTTCCAGTTGGCTTCAGCGGGATTTGCCGGATCGATTCGAATGACGCGTCCGTTCGGCGCGTTCTTGTCGGTGTAGACGAGCAGCTCGCCGCGGACGTTGTCAACCACGTTGAACGTGTCGTCGCCGATCGTCGGGATAACGGGCCTCCACGACTCCGGACCTGTCGCCGTGCTTCCGCCCGCCGGAGTTTTTGAAAGATCGCGGACGTAGATCGCGTTGCCCTGCTTTCCGGTTCCGCGATCCGACACCGTCAGGATGACAAAGCGCTCGTCGTCGGTCGTTTCGACAGTGTGAAATCGCTGCGGATTCTTGGCGGCTTCGAAGACGAGCTCGTCGTTCGACTGCGGCGTACCGATGCGATGGTAGTAGACCTGATGGTTCTCGTTCGCCGATGACAGCTCTTTTCCTTTTTCCGGCGTCGGATAGCGGCTGTAGAAGAAGCCGTTGCCGCGCCACGCAACGTTCGACACCTTCACCCATTCAATTTTGTCGCTGAGCGGCTTGCGCGTGGTGAGATCGAGCACATTGTATTCCTGCCAGTCGGATCCGCTGCGAGAGATGCCGTACACGGCGAGCTTCGCGTCTTTGGAGGGAGCAAACTCCATCAGTCGCACGGTGCCGTCGGTCGACCACGAGTTCGGATCGAGCAGGACTTCCGGTTTTCCCTCGAGACCCTTCTGGATGTAGAGAACGCTCTGATTCTGCAAGCCGTCGTTCTTCGAAAAGAAGAAGTACTCGCCCTTGCGCGTCGGCGCAGAGTACTTCGCGTAGTTGTACAGACTCTCGAGGCGACGCTTGAGGGCGGCGCGAAACGGAATCTGGTCCAGGTACGCGAAGGTCACCTTGTTCTCGGCCTCGACCCATTTCGCCGTTTCGGCGGACGTGTCGTCCTCGAGCCACCGGTACGGGTCCGTCACGGTGACGCCGTGATACGTGTCAACCTGGTCCACTTTGCGCGTCGCCGGATAGTCCAGCCCGGACTGCGCAGCGACGAGAGTGGACGCCAATACGGAAAGCAGCAGAGTGCGATTGAGCATGTTCCTTTTTATTCTCAACCATCAGCCCGGTTACTGCCAGTTCGTTTCAATTCTCGCCACCAACGTCCGGGATTCGGCGCGCTTCAGGGTATGCTCACGCCGTGAACGGTGGGACGAAGCGCGGCGGATGGACGTGGCTTCTGCTCGCCGGCGCCATCCTCGTCGCCGCCGGTGCGTCCATCGGGTGGTGGCGGGCACGCGGTGAAGCGGCCAGATTACAGGACCTCATCGCCGGACTGCAGACGGCATCCGAACGCAATCGGGTCAGCGCGGTGTTGAGCGCCGACGATGTGAGACGCGTGTCGTTGCAGGGAATCGGCCCCGCGGGTCAGGCGCGGGCGCAGGTCTACTTCAGCGCGTCACGCGGGATGGTTCTCGCCGCCGAAAATCTTCCCGAGCTGCCTCCCGATCGCGTCTACCAAGTGTGGGCGATTTCTGGAGATTCGCCCGTCAGCGCCGGCACCTTTCAACGCGAACGCGATGGGCGCGGCAGCTTGATCGCGCTGTCGCAGATACCGCCGCCGAACGCGATGGCGATTACGGTTGAACCGACGGGCGGCGTGCCCCTGCCGACAGGACCGAAATACCTGCAGGGGCTGGCGGAATAACGCGCGTGAATGAACGTTCCCAGTTCACAGTTCCCAGTTCAACGGAAACTAAAAAGTTCACACTCCTACAGCGGCACGCCAATTTGAAAGGTGCCCGAGTAGCCGCTCGCCGTATCGCCGACGAGGGCGACCAGCTCCTGCGACACGCCGTCGCTGAAGACGTTGTCGCGCGAATTGGTCGTCGGATTCTGCCCGCGGGACGCATACACGCTGCTTCGGTAAACGGCGGCGGTCACGTCTTCGGGAAACGCAATCTGCGTCACCTTCGCGGAGCGGCCGTTGACGGTGACCTCGAGATGAATGTGCGTCGCGCGTCCCTGATACCAGCCGGGATACACCGTCGTGAACGTCACGCGCCCGTTTGCGTCGGTCGTCTGGACGCCACGCAAGTACGTCTGACTCCGTTCGCTTCCATATTCCGAGTAGTTGCCCTCGACATCGCACTGCCAGATGTCGACCGCGGCGCCAGCGATTGGCGCAGTCGTCGGCGGTGGATTGGTGGAAGCCGGCGGCACCGTCGTTGTCGTGGTCGTCGTCGTCGCCGGAATGGTCGCCGTCGGACTCGTCGGAGTGTCTCCATTGCACGCCGCCGACAGCGCTGCACCGGCTGCGCCGATCATTCCCAGGGCTTCGCGCCGGCTCAATACCTTCTTCTTCCCCTTGTCGCTCATGGCATTCACTTTCCAGAGATCGCGGGCTGGCTTCTTCAGAGTAACCGCCCGGTTCGCCGGGCGGAAGTGCCGTGCGGCTCATTCGAGTGTTAAGGTGCACTTCACAATGGATCTGCGGCGCATGGCCATGCTGGTGCGGGTTGTCGAAGGCGGATCGATGCGTGCCGCGGCGCGCGAGCTCGGCCTCACGCCTTCAGCGGTGAGCCAGCAGATTCGCCAACTGGAGAGGGAAACCGGCGTGACGCTGCTCCGCCGCTCGACCCGGCGATTGGCGCTGACCGACGCGGGTGAAGCGTTTTACGAAGACTGTGCGGCCATGCTGGCCGCGGCGCGGTCGGCGCACGAACGCCTGGCCGCGCTGCACCACACGGTGAGAGGCGAACTGAGCATCAGTTCGCCTGTCGGCTTTGCGGCCACGCATCTCACCGCTGCTTTGGTGCCGCTGCTGACGGCGCATCCCAATCTGTGGCTACGGCTCGTTGCCACAGACGATCAGCTCGATCTCATGCGAGAGCGCATCGACATTGCAATCGCCATCGGCACGCGCGCGCCTGCGATCACTCTCGTCCGCCGGCACCTCGCCGATTGGGAGAACGTACTCGTCGCGGCGCCCGCGTACCTGGACACCCACGGCACGCCGCGCGTGGCCGCGGACCTCGCGCATCACGTGTTTCTGTCCCTGCCGCCGTGGCACCACGCGGCTGATGTCCTTACCGGACCGGGTGGGAAGCGCTACCGGGTGGCGACGAGGCCGCGGGTCACCACCAACAACCAGCTCGCGATTAAACAGCTAGCGCTTGCCGGTTGCGGCTTGTCTTTTCATGTCGTCCCGGAGATTGCCGAGGAGCTCGACGATGGCCGCCTCGTGCGGGTGCTGCCAGAGTGGTCGCTGCCGCGCCTCAGCGTCGACGCGCTGATGTTGCCGCGGGCGGCGCAACCGGCGAAGGTCCGGGCCGCGGTCGAGGCGCTCGAACAGTACCTCTCGGCACTCCCAACGCGGATTCCACGACCGAAACGCTACGCGCGAAACACACGCAAAAGCCGAGTGAAGGGATCGTAGAAGCGGTCGACGACTCTCTCCTTGAGCGGAATGATCGCGTTGTCGGTGATCCGGATGTGCTCGGGACACACGTTCGTGCAGCATTTCGTGATGTTGCAGTAGCCGATATTGTGTTTGTCCTTGAGGTCTTCGACGCGATCTCCCGTGTCGAGCGGATGCATCTCGAGCGCCGCCGCATACGTCAAGAAACGCGGCCCGATGAAGTCCTCGTGCTTCGCGTGATCGCGCAGTACGTGGCAGACGTCCTGGCACAGGAAACACTCGATGCACTTTCTGTGCTCCTGGACGCGATCGATATCGCGCTGCGCCATCCGCCACGTCCCATCGGGCGCATCCGGCGGCCGCGGCTTGAACGGCTGAATCGTCTTCTTGACGCGGAAGTTCCACGAAACGTCCGTCACGAGATCTTTGATGAGCGGAAACGTCCGCATCGGCTCGATGGTGACGGGCTCATTGATGTCCAGGGTGCTCAGGCGCGTCATGCACATGAGACGCGGAGCTCCGTTGATTTCCGCCGAACACGATCCGCATTTTCCCGCCTTGCAATTCCATCGGACGGCGAGGTCGGGGGCCTGCTCCGCTTGTATTCTGTGAACGGCATCGAGCACGACCATGCCTTCCGACACTTCGGTGCGGTAGTCACGATACGCGCCGGCACCGCCCGGTTCGCTGCGCCACACGCGAAAAGTTGCGTCCATATGAATGAGTCCTTCGCGGGCCTTAACTATTCCTTCTGCTCTTCGATAACCTGCTTCAACTCGTCCGGCATCGGCGGAAGCGGCACGCGCGACACCTGCATTCCGCCCGCGCTCTCCTTGACCATGATGTTGACGGTGCCGAACTCGGGCACCTTCTCCGGACAATCCTCGCGAAAGTGACCGCCACGGCTTTCCCTGCGCTCGAGCGCGGACAGCGTGACGGCTTCGGCCACCGTGAGCAGGTTGAGCAAGTCGAGCGCGGTGTGCCAGCCACCGTTGTATTCGCGGTGACCCGATACGCCGACGCGCGCCGCGCGCTGCCTGTAGGTCTGCAGTCGCGTCAGCGCCTCACGCATCTCGCTCTCCTGGCGCACGATGCCAACGAGGCTCTGCATGGTTTCCTGCAGTTCCTCCTGCACCTTGTACGGATTCTCACTCCCCGCTCCCCGCTCGAACGGCGCCAGCGCTTCCTTCGTCGCACGATCAACTGCGCCATCGTCTATCTTCACCGCGCCTTCCTTGCGCGCAAACTGGGCGGCGTACTCGCCGGCGCGTTTGCCGAAGACGATGAGATCGGACAGCGAGTTGCCGCCGAGTCGATTTGCGCCATTGATCCCTGATGCGCACTCGCCTGCCGCAAAGAGACCGGGAACGGAAGACATCTGCGTGTCGGCGTCGACGCGCACGCCGCCCATGACGTAGTGAGTCGTCGGGCCCACCTCCATTGGCGTCGTCGTGATATCGAGATCTGCCAGCTCTTTGAACTGGTGGTACATGCTCGGAAGCTTGCGTTTGATGTGTTCCTCGCTGTTCGGCAGCTTGTCTTTGATCCACGCGATGTCGAGATAGACGCCGCCGTGTGGCGATCCGCGGCCTTCCTTCACTTCACGTACGATGCAACGCGCGACATGATCGCGCGTGAGCAGTTCGGGCGGGCGCCGCGCGTTCTTGTCGCCCTGCGTGTAGCGCCACCCTTCTTCCGCGTCGGCCGCAGTCTGCGCCTTGTAGTTGTCGGGGATGTCGTCGAACATGAACCGGCGGCCTTTGCTGTTCTTCAGCACGCCGCCTTCCCCGCGCACGCCCTCGGTGACGAGAATGCCCTTGACGCTCGGCGGCCACACCATGCCGGTCGGGTGGAACTGGATGAACTCCATGTCGATCAGTTCAGCACCGGCGCGGTACGCGAGGGCATGTCCGTCGCCCGTGCCTTCCCAACTGTTGCTGGTGATCTTGTAGGCGCGCCCGACGCCGCCGGTGGCGAGAATCAGCGTCTTCGCCGCGAACACATGGAAGCGGCCGCGCTCGCGATCGTAGGCGAGCGCTCCCGCGGCCCGGCCGCTGTCGACGAGCAGCGACGCCACCGTGTGCTCCATGTGCACCGTGACGCCGAGATAGACCGTGTGATCCTGCAGCGTGCGGATCAACTCGAGACCGGTCCGATCGCCGACGTGCGCGAGTCGGGGATAGCGATGGCCGCCGAAGTTGCGCTGGTTGATCCGGCCGTCGGCCGTCCGATCGAAGACCGCGCCCCAGGCTTCGAGCTCACGCACGCGATCGGGCGCTTCCTTTGCGTGCAGTTCGGCCATTCGCCAGTTGTTGACATACTGACCACCGCGCATCGTGTCCGCAAAGTGCACGCGCCAGTTGTCGCGATCGTCGTTGTGCGCCATGGCTGCCGCCATACCGCCTTCCGCCATTACGGTATGCGCTTTCCCCAGGAGCGACTTGCAGATGAGACCAACTGACACGCCAGCCTGGGCGGCTTCAATGGCCGCGCGCAGCCCCGCACCTCCGGCTCCGATCACCAGCACGTCGTAGCTGTAGCTCGCGTGCGTGGCCATCAGAGAATTCTCCAGTCGGACCAGATGTGCATGGCGCAGAGGCGCACGTACACATCGGCGAATGCCACCGCAAACAGGCTGACCCACGCAAACTGCATGTGTCGCTGGTTGAGGCCCGTCGCGCATCGATAGCAGGCGTCGCGCACCGGCGCCTTCGACACTTCGTCGACGTGTCCGCCCAGCACATGCCGTCCCGAATGACAACCGAGCGTGTACCCCGCGAGCAGAATCACGTTCACAAGCAACACGATGGTGCCAAGCCCGACGCCGAACTCACGCTGCCCTGTCGCCGGGTTCGGGAACCAGAACGCGAGCCAGACGTCATACGACAAGATGACGATGAAGATGAGAGCGATGTAAAAAAAGTATCGATGGATGTTCTGCAGGATGAGCGGAAACGAGTTCTCGCCCCAGTAGCTCTTTCGCGGCTCACCGACCGCACAGTTTGGCGGATCGGCCCAGAACGCTTTGTAGTACGCGCCGCGGTAGTAGTAGCACGTGAAGCGGAAGAGACCCGGGAACGGGAGAATCAGCAGCGCCGGTGAGAAGGGCAGCACTGCCGGCCACCATGCGGGTTGGGGACCAAACCACGCGTGGTCGGAATTTCCCCAGAGCACGGGTGAGTAAAACGGCGAAAGATACGGACCGGATTCGAAATATGCGTTTTGAAACGCCGCCCACGTGGCGTAGACGACGAAGGACGCGAACACGAGGAAAACAGTGAGTGGTGTGCTCCACCATGTGTCGCGCCGTTCGGTCTGACCGAAGCCGCGCTGGACGGCCGTGACGGGTATCACCTGCATGAGCGGCCGCCTTTCCAGGCACGAAAACACGAACGATCACTAGAACGAAAGCACGAAAGACTGCGAAAGCACGAAAAATCCGAAGTAGGCAAACAATTAACTATACCCCGCAGTCGTGCATCATCTTCTCCGTGCATTGAATCGAGATGCGCCACTCATGAGGTCCTCAGTCGCGGCGCGCGACCCATCTCATCGCCCCGAGTAACTGGCGCTGAAATCCTGCATCGTTCCACGTTTCAGGAAAGTGGCCGAGCGCGTTGTAATACACACGCCCATCGCCGAACGACTGTACCCACGCAAGCGGAAAATCGCCGTCAGCGCCTACAGACGCTGGGTCGAGCCGAAGGAGCACATGCACGTGCGGTCGCGGGTTCTCACGAAACGTGTAGAACTCTTCCATCAGCGAGAAGCGATCTCCGATGCCTGACGCCGCAGGGTGCGAAGCGTCCTCGACAACCACCGTCGCACGTTGCGTCCAGGGATGCTCCTTGAAGTACGCGCCCACGAGCTGACCGTACTGCGGCCATTCGTACAACGTGTCGGTCGCGCTGTGCACACCGATGAACCCCTTGCCGCCTGACACGAAATCGAGGATGGCGGACGAAGAGCACGTCGTAATCGCGCAAAGCGGATGCGCTAATCGTGGACAGATCCTCGGTCGACGTGGTGACAATCTCGCTCGTCGTCTGCAGATTCGCCATCACCCGCCGAGCGGCTGCAATCGCGTCTTCGTGCCGGAAACCGGCGGTCGCTGTGACCATCAATACTCGAATTGGGGACGCGCGTGACGCGTTGGGAGGATTGTCTGCCGTGGGCGCCGTTGCCGCGACGCGGGAGCATGCAGCGCTCACGACGGCAAGGATGACAAGAAGCAACCGCACGCCTTAATCGTACGCGCGCAGTCGTTACGACGAACTATCTTTTCTCGCGGGCTCCCCGGGGACGCGCGGATCGCGAATGCGCGGATCGACATCGTCTGGTCCAGCGGGAGGTTCGTGCGTCGGCGCCTGACCAGTCGGTGGTTCCTCGATCGGACCGTCTGCGTCGTCGGCTGGGTTTGGTGGTTCGTCGACAGGATCATCCGGTGTGACGGGTCCTTGGTCAGGACCCGGTCGCGGCCCGGAAGCTTGCGTGTGTTCGGCTTCACCCATCGGTCGTTGCTCGTCTGGCGGTCGCACCATCTTCAGACCGTTCAGAGTCCCGGCGGTTTCGGTGGTTTCGGCGGCGTCTTTTCCACGTTGCTGCCGGGGATGATTGGCGCATAAGGATCCGATGGCGGCGGCGGATCCTGCGTCGCGCTGGCAGGAGGAGTCACCGGGATCTCCGATCGAGGTTTCTCTGCCGGCTTCACCGAAGCATCGGGAGAGCTGGGAGACGGTACAGTCTCGGTCGGCTTGGGTCTGGCGATTGGCGCTGGCGCCGCAGGAATCACGGTCGTTACGCGAGGGGAAGGTCGATCGGTCATAAAGGGCGGCGGCGGCGTCACGCGAGATGGCGCGGGCGCCAACGCAGGAGGTTCAGTTGCCGGCACTGCCGGCGGCGGTTGCTGCTCGGTGCCGATTGCACGCTGCACGGGAGGCATCGTCGAGAGCGTCTCATCGTACGGGGCTTGCAGAGCCGGCGGAAGGACACCGTGCGGCAACGTACATGGCGGAGGAATACGATCGGCCGGCCGCACATCCTCGAACACACCGCTCTCGCGCATCACACCGGTCGAGGTCGTCATCAATTCAGGGTGATTCGGATCGTACGGTGCGGATTCATAAACTGGCAGATTGCATTTGTCCGTTGCGAGCATTCCGCTGAGGCGACAAATCTTCACCTTGACGAGCGAGCTCGGCATATCGAACCAGTCGTCCTTCTGGCCGCGCATGGCGGCGGTCATGAACCGCGCCCACGCGGGCACAGCCACCACGCTCGCGAAACCGCGGTTCATGATGGGTCGCGGCTTGTCGTACCCGAACCAGACGCCCGTGACGAGCTTCGGTGTAAACCCGACGAACCACGCGTCGGTGTACTCCTGCGACGTACCGGTCTTACCGGCCGCATGCAGACGGAATCCCTGCGCGCGAGCCGACGCCGCTGTGCCGTAATCGAGCACGTCCGACATCATGCTGGCCATCATGTAAGCGGTGCCTTCCGAGATGACGCGCCTCTCGGTGCCTGGCTCGGAATAGATCTCGCGCCCGTACCGATCCACCACTCTGCGGATCATGGTTGGTGTCTGCCAGACGCCTCGATTCGCGAATACGCCGTATGCAGAGGTCAGCTCGTAGAGGCTCACTTCGCCCGTGCCGAGCGCCAGCGCCGGCACGGCGGGGAGTGGAGAGGCTATGCCAAATCGCTGGACGAGATCGAGCGTGCGATGGATGCCGACCTCTTGCAGCAGATGCGCTGCGGCACGGTTGCTCGACAGCGCAAGAGCCGTTCGCAAGGTCGTTGACGGCTCCTCGTGCTCACCTTCCGGCAGCCACGGTCCTTTGTAGGTCTGTATGGGTTCATCCAGGCGCTCGAGGACAGAGCCGGGCGAGTAGCCCGACTCCAGAGCGGTCGCATAGATGAACGGTTTGAATGCGGAACCGGGCTGACGACGGGCATCGATCGCGCGGTTGTAGGGAGTCTCCTGAAAGCTGCGGCCGCCGACGACGGCCTTCACATAGCCGGTCGACGGCTCAATGGCGACCAGCGCGCCTTCGAGCGGCTCGGCGCCGCCGCTGAATCCGCGGAGGCGGGTGGCGATGACGTTTTCGGCGAGGCGCTGCAGGTCGCGATCGAGCGTCGTGTAAACGCGCAGACCGCCGGTGTAAACCGCCTCGGATCCAAACCGCTCCACCAGCTCGCGCGCCACAGCGTCGCGAAAATATTCGGCGCCGTGTGCGTGGCGAGGATCGGGGACGCCGGTTTTGTCGCCGCGCGCCAGCGTGGCCTGAACGGGGACGGACACTGCCTTCTGGAACTCCTGATCGCTCAGCAACCCGCCCGCATGCATCTCCTGCAGAACAAGGTCGCGCCGTTCTTGACACGCAGCCGGGTTCTTTGTGGGGGAATACAGCGAAGGTCCTTTGATCAGGCCGGCCATGGTGGCAGCCTCTAGAGCATCGAGGTCGGCGACCGGCTTTCCGAAATAGCCAATCGACGCCGCCTCGACGCCGTAGTATCCGTCCCCGAAATACACGCGATTGAGGTACGCCTCGAGAATGGCCCGTTTCGAGTAGCGCTCCTCGAGCCGCCGCGCGAGAATCGCTTCTTTCAACTTACGTGAGTAGGTTTGCTCGCTGCTCAGAAGAATCGAGCGTACGAGTTGCTGTGTAATCGTGCTGCCGCCCTGGACGATCGCACCCGCACGCGAGTTTGCGGCAAACGCCGCCACGATTCGTCGCAGATCGACGCCGTCGTGCTCGTAAAAGCGACGATCCTCCGTGTCGAGAACGGCGTTGACGAGATGGGGCGACATCTCATCGAGACGAACTGCAATTCGATGCTCCTCGAAAAGCGCCGAGACGAGATTGTTGTTGTTGTCGAAGATAAGCGTCGATTCAGGGCCGACGTCGAGCGCCAGCCGGCTCGCGAACCGCTCGAGCTCGTTTCTGAACTGCCACAGCCGGTGGACCGCGACACCCGCGGCGATGCCGCAGGCAATAACCACTGCCCATGCCACGGTCATCAGCACCGGCCGTCGTCTAAACATTGTCTTGCTCCACTGCTGTTTCAAAGAGCAAGCCCGGTGCCGTAGCGCCTGAATGCCGAACGGAGTTTTCGGGACGGTAAGGTGGCTGAGCTTTCCCTAAATCAGGAAACGGGTTGCCCTGAAAGCTCGTCGGGTATCATTCGATGATTCCCATGACAGACGAAGCACCGAAGAGCGCACTCGAGCTCGCGATGGAGCGACTGAAGCGGCAGGATGCCGAGAGCGGAATCGTGGAGCAGCGGCTCAGCGACGAGCAAAAGCGTGAAATCGCGGAGATTCGCAAGGTATATGCCGCCAAGATCGCGCAGGAAGAGATCCTGCACAGGTCGAAGCTTGCGACGACGTGGGAGCCTGAAGAGCGGATGAAGCTCGAAGAAGGATATCGTCGCGACGTGCAGCGGCTGAACGAGGACAGAGACAGGAAGATAGAGAAGGTTCGCGGCTGACTGCGGACTCAGAGGAAGTATCGTTGCCTCTTCTTCCCTTCCTCCCAGTTCTTCCGCGCGCGGCGAACGTCAGCCTGTTCTGAAACCTCAGCGACCGGAACGTCCCACCAGCAGTCGTATCCCGGGACGCCTTTGAGCGGGTCGACGGGCACGTAGATGATCATCGTTCGATCGGCGGCACGGGCGGCTTCCAGGCCGCGCTCGAGAGAAGCACGGTCCGCTGCGCGATGCACGAGCGCGCCAAGAGACTCGGCGTTCGCCGCGAGATCCACGGGCAAGTATTCCCCGCTCAGTCCGCCGCTTTGCCGATCGCGGTAGCGATAGTCGGTGCCAAAGCCTTGCGAGCCAATCGATCGTGACAGCCCGCCGATGCTGGCAAATCCGCGACTGTCGCACAGCACGATCGTGATCTTGAATCCCTCCTGAATAGAGGTCACGATTTCCTGCGCCATCATCAGGTACGAACCGTCGCCTACCTGCAGGAATAGCCGTACTCCAGGTGATACGTATTCGGCTCGCGCGCGCGCCAGAGTTTGTGCAGATCGCCGGGGAGACTGCCGGCCGCGCAAACCACCACGTCCTCGGCACGCGCAAACGCGTTGACGACGCTGAGCACCTCCGCCTGCGCCAGCGGTGGCTCGGTGCGCTGGGCAACAATGCGATCCACCTCCTCGCGCCACGCGAGCACGCGCGACCCGAGGCGTTCGCGATAGGCGGCGCTTGTCGAATATCCCGCAAGACTCTCCCCAAGCTCCTCGAGCGCCGCTCGCGCGTCGGCCACGACTGATATCGCCGCGTGCTTCGATGCGTCGAATTCCGAGACGTTGATGGCGACGAACTGCACGTCCGGATTCGCAAACGCGCTTTTCGACATGGTCGTGAAATCACTCAGTCGCGTGCCGATCGCGATCACGAGGTCGGCTTCGCGGGCGAGCTGATTGGCTGCGAGGCTGCCGGTAACGCCGATGGCGCCAAGCGCCAGCGGGTGATCCCACGCCATGGCGCTCTTGCCGGCTTGCGTTTCCGCGACGCCGATGTGCGTCGCTTCTGCGAAACGTCGAAGCGTATCGGCGGCCTCGCTGTAGAGCACACCGCCGCCGGCAACGATGAGTGGAATTCGGCTCGCGCGGATTGCGTCAGCGGCGCGGATCAACGGCCGACTCGAGCTGCTGCAGCAGCGGCGCGGGCCGCCTGTTGGCGAAGATATCGCCCGGCAAGAGCAACACCGGCAGACGATTGATCGTGGCGCCGGCAGCCCCCGTAATCATGTTCGTCGCGCCAGGACCGATCGATGTCGTGCATGCGAGCGTCCGCAGGCGATTGGACATCTTCGCGAACGCAGCGGCCGTATGCACCATCGCTTGCTCGTTGCGGCATTGGTAATAACGCAGGCGATCGCGCATCTGATCGAGGGCCTGGCCGATGCCGGCAACGTTTCCGTGGCCGAAGATGCCGAAGACACCGCCGATAAACGGCTGCCGGCGGCCGTCCCTCTCGGTGAACTGGACGCTCAGAAATCGCACGACCGCTTGCGCCATCGTCAGACGCACAGTTGACGCCATCGGAGAATTCTAGCGGTGATAGGCGAGGTGCTAATCGGGATTCGGCAGCATGACGTCGCGCATCAGCTGATTCAGATCTGCGCACGCGCCGATGAACTGCCGAAGGGTTCTGCGGGTTGACGGAAAGCTGTCGAATTCGTCCGGCGCGAGACCCTGTTCGTCGTAGGCGCGTCTGAAGTCGGTGAATCGGCGGTAGAGATCGGCGACCACTTCCGAGTCGACGGGTGTGTCGATGCGCGGCGTCACTGCTATATCGCTCGCGATAAATCGCTTTTGCCATGCTGACGGCGGCGAGATCACCACATCTCCGCCAATCAGCTCGCTCCAGTGCATGTGGTTACGAAACGCCGCTGACAAGAGCCGGACGCGGTAGCCGCGTTCACGAAATAGCCGGTATGTCTTTTTGAACACCGCGACACCGGCCCATTCGAGGTGCCCCGGGTCGGTGCTGATCGCGTGTTTCTCCATCACGACCTTGAGCCAGTCGTCGAGCCGGCCAACCATGATGGTGCAGATCGGTCCCATGCCGGTGATGTCCTCGTGGCGCGCCTCACGTCGAGACAAACCTCGCTCAATCGCTTCGGCAACGGCGACGCACTGCGGCAACGTAAAGCAGACGGTTGCGTTGATGCTGATGCCTGTCGCGGTCGCTTCTTCGATGGCGCGAATTCCGGCATGCGTCGCCGGAATCTTCACAATCATGTTGGGAGCGAGCTCGTGAAACCGCTGCGCCTGATCGAGTATGGCGTCGGGGTTTTTGTAGAAACGCGGGTCCGTTTGGATGGAGAGGCGGCCGTTGCGGCCGTTCTCTGCACGGAACGCGGGCATCAGGAGCGCCGCCGCGTCGACCGAAAGTTGGGGTGACTCATCAAAGCAAATCATACGCCCGCCTGAGAAAAAGATCGCTACGCGCTTGGTGGGCATCCGGTCGGCTCGCGCGGCGGAGCCGCCTCGGCTTCGTGCCCTTCGTGCCCTTTGTGGCTGTCTTTTACGGTTAGATCCCAATCGATCGAAGAAACTGACGGTTCCTGCGGGCGCTCTCGACCGGTGTCCCCTGCCCCGGAAAGACGTCCTGTTCGACGACGATCCAGCCGCCGTACTGGTGTCTCCGAAGCGCGGCAACGATTGCGGCAAAGTCAACGGCGCCCGCGCCAAGCTCGCAGAACACCTGCGCGCGAACGGTGGCGAGGTATCCGAGCTCGCGCCGTCGCGCATCGGAGGCAACTGTCGAATCGTAGTCCTTGAAGTGCACGTGCCATACACGGCCGGCATGACGCTCGAGAACGTCAAGCGGATCGCCGCCGCCGTACATGATGTGACCTGTGTCGAGGCAAAGGCCGAGCAGCGACGGATCGGTGCGCGACATCAGCGCGTCGATCTCGGGCACCGTTTCGACGTACCCGCCGCCGTGCGGGTGAAAGACCGATCGCAACCCCGTCTCGTCGCGCACCGCGCCTGCCACGCGAGTGACACCCTCCACGAACGTCGCCCAGTCGCGCATCGAGAGGCCATCTTCGTCACGAATTCGACCCGCACGCGATTCGCGTAGAGGAATTGCCGCGTTGTCATCTGACAACACGACGAGCGCATCCGAGGCGTTCGCCTCACGCAGGAGCCGCGCCGTGCGAAGCGCTGCTTCGACGCCAGCGTCGTGGGTTTCGCGCCGCGCAAATGCGATGGGCACGAACGCGCCCACCAACTGCAGGTCGCGCCGCGCGAGCTCGCGCGCGAGATCCGCGGGGCGGGTGGGCATGAATCCCCAGTCACCAAGCTCGGTCCCTTCGTAGCCGGTCGCACGCATTTCATCGAGCACCTGCGCGAAGGGCGCGGACCGGTTGGTCTCGAATTCAAGCACGCCCCACGAACATGGCGCGTTTGCAACGCGGATGCTTCGCATGAAGTGCCTATTGTGCCTGTTTGTGACTGCACTCCAGGCACGTCAGGCACTCCAGGCACGTCAGGCACTCCAGGCACGTCAGGCACTCCAGGCACTCCAGGCACTCCAGGCATCATCGAGTGATATCCTTGCGGCGTTTGACCCGTCGCGAGCTGTTTCGTTCCTCCCCGCCTCCACCGGGCCGCACAGCCACCGCCGTGGAGATCACGCCGAGACGCGCAGGTTGGCGGTATGTGCGCTTTGCGGTCCGTCAAATAGGGCCTCGCAAGCCGTGGGCGGACCACACGCGCGGCGACGAGTGCTGCCTGGTGCTGTTGCAAGGCATGTGTCAGGTCGAGTACGACGGACAAACGGTCGTCCTCGGACCGCGCGCGAATGTGTTCAGCGAATATCCACACGCGTTATACCTGCCGCCGCGCACACGCTTTCGCGTGAGCGCCGGCCAACAAACGGAGCTCGCCGACGGCCGCGCGCCGGCCCGCCGACGCCTCGAGGCGCGCGTCATTCGTCCCGAAGACTGCGGATTCGAAATTCGCGGCGGCGGCAACGCCTCGCGGCAGATCGTCGACATCATGCCGCCGGGCTTTCCTGCAGATCGGTTGATGATTTGCGAGGTGTTTACACCTGCGGGCAACTGGTCCAGTTATCCTCCTCACAAGCACGACACCGATCGGCCGCCAGAAGAAGTGAAGCTCGAGGAGATTTACTACTACCGATTCAACAACCGCGACGCCTACGGCTTCCAACGGCTCTACGACTCGCGTAACGATCGCACGCTGACCGTAAGGCACGGTGACGTGGTCTTGATCCGACGCGGCTATCATCCGTTCGTCACGGCTTACGGGTATGACGCGTATTACTTGAACGTCCTGGCGGGAACGCGGCGATCGAT
>WNFU01003712.1_pt1 | contig 19968 bp, 13 predicted proteins | sample 5400121 | NCBI WGS metagenome assembly WNFU01 (sample SAMN13153360, study PRJNA577476) | soil metagenome | isolation source: 100 cm soil or saprolite under grassland replicate 1 | place: USA:California | collected 2016-06-15 | reverse complement strand
CTGCATCGGCGCGGGCGGTGGACGCGCTGGCCTACACGGTCGGGGAGGACATCGTATTCGAGGCCGGCCAGTACGCGCCCGGGACGGCAGCGGGACGGAGGCTGCTCGCGCACGAGTTGACCCACGTGCTGCAGCAACGGCGCGGCGCTGCTGGAGCGCGTGTCGCGGAGGACGCTGCGAGTACCGCGGAGCGCGAAGCCGGTGAGGTGGCATCCCGCGTCCTCGACGCGCCGGCCTCGACGGACCCGGTGCGGGTCCGGAGCGTCGGGCGCGGGCTGCTTCGGCAGCCGGCGACTGCCGCGGCGGCGCAGCCGGCGGGCATGACGCGGCGCGAGTTCGAGGAGGTGATGAAGAGGCGGTTCGGCGTGATCCGGATCGCGACGGGCACGCTGCAGGAGCAGGCGACTCTCCTGATGCCGCGGGGCGGGGCGCCTCCGGGAGGCATTCAGCTGCCGAACTGGAGCGCGTGGGATCCCGGGAACGATTCGCCCACCTACGGCTGGATCATTGAGGCGTTCGAGCGGTTCAACGTGGACATCGGCGGCGTGCCGCCGGTCCAGGAGATCCTCTTCTTCGAGTCCCATTACGACGTGAACCAGGCCGGGACGGCGATCCCTCGTCCCGACGTCGGTGCCTCGTTCGGAGCCGGGCACCTCACGATCTACCGCGCCGTCAGCAGAGAGCAGCCGTTGCCCATCGGCCGCAGCGAAGCGAAGGGGCGCTATCCGGGAGTGGTCGTCGTGGTGACGGGCATCCCGGGCCAGTCGCCTGGTGCGCCGCTGCCTCTTCCGATGCGCGAGGAGAGCGTCCGGCGGGCCATTACCCACGAGCTCGGGCACGGCCTCGCAGAGGCCGCGATGGGGCCGAACCCGGCGCAAGCGCTCGATCCCTCCATGATGGCGGACTATCGCAGCGCGGTGGGATGGACGCGGACCGACCCGGCGCACCTCTTCGACATCGGAGTGCCCGCGGTCGTCCACGCGCTGCAGACGGGAACGCCGCCGCCGCCGACCGCCGAGATCACGGAGGACAACTGGAACTCGCCGCGGTGGATCGAGCAGCCGCTGACGCACTACTCCGTGAAAGGTGGCCCCTCCGAGGACTTCGCGGAGGCGGTGATGGCGTACATCGCGCAGCCGACCCTGCTGCTCGCCCGCTCCCGGCAGCGCTTTCGCTTCCTCGAAAGCCGGAAGGACCTGTGGTTGCCGCGGCTGCTGCACGTTCCGCAGGTCGGAGACTTCCCGATGCCGCGGGGGAAAGCGCGCGTCGCGTGAGCGCGACAGCGCTACGGGAGCTGCTCGACGGACCGGACGGTTCTTTCGCGCATCCTCGCCCGGTGGGCGGCTTCGAAGTCCTCGAGGAGATACTCGCGCGTCGGCTTGAGGGCGCGGCGCACCAGCTGCTCGAGCGCGGGATGGTCCACGAGCTTCCCGAAGTCCAGCAACCCCGTGGCGTCGGTGAGTGCTCTGGCGAACCTCTTGTACTTCCCCCGCAAGACGTTTTCGCTCACCACAGCGACGAGGATGTCATTGGCGAACATCTTCACGATCTCCTCGTGCGACATCGCCTTCGTCTTCTTCACGCGGCCAGGCTCGAATTGCGCTTCGAACATGGTTCCGGTCGCGAGGCCGGGGTGCTCGTCGATGTGGGCGCGGAGGAAGAGGAACTCCTGGTACTTCGCCCGGAGCTCGTCCTCGAGATTGGCCGGCTCCTCCGTACCCGACTCCGCGAGCGGATATCGGGCGTGGATGGACTCGTGAAACAGCACCACCACGTTGCGTTCGAGCGGAAGCTCGGGCGGGAGCAGGATCAGGGATCGGTCCTCGAACGTGTTGCCTTCGTTGCCCGGCTTCTTCCAGAACAGGACCGTCCACCCCAGCTCGTCGAGCGCCTGGACGGACAGGTCTCCGCGTACCGGGCCGCGGTTGAACCGCTGGAGCGCCTTCTTCACGTCGTCGATGGCGTACGGGGGCTTCGTGCTCGACGTGGTGCCGCCGACGTCCGCCTTCGCCAGCAGGGCGGGGCCGACTGGAGCGCGGCTCAGCTCCGTCGTGGCGCCCTGCCGCGCGGGAGCAGCGCCCTGCTGCACCACGTGCGCCAGCTCGTGCGCGATCACCTCGAGGCCGGCGGTGGTCGTGGAGTCGAAGACGCCGGGACCGAAGAAGACGTTCGCACCTTCGGCGTACGCGCGCCCGCCGAGCGCTCCTGCGGCGGAGCTCTCCGCGTGCACACGCACGCGCCCGAAGTCGTGCCCGAAGCGCGACTCGAAGTATTCGCGCAACCCTGCAGGCAGGGGGCCGTCGCGGTGGTCCTCGGCGGTGCTCCGCGGGCGCGGTAAGGAGGGCGACACCACGCGGCGCGCGGCGCGCTCGGCCTCTGATTCCGCCCTGGACGACTGGGCGGCCAGCGCGGCAGCCGCCCTGGAACGCTCGCGCAACCTCGCCACGATCGGAGCGTAAGGGCATGACCACGTTTCAGCCACTCGTCCCTCCAGGTGCGCCGCCCAGTGCGGGCGGGTCAGACCCGAGACGCCGCTTGAACTTTCCGGCCTACCTCGCCAACGCTTCCGCGAAGGAGCTTCACGACAGGACGTCGACTCGGACCATCGCGATGGGCGCGGCGACACCATGACGGCGACCCGCCAGGCGGTTCGCGGCGCCGCGCAGAACCACGTCCCCGAACCCGACTCGCGAGCAGCGCGTGCGCCGCGGCGTCCCGGGCGGTCCGATGAGACCGGGCCCTGGCGGGCCCTCGGGAACCAGGCAGTCGGCAGGCTGATCCCGAACCAGCTTGCGGGCAGCGTCCCGGGCGACGACTACGAGCAGCAGGCCCAACGGATCGCCGCCGCGGTGATGCGGAGGCCCGCGGAGCGCGTCCAGCCATCGTGCCGAAAGTGCGAGGCCGGAGGGGCCGCCCTCTATCCGACCTGCGAGAAGATCCCGGAACGGCCGATGGAAATCCAGCGCGCCCCCATCTCGAGCAACGACTCGTCGGGCCGCTCGCCGCCGGCGCTTGCCGGGCTCGGCGCGGGGAGGCCGCTCGACGGGACCACGCGCGCGTTCTTCGAGCGCCGCTTCGATCACGACTTCGGACGCGTCCGCGTTCACGCCGATGCCCGCGCAGCCCGGACCGCGGCGGGGCTGGGCGCGCGAGCGTTCACGGTGGGACGCGACGTCGTCTTCGGCGCCGGTGCGTGGGCACCCGATACGCCTCTGGGCCAGCGACTCATCGCGCATGAGCTGACCCACGTGGTGCAGCAGCAGCGCGCCGCTGACGGCGGCGCCGCTCTCATCCAGCGGGAGCTCGTTTCCGCTGGCGGCTATCCCAACCGGTTCCGCAATGACGAAGACGAGATCCGCTGTTTCGAGGGGCCCGCCGAGACCTGCAAGTGGTCTCCTTCGTCGATCGACTTCCAGGCGACGGCAACGCACTCGGGCGGCGGCACGCCGATAGGGACCTTCGTAGGGCTTCTGGACCACATCGCGTCCCGATCACCTGGGTCGATCACCGAGCTCGGGCTGATCGGCCACGCGAACTCCGCGTACTTCGGACTGAGCGGCACGATCTCGGCCCACGACGTCGTGTTCGCCGACCCGGGAGTCATCGGCGCGGAGACGATCGCCGCCAACACGGCGCGGATCGAGGCGGTCCGCGATCGGTTCGCTGCGGGCGCACAGATCGTGCTGTACGGCTGCAACGCGGGCGTCGGCCTGACGCTCCTCGAGGCCCTGAGTCGCGCGTTCCACGTGTGCGTCAGCGGCTTCAGCGACGAGATCTTCAGTTGCTTCATATGGGAACCGAAGAAGCGGCGAGCCGGACACCCGAGGCACATCATCCACCGCGGGAACGTGTGGACGAAGGCGGGGGAACTGGACCCACTCCCTCGGGAACGGCCCGAACGATGCGCCGAGTGGCACTCGAACGTGCGCGAGCTGCCGCCCGACCGCCAGTCGTGCGTGGGCGTGCCGGCCGCGGCGGCCCCCGTGACCCCCGCCGGCCCGCAGGCGCGGCCATGGTCGATCTCCGCGAGCATCGGCGCGGAGCTTCGCCCCGACCTCGACGTCCTGGCCGGGATCGGCATCCGCCGCTCGCTCAGGTCCGATGCGCTCGTGGTCTTCAATCCCGTCATCGGGCTCAACCTGCTCTACGGGCCGGCTGCGAACCGGCCCGGCAATTTCGGCGCAGCGCTGGCGGAGATCGCGCTGCGAATCCAGCAGCCGGTGCACGGCGCGTTCCTGGACGTCGCGGGCGGTGGCTTCGTCGGCTTCGAAACCGAGCCCGCCAGGGCGACAGCCGGCCTCGGAGCGGCGCTCGGCGCTGGGTGGCGATGGGAGCGTCTCGAGGCGGGCGTGGAAGCGCGCGCCCTCTTTCCGTTGACCGCGGGCGACTCGACGCGCGTGCTCGTCACTGCGCGCGGCGCGTGGCGATGGTAGCGCGCGCTTCGGACGCCGGCGGCCTGCGATTGCGGTCGCCGCCGTTCCCGCGTGGGTCGCCTCGTTCATGGCTGGCGCTTCCACGCGCGGTGCGGGATGAAGGCGCCGTGCGGACGCGAGAAGAACGCCGCCCGTGAGCGCTCCGGCGCGTATCAATCAAGGGAATGGATCATGCGAACCTTTGCACCCAACGCGACGCGAACTCAACCCCGAGTGTCGTCCTGCCTTGCGCCGTCAAGCACACTAACGTCGGTGACGAATCATCAAGCCCGTTTCGTCCACTCCGCTGATGACAAGCTGAGTCGCCTCGTGCCGTTCGGCGAGGATGCACTCATTGAAGAAGAAGCCATCCTCGATTCGAAGCGGCCGGCGTTCATGCAGAACGTTCATCTCATTGTCACGATATTCGGCGGGAGTTCGCCTCGGCCGAGGCGTCCAGACGCGCCATCGAGGCCGGTGATCTCGGGTCCGCGACCGACGTGCGCTGCCTCGACATCCGCCGATTTCCCGTGAGCACGAGCGAGGTGTATCGGCCGGCTGCGCCCCGGCACGAATGACACTGCGCGACGCGAGGAGCGCCGCCGGAACCGCGCGCCACCACGTCCGGTCATCCCGTCAAGACCCGTCGGCTGCGCCCTGAGGAGTCTGCGCCGATTCGACGCCGAACACCGTCGGCCAGAAACTGTGCGGCAGGAAAGGAACGATGCGCACTGTCGCACAGAGGCAGAAGGCAATTCAGCGGGCCACCGCTGCCGGCTTCACGACGCGTGGCCGAGCGTGCTCTTCACGATTCCCGGGAGCGCAGTCGTCCCTTCACGGGCAGCATGGGAGCGCAGATCAAGCGGTGCAGCGATCGCTTCACGAGAGCGGCTCGTCGAGCACCGGTCCCGGAGAACCGTTGCCCTCCCAGGCTCGTGCCGCGATGGAGACGCGCTTCGGTTATGACTTCAGCCGCGTTCGTGTTCACAGCGACAGCCGGGCTGCCGCTGCGCTGGGTGCCAAAGCCTTTGCGAGCGGTCAGCACATCTTCTTTCGCCCCGGTCGCAGCCCGTCGGATCGTTCCTTGCTGGCTCACGAGCTTGCCCATGTCGTTCAGCAGGCGACAGGTGAGGCGAATCGCTTGCAGGGGGCGAACGAAGATGAGCCGCATCGCGAGGCGCTCGAACGCCGCGCCGAGCGCCAGAGCAGGGGCACCGATCACGAAACGTACGAGCACATCAGGCCGCTGCCAGGGTCACCGCTGGGCGCTCCCGTGCTGCAATGTGACTTCGAAGAGGACGTCCTGGCCGAGTTGCGACGGCTGCCCTCGGCCGAAGAAGAAGGACTCTCCGAGGGCGAACGGCGCGAGCGCGCGGGGGTCATCTTCGAGCGCAGGGCGAGATTGCGCGCACTGTTCCACGATCTGCCGACGAAGAACTCAGGACAGGCGGTTCAAATCCGTGAACGCCTCAGGGCGCGAATGAAGGGCGACATCTTGTCGGAGCGCTTTCACGACATGCTCGCGACGGCCACGCGTCGCGAGCTCGTGAACGAGCTGGAAGGCGCATTCGACGTGAGTGGCGCCCTCGCGAGGATCCTGAGTGGCGCGGACTTTTGCAAGCCCTTCACACCAGCGGAGCTGAAGGCCGGCCTCGACCTCGAGATCGGCACCGAGATGCAGCGCTTCGTCAACGACGACATCCGTGACTTCTTCGGCGACGAAACGGCGGACCTCTGGGATGAGTACCTGACCAGGACCCCCGGGGACAGCCTGACTCCGAAGGTGTTCGGAGACCCTGCGGACGAGATCGTCAAGGCATTCGTGAACCACCCTGACACCGCCAATCGACAGCGCGAGATCATCGCCGCGATCGAACGCAACCTGTCCGGCAAGTGCCCTACGCTGAAATTCGGCGTATGGACCGACGTCGACGTCACCGCCCTTCTCCCCGCGACCGAGCTGAACGCTCCCTTCTCGTTCGGTGACCCGGCTACCACCATTCCCGGCCTCATCGCGGGTGGGGTGAGCCCGAGCGCGGCCGTGATGGAGTCTCGCAGCATCTCCGGCAAGGTGCGGCTCATGCGGCCCTTCGGCCTACCGGGCGTCACCAGCGTGCGGCTGCGGACGCAGCTTCGTTTCACCGTGCGCGATGCGATCGATTTCTGCCCGGGTGGCATGGGCGGCCCTGCGGCACGTCTGGTGACGGTGCCCTTGAGCCGCCTGGAAGCCAGCGGGATGGCGTTCGCCGTCCCCTTCGAAGTCCATTACGACGGACCGTCCATGGAGGTTGAATTGAGTGCTACCGCCGCGAAGGCTTGCCTCTGAGTCGTTGGCGACGATGGCGACGATGCTGATCGGAGACCTCCGGACCGCCGCGCTCGCGGCGCCTCACCTCACCGGCGATCCCCTTGAAGAACGTGTAGCAGAACACGGCGTGCGGCTCGGCCGCGCGCTTCAGCCCCGCGATCCCGTGCTCCCACGCGGCGCGTCGACGAGCCCCCGCGCCCAGCGCCTGCTCGCGAACGCGCCGCCCCAGCGTTCGCCGCCCCCGCGATCAGGTGCTCGGGGCGGCTGCGGCCCATGATCGCCACGAAGTTACCCCAGCCGACCCCGTGCACGCCGCCTCGCCACCCGGTCCCGGTACTGGGCGCAGGAAAGCGTGCTCCACGCTCCGCCTTCCTTCCAGGAGACGGCCGGTCGGTTGCATCGATCTCGGCGCGCTCGGCCAGGAGCGAACGGGTCGACATGATGTCCTCCCGTCCCAATATCGCCGCCTAGCGGCTGCGGGTCACGGGAGCCGAACCCGGCCGCTCGCGCAACAGCCGGGTGCGGCGTTCATGACGCCGATCGGCACTCCTGTCCGCGAACGGACTCCTCGCTGGTGAGCAGGTTTCTCTCCTGCCAGTTCTTGAAGCGCTCGTGTGCACGAAGGAGCTCGAGATCGCGGTCGTACTCGACCGTCATCCACCAGAGCGAGCCCGAGGAGAACGGTCCGTACGGGTCCATCGCTGCGACGTCGAGGTGGTGCACGGCCTTGCGCACGATCTCGTCCTCGTCCGGCCGCAGCGCGCGGGCGGCCCCCGGGGTGAGCGCCCGGAGCTGAAGCGCGTAGAAGCAGGCCAGGTTGTAGTGGGGGATTCCCCACCAACCACGCTCGGCGCGCTTGCGCTCGTCCTCGTGCTCGCCCACCGCCCGGACCGCGGCTGACTCGAGGTCGCGCATTTCGCTCGGCGGAGGGCCGGCCGGGTACTGCATCTGCAGGCCGAGCAGCTTCGTGCAGCATTGCGCCGTCCACACCGCAGCACGCGCGGCCTTCCGGCGGCTGCCGTTCCGGAGATACCGCGGCCACAGGTACCGACGCTCCGCCGTATGCCGAAGGCACCACCACGCCATCCGCCACCAGGTGAGGTCGCGCAGGAGCTGCTGCTGGAGGTTCATCGCCTCGTCGTGGAGGTAGGAACTCAACAGTCGGCAGTAATCGTCTCGGTTCTGCCCCGGCTCCCGAAGCGGGACGCGATTCCCCGACATCCCGCAGACGGGCGCCTCGAACGCCTGAGCGAAACGGCGCTGCTCTTGCTCGTCCTTGCAGAACCCGTCGAGCCAGCAGCCGGCCTTGCGGAGCAGGAGGGCGAGGCGGTACCTCGCGTCGAACAGGAGCCTGAACCGGCCCGCCACGCTCGCGCACAGCTCCATGGCGTCCAGGTACCGCTGCTGCGCCTCGAGCACCGCTGCGAGCTGAAGGCGCGGCAATACGCTCGATGGGCTTTGCCGGGCTGCTTCATGGAGATGCTTCCTCGCGTCCTCCAGGCTCTCTCTCGTGTGCTTGCCCGCGCGGACGCCTCGCCAGTACTCGAGGAACGCCGACGACTCGTTCTCCTGGCTCCAGTAGGCCCACTTCGGCAGCGTCGGGCAGCGCTGGATCGCATACTCGGCGACGCGGTATGCGGCCTGCTCGACCGCGTCCTGAGGGGATGGCGCCCGGATCGTGCGAGAGAACACGACCGATCTCGTTCTCATCTCCTCCACCGTCACGGTCACGCCCGCCGGTTCGTCGTGTTCCGGCTTCCCCGGGACGAGCGCGCCGGACACCTTGAGCGTTCGGGGCGGGAATGCGACCCGGAGCCCCCACAGGCTGATCCTCGCCACCCACCAGGATGGTTCGATCGGCTTCTCGCCGAAGTCGCGGAGGTACTCGACGCTCCCGCCGGGATATCGAGAGGGCGAGTGGGGTGAGGCGCGGTTGATCGAGTCGCGGAGGATCGCTTCCAGGCCAGCCTGCGGCAGCCCGTTCGCATCGACGAGCTTCTCGACGGTGATGTCCGGCAGCGTCCGTCGCGCGTTGACCCGCTCGAGCCAGCGGTAGTGAACGAAGAGGACCCCGAGCAGCATCAGCAAGCCGAGCTCGAGCTCGAGCTGCCTGGGCCGGTCGGCCATCAATGGCGGCAGCGGGAGCGAGCGCGTCGCCAGGATCCCGCCGAGCGTCTCGAGGCCATTCGTATGCAGGAGCACGGCCGCGTTCACCACGATCGTCGTCAGCGCGATGCGCCGAAACCATTGGCGGTCGCTGAGCCAGGCCACCAGCCACAGGGCGCCGAAGGTCCAGACGGCGAGGCACACGAGCACCGCGGTCCAGTTCGGGGGGAAGAATGCGGCGGCGGCTTTCCATGCCTCGATGAACTTCTGGGGGAGATACGGTGTGTAGGACATGGCGGTCCTCGCGACCCGGTTGCGAGGGATCTGGTCATGGCCGTACGTAACGTGAAGTCGCGCCTGGGAAAGCAGCCGGATGCCCACCGGCCGGAGCCCCTCCGCGCGAGCGACCGAGCAGCGACCGAGCGTGCACCAGCGAGGGGGACATGCTCGCGGGATGCGGGTCGAGGAGACCGCGACGGCCTGAGGCGGGCTCGCGCCCGCCGTCACCACCACCCGTTCTCACCGCGCTGGAAGATCCGCTTGCGCTCGACCCACGGTTCGTACGCGGAGAGGTGCGCCTCGTCGTACTCGAGCGTCACGCCGCCCGACGTCACCGCCGAGAGGCTCAGAAGCTCGATCCCGAACTGGCTGAGCCACGGGACGAGGGCTCGCTCGAGCTGAAAGTGCCACCACTCCGCCGACAGGTAGTCGGCGGGAAACGTGCTCCGCGGGCCGATGCGAGCGAACCCGGCCCGCTCCGCGAGCTCCGTGAAGTCGAACGCGTTCACCGTGACGTGCTGGACGTCGGTGGCTCCGCTCCGCCACACGATCGAGTCGAGCACGACCGGCGGTGCCTGGGCCGAGCGGCACCACACGCGCCACTTCCCGTCGTCTTGCGTGACGACGTACGCGTCGTGCTGAGGATCGCGCATTCCGGAGTCGGTCGCGAGATCGAGCGCCAGCCCGGAGTAGTGCATGGACGTCACAGACCGTCCCGGGGTCACCGCCGCGCCGAGCGACCGGAAGGCCCCGGCCGACGTGACGGCGCCGCCCTTCGCGAGGACGGCGGCGCGGAGGGCGCGAAAAGGATCCACCACGTCGGAGCGCACGTAGAACCGATCGAACCCCTCGGAGCCGCTCACGCGATCCGCGTCCACGCGCACGATCTGGAGGTTCCGCGCGTCGGCCCATTCCTTCTGCACCGCCCAGCAGAAGTCCTGTCCGGGAATGCCGTCGTCTTCGAGGCCTCGCGCGCGCTGGAAGCGCCGGACGGCGTCCGCGTAGCTCGTCCGATCCACGCGCTCGCCGGCGCCGAGGATGCCGGCGCGGCGCAGGTGCTCGGTCATGCCGCCGAAGTACCGGTCCTCACCCAGGGAGAACGTGGCATGGCTCACGCGAAGGTAGGCGAGGAGCCGCTGCAGGTCGGCGGATTCCGGCGCAGCCAGCGGCTCGGGCGCCCGGTCCGCGTGTGGTCCCAGCACCTGCTCCGGCTCGGTGCCCGCGGTCGCACAGGTGGGCTCGAGCTCGGGCACGAGCTCCACCGGCTCGACCTCGCTCGCCGCGAGCCCGCCCTCCGGCGTGTAGGGCGCGGGGGGCTCGGTGGACGGCCGCTCGTCTCGCTCGTCGCTCTCGGACATGACGTTCCTCGTGCGCAGGATCCTGCGGCCGGAGGGAAGCTCCGGAGCGCGCCGGTGGACGCGCGTCAGCGCGCCTGGATTGCGTCGAGATAGCGCTTGAGGAACGCTCCCCAGCCGGTCGCCGCGGTCCAGTCGAGCTTGGCATACAGCGGCGAGACCTCGATCGCCGGGAAGTAGATCGCGAGCCCGGATGCGTTCCGCATCGTAGGGCCGACGAACCCCGAGGCGCGGACGAGCGCGCCGTCGCCCGAGACCGATGCGATGACGCCGTCGGACGCGCTCTTGACCGCTTCGGGCACCGCGCGCTCACGGAGCAGCCGACAGAGGTCGATCAGGTCGACGTTGTCTCTCACGTAGAACTGCTGGACGCGGGCGCGGGCGTCCACGATCGCCGTCAGCGCCTCGGGGCTCCGGAGCGCAGCCGTGAGTGCCGCCGCCAGCACCTTCACCGCGGCGCCGACCTTCGTCGTCGTCGAGAGGTCGAGGAGCGACTGGGTCACCGCCTCGCCGGTGCCGTGGTACGAGCGGAGGTACGTCGTGACGATGAGCCGCCCGAGAGCGTCCGCCGTCATCGACGGATCCGCCGCGAGCGCCCGGAGAAGCACGTCGTACGGCCAGCCGTCCCCAGGCTCCGTCTCCTCCGAGCCGACCGCGTAGTCGACCGCACCCCGGGCCTGGTACGCGACCTCCGCCATGTTCATGAGGCACGCGTCCATCCCGAGGAGGTCGAGCTTCCGCCCAAGGAGCCTCTTCATGGAACCGAGCACCTTCTTCATCTCGATGTTGTCGAGGAAGTCCTTCGCCCCGTCGTCGAGGAGTATGGCGCGGGCGACGACGCCCGAGCGGGCGGTGAGCCGCGCCGCGCGCTCCACCGAGGTGCGGAAGAACGCCCGCGAGATTCGCCGGGGCCTGAGCAGGCGCCGGACTCCGCCGCGCTCGTTGGCGTAGATGTCCGTGTCGTCCCAGCCCTGGCCGTGGTTCCAGAGCACGAGCGCGTAGCGTTCAGCCGGGTACTGCTTCACGCCCCACCTGACGAAGTCGAAGAGCGCCGCAGGGTCGCCGGTGTTCGTCGCGCCGAGCTTCTGGACCGCGTCTGCCTTCGCCGCCGTCTTCCTGCGGAGGAAGTAGCGCGTCGCGCTGCCCTCGGCGGCGCGATCGAACTGGGCGATCACGTTGACTTCGTCGGTCGACCCGACCTTCTTCATCTCGGCAAGGTCCTCGACGCCCGCGTCATCGAGGTTGTTGTCGCCCGCGAGATACACCATGAACGTCCACTTCTTCTTGCCACCGTTTGCGGCGGCGGCGCGGCGGTTCGTTGCACGACGCATGGTCTCCTCCGGCACTGCTAGACGTTCTTCGTCCCGAACCAAAACTTCAAATTCGCGAGCGCGACGAGCTCCCCTTTCCCGGTTCTCAGAGCATCGCGCCCGAAACTCACGGACAGCCACGCATCGGACGCCGGCAAGATCGCATACTCGACGAGCGCGACGACCCGATACCGAGGATCGTGTCCCCTGACCTCACGGTGGATCCCCTCGCTCGAGATCGCGAAGCGGGAGCTCGCGAAGACGATGCGGGCGCCCACGTCGAGCGCGCCTTCCGATTCGCTGATGATGTCGATTCGCTGATAGCGCGTCAGGACCAGCACCGACCACAGCGGCTCCGCCCAGCCGGCAGTGATCCCCGCCGCCCATGTGTTGAAGCGGCCGGAATCGAACGAGGAGGTCGTGAATCGCCACGCTGCAGCGCCGGCGGCGTCCACCAGCAGACCCATCCGCGCTGCGGCACCCGCGAGGCATGCTTCGGAGAGGCGCGGCAGCATGTCCTCGATCGTCTTCACACGAGCGGCTTTCCAGGCCTCGACGGCTGCGTCCAGCTCCTGAGGCGGAAACCGCTGCGACAGGTCGACCATCACGTCCGCTGGTACCAACCCCGCCGTCGCAGCATCGGCTGCTTTCATCTTGATCGTCTGGAGCTCCAGCGCACATTTCAGCGACGGCTTGCCGTCATACAGCTTGAGGCGAATCCCGGCCGCCAGGTCCGTGTAGGGATTCGGGACGTCTTGCGACGCATCGACGGAGCGAGTCCCGAGCGAGAGCGTCGTATTGCGGAACACCTTGCGGAAGCGTTGTCGCTCGAGCGCCTCCAACGTCAACGTCGGGTGCGAGCGCAGCCAGTACGGAGCGACCTCGAGCGACAAGCTCCTCGGAACGATGAGCGACCCGCCCCCGAGGAACGTTCCGAGGTTGAGCGCGAGCTGCGACACGCTCGTCGGACGCTGAATCTCGGACGGACTCGCGTCGAGGATGTCGAATGCTGGTGAGTCCGGCGCCCGCATCTTGTTCAGCTCCGGCAGGCGTTCCAGAGCGGCGCGCGCCTCCTTCGCTGCGCCGGCGAGCTCGTTCGACACGGTGGCGAGGTCTGGCTCGGGAGCGGCGCGTGCACGCGCATACCCGAGCACGAGCAAGAGCGCCGCGGCGAGGACGCGAGCCATGACCAAGACCTAGACCAGGAACAGGCTGGTGAAGTGCGCGCTGTCGCCTGGTGTCCCGTCGCGCGAGTGCAAGATGGTCTGGGCAGGCACGCCGTTTCGAAGCAGGGTGACGGTCGCCGAAAGGTGGTCCGTCTCCGGTCGAACGTCACGGACGACGGTGCTCACCTGCACGAGCTTCGCCGCGCGAACGTCGGTCCCGGTTCCGACGTCGTGACGGTCCGAGTCGTCGCCTTTGGTGACGTTGGCGCCGACCTGGACCGCCCAGCCGCCGGCCTGGCCGTCGCCGATGACGACTTGCACCGCGATGACGTCGGTGTCGCTCACGCTGACGACCGCGTTCTTCGTCTCGGTGATCATGTCTCTCCCGGACGATCGTCTCCACGCGACGTCGAGACATGCACCAGCGCGGTTCGGGTCGCGTAGGCCAAGGCGATTTACACTCCGAGCGAGAATGACAACTGCCCGCGAGGATGCGCCCGCGCACCTCGGACGAGGGAGCCCGTCGCGGATTGCGCGGCAACGCTCGCGTGCCCGTATGACTGCGTCGAGAAGACCGCGGCGCCAGCCGAGAGCCGGGCGTCCTCACACCCAATCCGCGCGAGCAAAGGGCCTTGGGACTCGTCATCGCCGGCCGGATCGTTCCGCTGAGCCTCGACCGTGCAGTCGCACCGTCGGAGTCGTCCAGCTTCCGCGGCAAGGTGTGGATCGGCGACGACGGTCGGATCGCTGCCGTGACGAAGGGCGCGAAGGCAGGTCCGAAGGGATTCGAGTCCGCGGCGATCGTCGACGTCGGCACCGACCTCGTCGTCCCCGGGCTCATCGACCTCCACAGCCATCTCGCGTACGCGACGCTACCGCTGTGGGTCGAGCCCAACCGCACCGTCCCTTTCGCGAACCACGACGTCTGGCCCGGCCGGCCGACCTATGCCGAGAGCATCACGTGGCCGGCATATGCCCTCATCGAAGCCGCGCCAGCCGAGCTGCTGGCGTACGCGGAGGTCCGCGCGCTGATCGGCGGCACGACGAGCATCCAGGGCTCGCCGCCGAGCAACAGACCTCTCGACGGGTGGCTCGTACGGAACGTCGAGGACGAGACGTTCGGAGGCGCGGTCGGCCACGACCAGGTGCTCGCGTCCACGCTGACGATGAAGTCTGAGCAGCTCGCCGAGCGGGCCGACCGGATGCGCGGTGGAGCGACGTTCATCTACCACTGCGCGGAGGGCCGGCCGGGTTCGATCGCAGCGCGCGAGTTCGTCGCGCTCCAGTACGCCGGGTGCCTGCAGGACCACCTCGTCGCGATCCACACCAATGCCGTCGACCCGAGCGCCTACGCGACGTGGGGCGAACCGGGCGCGATCGTGTGGTCCCCGTTCTCGAACCTGTGGCTCTACGGCACTACGACGGACATTCCCGCGGCGATGAACCGAAGGATCAACGTCTGCATCGGGTCCGACTGGGGCCCGTCGGGTACCCGCAACGTCCTCGGCGAGCTGAAGGTCGCTGCGCTGGTCAGCCAGGCAAGAGGCTGGGGGCTCACGCCCATGGAGCTGGTGAAGATGGTCACCGCCACTCCGGGCGACGCGCTGGCCAAGGCGTGGAAGCAGCAAGCCGGCCGACTGCAGCCGAAGGCCCTGGGCGATCTCGCCGTGATCGCCGCCGCGAAGGGCGCGGATCCATTCAAGGGCATCCTGGGCGCCACCGAGGACGACGTGCGCCTCGTCGTCATCGGAGGACGACCGCTCTACGGCACCGCGGAGCTGATGCAGGAGGCGCGCGCCACACGGTCGAGCGCATTGCGCGTCAATGGCCAATCGCGCCGGCTCGCGCTCACCCGGCTCGACGCGCGAGATGCGGCCTGGTCCTTCGACGAGGTCGTCGCGCGGTGCGAGGCGGTCCGCGCCGATCCGAAGAGGGCCATCGAGAACGCGCGCCAGCGCGGGCTTGCCTCCCTGCGCGCAGGCGGTGTGCCGCCTCTGCGGCTCGCGCTCGACATGCCGACAGGGCGCGTCCCCATCGGCGGCCTGCCGAAGGATCTGGGGCAGATCCACGTGCCGCCCCTCCAGCCGCTGGCGCACGATGCGGCTTTCTTCGCTGCGATCCGCGGCCGAGGATTTCACGGCGGAGTGCTCGATGGACTCGCCGGCTTCTACTCGTAGGATCGCCGATGACGCGTCGACACGATGGCGTTGATTTGCAGCGAGCACAACGCGGGCAGCTTCTCAGCGACCACCTCCGCGCGCCGGCTCCGCGGAGAGGTCGTCTCGCGACTGCCCAGGGCGCGAGGCCGGCGCTGCCCGGCGCCGGTCAGCGGGCCCTCGACGGGGGCGAGCGGCTTCGAATCATCGACACGCTCACGAAGGTGTTCGGCGGGGCGTACTGCCACCTGCCGCAGAAGCGCGCCGCCTACGCGATCGACCCGGTCCAGGCGCTGCTCCTGCTGCGCGGCCGCGCCGTGGAGCTGTCCGACGGCGAGTTTCACCTCGCCGTGACCTCGATCGTGACGGGGCTGCGCGACGCCCACACGCGGTACTCGGGCCCGAAGGTCATGCAGGGCGCGGTCGCCGCGCTGCCGTTCCTCGTCGAGCAGTACGGACCGCACGACGACCCCACGTTCGTGGTGTCGAAGGTGTCGGCGCCCGAGCTCGTGCACGACAGGGAGTTCAAGGAGGGCGTCGCGCTGACGACCTGGAACGGAGTCCCGTTCGCACGGGCCGTGGACATGTACGCGGACCGCGAGACGGGCGGACGTCCCGATGCGCGCCGCGCGCGAGCCCTCGAATCGCTCTCGTTCCGCGCGCTCGAATACGGTCCACCCCCCGATGAGATGTGGGTGACGATCGGCTACCGATCCGCCCGCGGCGCGAGTCGCGAGGTGCGGATGAACTGGCGCGTGGTGGTGCCCGGCCTCGCTCGCTCGGCGCAGCCCGGCCTCGGCGCGTCGCGGTTCATCGCGGCGGATCCTGCGGCAGAGCAGGTCCGGCGCGCCAAGAAGCTGATGTTCTCCGGTGAGCTGTGGAAGGCGGAGGCGAGCGGCGCCGCCGTCGCGCGCGCTCCCGACTGGATTCCGACGCCCATGCACGACGCGCTCGCCGCTCGCGAGGTCGAGCATCGAACCCTCGGCGAGCTCGGCTACTTACGGATCTGGAGCTTCGACGTCCCCGACCATGACGCCTTCATCGGCGAGGTGGTGCGCCTGCTCGACCTCCTGCCCGGCACGGGCCTCATCCTCGACCTCCGGGGCAATCCCGGCGGACTGATCTGGGCCGCCGAACGGCTGCTGCAGCTGTTCACGCCGAATCGAATCACTCCAACCCGGTTCAGCCTCCTCGCGACGCCGCTCACGCGCGCGATGGCGCGCAGCGCGTTCAACCGTCTCGACCTGGAACCCTGGCTGCCGTCCCTCGACGCGGCGATCTCCACCGGAGACGCCTACTCGCAGCCGCTCCCGCTGACGGATCCGGCGTGGTGCAACGACCTCGGCCAGCGCTACGGCGGACCTGTCGTGTGCGTCGTCGATCCGAACACCTACTCGTCCGGAGACCTGTTCGCGGCGGGCTTCGTCGACAATCAGCTCGGGCCCCTGGTTTGCGTCGGCGAGGCCACCGGGGCGGGCGGGGCCAACGTGTGGACGCACCACGACGTGCGGCAGGCGCTGGCCGGCACCGAGTTCGAGCTGTCGGAGCTGCCGAGCGACGTCGGCTACACCTTGGCGGTGCGGCGCGCGGTGCGAAGCCTCGCGGCCGACGGCGTCCCCATCGAAGATCTGGGCATCGCGGGCATTCGTTACGCGATGACCCGCACCGACGTCCTCGGGTCCAACGAGGACCTGATCGATTTCTGCGGCGGCCTGCTCGCCGGCGCGGATCGAACGAGCATGAAGGTGACCGTCGAGGAGGCGGTGGTGACCGTGACGACCGCCGGACTCGACGAGCTCGAGGTGTACGTCAACGAGCGCGCCCTGGGCACGCGGATGATCAGCGACGGCGCGGTGGAGCTGGCGCGGCCGCAGCTGGCCGCGATCGAATTCGTCGGCCGCCGCGGGGGCGAGATCCGGCAGCGGCGCAAGGTGGCTCCCTGATCCTGGGTCAGGGAATCACGCCGTCCGGAACCGTGATCGTGATGTTCCGGCGCTTGCCCAGCAGCGTGGTGCCAACGCGACGGGCCCACCCGTCGTTGCGGTACATCCACTGCGGGACGCCTGCTGGCAGATCCCCGGACGGGATCTCCGCCTTGTCGGCGTCCACGAATGCGTCGCCGTAGAGAGCGAGCTGGGTGCCGGGCACGTCCTTGTTCGTGATGGCGGGGTGCAGCATCTGGAGCGCGTCATTCCATTGCTTCAGCATCTTCTTCGTATTCGCCTGCTTCTCTGCCTTCGTGCCGCCCGCCGACTCGGGGAACGTCGGGTGAATCAGGGATACGACGGGTACATCGCTCGGCGGCTGGTGGACGCTCGCGTAGTCGGCCCAGGCCTTCTTCGCCATCGCGCCGAACGTGATCACCGCCTCCACGTTTCCGGATGACAGGAGGGCGTCGATCCAGAGGTTGCGATAGTCCCGCACCCTCGGCTTGGACACGTACCTGGCGCCAGTCCCGCCATACACGCTGTAGAGCAGCGCATTGAGGAAGACGTAGCTGCGGGTCATCCCGAGCTTGGCCAGGAAGCCTTGCGCTCGTCTCCCTGCCTCACCGACCAAGATGCGGCGGAGGATGTTCTCGTGCTGCCCGGGATCTTGTCCGAGGAGCAGCACGCGAGCGCTGCCGTCGAGCCTCCCTCGGTGGAAGATCGGCCCCCACTCGGTCCTGAAGTCGGTCGAAGGGTAGGCGGTCTCGTCCGGATAGGTCGCTGCCAGCGTCGTGAACGGCTCACGGACGTAGCCAGGGCAAAATTCGGGCATGATCTTCTCCCCCCGGAACACTGCATCATGTTCGGCGCGACCTTCGCGCTAAGTGTAATCGGGTGTTCCACGAGATTCGCTCGCGCCACTCAGGGCGCCCCGTTCGGACGACGCCAATCACGTGGGATTGGCGGACCGCGCTCGCGCCGCACTCGCCGCTTCAGTGCCTCGCGTCCCGTTCGTCGGCTTCGAGATGGCACTTCTTGTACTTCTTCCCGCTCCCACAGTGGCACGGGTCGTTCCGGCCAGGCCGCGCGTCGCGTCTGTCGAGAGCACGAAGTACGCGCGGCGAGGCGAGCGGATCCTCGAAGCGAACCCACTGTGCCTCGGCGCGTTCGAGGACGTGGTCGATCTTCACCCGTTGCTCCTCCGAGAGCGAGCCGCCGAGGACGCGCACCGCGGACGCGATGGCCCGGAGGTGCTCGCCCGCGCACACGTCGCAGTCCGCGATGGGCGCGAGCAGGAGGCGGTCCAGCGCGCTCGCCAGGTCCGCTACACCGCGCCGGTCGCCGAGCTCGGCGAGGCACCGTGCGCCGTTCACGGGATCGTCCTCGAGCATCAGGACGAGCGCAGCGCGGATGCGATCGTCCTGCATCGCCATTCGCGAGAGCGCCCGCGCGATCCCGCCCCGGCCTTCGGGCGTTCCGCCGAGTCTCGCCCAAAGGCGGGTGTCACAGTCAGATCAAGCGCGGGTCGCTCGCGCGCGCCCCGCATTCGGGGTCCGCTTGGCGACTCCGCGGCCATCCGTGGCGCGTGATCGCCGCCGCGCCGGCTGCTTCGCAGCGCCCCGAGGTCGCTTCGCAGCGTTCGCCGCTGCAGCCGGGCCCAAGGCCTCCATCTCGATCCCGAAGATCTCCGCCAGGTGCTCCCCGCCCATCGCGCCGTCGGCTGGCGCCGCGCTCGCGAGCGCTCCCGCCTTCCCCACGGCCGCGACGAGCTCGGCGCCGTCGACGCCCCGCAGCGTGAAGAGCAGCTCGGGCGCGTGGTCGAGGCGCGCGCCGACGCCGTAGAGCACCGCTGCGAGGTGCTTGCAGAGCCATGCGCCGTCCGGGCACGAGCACGACATGACGAGCTCGCCCGTGCCTGGGAAGAGCCCCTTCTGCCTGTGGCAGAGCACCTCCATCACTGCGGACGAGAACTTCCCGGCGAGGAGCTCCACCACCGTGCCGATCTGTCCGGCGCACTCGCGGCGAACCGCCTTCCAGCGCGCCGCCGCGAGCGGCTCGATGCCCACCTTCGCCTCGTAGATCTCGCTCCCGGAGACGAGCGCGCGCACCTCGCCCACCGCGACCTGGAGGTCGATCACCGAGCCGTTCCGCACGTATCTCCGTCCCCGCGGCAACCGGTTCGCGAGGTCGGCGTGCGACTCGAGGTGGTCGCACCAGGCCTTTCCCCAGAAGGTCGTCGCGATCGCGCGGCCGTCGATCTGGACCGGCTTCGGCTCGTGGCCCTTCTTCCGGAGCTGGGCGAGCTTCCGCGCGGCGCGCTTGCGGCGCTCAGCGACCGACACGTAGGGGGCGAAGCCGTAGTAATCCCCGTAGGCCACCAGTTTCCTCCTGCGGCGTTCACGTATCCGACGCTGCGCTCCGCAAGTCCAGCGAAACGAGCGCGAGCAGCTGGCGGTCGTCGAGCTCGGTGAGCCGCACCTCGTCGCCGCCCTCGAGCAGCTCGCGCGACAGCTTCCGCTTGTCCTCGAGCATCGCGTCGATCCGCTCCTCGACGGTCCCGCGGCAGACGAGCTTGTGCACGAGGACGCCCTTCTTCTGGCCGATGCGAAAGGCGCGGTCGGTGGCCTGGTTCTCCACCGCCGGGTTCCACCAGCGATCGAAGTGGATGACGTGCGTCGCCGCCGTGAGGTTGAGCCCCGTGCCGCCCGCCTTGAGCGAGAGCACGAAGAACGGGATCGCCTCGTCCTCCTGGAACCGCCGCACGAGCTCGGCGCGCTCGCGGACCTTGGTGTCGCCCGAGAGCACGAGCCCCGGCCGCCCGAACGCCTCGCCGAGGAAGCGCGCGAGCGGCTCCGTCATCTCGCGGAACTGCGTGAAGACGAGCGCCTTCTCCTGGCGCGAGGCGACCACCTCGGCGATCTCGGCGAGCCGCGCGAACTTCCCGCTCT
>WNFU01003793.1_pt1 | contig 19970 bp, 20 predicted proteins | sample 5400121 | NCBI WGS metagenome assembly WNFU01 (sample SAMN13153360, study PRJNA577476) | soil metagenome | isolation source: 100 cm soil or saprolite under grassland replicate 1 | place: USA:California | collected 2016-06-15 | reverse complement strand
TGTGACTCCGGGCAGGCGCCTCGGCCAGCACTTCCTCGCCGACCGCAACATTCTCCGGAGCATCGCCGACGCCCTGCACCCCGAGTCCACGGACGTCGTGCTCGAGATCGGACCGGGGAGGGGGAGCCTGACGCGCGTCGTCGCCCCCAGGGTCGCCAGGGTGGTCGCGGTCGAGAAGGACCGCCGGCTCGCTAGTGAATGCGGAATGCGGAATGCGGAGTGCGGAATTGACAATGTCGAGGTCGTGGCCGGGGACGCGCTCAAGCTGAACTGGCACGCGTCGGCAACATCCCCTACAACATCACGTCTCCCCTGATCGAGAAGGCACTCACGCCGCCCCTGCCCCGGTGCATCGTGCTGCTCGTGCAGACGGAAGTTGCGGAGCGCGCGGCCGCGCGGCCGGGCTCCAAGGCGTACGGCGCGCTGTCCGTGGGTGTCCAGGCGGTGTGCGGGGTGGAGCGGCTGCGCGCGGTGCCGCCGGGCGCGTTCGACCCGCCGCCCCGGGTCGAGAGCACACTGGTGCGACTCACACCCCTCGCCCACCCCCTCGTGCCGCCGGCGGAGCGGCGGCGCTTGCGGGCGTTCGTGACCGCGTGCTTCAGCCGCCGCCGCAAGCAGCTTCGCAACGCCGTCATGGCAGCGACCGGCCGCCCGGCCGCCCCGGTGACGGAGGGACTGCGCGCGCTGGGCCTCGATGCCGCGGCGCGCCCCGAGACGCTCGCTCCGGAAGCGTTCGTGCGGCTCTTGCGGTGGAGCGATCGATTGTGAAATAATTCACAATATGCGGAAGATTTCCGAGAGCACGGTGCGGCGGCTCTCCCTGTACCTCCGATTCCTCGAGCAGTTCGACGCGCAAGGCAAGACCACCATCTCCTCCGCCGAGCTCGCCCGCCGGGGCGGCACCACGCCGGCGCAGGTCCGCAAAGACCTCTCGTTCTTCGGGTCCTTCGGCAAGCGCGGGCTGGGGTACTCGGTGATTGAGCTCGCCGCCCGGATCCGCGACATCCTGGGGCTCAAGCGCACCTACCGCGTCGTGCTCGTCGGTGCGGGACGCATCGGGTCGGCGCTCGTGGAGTACCCGGGCTTCCGCCAGCGCGGCTTCCACGTGGCGGCGATCTACGACAAGGACCCGAGGAAGGTGGGATCGCGCTGGAACGGGCTGGTGGTGCGCGACGTGTGTCTCATCGGACGCGATCTCGAACGGGAGCCGACCGACATCGCGATCGTGGTGACGCCCGCCGACTCGGCGCAGGAGGTCACCGACCTCCTGGTGCACGCGGGGGTCAAGGCGATCCTGAACTTCGCGCCGGTGCAGCTCGCCGTCCCTTCCGACGTGATCGTGAAGTCGGTCAATATGGCCCTGGAGCTCGAATCGCTGAGCTTCGCGCTCGCGAATCGCTAAGCGCCCTGCGGGCGCAGCCGGCCCGCGCGCTCGTCCCAGCGCCACGGCACCTCACGGCCCGAGAGGTGCACGCCGCCCAGCCAGCGATCGATCCCGCTGCGGCGGACCCAGTCGGTGGTGCCGGCGAGCACATCGCGCCCCTGGACCGTGGAGCGCACCAGTCCGTCGGGGAGCCGGTGCGGCTCGCGCCCGCGCAGGTCGAGCGCGAGGAGCGGGTGCGGGCCGGCCGCGAGCTGCTCGACGCGCCGCCAGAACACGCCGTCGCCCATGAACACACGCTCCTCCTGCCGCTGCACCGCGTCGAACAGGTCGGCCGGGCTGAGCACGCCCGTTGCGACGGACTCGAGGATGTGCCGCTCCGTGCGCGGCAGCCCGTTTTCCACCGACGGGAATTCCTGCAGCAGGCGGCGCAGGGCGCCCGCGAGAAACGGCAGGGCCGACGTGTCCCCTTCCAGCAGCCGCTCGAGCTTCGTGGGGTCGGGCCCCGTGAACGCCCGCCACGCCGCCCGGGCGAGCTCGGTCTGGAGGGGCGTGACGCGCTGCCGGGTGCCGACGAGCGACGCGAGCTGATCGGGCGACAGTTGGCCCAGGCCGTGGAACGGCTCGACGCCGGGATAATGCCCGATGCAGATGAGGCAGAGCTGCGTGCCTCCGAGGTCGCGCCGGGCGAACCAGTCGAGGTGCCGCACCAGGATCAATTGGTCGAACAGATCGTGCTCGAACCACAGCACGACCTCGTCGAAGTCGGGATACCCCTCGAGCGCGTGGTCCCACTCCGCGTACAGGTGCAGCGCGTCCTCGTAGCTCGCGTATCCCGCGGCGGCGATGTAGCGGGCGCGCACGTCGCGCCACCGCTCCGGAGCCGTGCCCTCTCCGGGAACCGGACCCTCGTGGAGGATGTCGGCCCAGACCGCGAGGGTGCCGGTCGCGTCCGAGCGGCGCAGCCCGTGCACGGTGGCGTCCCCGTTCAGAACATGGAGCAGCCTCGATGCTATCATCGCGCCCTCCTCCCGATCGTACCCAAGCTACACGTCCGCTGATCTTTGGGCACTCGGCGCCGAGCGTTGGGCGGCAGGTTAGATTGCGCGCCATGGCGTGTGTCCACGTGACCTCGGAAATCGGCCCCCTGCGGGCCGTTCTCGTCCATACCCCCGGCCCGGAGCTCCTCGCCGTCACGCCGCGGAACCGGGAAGACTACCTGTACGACGACGTCATCGACCTCGAGCTGGCGCAACGCGAGCATCGGCGGTTCGTCGCCGTGCTGGAGCGCTTCGCCCAGGTGTACGAAGTGCGCGCCCTCCTCACCGAGCTGGTCGCCCGGCCCGACGTCCGGGAGTTCCTCGTGACGCGCGCGCTCGAGGTGGTGCCCTCGGACGTCCTGGCGCGGAAGCTGGAGGGGCTCCCCTCCGGGGAGCTCGTGGGACTGATGATCGAGGGGGCGCTGGAAGAGGCCGGGCCGATCGCCCGGGCGCTGAACGAGACCGGCTACGCGCTGCCGCCCCTGCCCAACCTGTTCTTCACGCGCGACGTCGGGATCGTGATCGGCGAGCACTCGATCATCGGCTCGATGCGCTACGGCGTCCGCTGGACGGAAGAGCTGCTCATCAAAGCGCTGTTCCGCTACCACCCGTGTTTCGACAACGCGGGAATCCTGTACGACGGCTCCGAGGAGAAGCGGAACAATTACACCCTCGAAGGCGGGGACGTGCACCCGCTGCGCCCCGATCTCCTGGTGCTCGGGTTCAGCGAGCGCTCGAGCCCGGCGGCGCTCGACCACCTGTGCGACCTCGTGTTCGAGCACTGCGGGGTGAAGGACGTGATCGTGGTCGTGCTCCCCACCGAGCGGACCGCGATCCACCTCGACATGATCTTCACCCAGATCGACCGCGACCTGTGCGGCGTGTACCCACCGCACTTCGTGGGCGCGGAGCGGCTCGCGGTGCTGCACCGACGCAAGCAATCGAAGGGGGTGCGGGAAATGCCCAACCTCTTCGCGGCGATGCATGCGGTGGACTACCCGCTCGAGCCCGTGTTCTGCGGCGGGAGCAGCCGGCCACTGCAGGAGCGCGAGCAGTGGTCGTCGGCCTGCAACTTCTTCGCTGTGCGCCCCGGGGTCGTCGTCACCTACGCGCGGAACGAGGCGACCTTGCGCGAGCTCGAGCACGCCGGCTTCAAGATCATCCCGGCGGCGGGCTTGCTCGGCGGCGAGGCGGGCCTCGGCGAGGACGAGCGCGGCGTGATCACGATCGAGGGGAGCGAGCTGGTGCGGGGCGGCGGCGGACCCCACTGCATGACCCTCCCGTTGAGGCGCGACGACCTCTGATCGGGGTCGCCGCCTACCCGTCGTCGAGCCTCTCGAGCCGGGCGGTGGCCTACCTCGAGGCGGGTCCCGCCGCGAGCGGCCCGCTGGTGCGCGACGTCCTGGGCCTGGCGCGCGCCCCGCGCGGGACGGCCGAGCGGATCGCGCGCGCGCTGCTGGAACAGGACCCGCGCGTCACCCGCACCGGCGACGGCCGCTGGGCGCTTGCCGCGAGCGCCTCCAGCCCCCCGCTCGACGGCTGCCGCTTCGCCGTGGTGGACGTGGAAGCCACCGGCACGAGCCCGCGCCGCGGGCACCGCCTGCTCGAGGTCGCCGTGGCCACGCTCGCGGGGGACGACGTGCGGCTCGCCTACGAGACCCTCGTCAACCCCGAGACGCCCATCTCCCCATTCGTCACCCGCCTCACCGGGATCAGCGACGAGGTGGCGCGGCAGGCGCCGAGCTTTGACCGGGTCGCCGACGACCTGCTTGGTGCGCTCGCCGGGGCGGTGTTCGTGGCGCACCACGCCCGCTTCGACTGGGCGTTTCTCTCCGCGGAGCTGTATCGCGCCCGCTCGCTGCTGCTCGTGGGTCCGCGGCTTTGCACCGTGCGGCTCGCCCGGCGGCTCCTGCCCCCGCTCGCGAGCCGCAACCTCGACGCCCTGGCCCGCTACTTCGGGTTCGAAATCGCGGGGCGCCACCGGGCCGGGCCGGATGCGCTGGCGGCGGCTCAGATCTTCCAGCGGCTGGTAAGTATCGCGAAGGATCGCGCAGCCGTTTCGCTGGCGGACCTGGAGCAATTGCGGATTGCGGATTGCGGATTGCGGAATCGGCGTGGGGCCTTTCAATCCACAATCCACAATTCGCAATCCGCAATCGACTAGTGCACACCACCTTCCAGGTCGGCCGCCTGACCTGCCACACCCTCGAAGCCGGCCTGCAGCGGCTGGACGGCGGGGCGATGTTCGGTGTCGTGCCAAAGCCGCTCTGGGAGCGGCGCATCCCGCCGGACGAGCGCAACCGGATCCCCCTCGCGCTCCGCTGCCTGCTCGTGGAGCACGACGCCGGCCTCGTGTTGATCGACACCGGCCTCGGCAACAAGGAGAGCGACAAATTCAAGGACATCTACGGCGTTGCCAACGAGGGAACGGGGGGCCGCACCCGGCTCGAGGACGCCCTCGCCCGGCTGGGCTACCGGCCCGAGGACGTGCGCTGGGTCATCAACACCCACCTCCACTTCGACCACGCGGGCGGGAACACGTACCGGGATCCGGCCGGGAACGTGGTCCCGACGTTCCCCGGGGCCCGCTACGTGGTGCAGAAGGGGGAGCTCGACTTCGCGCGCCACACCAACGAGCGGACCGCCGCGAGCTACCTCCCGCACAACTTTGAGCCCGTGTCGTTCGAGCTGGTCGACGGCGAAGCGGAGGTGCTGCCGGGGATCCGCTGCCTTCCCACGCCCGGCCACGTGCCCTTCCACCAGTCCGTACTGGTGGAAAGTGGCGGGGAGCGCGCGTGCTTCCTTGCGGACCTCGTGCCCACGAGCGCTCACCTGCCGCTCCCCTGGATCATGGGCTACGATCTCCTGCCGCTCACGACGCTCGAATCCAAGCGGCAGCTCTACCGGCGGGCGGAGGCCGAGGCGTGGGTCCTGGTGTTCGAGCACGACCCGGGCGTCGCGGCCGGGCGGTTGGGACGTGAAGGGAAGGGCTTTGGTCTTGTAAACCCGATTCGGACGGGCTAACTTAGCCCCACCAACGGGTAAGCGGCGTCGCCGCGGCACACCCGCCGCCTTCCGGCGGATTCCTGGCCGTCTGGGATCCGCTTTTTCCTTTGCTTGAGGAGGAGAACACCACCTGGCGATCGAAAGCACCAACAACAAGGCGCCGCGCGTCCGCGTGAACCGGCAGATCCGGATCAGCCCCATCCGGGTGATAGGTCCCGACGGCGCGCAGCTCGGCGTGATTACCGTCGAAGAAGCGCTAGCCGCGGCACAGGAGCGGGGCCTCGACCTCGTCGAAGTGGCGCCGCTCGCGCGCCCGCCGGTCGCGAAGATCATGGATTACGGGAAGTTCAAGTTCGAGCAGGCGAAAGCGGCGCGCGCGGCGAAGAAGAAGCAGCACGTCATCCACCTGAAAGAAGTGAAGTTCCGTCCCGGGATCGACGAACACGACTTCGCGTTCAAGACCCGGCACGCGCGGCAGTTCCTGCAGGACGGCAACAAGGTGAAGGTGACCATGATGTACCGGGGCCGGCAGATGGCCCACATCGACCTCGGACGCGAGGTGCTCGACCGGGTCGCCGGTGAGCTGAAGGACGTGGCCAAGATCGAGCAGGAGCCCAAGCTCGAAGGCCGCAACATGTCCATGGTGCTGGCGCCGAAATAGGTCCTGGGGCTAGGTGCGAGGTGTTAGGACCCAGCACCTAACACCTAGCTCCTAACACCTGAGAGGTATCCATGCCCAAGCAGAAGTCCAAGCGCGCACTCCGCAAGCGCGTCCGGCTGACGGGGAGGGGTCGGCTGCGCCGGCACCACGCCTACAAGAGCCACATCCTGACCAAGAAGCATCCGGCGCGGAAGCGACATCTGCGCAAGGCGACGCTCGTGTCGCCGGCCGACGAGCGACGCCTCAAGCGCCTGCTGATGGTGTAAGGAGCGATCGATGCCTCGCGTCAAGAGCAACGTCGCGCGTCTGAAGCGCAAGAACAAAGTGATGCACCTCGCCAAGGGGTACTGGGGTGGGCGCAGCAAGCTGTGGAAGGCCGCGAAAGAGTCGGTCGAGCGGGCGGAGAAGTACGCCTACCGCGATCGGCGGCGGAAGAAAGGTGACTTCCGCCGGCTCTGGATCACACGCATCAACGCCGCGGCGCGGATGCACCAGCTGTCCTACAGCCGCCTGATGAACGGCCTGCGGCGCGCCGGGGTCGAGATCAATCGCAAGGTCCTCGCGGATCTCGCGGTCCGCGACCCGGTGGCCTTCGCGCAGCTGGCGGAGGTCGCGAAACAGGCACCCTGACCATGCGCGACCTCCTGGCAGCCCTCGCCGAGCTGCGGGAGCGTCTGAAGGAGATTCCGCAGGCGGACGAGCGCCGGCTCAGCGACTTGAAGACCGAGATCCTGGGGCGCAAGGCGGGCGCGCTCACCGAGATTCTCGCCACCGTGCCCCGGCTCGCCCCGGACGCCCGGAAGGAGGTCGGGGCGGCGGCGAACCTGCTGAAGCGCGAGTTCGAGGCGGCATTCGAGGCCCGCGAGCGGGAGCTGCGGCGCTCCGCCGGCGCCGTGACCGGCCTCGACCTTACCATGCCCGGCCGGGCGCGCTGGCGCGGCGGCCTCCACCTCATCACGCAGGTCGTGGACGAGATCTGCGAGATCTTTCGCGAGCTCGGGCTCACCCGCGCCGTCGGGCCCGAGGCCGAGACCGAGTGGTACAACTTCGGCGCCCTGAACTTCCCCAAGGACCACCCGGCGATCGACGCCCAGGACTCCTTCTACCTGGACGGCGGCTCCCTGCTGCGCACCCACACCTCGCCGGTGCAGGTGCGCACCATGGAGCGCTACCCGCCGCCGATCCGGGTCGTGTCCCCGGGGCAGTGCTACCGGCGCGACCCGTCCGACCCGTCCCACTCCCCCGTCTTCGAGCAGATCGAAGGCCTCGTCGTGGACGAGGGCGTGACGTTCGTGGACCTCAAGGCGACGCTGTCCGCGTTCGCCCGCAAGTTCTTCGGGCTGGAGACGCGCACCCGGTTCTCACCGTCGTACTTCCCGTTCACGGAGCCGTCGGCCGACATGCAGGTGAGCTGCTCCGTGTGCGCAGGCCGGGGCTGCCCCACCTGCAAGCAGACCGGCTGGCTCGAGATCCTCGGCGCCGGGATGGTGCACCCGGCCGTGTTCGAGAACTGCAGGATCGACAGCGAGCGTTACACCGGGTTCGCGTTCGGCATGGGCCCGCACCGCATCGCGATGGCCCGGCACGGCATCCCGGACATCCGGCTGTTCTTCGAGAGCGACGTGCGCTTCCTCGCGCAGTTCGCGGAGCGGGTGCGGTGATCGTCTCGCGCCGCTGGCTCGAGGCGCTGCTCGGCCGCGAGCTCGACCCGCAAGATCTCGAGGCGCGGCTCAACGGCCTGGGGGCGCCCGTGGAGGGGATCGTGCCGCTCCATCAGGACCTGGGCGACATCGTGATCGCGCAGGTGCTGGAGGTGAAGCAGCACCCCAACGCGGACCGGCTGACTGTTTGCCTGGTGGACGCGGGCGGCGGCGGGGCGGTCGAGGTGGTGTGCGGCGCGCCCAACGTGGAGGCGGGGAAGAAATACCCCTACGCCAGCGTCGGCGCCGTCCTCCCCGGCGGCGTCAAGCTCGAGCGGAAGAAGATCCGCGGCGTCGAGTCGAACGGGATGCTGTGCTCGGCGCAGGAGCTCGGGCTCGGCCAGGATCATTCGGGGATCCTCGAGCTCGACACGCCGGCGCAGCCGGGCACCCGCTTCCTCGACGCCGTCCCCGTGGCGGATCACCAGATCACGATCGAGGTGACGGCGAACCGGCCCGATCTGCTCGGCCACAAGGGCGTGGCGCGCGAGCTGGCGGCGGTGCTGGGCGGGACGGTCAAGCTGCCGCCGATACCTGGCGGTCAGGCGGTCGGGCGGTCAGGCGGTCCGTTCGCCCGTCCGCCCGTCCGCCAGTCCGCCCGGGGAGTGGTCGACGGCGTGGAGGTCCGGCTCGAGGATCCCGAAGGCGCCCCCCGCTACATGATCGCGGTGATCCGTGGGGTGAACGTGGGGCCCAGCCCTCGGTGGCTCGCCGACCGACTCACGGCGATCGATCAGCGGCTGATCAACAACGTCGTGGACGCGACCAACTACATCATGTTCGAGCTGAACCAGCCGCTCCATGCCTTCGACCTCGCGAAGCTGCGCGGGCCCGCCGTGGTCGTCCGCCGGGCCAGGCCGAACGAGACGATCGTGACGCTGGACGGCGTCGCGCGCACGCTGACCCCCGAGATGACGGCGATCTGCGACGCCGAGCGGCCGACCATCATCGCAGGGGTGATGGGGAGCGCCGAGTCCGAGGTGGCGCAGGCCACCGCCGACCTGGTGCTCGAGTGCGCCTACTTCGAGCCGACGCGCATCCGGCGGACCCGGCGCGCGCTCGAGCTGTCGAGCGAGTCGAGCTACCGCTTTGAGCGAGGGCTGGACATGCTCGGCATGCCCGACGCGATGGGCCGCGCGATCGAGCTGATCAGCGCGGTGGCGGGCGGCGCGGTGCGTGAGCCGCCGCTCGACCTCTGGCCGAGCCCCGTGGCGGAGCGAACGATCTTCCTGCGCCCCGAGCGCGTGTCGCGCCTCCTCGGCGTGCCGGTCGAGCGCGCCGAGATCGAGCAGCGGCTGACCTCCGTGGGCTTCTTCGTCGCCCCGAAGGACGACCGGCTGGCCGTGCAGGTCCCCGGCTGGCGGCCCGACGTGATGCGCGAGGTGGACTTCATTGAAGAGGTGGCGCGGCTCAAAGGCTATGACGCCTTCCCGGACGAGCTGCGGCCCTATCGGCCCGGCTCCGTGCCGGACGCGCCGATCGAGCGCGTCAAGGCGCAGGTGCGCGGGCAGCTCGCGCGCGCAGGCTACGACGAGGCGCGGACCATTCCGCTCGGGCCGCCCGACGGGGCGCAGGCGGTCGCCATCCGTAATCCGATGTCGGCCGAGGAGACACACCTGCGAGGACGGCTGCTTCCCGGGCTGGTGCGGCGGGTGGAGCACAATTGGGCCAGTCGCAATCGGGACATCCGGCTGTTCGAGGTCGGGACGGTGTTTCGGCGGGCGTGGGGTGATGAGGGAGGGGAGCAACGGGGGATACCTGGGGCGGGTGCTCCCGAGGAGTGGCCTGCCGTGGGCGCGGTGTTCACCGGCTCGCGCCGGCCACACCACTGGTCCGACAGTGCGAAACTACCTGATATGGACATATGGGACTTGAAGCACCACTTTGAGTTAGCGGTTGAAGTGGCCGCCCCATCGTGCGACGTGCAACCTGCGACGAGGGGCGGGGCAGGTTGGGTCGCGGTGCAACGAGAGAGCGGGGAGGTGGTGGGGCAGGCCGGTCCGCTCGAGGCGGACGCCCCGGTGTGGGCCGCGCCGCTGTTCGGCTTCGAGCTGCGGATCGAGATCGCCCAGCCGCAGCCCACGCCGTATCGGCCATTGCCCACGCAGCCCCCGGTGGAGCGCGACGTTGCGCTGGTCGTGCCGGTGGGCGTGAGCGCTGCGGCGGTCGCTGAGGTGTTGCGGCGCGCGGCGGGGCCGCTGCTCGAGCGGCTCGAGGTCTTTGACGAGTACCGGGGCGCGGGGATTCCGGCCGGGCACCGCAGCGTCGCCTGGCATTGCACGTTCCGCGACGCGAGCCGGACCCTGCGCGAGCGCGAAGTGGACGAGCTGCTGGCGCGCGCGCTGAAGGCGCTGGAGGAGGAGCTTGACGTACGGCGGAGAGAGAGCTGATGCGCAGGTGCTGGACCAGCTGGAGACCATTCTGCGCCATGTGGCGGACGAGCTGGCCGGCTGGCACGCGCGCGCCCTCAAAGCCGAGGCCGAGCTGAAGGAGCTCGTCGGCAAAAGCGGGAGCTCCCCCAAGCCAGACCTCGAGACGCGCAGCCGGGTCGCGGATCTTGAGCAGGAAAACAGGGCGCTGCGCCAGCGCGTCGAGGCGGCGAGCGTGCGGGTGCATGATCTGCTCAGCCGGCTCACCTTTCTCGAGGAGCAGGCGCGGGAGAGTGGCAACGGCGGGAGTGGAGGCGGCGGCGTGGGCGGCGGGCGGAGCCCGGGGAGCGGCGACGTGGACCCCGTCACCGGACCGGGCGGCGCCACGGGCGCCGGGGGTAGCGCGTGAGCACGAAGAAGCACGCCGTCAGGGTGATGATCGGCGGGGAGGAGTACACGGTGCGCTCCGACCTGCCGCCCGAGTACACGCGCGACGTGGCGGCGTACGTCGACCAGGCCCTGAAGAAGGTCCTCTCCCAGGGCCCGATCGTCGAGACGCACAAGGCGGCTATTCTCGCGGCGCTCGACATCACGAACGAGCTGTTCCAGGCGAAGAAGGGCGAGCGCGAAGTCGCCGCTCGGCTCGCGGCGCTGGCGGATGATATGACGAAACTGTTGCCGCCGGGGAAACGGAAGGCTCTCAGCCATCAGGATTCGGCGATCACCTGAAGGCCGAGGGTGTTGTTTGCAGAGAACCTGCGCTTCGCTTCCCGAGCGAGGCGCTGCCGGAGATAGATCGAATGCCGGACTGGCTGGCCATCCTGGCGGCCCTCTTTGGCGGCGGCGGCGTCGCCGGAGCGGCCTTCTATATCGTGGGGCGGGTGCAGCGCCGCACCGTCGATGCGACGGCGCGCGCGGCGGCGGCGGAGAGCGAGCGCCTGCTGGACGAGGCGCGCCAGCGGGTGGTCCTCGCGGCGAAAGAGGAGCTGATGCACGCCCGCGAGGCCTGGGAGGAGGAAGCCCGGCGCCGGCGCCGCGACATCGAGCGCCGCGAGGAGCAGCTCGAGCAGAAGCTCGCCGCGCTCGAGGCGCGCGACCGCGAGCTGGTGCGGCGTGACCAGGCGCTGCACGAGCGCGACAAGGCGCTGGCCGGAAAGGAGCTGGAGGCGCGCGCGCGGCTGGAGCAGATCGGCGGCCTCACGGCGCAGGAGGCGAAGCAGGAGCTGCTCCGGCGCCTCGAGGACGAAGCGCGCAACGAGGCGGCCGCGCTCGCCCGGGACCTGAAGGAGCAGGCCAAGAAGAACGCCGACCAGGAGGCGAAGCAGATTCTTGCCCTCGCCATCCAGCGTCTCGCCGCCGAGCACACCGCCGAAACCACGGTCTCGGCAGTGGCCCTCCCCTCGGACGAGATGAAGGGTCGCATCATCGGCCGGGAGGGCCGCAACATCCGGGCGTTCGAGGCGGCCACGGGCGTCGACGTGATCATCGACGACACCCCCGATACCGTGGTCGTGTCCTGCTTCGACCCGGTGCGGCGCGAGGTGGCCCGGCTGGCCCTCGAGCGGCTCATCGCCGACGGGCGCATCCATCCGGGCCGGATCGAGGAAGTGGCGGAGAAGTGCCGGCAGGCCGTCGAGACCTCGATCGTCGAGGCCGGGGAGCAGGCGGTCTACGAGACCGGCATCAAGGGCATGCACCCGGAGCTCGTGACGCTCGTGGGCCGCATGCGGTACCGGACCTCCTACGGGCAGAACATCCTCGACCACTCGAAGGAAGTCGCCTGGCTCGCGGGGATCATGGCGGCCGAGCTGAAGCTCGACGTCCAGCTCGCGAAGCGCGGCGCGCTGCTGCACGACGTCGGCAAGGTCCTCACGCACGAGCACGACGGCACGCACGTCCAGCTCGGCGTGGAGGTGGCCACCCGGTACGGCGAGCACCCCATCGTGGTCAACTGCATCGCCGCGCACCACGACGACGTGGAGCACACGTCGCCGGTCAGCGTGATCGTGCAGGCGGCGGACGCCGTCTCGGGCGCGCGCCCGGGCGCGCGGCGCGAGGCGTTCGAGACGTACGTCAAGCGGCTCACGCGGCTCGAGCAGATCGCGGGCGAGTTCCCCGGGATCGAGAAGGTGTACGCGATCCAGGCGGGGCGGGAGGTGCGCGTGGTGGTGACCCCCGACGCGATCGACGACGGCAAGGCCGGCGAGCTCTCCGAGCAGATCGCGCGCAAGATCGAGCGCGAGCTGCAGTATCCCGGCCAGATCAAGGTCGTGGTGATCCGCGAAACCCGCGCGGTGGATTTTGCCCGCTAGGCTGATCGACGGCACGGCGATCGGAGGGCGGATGCGCGCCGAGCTCCAGGCGGAGATCCGGACGCTCCAGGCCCGCGGGGTGACCCCCGGGCTCGCGGCGGTCCTCGTGGGCCACCACCCCGCCTCCGTGACCTACGTCCGCATGAAGGGCAAGGCCTGCGACGAGGCCGGCCTGTACCACGAGACCCTCCGGCTCCCGGCGGAGACCAGCGAAGCCGACCTGCTCGCGGTGATCGAGCGGCTGAACGCGGACCACAAGATCCACGGCATCCTGGTGCAGCTGCCGCTCCCGAAGCACGTCGACCCCCGGCGGGTGCTCCACCGCGTCGATCCCGCGAAGGACGTGGATGGTTTCCATCCTGAGAACGTCGGCAAGGTATCGATCGGCGACCCGAGCGGGTTCCGCCCCGCCACGCCCTACGGCGTGCAGCAGCTCCTCCTCCGCAGCGAGGTGGACACCACCGGCAAGCACGCGGTGATCGTTGGCCGCTCGACCATCGTGGGGCGGCCGATGGCGGCGCTGCTGATCCAGGACGGCCCCGGAGGCAACGCCACCGTGACGGTGTGCCATTCGCGGACGCGGGACATCAAGAGCGTCACCCGGCTGGCCGACATTCTGATCGTGGCCATCGGGAAGCCCGAGTTCGTCACCGGGGACATGGTGAAGCCCGGCGCCGTCGTCGTGGACGTGGGCGTGAACCGCGTGGACGACCCGACACTGAAGCAGGGCTACCGGCTCGTGGGCGACGTGCGGTTCGAGGACGCGAAGCAGGTCGCGGGCGCGATCACCCCGGTGCCGGGTGGGGTGGGCCCGATGACGATCACGATGCTGCTCTACAACACCGTGCAGGCGGCGCGCCAATGGGCGCCAGTCTAGACCTGTTCGCGGCGGCCTCGCCCGAAGGCGCCTGGACCGTGAGCCAGGTGACCCGGCAGGCGCGCGCGGTGGTGGAGGCGGGCCTGGGACCCCTGTGGGTACGCGGCGAGATCAGCGGGTTCAAGGCGTGGCACAGCGGCCACTGGTACTTCGCGCTGCGCGACAAGACCTCGCAGATCCGCTGCGTGATGTTTCAGAAGGACAACCGCCGGCTGCCGGCGCCGCCCGGCGACGGGCTCCAGGTCTTCGTGTGCGGCCGGCCGACCGTCTGGGAGGAGAAGGGCGAGTTCCGCCTGACGGTCATCGAGCTGCTCTCGACCGAGCACGGCGGCCTGTGGCAGCTCGCCTTCGAGAAGGCGAAGGCCGCGCTGGCCAAGGACGGCCTGCTGGACCCCTCCCGCAAGCGCCCGCTGCCGCGGTACCCGCGCCGCATCGCCGTGGTGACGAGCAAGGACGGGGCGGCGCTGCGCGACATCATCGCCGTCACCGGGCGCCGCTGGCCGGCGGGGCAGCTCTTCGTCATTCCGACCAAGGTCCAGGGCGACGGCGCGGTGGACGCGGTCTGCCGGGCGCTGGCCCTGCTGAGCGGGATCGACGGCCTGGACGTGGCGATCGTGGGCCGGGGCGGGGGCTCGCGCGAGGACCTCTGGACCTTCAACTCCGAGCGCCTCGCGCGCGCGGTCGCGGCCGTTCCCGTCCCGGTGATCTCCGCGGTGGGGCACGAGACCGACGTCACGCTGTGCGATCTGGTGGCCGACCACCGCGCGCCCACGCCGTCCGCGGCGGCGGAGGCCGCGACGCCCGACCGGAGCGACGTCACGGCCGAGCTCGCCCGGCTCGGCGCGCGGCTGGCCCGCGGTCTCTCGCTCCGCTCGGAGCGCGTGTCGCAGCGGCTCGACCGCAGCCTCGATCGGCTCGCGGGCGCCGTCGCCCTGCGCCTGGAGCGACAGCGCCATCGGCTCTCGGCCGCGAGCGGGCGGCTCGATGCCCTCTCGCCGCTGAAGATCCTGGAGCGGGGCTATTCCCTGGCGCGGGATGCCGGCGGCCGCGTCCTGAAGCGCGTGGCCGAGCTCCCGCCCGGCCTCGCGTTCCGGCTGCGCGTCACGGACGGCGAGGTCGCCGCCCGCGTGCGGGAGTCCTCCTGATGCCGGACGAGCCGAGCTTCGCCCGGCAGCTGGAGCGGCTCGAGGAAATCGTGCGGCGGCTCGAGGCCCAGGACCTGGACCTCGACGAGGCGCTCCGGCTGTTCGAGGAGGGAGTCCAGCGGTTGCGGGAGGCGCGCGAGCGGCTCACGACGGCGGAGGCGAAGGTCAAGCAGGTCCTCGCCGATCACGCCGGAAACCTCCGGGTTGAAGACCTCGACGTCTAGCCGGGGACTCGGAGCGTACCTCGCCGACGCCCGCGCCCGCGTGGACGCCGTGCTCGAGCGCTGGGGCGCCACCGCCGACGCGTTTTGGACCGCGCCGGTCGCGGCGGCGGTCCGCTACAGCCTGTTGTCGGCCGGGAAACGGCTGCGGCCGACGCTGGTGTTCGCCACCTACGAGGCGGTCGGGGGCGGGTCGCCCGGGGTCGCCGAGCTCGCGGCCGCGGTCGAGGTCGTGCACGCCTATTCCCTCGTGCACGACGACCTCCCCTGCATGGACGACGACGCGCTGCGCCGGGGGCGACCCACCACGCACCGCGCCTTCGACGTGCCGACGGCCACCGAGGCGGGCTACCACATGGTGGCCCTGGCCGCCCGCGTGCTCGCCGCCGGGATGGACGCGCTCGCGCTCGAGCCGGAGCGCCGGCGGGCCATCGCCCTGGAGCTGTTCCAGGCGGCGGGCGCGGGCGGGATGATCGGCGGCCAGGCCTTGGACCTCGAGGCCGAGGGACGGCGCATCGCCGTCGCGCAGCTCGAGGAGATCCACCGTCGCAAGACCGGGGCGCTCATCGCCGCCTCGTGCGTGATCGGGGCGCTCGCCGCCGGGGCGCCGCGGGCGACCTGGGAGGCGGTGCGCGGCTATGGCACGGACGTCGGGCTCGCCTTCCAGATCTACGACGACGTGCTCGACGCCACGGCCACGTCGGACCAGCTCGGCAAGACGGCGGGGAAGGACGCCGCGCACGCGAAGTCCACGTTCGTCACCGTGCTGGGCGTCGGCGCCGCCCGCGCCGAAGCGGAGCGGCTGGCCGCACGGGCCGTAGACCGCTTGCGCCAGGCGGGGTTAGTTTCTCCTACCCTCGTGGAGCTGGCGCATTATATCGTGACCAGACCAAACTGAGCGGTGAAACAATTGCGGATTGTGGATTTCGGATTGCGGATTGGACGTCCGCCCTTCGAATCCGCAATCCGCAATCCGAAATCCGCAATGAAAGGGCACCGTGTCTCTCCTTGAATCGATCACCAGTCCCGCGGACGTCAGGCGCCTCTCGCGCGACCAGCTCCAGCCGCTCGCCGACGAGGTGCGCCGGCGGCTGATCGACGTCGTCTCGCAGACCGGTGGGCACATCGGGGCGGGGCTGGGCGTGGTCGAGCTCACGGTCGCCCTCTGCTACAGCTTCGATTCGCCGCGCGACAAGATCGTCTGGGACGTGGGGCACCAGGGCTATCCGTGGAAGATCCTCACCGGGAGGAACGAGCGGCTGCCCACGCTGCGCCAGGCGGGCGGCCTGTCGGGATTCCTGCGGCGCTCCGAGAGCGAGCACGATCAGTTCGGCGCCGGGCACGCCGGGACCGGCCTGTCGGCGGCGTTCGGGATCGCCACCGCGCGCGACCTGAAGGGCGAGCGCTTCAAGGTCGTGGCCGTGGTGGGCGACGGCGCCCTCACCTGCGGGCTCCCGTACGAAGCCATGAACAACGCGGGCCACTCCGGCCGCGACATCATCATGGTCCTGAACGACAACGGGATGTCGATCGCCCCGAACGTCGGCGCCATCAACAAGTACCTGGGGTCCATCATCGCGGCGCCGTTCACCGTGCGCGTGCGCGAGTGGGTCAAGACGATCATCGAGCGGGCGTCGCACCTGGTGGGCGGCCCCAAGCTCATCGAGTTCGCGAAGACCATAGAGGAGAGCATCAAGAACCTCTGGTCCCCCGGGATGCTGTTCGAGGAGCTCGGGTTCCGCTACTTCGGGCCGATCGACGGCCACAACATCGCGCAGATGACGCAGACCTTCGAGATCGTGAAGACGCTCAAGGGCCCGCGCGTCGTGCACGTGATCACGGAGAAAGGGAAGGGCTTCCCGCTCCCGCAGCCCGATCTCGAGAAGTACCACGCGCGCGCGCCGTACGACCCGGTCACCGGCGAGCTCAAGCCCGCACACCCGGGGCCGCCGCAGTGGACCAGGGTCTTCGGCGAGGCGATCACCCAGCTCGCGGGCGAGTACCCGAGCCTGGTCGCGATCACCGCCGCGATGCCGTCCGGCACGGGGACGAACATCTTCCAGCGGAAGTGGCCCGAGCGCTTCTTCGACGTCGGCATCGCGGAGGCGCACGCGACCACCTTCGCGGCGGGGCTCGCGACGCGGGGCCTGCGCCCCGTCGTGGCGATCTACTCGACGTTTCTGCAGCGCGCCTATGACAGCATCATCCACGACGTCGCGATCCAGCAGCTGCCGGTGATCTTCTGCCTCGACCGGGCGGGGATGGTGGGCGAGGACGGCCAGACCCACATGGGGCTGTACGACATCCCCTATTTGCTCGCGGTGCCGCATCTGACCGTCACGGCGCCGAAGGACGCGGCCGAGCTCATCGGCCTGCTCCGCTGCGCGCTGCTGCAGAGCGACGGCCCGTTCTCGCTCCGCTATCCGCGCGACAAGGCGCCCGGCGACGCGCCGCGCGCGGCCGAGGTGCCCCCCGTCCGCTACGGCACGTGGGAGGTGCTGCGCAAGGGGAAAGAGTGCGCCCTGCTCGCCGTCGGGGTGATGTGCCGGCCGGCGCTGGAGGCGGCGGATGCCCTCGCGGCCGACGGCCTCGACGTCAGCGTCGTCAATTGCCGCTTCCTGAAGCCGGTCGATCGGGCGATGCTTGCCGCGCTGGTGCGCGACCACCGCCTGCTCGTCACCGTCGAGGACGGCGTCGTCCTGAACGGGTTCGGCGCCGCGCTCGCGGCACTGATGCAGACGACCGCGCCCGAGGTGCGGGTCGTCCCGCTCGGCGTCCCGGACCGCACCTACGAGCACGCGCCGCGCGCCCGCCAGCTCGAGGACGTCGGCCTCACGGGGCAGGGCATCGCCGCCCGGATCCGCACCCTCGCCGCGGAGGAGTCACTCACGCCCTCATGAACGTCGGGGTCGTCGGCAACCCGAGCTACCGCGATCTCAAGACTCTCCTCGCGCACCTCGCCCAGGTCGCGCCGCGCCTGGGACTGACGCTCGTCACCGAGGAGCAGATCGGGGCCCTGTGGCCCGACCCGCCGCCGCCCCGCCTCGCGGCCGCCACGCACCTGGATTGCCTCGTCACCCTGGGCGGCGACGGCACGCTGTTGCGCGGGGCCCGCACGCTGAACGGCGCGAACACCCCGATCCTGGGCATCAACCTCGGCCGCGTCGGGTTCCTCACCACCGCGACTTCCCAGACGCTCGACTGGGCGCTCGACGCCCTGGTGCGCGGCGCCTATGCCACCGAGCGCCGCCTCGCGCTGGAGCCGTCCATCGTCGACGCGCAGGGCAAGAGCCGCACCGAGCCGATCGTGCTCAACGACATCGTGGTGCACAAGGGCGGCGTGGCGCGCGTCATCCGGCTGCGGGTCGCGGTCGACGGCGAGGAGGTCGGGCAGTACTCGGCCGACGGTATCATCGTGTCCACGCCCACCGGCTCGACCGCGTACTCGCTCTCCGCCGGCGGACCGATCGTGGTGCCGGGCGTCGATGCGATCGTCGTGACCGCGATCTGCCCCCATACCCTCGCCGTGCGGCCCCTGGTCGTGCCCGCGCACGCGCGCGTCGCCGTCGAGCCCATCCCCCCCTGGACCGAGGACGTCCTCGTCTCGTTCGACGGCCAGGTGGGCACGACGATGCAGCCCGGGGATCGGCTCGTCGCGCAGCGCGCCGACCACGCGGTGCTGCTCGTGCGGCTCGGCCCGGAAGGCTTTTTCGCGCGGATGCGCAAGAAGCTGCAGTGGGGCGACCTCTCGGACCGGGAGCGCAAGTAGTGCTGGCGGAGCTCCGCGTGCGCGACCTCGCCGTCATCGCCGACGTCACGCTGCCCCTGGCACCCGGCCTCAACGTCCTCACGGGCGAGACCGGCGCGGGAAAGTCCATGCTGGTGGATGCGCTCGCGTTGCTGCTGGGCGAGCGCGCGTCGGGCGACATTGTGCGCCCCGGAGCGCAAAAGACGGTGATCGAAGGCGCCTTCGAGTTGACCTCCACCACCCGCCACCGCCTTGCACCGTCCTTCACCGCGCTGGGGGTGGAGCTGGACGACGGGCGACTGGTTCTCAAGCGCGAGATCACCGGCGAGGGGCGGTCCCGCGCCTGGGTCAACGGCAGCCCGGCGACCGCCGGAGTCCTCGCCCGGCTCGGCGCCTTGCTCGTGGATCTTCACGGCCAGCATGAGACCCAGTCGCTGCTCTCCCCCGACGCTCAGCGCGACCTCCTGGACGCCTACGGCGACGCGGCGGTGGAGCGCGTGGCGGTGCGGGACGCCCACGAGCGGCTGCGCGAGCTCGAGCGGCGCGAAGCGGGGCTGGCCGCGAAGCGCGAAGATGTCCGCCGCAAGGCCGACTACCTGCGCCACGTCGTCCGGGAGATCGAGCAGGCGGCGCCACACGTGGGCGAGGACGAGCGCGTCGAGGCCGAGGCGAAGCGCCTGGCGCACGCCGACGAGCTGGGCCGGCTGGCGCGCGAGCTCGAGCGGGCGCTCGACGCTCCCGGCATGGGGCGCGCGGCGAAGCTGGTCGCGAGCCTCCAGCGGCTCGATCCCTCGGTCGCGCAGTGGCAGGCGCTGCTGGACGCCGCGTTCACCAACGTGGAGGAGCTCGCGCGGGCGGCGCGCGAGTATGCGGTGGGGATCGAGGCGGATCCGGGACGGCTCGCCGCAGTGGAGCAGCGGCGCGACGTGCTGTTCCGCTTGACGCAGAAGTACGGGCCCGGTCTCCCCGACGTGCTCGCCACGGGCGACCGCTCGAGGCGCGAGCTCGAGCTGCTCGACACGGCGGACCTGGACCTCCGCCAGATCGCCGAACAGCGGGAGCGCGCCGCCGCCGAGCTCGCGCGCGCCTGCGCGGCGCTCAGCGCGAAGCGGGCGAGCGGGGCAGCTCGCCTGGCGCAAGCGGTGAACGACCTGCTGCCCGCGCTCGGCATGTCCGGGGGCCGCTTCGAGGTGCGATTGGCGCCGCTCCCCGCTCCCCACGGGGATGGGGCGGAAGGGGTGGTGTTTCAGGTGCAGCTGAACGCCGGCTTGGAGGCCCGCCCTCTGGCAAGGGTGGCGTCGGGCGGCGAGCTGTCACGGCTGATGCTCGCGCTCAAGGTCGTGCTCGCCGAGCACGACGCCGTTCCGGCTCTCGTGTTCGACGAGGTGGACCAGGGGATCGGTGGGGAAGTGGGCGGGCGGGTCGGCGCGGCGCTCGCCGCGGTGGCGCGCGGGCGGGCGGCCGGCGGGGGCGGTGGGAGCGACCGGCAGGCGCTCGTGATCACCCACCT
>WNFU01011158.1_pt1 | contig 19978 bp, 15 predicted proteins | sample 5400121 | NCBI WGS metagenome assembly WNFU01 (sample SAMN13153360, study PRJNA577476) | soil metagenome | isolation source: 100 cm soil or saprolite under grassland replicate 1 | place: USA:California | collected 2016-06-15 | reverse complement strand
GCAATTTTGATCTATTTGCCAAGTCTGACGCCGGATTGATCTGCTTTCGATGGTAACTTACCATCGGCGATTTTTCGCATGCGTATTTAATCACAGATAAACACATTTGTCAGCGCAAACTTTAGCTGCTTTTAGCCCCACGAGTGAGGCATTGTGTCACAGCGACGGGCGCACGGCAAGAAGAGGATCGAGGATCGAAGATCGAGGATCGAGTCATTGCGCGTAAAGCGATCCTCGATCCTCGATCCTCGATCCTCGATCCTCGATCCTCGATCCTCGATCCTCAATCCTCGATCTTCGATCCTCAATCCTCAATCCTCAATCCTCGATCTTCGATCCTTTGCGCAGGTCGATGTAAGGCTCGATTTCACGCATCATCAAGGCGAATTCTTCAAACCTCAGCGATTGTGGCCCGTCCGACCAGGCTTCTTCCGGGCGGGGATGGACTTCGGCCATCAACCCGTCGGCGCCGACCGCGACGGCGGCCTTCGCCAGCGGACGAACCAGACTTCGTTTACCTGTGGCGTGGCTCGGATCGATGATTACGGGCAGATGGGTCAATTCATTCAGCAGGGGGACGGCGGCGATGTCCAGAGTGTTGCGCGTGGCCGTTTCGAATGTGCGAATGCCGCGCTCGCACAGCATCACATTCGGGTTGCCGTGCGTCACGATGTATTCCGCCGAGAGCAGGAATTCTTTGATGGTCGCCGAAAGTCCACGCTTCAGCATGACCGGCTTTGAGACCTCGCCCAGCTTCTTGAGCAGCGCGAAATTTTGCATGTTGCGCGCGCCGAGCTGCAGAATGTCGGCGTATTCCGCCACCAGTCCGACGTCCTCCGTATCGAGAACCTCGGTGATGATTTTCAACCCAGTGCGCTTGCGCGCCTCGGCCAGTAGCTTCAGCCCTTCTTCGGCGAGTCCCTGGAAATCATAGGGCGAAGTGCGCGGCTTGTAGGCTCCGCCGCGAAGAATCCTGGCGCCCGAGGCCGCCACGGCCTCGGCGGTCGACATCAGTTGTTCGTGACCTTCGACCGAACACGGTCCCGCCATTACGACGAAGCCGCCGTCGCCGATGCTTACGTCTCCGACCTGAATCACCGTCTTTTGCTTCTTGACTTCACAGCTTACGAGTTTAAAAGGTTGAAGGATCGGAAAAGCGTCTTCAACTCCGTCGGCTGATTTCATGTGCTCAATGTGCTCTTTTTTGTCGCCGGGGCCTATGGCGGCTATGACGGTCCTCTCCGTTCCGCGAAGCACGTGCGGAGTGTAGCCGAACTCTCGAATGCGCTCACAGATGTGGTCGATCTGGCTCTCCGTCGCTCCGGCTTGCATTGCTACAATCATTGTTAATAACTCCTTCGGAAAGTATCGGGAGTGGGGAGTAGGGAGTGGGGAATGGGGAAACAATCCATCTTTCCCCACTCCCTACTCCCCACTCCCGATTCCCGTGATCTAAGCCTGTTTATAACTCCCCAAAACTTTGACGCTCGTGGCGAATTCCTGCAGATTCGCGAGCGCGTTGCGGATGCGAGGCTCGGTCTGGGCGCCGATGAAATCCAGGTAGAAACTGTATTCCCAGGGGCGACCAATCAGCGGCCGCGATTCGATCTTCATCAAATCGATGTCACGTAGCGCGAACACGGCCATCGCGCGATAAAGCGACCCTGTGCGGTTTTCGAGCGAAAACACGATCGAGGTCTTGTCGGCGTCGGGCGGCGGCTCGGCGCAAGCGTCTTCCCGCGCGAGCAGCAAAAATCGAGTGAAGTTCACCTGGTCGTCTTCAATGCCGGGGACCAGAATCCGGGCGCCGTAAACTTCGGCCGCCGCCGCGCTGGCGATCGCCGCGGCGCCGGCCTCACGGCTCTCCATAATCATCTTGACGCTGCCTGCGGTGTCGTAAGCTGCGACAGGCCGCATTTCGGGACGCCCGCTGAGAAACCTCCTACACTGCCCCAAGGCCACCGGGTGCGAATAGACGCGCTTCACGTCGTCGATCTTCGTTCCCGGCGCGGCGATCAGGTTGTGAATGATCCGCAAGTTGGTTTCACCCACGATACTCAAACTGTGTTTGAGCAGCAGGTCATAGTTTTGATGAACCGAACCGAAGAGCGAATTTTCGATCGGCGCCAGGCAGTAGTCGCTCGAAGCGCCTTCGACTTCTGCGAACATCTTTTCGAAGGTTTCGCAGGGGATGAGCTCGACCTCGTGGCCGAGCAGTTTGCGCGCCGCCTCGCCGCTGAACGCCCCGGGTTCTCCCTGAAATGCGACGCGCGGATTCTTTGCTTCATTTGTTTCTGTTGTTCCAATCATCCGATACACCTCCTTAACATCGCCGCGCGCGAATGGCTGCGCGGCCAAATCAAAAGGCCCCTCACTCGGTTTGAATGAGGGGCCTTTCTTAAGACTTTTCGTTCGCTCTCGGTCAAGCCAACGAACTTATGACCCCTCTCCGGCGGCTAAAGTAAAAATAGAATCCGAAACTAAAGCCGAACTTAAAAGAGAAGGGGCGGCCAGATTGGCGCGCGCTTCGCGACGACTGGGCGCAATTTCGAGTTTCGGCGAGCCTGTCTAGCATAAGTCTTTGCTCCGTCATGCGGAAATCTTATGGAAAAATTGATAAACAGGATTTATGACGCAGGCATTATCAGCGAGGCCCTATTCGGAGTCAAGAAGCGCAATTCAATCGATCGCCTTTCCGTCTTCCAGCGAAGCGGTGGGAGTGATGAAATGAAGGTTGAGGTAGGCCTTCAATTCCGCCGCCCATTCGCGCATGCCCTGGTAATCGATCTGCTGCTCCGTTTTCATATTCCCGGCCATGCCGACGGAGTCCAGTCCCAGTTCATTGGCGATGTAGAGCGCGCGGGACAAATGGAAACCCTGCGAAACCAGGACCGCCCGCTTGAGGCCGAAAACCTCTTTCGCGCGCAGGCAGGTCTCGTAAGTCGAGCGCCCTGAGTTGTCGACGATCACGTCTTTCGGCGCGATGGCGTGGCTGATCAGATATTCATACATCGCCTTCGGTTCGTTGTAACTCCGATGCCGGGCGTCGCCGGAGACGAGGATGCGGTCCACTTTGTGAGCGCCGTAAAGCTCTATCGCGGTATTGACACGGTCTGCGAGGATCGGTGAGAGATCGCCGTTGCCGTAAACGCTCGCGCCGAATACGACGGCCACGCGAGGCGCCGGCCAGTCGCGTGTGTTCAAACTGTTCAGGTCGATTATGATCCGGTCGTCGTAGTCGTGAACCTGGCCGTGCACGTAGAGCAGGCTCAGAGCGGTGATCAGCAGCACGACGATTAACCATTGATAGCGATTCATTGGCGCCAAAGCCCCCCAAAAAATCTTCCGGGCGACAATCTCTCGAGAGCGCGCTTTATCAAACAATTTCAGGGGCGAGGCTGTCAAGCGCGCGGGGCTTGTGGTATAGTCCTTCGCTTCGTAATCATGAATAAGTCCTATAGTACCTATAGTACCTATAGGACCTATAGGTCCTGTTCATGACGCCCCAGGAATTTTTTGAGGAGCATAGATCATTTATGGCCAAGAAATGTCAGGTTACCGGCAAGAAACCGATGTTCGGTAACAATGTCTCGCACGCCAACAATAAAACAAAACGCCGCTTCGATCCGAACTTGCAGTGGCATCGTTTTTGGGTCCCGAGCGAAGGCCGCTGGGTGCGGCTGCGTGTGACGCCTCGCGGGATTAAGACCATCGATAAGCTCGGCATCGAAAGAGTCCTCTCCGACATGCGCGCCCGCGGCGAGAAAGTATAACAGCGTCGCTTGGTTACGCGTTTTGAATCCCGCCTTTAGGCGGGATTCAAAACGCGCGATAGCTTGCTCACGCGCGCGGCGCTTCTATTTGTGAAATGATTCGCCGCATCCTAGACACCAGCGTGAGGAGTCGCGCGTCGTCAATAGCTTCTCCCGCCAGAGTCATCTCCGCATCGCTCAACGTCTGACGCAACTCAATCTCGGAAATGTGGAATCGTCGCCGGCGCGCGCCGGTGATAATCTCATCCCTGGACGCGCGCGACGAAAGGCCGAGCCTGCGACAGAGGCCGGCTTTGAATCGCGGGTAGATGTTCTCCAGCGCCAGTTCGCGCGCCTGAGCCGCCTGTTGCAAGTTGGCCATCGAGCCGACGAATTCCAGAGGGGAGTGGCGCGGGACCTGGGGCAAGGGCAGCGGTCGGGCGAAACGCCGGCTGTAGGTGTAGACGATCAGCAGGCTCAAACCGAGCCCCTGCAGAAGCAACCAGGGCGCGGGGGTGCCTCGAAAGTAATTGACCAGCGGATTGCCTCCGGTGTGATAGCCATGGTGGAACTCGTCGAAGAGAATCCTCCGCTCCGGCGCGCCCATCGAATGCAGGATGTTCATCGCCAGCGTCAGATTCCCTCCACGCGCTATGCCGTTGTTGGCGACCACGAACGGGTCGGAAAGAAAGATGACGCGCCCTTTCCCATATGTGAGGTCCGCGAGCGCCGCGCCGTCTTTGTCCCCCAGGTGAATTACTGGGGCGTAGAGAGTCGGCGCCGAATCTACTTCTTCTTCTTCTTCTTCGCCCGTATCGTCCAGCGGGTCCGCCTTGACTGTTCCCCCTGCTCCGTCCGCCCTATTATGAAAACTCATTCGCGACGCGAAGTCTGAGAATGCCAGGCCGCGAACCTTTCTGGTCAGTTCGGTCGGTTGCGCGATCAACTTGTCGCTCTCTTCGTCAATGTATTGCTCGGGCGTCGCGTCCTGGGGGGGCAATATCTCAGGCGCTTTCGCGCGGATCGCCGGGTCTCCGAACTGTTCAATTGGAGATCGGCTGATTATCAACGCCCGGCCGCCAGTTGATATCCAACTTTGCAGCACGATTGCCTCTTCTTCAGATATCTTCTGGCCTGACGGGAACGGGCCGATGATGACCAGTATCGAGTCCTGGTCCTCTGTGAACAGCGAAGAATAATGACTTCTCCATCGCGCCACAGGTGTCCCGGATTCTTCAAGCAACTGGTAGAGGGCGCGCGTCCCGGTCTGGCCCGAATTGTAAGTGGAGCGGTTCGGCGCAAACTCATTCTCGACGGGCCGGTCGAATTCAATTGCGCCCGCCGCGCTCATCCCGACGAGGACGGCTATCACGATGACTATGGCGCCTAAGCCAGCAAAATATCGACGCATGGAGTTTATTTGATCGCTTCCTGATAGAGTGAGACGAAGTTATGGAACTCCTCTTCCGTGGAGCGCGCCTGTCCGTACCAGGCGCGTTCGAACGCGAGGGTCATGACGGAGAACGTGGGATATATCCGTTGCTCCGAGCGCATCGCGTCGAGGTAATCGCGATTGGTTTTCGAGCGCCCCAGACGCAATTTGCCGCGCTGGTCGAGGTCGCAGAGCAGCGCGATGTACGCCCGGCGGATCGCCTTGCGGTACTCGCCCTGCCGCGCCAGATCGGAGGCCATTGCGAACAGATCGGCGGCAGTGGCGTATTCCGGGATCTCCTCGCCCAGCGCCTCGCGCGTCTCGGCCTTTTCCGCCGGCTTTTGGCGAACCTGAAACCGTCGCACAAGCTTCGCCGCCCCGAAAATCAGGGCCGCCGCCAGAGCCAGAAAGATCAGCGCCTGTAATACCATAACCAGTCCGCCGCCGCCCGTCTGTGGCGCGCGCGCCGAAGACCCGCCGAACAGTTTCCTCAGCAGCCGAACAATGAATTCCTTCATGTGCCTGATCCAACGCGCTATCGTCGATTCGCGCTCTACTTCGGGCTGGTATTCGGGGCGGGCGAGAATGTCGTCGATCCTGGCGCGCTGATCCTGCGACGCCCGATCCTCCGCCGTTTGAGCCGATTTTACGCTTTGTCGAAGTCTGGCCAGACAGGTGGAGATTTCGCGCAACATCTGAAGACGGCGTTCGGCTTCGCCTTCCGTCTTGACGGCGCTATCCACGGCCTTATGCAACCAGGCGTTGTCAACGCGGGTAGTGGCGCCGTTGAATTCGACCTCTTCGCTCACGGGGAGCAGCCGCTTGACCTCGTTCATCCTGGTCGCCAACTCCGGGGCCTTGCTATTTCTCTCGATCGCCTCTGTCACACTCCGCTCCGCCCGGTCGAGCCGATTCGCGTAATCGTCGACGGTCGAGCGCCCCTGGGCCGGCGCGCGCAGGGCGCATAGAGAACCGAGAAACATGATTGCGAAATAGAATTGATTCGTCCGTGAGCGCATTTGAATTTGAATGCGGAGCGGAGAGCGCCGGCGACCTGATCGGTACGGCGCGGGGAGCGCGGAGCGGCCTGAGCTTCGGTCAAGAGATCTCTCGATCGGAGCTCAGGTCGCTGACGCTCCCCGTACCGTACCGCTGGTCAATACTTAGTTCGCTGACGCCCTCCGTACCGCGTAGATGGTCAGGATTCGGGTCGCTGACGCTCCCCGTACCGCGCCAATGGCCAATGGCCGAGCCGCATATACTGCAGAAACTATTCTCGACATTTGTTTCTGCGCCGCACCAATCGCAAATCTTTCGAGCGACTTCGGGAGTGAACTGCGCGTCCTGCGCCGGAGCCGGATTGATTGGCGGGGGGCTGTAATCGTCGAGTCCGAGGATAGAGTGCCTAAACGAGCCGCGTTCGCGAGGCGCGGGCGTCCACTCGGGCGCCGCCCACTGAGGCGCAGGAGGATAGAGAGGCGACGGGTCCGGCGGCTGCGCGAGCGTTCGATTGGCCACCAACTCGACGTCGAAGCCCTCTTTGCGAACGCGGCTGTCGAGGTAAAGCAGCGTGCATCCGATCATGAAGATCGGCATAAGTAGAATCTCGCTCAACTGCGTCACCGTTTGCCAGGCGATGTTGTACCACGGAGACTGTTCGGCGCCGAACGGGTTGACCCAATCGGAGATATAGCCGAGGGGGAGGAACAGCAGCAAGAGCACGGACCAGCCGACGTAAAACCAAAAAAGGATGAGCGCGGCGATCCGGCGGAGTTGCCCGCCGGCGAGGGAAAAACTGCGGCCTATCGAACTAAAAACCCCTTTGCCTTCGACCATCAGGATCTGCGGCACGTAAACAACGCGGCCGTACATCAGCAGGAAGGAAACGGCGAACGCCGCCGCGACCACGACGGCGAAGATGATGGCGGCGCCTACTTGCATCCATTCGGGCGACTTCTGCAGGACCGTCGCCATCGTCAAGGCGAAGAACATCGCGATGGTGACGACGAAAAAATACGCGATCATCATTGCGCCCATTATCAGCAGTCCGATCATGAAAGTCGCGCCGATGAGCGACCAGATGCGTTCCCGCGCCGCGCGGTAGACGTCCCGCGCCAGGATCGGCTTGCCCTCGAAGAAATGCGCCACCAGCGACCGCGACGACCCGCCCAGCACGGCGTAGAAGGCCGCTTTGCCGATTACCCAAAGCAGAATGCCGCCGAGGACCAGCAAAACGGTGATTACGATCCTTTCGTCGCCCTTCGACAAAGTGGCGTTACGCCAGCCGATAGACCAAAGAATCGAGCCCGCGTAGGCGACCAGGCTGGGCGCGAGCACGATTCGCAACAGCGCCAGAAAATTGCGCCCGTAGAGCCTGACCGCGCGGTCGATGATGTCGCCCGCCGACATCGGGGTGATTGTGAATGAGTCGAATGAATTCATGTCGAATGCTCCGATTACAGAACGAGCGCATCTTACGCTATTTTGCGCGCGCTTGAAAAACGGATTCGCCGGCGTCTCGGCGCAACGGAGCCGTCCGAATCTTTCCGGCGTCCCGAAGCCGCGAGGTTCGATTTGGCGAAATGGCTTCAGCAGCGTCTGGCCAGCGCCTGAAGGTTGTGGATGGTGATGTGGTAGTTGGAGTCGATTGAGAGGTAGTCGCGCTCCTTGTACGAAACCATCACTCGGTTGATGTGCTCGCGCGAGGCGCCGATGAGCGAGGCGATGTCGCCCTGGGTCAGTCGGATGTTGAGATGAACCCCGCCGTCCGGCTGTGGCCGGCCGTATTGCTCGGCGAAGGAGACCAATTGACGCGCGACGCGGCTCTCGACCGACTGCGTGGCGAGCGTTTCGATCTTTTCGTTGGCGTGGCGCAGCCGTTCGCCCAGCGTACAGGCCAGGTTGTAGGCCAGTTCGGGCGACTTCAGCAGACAACTCTGGAACGCCGCGCAATCCATCCAGAGCATCGCGCAGCTTTCGATCGTGACGACGCTGGCGGAACGGATCGTCTGGCCGAGGACGCTCATCTCACCGACGATCTCGCCCGGCCCCAGCATCGCCATGATCACGTCGCTGTCATCAACGTCACGCCTGCGGGAAAGGTCTTGCGAGAGAGCAACCCGCTCAGCGCCTGCAAGTAGTCGGGCGGCAGGTTGCGGAATAAGCGAATGTTCAGATTGCGCAGATCAATGTTGGTCTCAGCTTGACGGTTCATCTTTCCCCCTCGATGGATACTCCGTCCAAAGCCTTCAGGCTTGGATGGAGAGGAAATCGAGACCGTGCACAAGTTGAAGGGCTTGCCCCTTCGACGCGCGCACGGTTGACTCTTGTGGTATATTGCCGTTGGTCAAAGGCACTCGTCCCGCGAGGGAGAGAAACAGTTTCTGATCCTTGAGAACCAGGGATAGGAGGTTGTGGCCGGAAAACTTCGACCACGTAAAATCTCTGAAGTTGCTTGGTAGTCTGCATTCCAAGTACCCGACGCTATCGCTTTCGGCTATATGCCGGAAGCTGATGGGCCGCACTGGATTCGCTTGAATCCGATGGTCAACCGGCCCTAAGCAGTCCGTTCTCGAAAGATCATTCTTTCGGGCGTGAACACGAAATTTGGAACTGCAAGCTCCATCTACAACGCGTTAGTGTTTAGATGGAGTAGTTGACTGATGTCAGCCTTCGTTCCCCACATATGACCCACATTTTTCAGCTCGACGTATTCCACTTCGTGCCCTTCTCTTTTGTACATGTCCCGATTCTCGCGGGCGATCCACACCGGGAACAAACGATTGTTGATTCTCCGACCTCGATTATTTTGGCGCCTGCGCCGTCTGCGCGCCGCCCAAAAACTTCAACAGCGCCGCATTAAACTCCGCGGCCTTCTCCATCTGCGGCACGTGCCCGCAATTCTCAATCACAACCAGTTGCGCGCCGGGGATGTCTACGACGAAGGCTTTGCCGATTCCTAGAGGAGTCAATCCGTCGTCCTTGCCCCAGAGCGCGAGCGTCGGGGCTTTGATCGCCTTGGTCTTGCCGTCGAGGAAATCTTCGCCGCGCAGGATTGATTCGATGAACGAATTGATCGTATACCCGTCACCGCGTTTGAACTTGTTGGCCAGTTGCGTCTCAACGACCTGGTCGGTCAGCATCGCCTTATTGTAGAAGACCAGACCGAATAACCGTTTCAGGTCTTCGGTCGTCGAGGGGTTGAGCGCGGCCAAAGCCTCTTTGGTCATCTCCGGCCCTCCCCACCGCTTCGACGTGTAGCCCGCGGCGTCTACCAGAACCAGTTTGTCCATTTTTTCGGGATGCGCAATGGCGAAGGCCGCGGCCGTCCATCCTCCCAGCGAATTGCCAACGAGCGTGACCTTCTGGACGCCCAACTTCTTGCAGAAGGCATCGAGAAATTCGACCAGCATCGCCACGCGGTAGTTAGCGATCGGCTTATCTGATTTGCCGAAGCCGACCTGGTCGGGGACGTAGACGTGGTATTTGCCGCTGAGCGCCGGGATCGTCATCGCCCAATTGGACATGTCGCCGCCGAGTCCGTGCAGCAGGATCACCGCCGGGGTCGACGCCGCGCCGGCTTCGAGGTAGTGGATCTTCTGGCCGAATATTTCCACCTGCTTCGATTCGGGCGCGGGGGCTTGCGCCCGGGCGGCGGTGAAGATGAACGTCAACAGAACGAAACACTTCAAAACATGCTTTGTCATGAACGCTTCCGCTACCTTTCACACAGAAAAACACGGCATTTTTCCATGAAATCAAGAGTTAGTCTCAATCTCCGTCCGGTTTTGAATGTTTTGTGATTTCGTATCGGCTGGAATGTACCACAGCGCGCCGATATGTGAAACGCCGCGAAGCGGATTGCGGATTGCGGATTGCGGATTGCGGAGATTAGCCACAGAGCCACAGAGCCACAGAGTTAATTAACAGAGGATGGTCTTCACCTTTGCCGTGCGTTTCTCTGTGTCTCTGTGTCTCTGTGGCTAAGCCCTGCCGCAATCCGCAACCCTCGATCATATTGTGTTACCATTCGGGACGTGATGAAGATTCTCGCCTCGCGCTTCCGGGCGCATCCCCGCCAAGTATTTTTCTGGCTGACCGTTTGCGCCGCCGCAGGCATGGCGATGTTGTTTTTGTTCGACGACAGTTGCCAGCAGGACGGCGGGCAACATTACCTGTTCGCGCGCTGGGCGTGGGTTCATCACGAATTGTTCGTCGGCGTCTGGTCGCGCCCGCTCTACACTTCCGTTTACGCCTTTCCGGCTTTGATCGGTTACCGCGCCGCGCGGATGTTGACAGTCTTGATCTGCCTGGCGGTCTCGTATCAGACCTGGCGGCTGGCCGAGGATTTAAAGATCGACCGCGCGCCGCTGGCCATTGCGCTCGTCTGGTTGCAACCGTCCTTCTTCCTTTTTTGCGCCGACAATATGACCGAGCCGATCTTCGCGCTGGTATACGTCGTCGCGCTGCGGTTGCATCATCGAGGGCGCCTCAAGGTTGGAATGATCGTGGCTTCGCTGATGATCCTGGCGCGGCCCGAAGGATTTTTCCTCGGCATGTTGTGGGGAGTTTGGGCATTGCGGATTGCGGATTGCGGATTGCGGATTGCGGATATCTCAACCGTCCAAAAGGGCCGTCTAGGAGGTTTATGGACAGCTGTCAGGCGCTTGTCGATGCAAATTCCGCAATCCGCAATCCGCAATCCGCAATTGCTATTGCTCGTGACGGGTGCGTTCGCCTGGTGGTTGGCGGCGTTCGCCATTAGCGGCGACCCGCTCTTCATCAAACACAACTGGCCGGCCAACTGGCCGGTGACGGGGACGATATACGGCGCCGCCGGGCTGTACGCTTACCCGATCAGGCTGCCGGAAAGCGTCGGATTGTTCCTGCTGCCGCCATTCTTTTACGGGTTGTTCCATCTGCTCAAACATCGCCGCCTAAGTACACTCACGTCGTCATTCCTGCTCCTCTTAGTCCTGCACACGATCCTGCGAGCTTACGGGCTGCTCGGCTCGGCAGGTTACCCGCGCTACCTGGTTGCGATCTCCCCCGCAATAGCTCTGATCACGTTGGCCGGATGGAACGAAATGGCGAAGTTGTTCGCTCGCGCTTCGCCCGCTTTAAAGACGGCGGGCGCCGGCTTGGTTATCGTGGTCTCCGCCCTCACGAATTTCGCTTACGCGGACGGCGCGGAATGGTCGCGCGACGCGCGCGCGATCTCCGCCGTTCACTCCTGGTTCCAATCACAACCGGCCAAGCCGCCGATCTCGCGCCTGATCTGGTCCCATCCTTACTCGTGCATCCTGTTCGACCGCGACCCTTGGGAGAACACTGGATTCACGCGCGACCGCGAAGCCGATCTGAAGACGTTACGAGAGTCGCCGGTCGGGACGATGGTCGTGTGGGATGAACTGGTCGGGCCGAAATCGTCAGGATTGCGCGCGAATGATTTTGAAGAGGCAGGCTTCGTCAGCTTCCACGTCCAATCCTTCACGCTGAAGGGCTATATTCTCGACCGCTCGTGGTTCGGCTATGGCGGGCCTCGCGCGCAAACAATTTATCTGCTCTATAAGGAATAAGCGGTGTTAGGGCGATTTGCCCCGGACAGGTGTAGCCACACGCCCCAATCTGTGTGGCTTGAAGCTACAACTGGATGAATTGCTGGCCGCGAAATGTCATGGCTTCAACTCAGTGAACAACTGCTGAAGATCTCTTGATCCTTCCCTCGAAGAAAAACTGGATGGGAGAAGCTTTTTGGGCTGTGTTAGCGCAGTACCGCGCGCGTAAGCGTCCATGGGGGAGACTGCTACTTACTCATACGTGGTATTGTATTTTTGGGCGATGTGTCGGGGTTGCGACGTTCATTCCATTCCGTGCGGCGATGTGGGCGGCGACCTGGTTCAAAAGCCGCGGCGGCGGCGCCCAGACCGGAGTTCCCTCGTAGGCCCAGTAGATCCCCACAATCGTCTGGTCCGTATTCTCCGTCGGCGTGACGACGCCATCGCCGCCCAAACGCTTCAAGAGATTGGCAATTACTGTGCCTTCGCGAACGGATGCGGAACTCCCTGTATTTTGTAGGGGGTCGGCGCCCGGCGAGCAAGAGTTGTAGCTATACGCCCCAAATTGCGTGGCTTGAAGCTACACGCGATCGAGGATCGAGGATCGAAGATTGAGGATCGAGTATTGAAGACGATCTATTTTCGATTCTCGATCCTCGATCTTCGATCCTCGATTTACGGCTTGGCGACTCCGATGACTCCGCAGGCGAGGCGCCCTCCGGCATTGCCCGTCGGCTGAGTCTTCAGGTCATCGGGGTTGGCGTGAACTATCATGCCGTGGCCGATGATCGCGCCGTGGCCGTTCATTTTCATCACCAGATCATTGTATTCGAGATGGGCCACTCCGCCCTGATCGGCTTCGATGTTGCCCATATCGCCGGCGTGGCGCTGGGGGGCTTCGGGCGACCCGTGGGGCGCGCTGTCCGGATTGAAATGGCCGCCGGCGGACGAGCCGTCCTTCGAGCTGCAATCGCCGAACTCGTGAATGTGGAAGCCATGCTTGCCGGGGGTGAGGCCTTCGATGTGCGCCACGACTTTGACGTTAGCGCCGGACTGGATGAAGGTCACCACGCCGCGAACATTGTTACCTTCGGTCGGGCTGATCACGGCGACGGCCTTTGTAACTTCCGGCGCCTGCGAATGTTGAGCCGCCGCCCGGAGACCGGCCCATAAAACCAACAGGCATGCGACAGCGGCGAACGACAGCTTCAGAGTGTTATTTTTCAAAGCAAACTCTCCCTTCTTGTTTGAGTCTTAAATCGGGACACGTGAGATCGGTACGGCGCCGCGCGCGAGCGACGCCGTCAGGCGAATTTTGCGAAGTGAGTTCTGAATTCGGTCGAATCCATTCCGCCGGCCTTCGCCAGCTTCTCGACCCAGACATCGTCGGTAAAATCTTTCGGGCCGATGCGGACCATGTAATCGCGGGCGACCTGATAGCTTTCGCTCGTGACGTCGACGCCTCGCGATTTGCCGCGCCCCGTCGCCGGGTCGATCACGGCGCTGAAAGGCACGGGGTTAAATTCGCCGTTCTGCATGGTGATCATCGCGCCCGAACCGCCGGCCATCAAGTAAGTGACCGCCGCGTAACCGAGGTCGCGCGCATGTTCGGCGTCGTAGGGGATTGGCGGCGCGCAGCGCAATTCGTAGCCGATGGTCTTGTCGACGACGGTCACTTTGACGCCGCGCTTTTCAAGACGGGACTGGACCTCGCTTTTGACCTTGCGGCCCAGGTCTATCTCGGCCACGCGGATGTGGCCCTGCGCGTCGCGGTCGACGTCTTCCAGTTCGGTCACCTCTTCGGGGCTGAACCGCTCCGAGAGCGCCTCGGAGAGCAACGCGACGCCGTAGCCTTTGCCCATCGCGCGGCGCTTGATGATCGAACCTTCGACTATGTCGCAGATGTCGGCCAGCCGGATCGCCGGTTGCGGAAACTCCTCCGGAATGATCGTACAGGTCGCGCTCGCCGCCGCGCCGACGCCCAGCGTCAAATGGCCAGTCGGACGCCCCATCGTCACGCCGATGAACCAGCGCCCGCTCGTCTTCGCGTCCTCCATCAGGCTGTTGACGATGCCGACGCCGACCTGACGAGCGGTCTCGTATCCGAGCGTGGTCAGAGGGGCCGGCAGCGGCAGGTCGTTGTCGATGCTCTTCGGAATCTGCACGACTTTGATCGCGCCCTCTGAATGTCGCTCGACGGCGGCCGCGCTGGCGAGCATGTCGTCTCCACCGACCGCGACCAGCGCCTCGATTCCCAATTTTTTCAAAGCCGCTATCGAGTTGTCCATCATCTGCCGGTCGTGCGCGACGTCGGTTCGCGAAGTCCCCAGGATCGAGCCGCCGTCCAAGTGGATGCGCGACACTTCATCGACCGTAAGTTCATGCTGCTCATCGGTGTAACGCTCCGCCAGCCATTCGAAACCGTCGTGAAACCCGACCGGCGCGCAGCCCAACCTGATCGCCTCCAGCGCGATGGCGGAGATGACGCCGTTGATCCCGGGCGCCGGACCGCCTCCGACCAAAATACCCAATCTCTTAATAGCCATAATCAGTGGTTAGTGGTTAGTGGGCAGTGGGTAGTGGGCAGTAATTCGCAGTTCTTCAACCGCCCACTGCCCACTGCCCACTAACCACTATCTTCATGCGAACCTTCTCCTTAATTCTTCAACGCTCAGGTTCCCCGCGCGGGCCAACTTCTCGGCCCATTCGGGATTTTCGAAGTCCTTGTAGTTCAGACGCAGCATGTATTCGCGCGCGACCCGGTAGCCTTCGCTCGTCACGTCGACGTTGCGGACGCGGGTCTTGCCGGTGTTCGGGTCGCGAATCTCGTCGAAGAGCAGCGGGACCATTATTCCGTTTTGAATGCTGACCATCGCGCCGCTGCCGCCGCCGAGCAGGAAGCGGATCGCGGCGTGCCCCAACTCGCGACAATAGGCCATGTCAAATGGGATCGGGTCGCAGCAGCGCAGCTCGTAGCCGATGTTCTTGTTGCTGATCGTGACGCGAACGCCGCGCTGTTTGAACCGGCCTTCGAGTTCGACTTTGACCTTGCGCGCGAGGTCTATCTCGGCGAAGCGGATGTGCCCATGGTCGTCTTTCTCCACATCCATCAGGTCTTCCATGTCGCCCGGGTCGAGCTTCTCGATCAGGCCCTCGGCCAGCACCGCGACGCCGTAGTGACGCCCCATCGCGCGACGTTTGATGATCGCGCCTTCGACGACGTCGCAGATCTGCGCGAACGGCACGGTCTCATGCTCGAATTCTTCGCGGATCAGCGTCAGCGTAGCGCCCGACGCCTTGCCGATGCCAAGCGCGAGGTGGCCTGCCTGTCGCCCCATGGCGACCACGATGTACCAGCGACGCGTGGCGCGCGCGTCCTCCGACAGGTTCTGCACAAGCCCCACACCGGTGTGGCGCGCGGACTGAAACCCGAAGGTCGGGATGTGCGCCGGCAGCGGCAGGTCGTTATCAATCGTCTTCGGCACGTGAACCGTGCGAATGTCGGAGCGGGCCGCGACCGTGCTCGACGACAACGCCGTGTCGTCCCCGCCGATCGTAACCAGATGCGTCACGCCGTGATGTTTGAGCGTGTCGATGACGGCCCTCATCGTCTCCTCGGACCGGGTCGGGTTCTCACGCGCCGTGCCGAGTATCGAGCCGCCGCGCAGATGGACGCGCGAAACGTCGTCAATCGAGAGCGGCCTGGCTTTCGTCACGTCGCGCCTGACCAGCCATTTGAAGCCGTCCTGAACGCCCAGGACTTCAAAACCCTCATTGATCGCTTTGATTGTCGCTGAAGAGATGACGGCGTTGATGCCCGGGGCAGGCCCGCCGCCCACCAGAATCGCTAACTTACCTGCAGATGACATTGACCCTTCTTCTCCTGATTTTTCTCCCGGGATGTGAGATAGGGAGGCGAAGTAAGATCGGATTCTACCGGAGTGTATTTGCTTTGACCAGACCGATTTTCTTGCGCAGCGTTTCGGCTAGGGTGTAGGATGGCGAAAATTTGCGGTGTTCATTAACGGATTGTCTCGACAACAGCGAGAACTCTCTTCCAGGCATTCATCTATTTTTCTTCTCCCGCTGCGGTTTACGCCAATCTACAGGGCGCAGCTTAATCAAGACGCCAGTAGATTGAAGCGGCGAATTCGCGACTGACAACGCTTCGAACCAATGAAAAGGCGGCGCGTGACGTACCGTAGGTTGTCCAACCTGCGGATGCTTCATTACCAAGCCGCTTGGCGCCAACCGAACAGCTAATTAATCAAGTCATCCGCAGGTTGGACAACCTACGGTACGCTTTCCGAAGGAGCCATCTATGAACCAGCGTAAAGAAGTCACCATCGGCATCGGCGGAGCCGCAGGGGACGGGTTGGACAAGACCGGCGACACCATCGCCAAGACATGCAGCCGCCTCGGGCTTTACCTGTGCGCTTACAACTCTTATCAATCGGTGATTCGCGGCGGCCACATCTGGCTGCGGGTGCGCGCAAGCGAACGGAAGGTCTACACGCATGGCGATCACCTCAACGTCCTGATCGCATTGAATCAGGACTCCATCGAACGCCACGCCCGCGAAGTCAATGAGGGTGGCGCGATCATCTACAACTCCGATAAACTCAAAATCGCGCCCGGGCTTGCGGGCGATAACGTGTTGACCGCGCCTATGCCCGTCGCCGAATTGCTCAAGCCGCTGGGCAAACTCCCGGCGATCATGCAGAACACCGTGGCGATGGGCGCGCTGATCTTCCTGCTCGACCTGGAATTCGACATGGCGGCGGAAGTGCTCGCCGACACTTTCAAACACAAGGGGCAGGACGTTGTCGACCAGAACGTCAACGTCGCGCGCGCCGGGTACGAGTACGCCAAAGAGAAATTCGTCCCGCTAGGCTACCAATGGAACTTCACGCGCGTGCGGCGTCCGTTCGTGACCGGCAACGAACTCTTCGCGCTCGGCGCGGTCGCCGCCGGGTGCAAATTCTATTCGGCTTACCCGATGACGCCGGCGTCATCGATCCTGCACTGGATGGCCAATCACGGCGCGAAATGCGGCGTGGTCGTGAAGCAGTGCGAAGACGAACTGGCCGTCATGAACATGGCCATCGGCGCCGGACATGCCGGGGTTCGCTCGATGTGCGGCACGTCGGGCGGCGGCTTCGCGCTGATGACCGAGGCCATCGGGATGGCCGGGATGATCGAGGCGCCGGTCGTGGTCATCGAAGTCCAGCGCGGCGGCCCTTCGACCGGCATCCCCACAAAGACCGAGCAGGCCGACCTCAATCAGGTCTACGGCGCGTCGCAGGGCGATTACCCGCGCGTGATCATCGCCCCGACCGACACGACCGATTGTTATTACACGGCGGTCGAGGCGCACAACCTGGCGGAGAAATATCAACTGCCGGTGACGATCATTTCAGATCTGTTGCTCTCGGAGCACCCCGAAACGATCGAGCCGGACGCCTTGCGCCATGACGTGGTGATCGAGCGAGGCGAAATGATCTCCGAATGGTCCGAGTCCGAGAGCGGGCAATTCAAACGTTACGCATTCACCAAATCCGGCGTCTCGCCGCGCGCATTGCCCGGAACCGAAGGCGCGATGTATGTGGCCGCCACAGACGATCACGATGAAGAGGGCGTGGTGATCAGCGACGTGTTCACCACTCCGCCCGTGCGCCGCAAGATTCAGGAGAAGCGGATGCGCAAGATGGAAGCGGTCCTGGCGGAGCTTCCGCCGCCACGACTGGAAGGCCCGGCGGACGCCGATGTCACGCTCCTCGGCTGGGGTTCGACCGGAGGCGTGATCCGCGAAGCCGTGGCGCTGCTGGCCCAACAAGGCGTGCGCGCCAATCATCTGCAGATCAAATACCTCCACCCGTTCCACTCGAAAGAAGTCAGCGAGATTTTGTCCTCTTGCAAACGGGTGATCTGTGTCGAGTGCAACTACTCGGGGCAGTTCGCGCGCCACCTTCGCGCCGAGACCGGCTTCGGCGTGAACGAGTTGGTTCTGAAATATGACGGCGAGCCTTTCGAGCCTCACCACGTAGTCGAGCAGGTCGAGGCCATTCTCGCGGGCAAACCGCGCTCGCTGGATGTCACGATGGACGAGGCGCGCGAAATCGCTTACCACTACATCCGCGCGCATCTGGCCGACAAGGCGCGGCCCGTGAAGATCGAACAGGAAGACGGCGATAGCGAGCGGCTTTGGGTGGCGCAGTTGGCCGGGCGCGAGAGCGGCGAGGTGGAAGGTGAATTGCGGATCGGGGCGGAGACCGGTTCGATCTATTCGTGGGAACTGACAAAGGTGATGGGCGCAGGCGCAACTTCCGATTAACCACAGTATTTTCCTGTCCCTCATTCCGTCAACGAGAAAATGTGGGACAGGATAATGAGGATTTCGGCATGCGGATCTCACACAAAACGACCATTTACGCGCTGCTGCTCGGCGGACTCGCTCTGCTGGGACTAGCAACGGCGCGCTACGGCAAAGCTCAAGATGAAGAGGAGAGGCCAACATCCAGAACCATGCGGCCACTGATCCGCGGGCGCTATTACGCCGCCGCATCTATGAAAGCGGAGGCGACGCGGGCCGCCGAGCGAGTTCTGGAAGCGGGCGGCAACGCCTTCGACGCCATCGTGGCCGGCCAGGCGGCGCTCGCCGTGGTAGACGCCGCCGCGAATGGCGTGGGCAGCGATGCGGTGATTTTGCTCTACGACGCTCGCGCGAAGAAGGTCTTTTCGGTCAACGCCGAAGGGACTGCGCCTAAGCTTGCTACCATCGAGTGGTATCAGAAGAACAATGGCGCCAAGCTGCCGGAAAGCGACGGGCTGCTCGCCGGAACTGTGCCCGGAGTCGTTGACGCCTGGTACATTCTGCTGGACCGCTGGGGAACGATGAGTTTCGCCGAGGCGCTGAAAGACGCTATCGATCTGGCCGAGAACGGCTTCCCCATCGGCGACGGGTTGGCGCGGGCGATTGAACGCTCGCGGAAGCTGCGCAAGTACCCTTCAAGCGTCAAGGTCTACTACCAGAACGGACAGGCGCCCAAACCCGGCGAGATCTTCCGCAACCCCGATCTGGCGCGCACGCTGAAGAAGCTGGTCGAAACTGAAAAACAGAATGCGGGCAAAGGACGCCACGAAGCCTTGAAAGCCGCACGCGACCGCTTCTACAAGGGCGACATCGCGCGAGAGATGGCGAAGTTCGCAGAGGAGAACGGCGGCCTGTTCCGCTATGAGGATTTCGCCAGTTTCACGGCCAAGGTGGAAGAGCCAGTCTTTGTTGATTACCGTGGCAATCAAATCTATAAGAATCCTTCGGCCAGCCAGGGTCCGGCGGAGCTCTTCGCGCTGAATATCCTGGAGGGCTACGACCTCAAGGCGATGAAACATAACAGCGCCGAATACATTCACACCAGCGCCGAGGCTCTCAAGCTAGCCTTCGCCGACCGCGAAAAATATTTGGGTGATATGGACTTCATCCGCATTCCATACGAGGGCTTGCTCTCGAAGGAGTATGCCGGCGAGCGCCGAAAGTTGATTGACCCGAACAAGGCGTCACTGGAGATGCGGCCCGGCGCCCCGGAGAAATTTATGAAGGGCGCCGCGCCGCCTGATCGAACGGTCAAACCCAACACCTCCGGAGAAGCGGACCACGAGGGCGACACGAGCTACATCGCCGTGATTGATAAGAACCGCAACATGGTCAGCTTCGAGCCGAGCCTGCACAGCGGTTTCGGGACTGGCGTCGTGATGGGCCAGACGGGGATCATCTTCAATTGCCGCGGCGATTACTACTCGCTGGAGCCGGGCCATGCGAACGCGCTCGCGCCCGGGAAGCGCCCGCGCAGCACCCTGCAAAGCACGCTCGTGATGAAGGACGGGCAGCCGCACATGATCCTGGGCAGCCCGGGCGGCGACGACCAGATCATGCGGACGATGCAAACGCTCTTGAACATGATCGAGTTCGGGATGAACGTTCAGCAGGCGATCGAAGCCCCTCGCTGGACCACGCGCAGCTTCCCCGCCTCGCCGTATCCTCACACGATGTATCCGGGCGATCTGTCCGTTGAGGCGAGGGTGGCGGAGCCGGTGCGACAGGCCCTAATTGCAAAGGGCCATAAATTGCGCTCGTCAGGGGCTTGGACGATGGGAGCGAATGCGGCCATCGTCGTTGACTTGAAAACAGGCGTGCTGAACGCAGGGGCCGACCCGCGAACGGACGCTTACGCATGGGC
>WNFU01003706.1_pt1 | contig 19985 bp, 20 predicted proteins | sample 5400121 | NCBI WGS metagenome assembly WNFU01 (sample SAMN13153360, study PRJNA577476) | soil metagenome | isolation source: 100 cm soil or saprolite under grassland replicate 1 | place: USA:California | collected 2016-06-15 | reverse complement strand
GTCGCCGGCGACCACCGCGTGGCTTGCCTGAACGACCGCCGAGAGCCCCGATGCACAGAGACGGTTGACTGTGACTCCGGCCACCGAGTCCGGCAGCCCGGCCAGCAGCGCCGCCATACGCGCGACGTTGCGGTTGTCCTCACCTGCCTGGTTCGCGCAACCGAAGTACACGTCCTCGATCTCGCCTGTAGGGATGCCCGCCCGCTCGACCGCTGCCGAGATCGCCGTCGCCGCCAGATCGTCCGGGCGCACCCCGGACAGCGCCCCGCCGTAGCGTCCCACGGGCGTCCGGACCGCGGAGAGAATGAGGGCGCGACTCACGCCGGCCAGTCTAGTGCGCACCTCGTCGTCGCTCGCCGGAGCCGGGCTTCGCCCAGCGTAAGCCGAGGCCAGCCGAGCGTGCTACGAGACGAACTCGACGCGAACGGGCTGCTGGTAGGCGCCGAGCGCCTCGGCCCGCCGCAGCAGCTCCTCGACCGCCTGGCGACCCTCCTCGCCGTAGTCCGACGTCAGCTCGTTCACGTACATGCTCACGAACTCGTCCGCCAGCTCGAGGTCGAGCCCACGGCCGAAGTCGAGCGCATAGCGCATCGCCTCGCCGCGGTGCTCGAGGCCCTCGCGGATCGAGTCGGCGAGGACGGTCGAGAGATCGTGCAGCACCTCCGCGCCCAGGTCTCGCCGCGCCACGTTCACCCCGAGCGGCAGTGGAAGCCCCGTCTCGAGCAGCCACCACTCGCCGAGGTCGAGCACCTTCGAGAGCCCCTCGGCCTCGTAGGTCAGCTGACCTTCGTGAATGAGGAGGCCCGCCTCTGCCCCGCCGGACCTGACCTCGTCGATGATCCGATCGAAGGGCACCTCGCGGAAACGGAAGTCGCCGATCGCCATGCGCAGCACGAGGAAGGCCGTGGTCATCCGCCCCGGCACCGCGATCTCGATGTCGCGGATCTCGTCGAGCGAGATGGGGCGCCGCGCGACCAGCACCGGGCCGTAGCCTGCGCCCATGCTCGCCCCGTGCGGAAGCAGGAGGTAGCGGTCCTGCACGAAGGGATAGGCGTGGAGCGAGATGGCAGTCGTCTCCAGTCGGCCCTCGAGCGCCCACTCGTTCAGGGTCTGGATGTCGGCCAGGACGTGCTCGAGCTCGAGTCCGCGGGTGTCGATGCGTCCGGCGGCGAGGGCCCAGAACATGAACGCGTCGTCGGGATCTGGGCTGTGGCCGAGGCGGATCAGCACGGGCGCCGGAGGCTAGCAGCGGCCGCCGGGCGACGCGTCAGACACCCTGACGTGTTTTGGGGGCTTCGCCCGGCGAGAGCCCGAGCCGCCCAGACACGTCAGGCACCCTGGCGCGTTTGGGGGGTCGCTGGCAAAGGAGGCAAGCGAGCGGCGCGCAGGACAGTACATCGCAGGACGGCCAAGCGACGCGAGCGCAGCATCCTGCCGCCAGCGGCGCCAGGCTCGGCGAAGCTGGGCTTCGCCCGGCGAGAGCCCGAGCCGCCCAGACACGTCAGGAACCCCGGAAGAACCAGCGTTCCAATGCCGGTATCACTTCCTTGCGCGTGAAGGGCCGCACGCGGCCGTCCGCGCCGTCCTTCTCCAGCACGGCCACGTCGTCCTCGAGGGCCTCGTTGGCGTGCTCGAGCGCGTCGCCGAGCTCGTACCCCTGGAAGACGTAGTCGTCGGGCCGAGGCTCGCTGCTCGGCCGGTGCTGAGGATTCACGGCCCGGCCGACCGCCCACATGCCTCCGTCCTTGCGCTCGATCCAGATTACGATCCGCTCAGGCGAGCCGGCGTCGTCGAAACCGTCGAGCACCCGCTCCGCGAAGCGCCCCGCCTCGGACGAGCGACGCATGGCGGAAGGATACAATCGCCTTGCCGTGGTCAGGATCGGGAGCCTGCTGCGCAGCCCCTTCTCGTTTCTCTTCGCCAAGTCGGGGAAGGAGGAGCGGGTCGCCACCTACGTCATCCGCGAGCACGACCGCGGCCGCTCGCTCGCGGAGATCCTCGACGACCCGTACGTGCGCAACCGTTGCACTCCGCAGGAGACGGCGCGACTGCTCGACCGCCCCGACCTGGTCAAGGCGCTCGGGGGAGACGTCGTCGAGTCCGCGAAGGAGACGCTGCCAGCAGCCTGAGCAGACTAGAGCTCGCGGCCGAGCCCGAGCTCACGCGCACGCGCGACCGCAACCGCCCCGATCGCTACGTCCCAGGCGGCGAGCCCGTTCGACTTGAAGACGACGACGTCCTCGGAGGACTGCCGGCCCTGCACGCTGCCGGATACCACCTCTGCGAGCTCGTGCACCTCCAGCCAGTCGAGCACGCCTCGCTCGACCGGCTCGATCAGATCACCCGACTCGAGCCGGGCGTTCTCCTTCGAGTCGCAGCAGACGAAGGCCGCCCGCTCGAGCACGGCGTTGTCGAGCTCGCGTGCCTCCGGTCTGTTCGCTCCCGCGGCGCAGACGAGCACGCCGTCTCGCAGCCACTCGCCGCGAAGAACGGGGTCCTGCGAGGTGGTGATCGTGACGACCACGTCCTGCTGCGCGGCCTCGCCGTGGCTCTCTGCCGGCTCGGCCCCGACGCTGCGGCAGAAGTCCTCCAGCCGCTCGCGGGTCCGGCAATAGGCGACGACCTCACCGATGGTGGAAACCGCCGCCCGAATGCACTGGATCTGCAACTCCGCTTGCCAGCCGCAGCCGATGACGCCGAGCGTGCGGGCGTCCTCCTTCGCGAGGTATTTGGCGGCGACGCCGCTCGCGGCTCCGGTCCGTAGGCGTCCGAGCTGATCGGCCTCGATCAGCCCGATCAGCTCGTGCCCCACAGTGTCGAAGAGGCAGACGACGAAGCTCGCCCCGGACCGGCCCGCGGCGTAGACCTTCGTGCCGGCGACGCCGAGCCCGAGATCGCTCGCGCTCATGACCGCGAGCTGGCCACGCTCGAGCGGAAGGCGGTAGCGCGGCCGGTTGTGCACCGTGCCCTCGGCGAGGCGGTGGAAGGAACCCTCTACGGCCTCGAGGGCGTCCTCGGGCCCGAGCAGCGCGACGACGTCCTCCTCGGTCAGGTAGAGCGGCACAGGGCCAGATGCTAGGTCAGAGAAGCGCGCTGGGATTTCATACGCGTGAGCGTTGCTCGAGCCTACGATCAGGACATCGAAGGCGAACGGCCATGCAGGGCCGGATCCCGGGCGTCCACCAGGACGGCGACGCGATCGTCATTACTGGAGTAGGTCGGGCCTCGGCTGTGTCTTCTCTCTCCCCATCGCCGAGGCCCGACCTACTTCTACTGATGCTCGGCGCCGACAGAAGTTGCGTTGCCCCCCAGGGCCTCAAGCAAGGATCTTGTAAAGCCGACAGATAAGGAGGCGCGGAGAGAGCCTGTAGGCCGATCGGAGGGGGGAGAGTGCCCCCGTAGGTCGGTTGCTGGCCTCTCCGCGCCACCTGGACTCTATCGACGGGCCCAAACGTCGAGAGCCCGTTTGTAAGGCATGGTTCCTGGTGCGACCTAGCCTCGGGTGGCTCGCGAACGAGGCCCGCAGGGGACGTAAAGATGCGCCCGACAGGATTCGAACCTGTGGCCTCAGCCTCCGCAGGGCAGAACGGCATTTCTGCCCTTAGTCCCGGATCGTTCGAGAAGCCTTTAGTTATACGGGTTTGCGGGCTTCCCGGCGAAGCCGCTCCGCATGGTTATGCGGGGCCGTTCCGGGACGTTTAGGCGTGGAGTAGGCGTCGGCCCTAGGAGGGAGGCCCTCCTCACCGGGGGCGGCATCTCCGCTTGCGAGCGCCTGGTCAGGGGCCTCCTTGGCAGTCTTGTCGAGGGTCGGGACGGCTGTTCGGCCCTGGCCCGACTCGACCGCGGTTGCGATGCGCGATAGCAAGGCTTCGATCCGACCGAGAGCGCCGTCCAGCTCTCCATTCCGATCCATACGCAGAAGGTCGCGGGTCGCGCCGTGCTTCAGTGCAACGAGCGAGATCGTGAGCGCTGCAAGCGAGAGCAGGAGTGTCGTCTGTTCAGCACCCGTTAGGTCAGTTCTGTGGCGGATGCTGATGGCCCCATAGGCCGCCACCCCAACGATAAGGGCGCTGCCGATCAGGGCGATTAGAGCCGCGCGCATCGAACCAGTGTGCCGCGGCGCCCGGTCGGTACGGACTTGCGATTTGCGTCAAGGGCCGGTCACGGCCTGATAGATCGCCTGCGGCACCGCAATCCGCTGGACGTCGCCGCCGTACATCGTCCCCACGAGCAAGCGCACGCCCTCGTCTGCGAGCCGTTGGTCGACGGCCTCGAGGCACACGTAGACGCGCACGCGCGCCGTCTTCTCGCCCGTGATCGGCCCCGCCCAGGCGACGAGCTCGGCCCGTTCGGGTAGCACGGGCCGCGGCCCCGAGCGCAGCCGGACGAGGGGCATGGTGAGCGTGCGCAGCTCGCCGGCGCGGTAGCGCTGCACGGCGTGCCACCACTCGCGGCGGTGGCCGTTCTCGGGCATGTCGATCAGGCAGCGCTCGAGCTCGGCGTATGAGCCTTCGTGGTAGGCGCTCGGCATCAGGAGCGCACCACCGCCGGCGGCGTTCGCCTCCCAGGCCACCCTCGCATCGTCCAGCGTGCGCAGGAGCAGCGCGACGCGCTGGGCCGCCGTCACGACTCCGTACCTTGCGTTGACAAGTCGCGGCAGCCGTACGACGATGGGCACAACCCGGGGTCACGAGAGGGGAGAGATGAGAAAGCGCATCGCAGCCCTCCTGGTTGTTGGCGCTGCATCGGGCATCGTCTGCGGGTCTGCACTCTCCGATCCGCCAGGGCCGCCGAACGGCCATAACTGCGGCGGCTTCGCGAGCACATTTGTTCCTCCCGGCCTTGGCGGGGAAGTAAGCGGTATCGCTCAGGCGTTCCCGACGGCGATTCCGAGCTCGCTTGACTTCGCCAACTGCGGCGGAAACGGATTCCCGCCCTAGGCAAACGCCCTTTGAGGTCTGGTCGGCCGACTCGGCCGGAGGGGGGCGAGGCTACGGCGCAGAAGCCTCGCCCTCCACCCTTCGACAGCCTCGGCGGCTCGCTCACGGCAGCGCCGGCCAGCTCCGCAGCTCGTCCAGCGTGTAGCGCTGAAGCCACCAGCGCCGAGCAGCCGCGACCTGCTCCGCGCTCGGGCCGGCCCGCCGACAGTCGCGGCAGAGAGGCTCGACACCCTCCCGCCTGTACGCGCGGGCGCGACCGGCCGAGAGGTCGAAGTGGGCACCGCAGCGGCACCGCACAGACACGGCTGGCTCGACTTTCGCCACCGCTCGGGATGCTACGGCGTCTCGCGCTGCTGTCAAGACGCTACTCTAAACTTGCAGCATGTCCGAGTTGCTAGTGAGTCGAAATCAGGGGCGGTCGACGGTCAGCGTGATCGTCGACCCCCAGCTCGCGACCAGCTGGCCCGTGCGGCGAAGCGCAGCGAGCGCTCCGTCGGGGCCGAGATCCGTCTTGCGATCCGTGAGCACCTCGAGCGGGACGACGAGGAAGAAGGAGGGACGCAATGAGCGATTGGTTCGCCTCGGTTCCGACCGGCCGACGGGTGGAGACTGGCGACCGGCCGAAGGACTACTTCGGCGTCGGCGCCGAGCCCGTGCACAAGCTGCCGGCCGGCTTCAGGCTGCACGCGCAGCCGACCAGCGGGGCCGAGCGTCGCCGTCTGGCGGACCGCTTGCTCGAGGAGCTGGGAGTGCGGGTGGGCTAGTGGCCGTAACGGGCTCTGCCCTGGAAAGCTGGGCGTCCCGTCCTTGGACGCTGCACGCCTGTACGAGGGGGTGATCCCGTGCGCCGCCAGCCTAAAGAGCGAATGGGGCTCACGGTGGATCGGCATTCTCGCCTGAGAGCGCCGCCGCGATCTTGGACGTGGGTCTTCGCGGGACCACTCTTTCGAGTTGGGTGGCCGGCGCAAGTATCGTCCGATAGAGGTCTCTTAAATGGGGGATAGGGTTATCCGAGGCCAAGGAGGAGCACGATGCTGAAGCGAAAACTCGCGCTCGCGCTTGCCGTCGGGGCTGCCGTCGCCGGTCTAGGGGTTGCCGCGGCGTTCGCCGTCAATCCACGGTCGACGCCGGTGAACGCAACGCACGCGACAACCACGACCACGACGACCGGTGAGGAGGCAGACGACCAGCAGGAAGCCGCGGATGACGTGGCAGAGGCAGCGGACGATGTCCAGTCGGAGGCCGAGAGCGACGAGGCTGATGACGAATCCGGCGACCAGCAGGCCGCAGGGCAAGCTGGCTCGGACGAGAACGATAACCAGGGCGAGGACAACGACGATCAAGGCGACGACGACCAAGGCGACGACGGGGGAAGCGGCGACTAGGCGCAGCCACGTCGGCACGGCGCTACTCCTCCCTCTCTGTCTCGCGCTCTCTCTGGCGGCGAGTGCGAGGGCGAGCGATGCCACCCTCGGGCGGACGCTTGACGCGTGGTCGCGCAAGATCGGAGCAGATGCAAGCTCCCTGTCCCTAGCAGCAAAGCATCGTCATCCTCGGCGGATGACCACGCGCGCCCTCCGCTTCACGGCTGATGCCCGTCGCGCGCGTAAGGCGATCGCGGCGCAGCGGGCTTCGACGGCGCGCGGAGCCCGCGCGAGGAGACTCGCACTTCGAGCGTTTGTGAACTACGCCGCAGCGGGGAGGCGCTGGGCCGCGAGCGGCCGTGCACGGCTCAAAGGCCAGAGAGCCGCTTCGAGACGCTATGCGCGTGCAGCAGCCCGATATGCCCGGGCCGGGAACCGACTGCTCGTGTCAGCGGGCCGACTGCTTCGCTAGTGCGTGACGCGCTGCCAGAGCTTGGAGGCGATGCAGAAGCGGCTCGCCCGGATACGGTGAGCGGCTTCCGCTTCCGATTGATCGACACCGCCGGCTCGAGATCGCCATCGTCACCTACCCGGTGCCGAACGTCCAGGTGGGCGAGACGGTGTACGCGCCGGGCGGCCGTGCCGTCAAGGTTCTGGACGTCTACGACGACGAGCACGGCCGGGAAGGTGGAGTCCAGGCCACGCTGGTCGTGGACGCCTAGCAGGTTCTGCGGGCGGGCGGCGGCGAGCCGTGAAGCCCGCCGCCGCCCACGCATCGAGCCTGATCTAGGACGTCGCGACCGTGTAGCCGGAAATCGCGACGGTTGCCACAACTTGGTTGCCGTTGTAGTCCAAGGCGCAGACATTGGCTCCGCCATCGGCGTAGATCGTCGTGGGCTCGGAGAATAGGAGCGTGTCGTATCCGGTGTTTGGCGCCGGCAGCCTGGTATCGGGGGCAATGAGGAAGTGGACGTTCGGACTGCCACCGAATGCGACCTGGATTACCCAGGCAGAACTGTCTCCCGTGTGCACGAGAGCCTGTCCTGAGACCTCTTGGATGACGAGCCGCTTGCCTGCCGGGACGGTGAAACACTCGCCCAAGGTGTGAATGGCGAGCTCCCGCTCGACTGCCTCGCGGGCCGGAGTGCTTGAAGCGTCGACCTGTGCCGTTCCCTGCTCGTGCACCTTGATCGCACCGGCCGCGTTGGGATCGGTGTTCTGCTCCTTGACCGGCACCGGGTTCGCTGCCGTGTTGTCGACCGTCACCGCCTGCGCGAGCCCGGTGGCCTGGGCGATGTCGGTGCGGAAGACGGTCGCCCCCAGGACGACCCCTACGCCGATGGGTAGCAGCGCGCCGATGATGGCTCTGCGCCGCATAATTCCCCCCTTTCCTCGTTTTCGAGGACGCGGAGGGTGCGGACGCCCCCCTGCGTCCGCGAGATGGCTATGCGGCCATTCTTGTACGGGAGGAGAAGGTTGTCTAGGTAGGCTCAGTCGCCGTGAGCGGCTTTCGCTTCCGCCTGATCGACACCGCCGGCTCCGAGCTTGCGATCGTCGGCTACGGAGTGCCGGACGTGAAGCTCGGCGACACCGTGCACCTGCCGGACGGGCGAGGCGTCACTGTCGTTGACATCTACGACGACGAGCACGGGCAGGAGGGCGGAGTGCGGGCGACACTCGTCCTGGACGACAGCTAGAGGCTTGATGTGAAATGGATGGGAGGGCGACTGCCACTGGCAGTCGCCCTCCAGCTACTCGCGCCGCGTCACTCGGTCATCTTGATCGGAGCCGAGCTCGCGGTCAGGTCGACTGCATTGCCGTTCAGCGTCCCGTGGATCGTGTACACGAAGACGTAGCTGCCGTTCGGCTCGGTGCTGCCGTGGTACCAGCCGGAGAAGAAGGCTGCGATGTCCTCGCCCGGAACGACAGCCGGATTGCGGATGTCGGTGCAAGGCGGGCTGCCGTCGCAGAGGACGGTGGCAGGCCAGCGCCCGGAGTAACCGGGGAGGTTGATGGACGTGATGTTCGGCGGCGGCGTCCAATGGACATCGAAGGCCTGCATGTGGACGCCGTTCACGAAGATGGACTCGTCGATGCTGTCGATGACGAAGGCGTTGGGAACCGTCAGTCTCGACCCGTTCTGGTTCACCGGTGGGTTCCGGTTGACGACGTGGACGTAGTCCATGACCAGGTTCGCTGAGGTGCAATCGCTTCCCGAACAGGGCGGAAGCGGCCCGGAGTTCGTGGCGACCAGGTATGCAGAGAGGCCGCTGCCCGATGTGCCCTCGAAGGCCGTCGGCACAAGAACGAGGGCGGTGGCGGCCAGCGCCGCAACCAGCCCGGCGAGCAGCACGCGACGATGCTTCAGCGATTTCATCTTCTATCCCTCCTTTACTTGCGTGACCCGAGGGTCGATCCGGCGTGTCTGCAAGCCCAGGCTCACAATCGCGGCTCACACCGCACTAACACGGGGCTCTCGCCGGGGACGAGTTTCACATCAAGCCTCTAGTAGCCAGGCAGGCTCCGCCCGGCGGCGGGGGAAGCTGGCGATCAGGAACAGGTTGCGCTCGTAGCGAGGCAGCACGCGGGCGTGCAGTCCCTGCGCTCCCGCGTAGCCTGCGACGCGACTGCGCAGGAGGGACCCGTCGCTTCATCGCGTGTCAGGGGGGAGGGGTGCTAACGAGCCGCAAACGGCCTAGCTAAAGCCAGAAATGGGGGCGGGGCGACCCTGTCGCCGCCCAGAATCGACAAGCTGAGGGTACTGGTTCGAGCCCAGTACCGCCCATGTGAACCCGTGCACTGTCCAGGAGGTGAGTCCGCGCAGCAAGTCCTCAGCGGTGCCAACCGCGTACGCAGCCTCGTAGATCGCCTCGTCAGGCTCGCGCGACAAGGCAAAGGCGAGCGCTGACACGGCCCTCGACTGTCGGAACAGCGAGTCGTACCGGGCTTCGTCACCCTTGCGCATCCCAGGCCGACTCGTCGAGGCTCTCAGAGAGTTCGCGCATAGACGCCGCAGCAGCGTCGTCCACGTGTTCCAACTCGACCTGAGACTCAGGTGAGGACCCCTCGACCCGATGCGCTTCAGGGGGGTGGGGCTATCTCCTCTGCGAGCTCCCAGGTATCCCGCGCGTGCGTGTGGCAAGGTGGACGCGCGTGTGTCACGAGTGCATGTGAAGGAGGGACCCGCTTGGGCTTGCCGCCCAGGCGGGTGGCCCCTTGCACGAACCCGTGTGTGCGGTGCGGTTGCCCGACGCGCTTCGGTCCACCCGCGCGGTAATACCCTCGACGGTGAAAACGGAGAGAACTCCTCGGCGTGGGGCCGGAGTCCCATCAGCCCGCTTGAGTTCGCTGGGGATCCAGGGGGCTTGCGCCGAGGGGCTTGGCGGGTCGGATCAGCGGATTCGCAATCCGATGACGGCCTAAGAGCACCTGCTGATCGATGGCTTGCGTACGGCTGGCACGTCAAGAGGTCGCGTTCCCAGTCCAGTCCCGCGAGCTCATTGTCCCCTAACTGCTTGGCACCGGGACTCCCGGTGCCGGGCAACGTGCGTGACAGTGACTGTCGCTACCTCGGGTCGTGAACTTGAACGACCAAGCTTGAGGCACGCGCGTGGGTTCGGTCTCCTTGCCAGAAGGCGGCGACTCGTACCAACCCGCCACCGATGTTCTTGAAACTGACTCGATACCTGCCCGCTCGATTCGTCGGAACCGTTCGGCTTTGGCGACGTCTGGCACGGACGAGGTCGATCGTCAGCCATGCGCGTTTATGCGGCGTGAGGCGTCCGTTCACCACAACCGCGCTCCCGGCTCGCCGGACTGAAATCACTAGTGAGCTTGACTCGACCGGAGTGACAGCGATCGCCCCCGCTCCAACAGTCGTGAACGCGTTATGGCTGCGACGCTCGGCAGCCGCCGGTGGAATCGCGCGGTTGACAAGTTGGGTGATCGTTCCCTGGGTGAGGGTGAGGTACAGCGTCTGTCCTCGTGACACGCGCCTCCGGACGGTGATTCGAATGGGGACGCGTCGAAGCGCGCCGCTGCGGAGGGTAACTTCGCCGCGGGTCTTGCCGAGCACGAAGGTCAAGTCCTTGCTCGCGCCAACGGGCGAGGTGAGCGTGAACGTTCTGTCATAGCGCTCTTTGAAGCGGTTAGCGATCCCGATGAATCCGCTGAACGCGATTACTCCTTGGAACTGACTCGGCACAGCCTCGAAATAGCTGATCGCTTCGCTCGCAGACTGGTTCGTTGTCACGATCTCGTTCGCGACGGCGTCGAACGATGCCCGGATCGCCAGCGGGATCTGAATTCTCGCGAACGGGGACGTGTTGGCCGGACGCTGAAGCGTCCAGGGCACGTAGAGGTCGGCACTCTCGCCCGCGTCAAGCTCGCCCCGCGTCGCCATGCCAACCTCGGCAGGCGGAAAGAGTGGCTGCGATCCGAAGAAGCCGAGGATGCCGAGATCGACTCCGGGGAGCTCGAGGTTAGGGAAGGACTGCACACGTACATGCAGCCGGATGGCTCGTGCTGGCGCGTCGCCGATGTTACGGACCCGCACGTAGATGCGGTTTGGATGATCGAGGCAGAAATCGTCGCCGTTTCCGATGGGGGTTCCATCCGCTCGAAGTCCATAGCGCACTCCCCGGGCGCCGACGCCGAAGTCGCGCACGCCGAGCGGGGTGCGGCGGTAGTCGTGGACGTAGCCGTTACAAGAGCTGTCGATCCAGATATCGCGGCTCTCAAAGGTGAAGAGCGGCGCGGTGTATTCGGGCTGGACGTACAGGTCGGGCCGCCTGCGGCGGTCTGGCCCACGAATAACGGAGACCACGAAACCCGTTCGGAACGTTGGGTTGCTGGAGGTCAGCTCGTCGTCGATTCGGATGGTCAGGTTTTCGGGTCTGTCCTCGAATTGTTGGCCCTTGTGCCAGAGCGGGTACGGCCAGCAGTAGTCAGGTAGATCGCCGCGATGTTGTGGCGCGGGGGTCGGCGGGGAGACGCGGCAGTTCGGTGCCCTGGGATCCGTTTTCATGTCGCGCAGGCAGCGGCTGCTGAGACCGAGCGCCGGGTAGTCGCATGACTCGATGTTGGACACCGGTGGGTCGGCGGCCTCGTCGACTTTTCGGATCCGGACTCCCTGATCCCAAAGACCGGGGCCAGTTGAGTACGCGTCGGCGCCCCAGTTCGAGCGGCCGGTTACCTCGTAGTAGCGGCTGCCGCTCCCGCTCAGTGGAATCTTGACTCCCTGCGGCCCGCCGAATCCCGCCATCCCTGGTTGAAACCCGAGCGGTGTCAATGTGAGGGTCTGGCCTTGTGTGCCGGAGGCCGGCGCAGGCACCGTCACGACTCGGCCAGGATCGAGGAATCCAGGGAAGACCTTCTTCTGGCCGTTCATGATTGGCGGCCCGCTGAGACCGTAGACGCTCTCACCACACGGGTAGCAGCTGTCCATCAGCTCGTAGCCGCTGGCGTAACTCGACGGGTGGCCGTTCCATTTTCCGCCGAGAGTGCCGCCATCTGCGAACTGCAGCTGGTGGCCGATCTCGTGCGCCCAGCCGTTCCACACTACGCCGGATGGCCCAGGTGCCGGAAGGTTTGCGGGCAATGCACATTCGAAGTCGTAAGAGCGCTGGAATGTGCCATTGACGCCGGGCCGCGTGATCGTGATCGCGGCGTTTGTCCAATCGCCGCGGCATGCGGGACTTACGAGGACGATCCCATCGATGCCCTTGAACCTGAACTTCTTGGCAGCTGCTTGAGCAGCTTCCTCGATGAGCGGCGGAGGGCACCGTCGCCGCTGCTCGAACCTCGGCGCGCACGGATCGAAGTAGTAGGCCTGAGTGTTGGGAAGCGTCACGTCGACGACGGTGACGCGGACGTCCAGCCGGCTGTATGAGAGCCGATCGAAGAAGTCGTGGATCTCGCCCGCGGCCGTGTCGAATTGCTGCCTCGTCCAAAGGTGGTTAGCGCCGTCGGAGTAGGTGACGCGCAACATCGCGATCCGGTAGAGGCCCGTCCGACTTTGGGCCGGTCCTGAGCCGAGCACGGGCAAGAGAATGGCGCCGACTGCGGCAAGCACCCCGAAGCCAATACGGCTCGTCCCTCGGCCGCTCTGGTCTGAGGTGTTCCCCCGGAGCATCCTTCCCCCCAGAAGTCGAGGATGCATTGACGTAACTTAAGACGCACCTCACAAGGCAGTTCTTCCGTCCAGCGGATTGGTTACGGAAACCAAGCGAGGTCGCTCGGAGGGTGAACCGATGGCTTCCAGAGCCCGACGGCCGCGTCGGGGTCAGACTCCCGACTTCGGAGGAGAGACCTACGATGAGAGTGATCCGCTCACCGGCAGTGACAGAGCGCTGGGACTGGTTGATTTCTCGTTGTTTCCGCACCTGGAGCGCGAGGACATGCCGGACACTTCCCTGGCCAACATAGAAACGATGGGCCGCCGGGATACCAGTACCGGCGTACGCGATTGACGATGAGACCGCCATAAAAGTGGTCGACGGCAGCGTCGAAGTCGTCTCCGAGGGGCACTGGGAGCTGTTCACCCCCAGCCCGGAAGCAAGCGAATCGGGCTAGGAACAACGGCCGCTCGGCTGCGCGAACGTGCGGGAATGACCCCCCGAGCGGCGTAGCCGCCGCCTCTATACCTCCCAGCCTTCGAGACGCGTACGAATCGCCTGGACTGCGGCCTCCCAGAGCCGGCTTTCGTCTTCCGAGGACCGCTGATAGAGGCCGCCGAACGACCCGTCGCCGAGGGCTTCCCTCCACGCCCCCGGATTCTCGTCCTCGGGCCATTCGACCGGCGGCTTGCGCTGTGCAGGGATCACGACTCCCGGAAGCCGCGTCCAGGGGAAGTTTTCCGACCACGACGCATGGTCGTAGTCGGGGTCGATGGCGGCGGCGATCTCGTCCGGTCGACCTTCCCAAAGCTCATGCCAGACCACCGCCGCGTCTGGTCGGCTTCGTGTCCACGCCTTGCCGGACTCGGTGTTTCCGCCATGACCGTTTACCACGAGGATCCGCGCGAACCCCTGGCCAACCAGCGAGTCGACGATATCCGAGAGGACTGAGACCAGCGTGGCCGCCAGGAGCGTGGGGCTGCCTGGGTACGCGGTGAAGCCGGTCACGCCGAATGGCAGCACCGGCAGCACCGGGACCCCGAGCGGCTCGGCGGCCTCGACAGACGCGCGCTCGGCAAGGATGTTGTCGGTCTCAAGAGAGAGGTACGCATGCTGTTCGGTCGAGCCGACGGGGAGCACGATCCGGTCGTCTCCGCTCAGGTACGCCTCGAGCTGCATCCAGTTGAGGTCGCGGACCCTCACCGTGATGCGCGAACGCTAACGCCCAAGCCGAACCCTCGCCTGCATCAGAGTCCTGTCGCCTGATTCGAAGGGTCGCGGCTCCAACCTGTTGACAGCGGAGCCGATCACACCGATGCGACATGCGAAGGGAGTGATCGGCGATGCAGCAGGGTCAAGTCTTCAAGCTCAAGAAGCGCGCGGTTAACGGCCGCCCGGTATGCGGGGCGTGTCGTGACCAGCGATTGCATCTGTCTCGGAGACCGCTATGTGGCGAGCTCGTAGACGCCGCGTCGGATGCGGCGAAAGCGATGATCGCCGCCGAGCGTATAGGCGGAGAGGATGCCTTTCACCGATGACCAGTGAAGCGGGCTGCCAGCTAGCTCGCTGGCCGCCGCGTGAATCTCGCGTGCTCGCATCGGCCGCGCAGCCCGCGCGAGCACGAGTGTCACGGTCGAGTCCATCGAGATCTCTGCGGAAGTGATGTGAAGCGAGAAACAAGGCGGTCGAAGCAATCTCCTCCGCGCGGCCGAGCCGTCCAAACGGAACCGCCGCGACGAACTGAGCACGGGGCCTGGTCGGCGGCTTCCTGGCTCGGCGCCCTGCTTGGTCGAACATCGGCGCGACGCGAGAATACTTGATCGATCAACAACGTTGGGTTAGCTGATGTCACAAACTCCCAAGAAGATCGGCTTTCTGTCCTTCGGCGCCTGGCATCCGGGTGGCGGGATGACGCATACGGGCGGCGATGCACTACGCCAGACGGTAGAGCTCGCGGTCGCTGCTGAGGAGATCGGCATCGACGGGGCGTTCGTCCGTGTCCATCACTTCGCGCGTCAGCTCTCCTCGCCCTTCCCGCTCCTGACAGCGATCGGCGTCACGACGAGCCGGATCGAGATCGGCACCGGCGTCATCGACATGCGCTACGAGAATCCGCTCTACATGGCCGAGGAAGCGGCGGCGGCAGACCTTCTTGCCGGCGGCCGGCTCCAGCTCGGCGTCAGCCGCGGCTCCCCCGAGCCGGCCTGGCACGGCGCCGAGGCATTCGGCTACTCGGTCGAACACGATGAGGCGCGCGAGAAGACAGTGGTGTTCCGCGGCGCGATCGCCGGCGCCGGCGTCGTCAGAGCCGACATCGGCGGCCGCGCCGGCGACGCGATGCTTGCCGTACAGCCACAGTCGCCCGGCCTCGCCGAGCGGATCTGGTGGGGATCGGGCTCGCGCGAGACGGCCGTCTGGGCGGGTGAGCAAGGGATGAACTTGATGAGCTCGACTCTCCTCCTCGAGGACACGCAGGTCCCCTTCGACGAGCTCCAGGCCCAGCAGATCGCACTCTTCCGCGAGGCGTGGACGAAAGCTGGCCACTCCCGCGAGCCGCGGGTTTCGGTGAGTCGTAGCATCATCCCGATCACCTCCGACCTCGACCGGAGACTCTTCGGTGGCGATGCGAACGAGGACCAAGTTGGCTGGCTCGACGGCGCTATCAGCAGATTCGGCCGCGGCTACACGGGCGAGCCTGACCGGATCGCCGATGAGTTGGCAAGCGATGCAGCCGTTCAGGCCGCCGACACGATCCTTCTAACCGTTCCCAGCCAACTCGGCGTCGACTACAACGCCGCGATGCTCGAGACCATCGCCCGCGATATCGCACCTGCCATCGGCTGGGAGCCACACAACGCAGCCGAGCCCGTCGGATAACCGGCCGGCGTTCTTGCGGTGGAGTGCTGCGAGGTGACACCTGGCAGGCACACTCCCTGACGTCACTGGAGTTGGGTCGCGGTCGAGTGGGCGGAGGAAGACGGATGAGTGCGCGCGCTGCCGAGCCACATACTGAAGAAGTCGTCAGTGCGTCACGGCTGCTCCTCGGACGGGATCAAGAGCTGGAGAAGGTCTACGCGCTTGTCGACAGGATCGACGAGCAGGGTGGTGCGCTCGTCGTTCGCGGCGAAGCGGGGATCGGCAAGTCGGCCTTGCTGGCGGCTGCGAAGGAACGGGCGCTGCACCGGGGCGTCACGGTGGTGTCCACGACGGGCGCGCTGTCCGAGGCACGGCTCTCCTTCGCGGGGCTTCACCAGTTGCTCCTTCCGCTGCTCGGCGGGCTCGATCTCCTTCCCGACCCGCAGCGACGGGCGCTCGAGGCGGCGTTCGGGATTGCCGAGGGCGATGCTCCCGACCTGTTCCTGATCGGCCTTGCGACGCTGGGGCTGGTCGCAGAGCGGGCCGCCGAAACGCCGCTTCTCTTCGTGGTCGAGGACGCGCACTGGCTGGACCGGCCTTCCTCAGAGGTGCTCCAGTTCGTGGCGCGGCGGATCGAATCGGATCCGGCGGTCCTGCTCTTCGCAGTCAGGGAGGGAGTGCCGAGCTTGTTCGACGACGCCGATCTTTCCGAGCTGCCGCTGGCGGGACTGGACGAGGTTGCGTCGAATGCGCTCCTTGACCTCGCCGCAGCGAGGCTGCCGGCCGATCTCAGGCGCCGGCTCCTCGAGGTCGCGGCCGGCAACCCGCTCGCCCTGATCGAGCTCCCGGCCGCTGCGGCCCAGCTCGGAACACGTCCGGCGCAGTCCGACCCCCTGCCGCTGACCGCTCGGCTCGAGCAGACATTTGCCTCGAAACTCACGACTCTCGGCACGGACGTGCAGGGCCTGCTTCTTCTCGCAGCGCTCGACGATGTCGATCTCGCCGAGCTGAGCCGGGCGGCCAGGCGACCGCTGGAGCCCGACGACCTGACGCCGGCTGTCGCCGCCGGCCTCGGAAAGCTGGCCTCGGGAGGATTTCGATTCCGGCACCCTCTGATCGTCTCGGCGGTGACACAGGCGGCAACGGCCGACGAGCTTCGCAGCGCACACGCTGCCCTCGCCGAGGCACTCGCCGACGAGCCTGACCGCGCCGTCTGGCACCGTGCCGCGGCCGCATCCGGGCCGGACGAGGCGGTCGCCGAGGCGCTCGACGCTGCAGCAAACCGGGCAACGCTTCGCGGGGCCGGCGACGTCGCGGTCTCAGCCTTCGAGCGAGCCGCAGAGCTGACCGCCGAACCACAGCGCCGCGCACACCGGCTCTACCTCGCAGGCGACCTGGCGCGCGAGGTCGGGCGTCCGAGTGACAGCGTGCGCTTGCTCAGCGCGGCGCAGCAGATCGGCCTTCCTGCTGCCGAACACGCGATGGCCTCGTTCCACCTGGAGATAGCCGAGAGCACGTGGTCGGGCTCAGCCACGATCCGTGACTTCGCGCGGATCGCGCGTGAGCTGGCGGACAGCGGCGAGGGGGAGCGAGCCCTCCAAGCGCTCGCCACGGTCGCTGTGCGCGCCTACTGGGAACGACTGGACGACGAGACACGGCGAGAGATCGCCGCGATCTCCGACGAGATTACGCTCCCGGCCTACTACGACCCCGTCCGCTTGCGAGTCCTCGGGTTGATCGATCCGCTCGGCAGGGGCAAACAGGTCGTCGAGCAGATCGCACACCTGTCTCCAGTCGGCATGTCCGATCCAGAGCAGCTCTTCGATGTCGGCATCGCAGCGTCGTCCGTCTGGGCGTGGGATCTGGGACTTCCTTTCCTCCGGGCAGCTGCATCGGCCGCTCGGACGCAGGGACGGCTGGGCCTGCTCGCCCACACGCTCGTGTTCGAGGCATGGGCCGACCTTCATCGCGGAGCCGTGCGCCACGCGATCACGCGTTCGGCCGAAGGTGCGCGAATCTCGGAGGAGATCCGCGCGCTGCGGTACGTGGTGGCCGCACGGCTCGCCCAGGCGATCGCAGGTGCGGAGCAGGGCGAAGACGAGACCCCCGAGCGCCTGATCGCCGAAGCCGAGGCACTGCTCATCCCGCTGGGGGCAAACCCGATGCTTGCTCTGACCGCATTGGCGCGCGGCAGGCTGGCGCTTGCCAGGGAGCGGTTCGGCGAAGCGTACGAGCACCTCGTCCGGATCTTCGATCCGGCGGGCGCCGCGTTCCATCCCTTCGTCAGCGGCTGGGCGCTCGCCGATCTCGCAGATGCGGCAGTGCGTGGCGACGGTGACCTCGACGCGGTTCGCGGCTACCTCGGCGAGTGGAAGCAGGTCGCCATGGCGACACGCGCGTCTCATCTGCAGGTGCAGGTCGCGTACGCAGCGGCAATCCTGGCCACGGACGCCGTCGCGGAAAGGCACTTCCGGGCTGCGATCGGGTCCGGCCAGGCGGAGTGGCCGTCCTACGTTGCTCGCGCGCAGCTCGCCTACGGGGTCTGGTTCCGGCGGCACCGGCGCATGACGCAGTCTCGTGCGCCGCTTCGTGAGGCAGCCGAGACTTTCGATGCGCTCGGCCTGCTGCGCTACGCGGAGCGGGCTCGCCGAGAGTTGCGTGCCTCGGGCGAACGAGTTCGCAGCCGCGGGCCTGAAGGCTGGGCTCAACTGTCGCCCCAGGAGCTCCAGATCGCCCAGCTTGCGGCCGAGGGCCTCTCGAACCGGGAGATCGGCGAGCAGCTCTATCTCTCGCACCGGACCGTGGAATCGCACCTCTATCGGCTCTTCCCGAAGCTGGGCGTCACGTCGCGAGCACAGCTGCGGGACGCGCTCGAGCCTGCCACGAGCTCCTGACGAACTGCAGTGAGTCCACTTAGGCGATCGACGGATCGCCGGGGCTAGCCTCGCGGCTCGTAGGTCGTTCGTGGAAAGGAGCCTAGGTTGACAACCGCAATCGTCGGGGTCGGCAACATCGGCAGCACGCTGGCCCGTCATCTTGTGAACGGAGGGGAGCCGGTCGTGCTGGCCGCGCATGACGAGTCACATGCCGAGGCAATCGCGCAGGAGCTCGGGCCACTTGCGCGCGCGGCCTCGGTCGAAGACGCGATCTCCGGTGCCGACACGGTCGTCTTCGCCCTCTGGCTGGACCAGACCAAGGAACTGATCCCGCAGCACGTGGGACTGCTCGAGGACAAGGTCGTCATCGATCCCTCCAACCCGCTCGCGTTCGACGAGAACAGACAGTTCGTGCGGACGCTTCCGGACGATCAGTCGGCTGCTTTAGTGCTCACTGCGTTGCTCCCTGCGAGCGCGCACTACGTGAAGGCATTCGGCACACTCGCCTCGGACGGTCTCGCGAGCGGCGCGAACCGCGAGCAAGGAGCCGTGCTGTTCTACGCCACCGACGACGCCCTCGCCGCAACGGAGATCGAGCGTCTGATTCGCGCCGCAGGGTTCGAGCCGGTGAAGGCGGGCGGCCTCGCCGACGCAGGACGGATCGAGGGGCCCGGCGGCGACCTTACCCAATACGGCTTGAATCGCGAGTTCGTCGATCTCGACGAAGCGAGCGCCGCGGTCGCGGCGGGGAAGGTGCCGGCATGAGCGCAACCGATACGGCGACCCTCCCCGACTACGCGCCGATCCCGCGCGCGGCCCTCGGGCCGGCCCTCAACGAGCAGGGCTACTACGTTGGCCGCGTCGAGCGGAACCTCTACTACGTGACGGACGGCACCTACATGTCGGCCTTCCTGACGACCTCGGACGGCGTCGTCGTGCTCGACGCTCCGCCGACGCTCGGGAACAACATCCAGCGCGCGATCGACGAGATCGCCGCCGCCAACGGCGTCAGCAACAAGGTCGAGTACCTCGTCTACACGCATCACCACTCCGACCACGTCGGCGCGGCGTCGTTGTTCGACAGGAAAGCGACCCGCATCGGGCACGAGGAGACGCGGAAACTGCTGCTGCGCGACGACGACCCCGCAAGGCCTCCGAACGAGGAGACGTTCCAGGACACGCGGACCCTCGAGATCGGCGGGGAGCGGATCGACCTCGCCTTCCACGGCCCCAACCACTCGCCCGACAACATCGTCATCCACCTGCCCGACCACGACACGCTGATGCTCGTCGACATCGTCAACCCGGGCTGGGCGCCGGTGTACCAGAGCAATCTCACCGAGGACGTGCAGGGGTACATCAAGGCCCCGGACACCGCACTCGACTACTCCTGGAAGCACTTCATCGGCGGCCACATGGGCCGGCTCGGCACGCGCGAAGACATAGCGCTGCACCAGCAGTACATGGCCGACATCGCCGCCAGCTCCCGTGAGGCGCTCGATACCGTCGACCCGACGCCGTACTTCGTCAAGTACGGGGAGAACACGTGGGCCGCGGTCAGGGGTTATCTCGACGCGGTCGCGGCCGCTGCTGCGACGCCGGTGGTTGAGAAGTACACGGGCGTGCTGGCGGCCGCCGACGTGTTCACCGCGAGCACGACGTTCCACGTCATGCAGTCGCTGCGCCTCGACCTGGGCTACGCCTCGCAGGTGCACCCATGAGCGCCGAGCAGCGAGAGAACCTCGACGCAATCCTGCGGCAGTCAGCCTTCCCCGCCGACAGCGACGTTGACGAGCAACGGCGAGCGCTCCGAGAGTTGCTCTCGGCGCAGCC
>WNFU01005974.1_pt1 | contig 19992 bp, 21 predicted proteins | sample 5400121 | NCBI WGS metagenome assembly WNFU01 (sample SAMN13153360, study PRJNA577476) | soil metagenome | isolation source: 100 cm soil or saprolite under grassland replicate 1 | place: USA:California | collected 2016-06-15 | reverse complement strand
GCGATACGTGTCCCACAAACGTCGATGTTTTCGCATCCCCAAATCATGCCAGATTTCTTGACCCTTGAAATAGTCAAATCTCCCTCGTACTCAAACCCTTTTTCATGCTATTTTTACCCACTCGAGAAGGAGAAGAGCCACTATGATTAATATGGATACGGATTCTGAATTACAAACGCACAGAGGGGCAACACGGCTACGACGAGCCTGGAACGAATATCGCCTGCTGTTCTATTCCGCTTTGATCGGCATTGTCGGCGGATTAGGCGCGCAGCTCTTCGTCTGGATTTTGAATTTGGCACAACGTCTGCTCCTGATTGGCATTGCCGGTTATCAACCGCCTGAGCCGGGAAGCTTGAACCCGGAGCCGATTGTCGGCCCCTGGGGCCTCTGGCTGATTCCAGTGGCAACGACTTTGGGTGGGCTTCTTTCCGGGATATTGGTTTACACGTTTGCCCCTGAAGCGGAGGGTCACGGAACGGACGCCGCAGTGGAAGCGTTTCACTTCAAAGGCGGTAAGGTCAGACCCATTGTTCCGTTGATCAAAGTCCTATCTTCTGCGATCACGATCGGCTCCGGCGGAGCAGCAGGGCGTGAAGGACCCACCGCACAGATCAGTGTCGGGGTAGGCTCAATGCTCGCTGACCTAATGCGTTTGCCGGATGAGGAGCGACGAATTTTAGTTCTTGCGGGGATGGCAGCAGGGCTTGCCGCTATATTCAGATCTCCTCTCGGCATGGCGATCTTCTCGGTCGAGATTCTCTATTCCGGCATGGCGTTTGAGACCGAAGCTCTCATCTACACGGTCATCGCATCGGTCGTGGCCTATGCTGTGAATGGCCTGTTTGTTGGCTGGTCGCCGATATTTCTTTTCCCTCAATCGATTCACTTCACCCAGCCGATTGCACTTGTAGGTTATGCAACGCTAGGCATTGTCGCCGGAGTTATCGGTGCGATTGCAGTAATCATTAGAGGCACCTCGGTTGTAGCAGCAGGGTGCGTATTGCCTCTCTCGGCTGATCACGCGCCCTTCAATCTGAAGGGTTTGGGTATGAGACATCGAGCAGGAGTGGGACTAAGTCAGGTGAGCGATGCTGTCGTTTTCATTGTCTCTGAAGAGACGGGCACAATTTCAATGGCTACCGAAGGCCATCTGTTTCAAATGAATATAGAGGACAGCCCCGAGGCAATCGAGAGGTTGCCGAGGAACTCGCCGGCGTTAGACGATGTTATCTCGCTGGATTAGGCTGAGGCTGATGTGATAAGCGCCATTGCGATTTGGCCTTATCCCGTTCGATACTCGGAATTGCATGCTGCGCAACATGAACAGCCTTGAAGCCGATGATTTGTCTGCTACGACCGATCTTTCGTCAGCCCGATGCGCGAATCGAAGGCTAGCCTGATTAAAGGCTGGATCTTTTGATTCCAAGTTTATTCATGCGCGACCGCAGTGTGCTGGAATTTATGCCCAGGTCTCCGCCGCACCCTTCTTGCCGTGGATCACCCAGTTGGTCTCTTTCAAAGCACGAATAATATGATTGCGCTCCATGTTTTCAAGCGTGTCCACAGCAGACTCTTGTACTGCGCCGTCAGACTGAAGCATGGAATCATCGACATGCACAATCGGGCCGCTGGCTAGAATCACGGCCCGCTCGACGACGTTTTGCAGTTCCCGCACATTTCCTGGCCAGCTGTAGTTCGTGAGGCTCTCCATCGCCTTCTGTGAAACGCCACGAAGTTCTTTACCGAGCTTCTTGCCAAATTTACTTAGGAAAAAGTTGACCAGGAGTGGTATATCTCCCTTGCGATCCCTCAGAGGCGGTACCTCCAGAGGGAAGACATTCAAGCGATAGAATAGATCCGAACGGAACGTGCCGTTTGCTACAATTTCCTTTGGATCCCGGTTGGTGGCAGTGATCACCCGCACATCGACCTTGATCGTTTCGCTGCTACCGACTCGTTCAAACTCCCCTTCCTGTAGCACGCGAAGCAATTTGACCTGCGTATCCATCGGTAATTCCGCGACCTCGTCAAGGAAGATCGTGCCGCCGTTGGCCAGCTCAAATCTGCCGATGCGCCGCTGCGTAGCGCCGGTGAACGCCCCTTTTTCATGGCCAAAAAGTTCGCTCTCCACCAAGCCGGACGGAATAGACCCACAGTTAACCTTAACCAGAGCCCGGTCTTTGCGCCGGCTACTGTCATGAACCGCGCGGGCTAGAAGCTCTTTGCCGGTGCCCGTCTCGCCTTGAATGAGCACCGTCGCCTCCGTGGGCGCCACTTGCTCGAGTTTCCGCAGCAACTGCCGCACCGGCTGGCTCTGGCCGATAATCTCCTCAAAGTTGTGCTCCGTCTTTATTTCTTCCTGCAGGTAAACGTTTTCCGCCTCGACTTTCGCTTTCAACGCCACGATCTCTTCGTAGGACTTCATGTTGTCGATGGCGAGGGCAACCTGGTTGGCCACTTCCATGAGAAAATCAGCGTCCGATTGCTCATAGCGCCGATTGGTCCGACTGGCGACCGTTAAGGCGCCGATACTGCGCCCGCGGATAATGAGCGGGAGTGCGCACAATGAACGAAAGCCATTTTTGAATGCACGATACTCCGAGGAAAAATGCCTCTCCGTTTCCAGGTCATGGCGCAGCAAAGGCCGTTGTTCCTTAAACACCCATCCAATGTGGCTGTCATCGAGATCATGAACGTTGCCGACGGGAGAATAATCCGTTCTGAGTGGGCCTTCGTAGGCGACCAGGCGCACGGAGTTGGTTTCCGCGTCGTACAGGGAGAGGGCGATTCGATCGTACGGAAGCACTTGCGCTAAAGCATCGCAGATAGCGCGAAAGACTTCATCGCGGGTCAACTTGGTTACGATCGCATTATTGATTTCGAGAATACTCCGGCGGCGTGCCGCGATATCCGCGATGGTCGTGTTGAGAGCTGCGATCTTTTCGTAGGACTCCATGTTCTCGATGGCTATCGCGATTTGGCTCGCTACTTGTTCAAGGAACTCCCGGCGCAGGTGCCCGTAGGCGCCTTTCGCAGCCGCCATAAAGAACAGCGCCCCGCGGGGGCGGTCGCCGCTGACCAGCGGCAGCGCACACAGGGACTCCATACCTTGGCCGGACATCACGTCAAACGTGACCGGAAAGCGCTCGCGAAACTCCTCTCGGGAGGCAGCGACAAACCACACACGGTTCTCCATCACCCAGTTGCATACAGTGTTCAAAGCCGGCAACACCGTGGGTTGAGTCGGCTCCCCACCCGTAGGGTTGGACAGGATGTGCCCCTGCAGTTTGTCGCCCTCGATCGGCACTTCAATACCGAAGCGCTCCGTCGGCACCAACGTCTTCAGGCAAGCGGCAAGGGCACCGAACAACTTGTCACGATCCAGATGGCGTCCGATGGCGCGGTTGATGTCGAGAAGGATGCCAAGTTCCAGGTTCAGGAGCTGGGCGCTTTTCTGGGCGCGCACGCGTTCGAGTTCGGCACCCACCCGGGTCGCGAAAATGCGCAGGATGGAAAATTCCCTGTCGCCAAAAACCCTGGGCTTGTCATCGATTACGACCAAGTGCCCGAGAACCTCTCCCGCCAGATTGACCGCTGGAACCGCGGCGTAACTTTGCGCCCCAAGAGCAACCAAATCCTTGTCCTCAGGAAACAACTTCTGCAGTCGATCTGGATAAGCGCAAGCGCTTCCCGCAATGACGCTTTCACAAGGAGTGCCGCGCAGGGGATATTCGACGTTGTCAGCAAAATTATCCGTGGCCCAAAAAGCCAACATCCGCACTCGCGTCTTGGTTTCGTCCGTGCACTCCGCAACGAAGCAATAACGAACTTCAAGAGCATTGGCCAAGCGCTGCGCCAGCGAACGGAAAAATTCTTCACCTGTACTGCCCGCCGTCCCTTCGGTGATGTGACGCAGGGTTTCTTCTGCATGTTTGCGCTCAGTAATGTTCCCGATAATAACAGTCGCTTTGGTAACACCAGATGAGTCCTTGTAAAAGGCGCTCGACACTTCACCGAGAAACTTCGTGCCGTCCTTCCGTTGCAACGTGAGTTCACTCTGGGCCCGCCCCACTTGTTCCCGCTTTTCCAGAAAAGCCACTAGCCTGGGATCCGTCGTATCGACAAGCCCCGCTCTTCCAACCTGACAGATCTCCTCTTCGGTTCGGTCAAATATCCGGCACGCCTCGGGATTGGCGGCTTCAATGATACCTTCGGGCGTAGACAGCAAGACCGCGTCGTTGCTGTTCTCAAACAGCGAACGAAACTGATCTTCGGTGCTCCGCAGTTCCGCTTTAGCCCTCTTAAGCTCAGCAATGTCAGCCACCATAGCGAATGTCACCCGAAGCCGTTCTTTCCCGGCAATTTCCTCTGGTGGCCTTAATACTCCGCGACGCGACATTTCGCAAGCGTCGCGAAATACCACGACGCTCCATCGCAGCAAAATCTTCCATTAGAGAAGACTTATCAATAAAATCAGTAGGTTACGATCGTGGCACAACCTGTGCTCACCTGATCAGCGCAGTTCCAAGGAGTGACAAGCTCATGCTCCGCATCACTGAAAATTCCGAAAACGGCAAAACCGTCAGGTTTCGTTTGGATGGCACTCTCACGGCAGCTTCGTACTCCGAGTTGGAAGCCCTCTGCTCCCAATATCAGGGGAGTGACGGGAAAATAATCCTCTTGGACATGGCCGGCGTGGTTTTCATGAGCGACGAGGTCGCAAGAAAAGTTTTGGAATTGCGAACCGACCGATTGAGCATTATCAATTGCTCCCCTTTCATCGAAACGCTTTTAAAAACTTCAGAAAGTTAGGACGGCAAAATCATAGAAGGTTTCTTTGCTGTAGTCGACGTGGATAGGAGAGACTATATGGCTAGTTCTAGTTCTATGACACAATCCACTTACCCGGTCGCGACGAAACAGTCAGCGTCAGCGACTGATGGGCTCGAATCATCCTTGAGCAGACCCACCGTATTCAGACGGAAACGGACATCGGCTAAAGATGACTCGGCGCTCATTGAGCGGCTTAAAGCCGGCGACCAGGACGCCCTTGAGGCCCTCTTCAATCTTTACTCCCCGAAGCTCTACAATGTCGCCCATAGAATCCTCGGCGATGTTGCGGACACACAGGAAGTCATTCAAGATGTATTTTGGACTGCGTATCGCAAAGCCAAAACCTTCCGTGGAAACTCACAGTTTTCCACCTGGCTTTATAGGCTAACGATAAACGCATCCTTGGGAAGGATTCGCCGAAGCAAGAAAAACAAAGAGGTCGAATACGAAGAGTTCCTACCCAAGTTTCAGGAAGACGGCCATCACTTGGTCCGGCCGGTGGTTGATTGGTCGAACGCCCTGGACGAGAACTATGCCAAACAGGAGACGCAACAAATATTGAAGGAGGCCTTGGACCAATTGAAACCCATCGACAAAAGCGTTGTGGTCCTTAGCGATCTGGAAGGTCTATCCGACAAAGAGATCGCCGCGGCGCTGGGACTCACTGTTTCAGCCGTAAAGACGAGGCTTCATCGCGCCCGCTTATTTCTGCGTGGCAAATTGGCCGTACGGTTGGGGCATTCAGCAGCATGAGGAAGGATCGAGATGACGGAACGAAAGAGAGGGCAGGAAATATTGACTAACAAGACCTGCAAACAGATGACGGATCTGGTGTTCAATTACTTGAACGACAAACTGAGTCCCAATGTCAAGCGGGATTTCCAGCAGCATCTGCGGATCTGTCCGGACTGTGTTAACTTCCTCGATACCTATAAGAAGACTGTCTCCGTAACCCGCTCTATCCGGCCTGACGAGATCCCGCCAAAGGTAAGGAATAATATTTTGGATTTTTTACGCGCACGGGTGCGAAAGTCTGGCACAAATTCCTGACGTCGCAGCAATCCGCTCATACTCAACCCTCGCGTTATACTCTGCTCTATCATCCCGCATCGCTTTCTCTTAATCCCGCGTCTAATAATCGGCTTTCTGCAAGTCAGACTGCGCAAATGTCGAAGACAAGGGAGAAGTCTAAATGAACGCTTGGAAGTGCATTTTCATGCAAAGTCCAGTCAACAACGGCTTCTATGAGGAAGACGAATTGCAGCAGCAAAACTGGTCATGGCCAAAAGGGACGTGGGTTCAAACCCGTTTGGATTTCGTTCGCGAACAAATGCCGCTACACCATAAATCTAGCCGAAGGATTTGGAATATCGATGAACTGCGAACGATGTAATTCTCTCTGGAATTGTGAGGCGGCTTTCCGAATCCGCACAGACATACTGGATCTGAGAGTTTGTCGACAATGCGCCAAGGAAGCCCGTGCCTTGGGTTTGCTCGTAGAGCCGCTCTCAGACGCCGGGGCATCGACCGAAAATAAAGTTGTACCAGCTGCTGCATAGATACAGACCCGCGACGCTAACCTTTAAGTTATCGTTCCAGAGTCTCATCCAGAAGCGAACTTCCGTCGCTTTTGGTGCATTCCACCTCCAACATCGTCATTCACCTGGTGTAACGTCCTTGAAACTTTTCTTTCGACTGATGCATCTAACGTGCAACGAGGGAGAAAGGCGGGGAGGATAGGAACATGAAATACAAACCAGGAAGCCGACAAAAGACCAATCACCCAAAAGCAGCCCCCATTAGGACTACAATAATGGAACTGCTCCATGCGCTCTCTGATCTGACGAAGGACGATAGGATAGTTCTTTCGGCATTCAAGAGCATCTTTGATTCCTACAACGTCCGGCTCGCGCATTCGTTGGTTCCGGTTCGATTGGTCGGTAGCAAAGCACCGAATCGAACCAAAACGGGAAGAACCTCGGAGAAAAGACGCTCAGCGTGGGCGTAGCAAAACTTTCGATCAACGAAAAAAGTCCTCCAGCTCGAATCAATGAAAAGAAAGTCAATTGAACAATAAACCAAAATCCCAAAGAGCCGATCGACCAGACCACACGTGCAAAGATGAGGTGGGGCTGATCGCCGATTATTTGGGGGGGCGGTTGGACCCAACGGTTCTCGCAGCCTTCGAAAATCACTTGGGTCAGTGCCCTGATTGCACCGCCTTTTTGAATACCTACAAGAAAACTATCGAAGTCACCAAGTCGTTCCTGAGAATCCAATCACTCAAAATTTTGCCCAAAACCGCTAAGGCTTCGCCTTAGACTGGCAGGACGAGTCACCACATTAATATTCTGGTTGCACCTTTTGATCTCCAACACCCATCTAACGACAGGATGAATTGAGATAGCCCATACCCACTGATCGCCACATTTTAGGAGACCGCACTATGGAAGCCATAGCCGTTACGCCGCAGAAAAGGAAAGTTGAAATTATCAATCAATCCGAACCGAAGACTCTCTCCCCCACAGATGTCAAGCTGCGCATGCTCGAGGCCGGAGTCTGTGGCACGGACAAGGAAATCTGCGCCTTTGAATATGGTACCCCGCCGTCCGGCTCGGAACAGCTAGTGATCGGTCATGAATCACTGGGCGAAGTCGTTGAAGTCGGGCCGAAAGTCACGCGGGTGAAGGTCGGCGATCTTGTCGTGCCGATGGTTCGGCGTCCATGCCCTCATGATTACTGCGTCGCCTGCCGCTCGGACCGCCAGGACTTTTGTTTCACGGGAGATTTTCAAGAGCGGGGGATCAAACAAAGGCACGGCTTCATGGCTCAGTTCGTCGTGGATGACGAAAAGTACATGAATCCCGTTCCGAAAGAAATGCGTGACATTGCCGTTCTAGTAGAACCGCTGACTATCGCTGAAAAGGGGCTTACGCAAGTGTGGCAGGTCCAGCAACGCTTGCCTTGGAGCTGCCCGGTAACGCCGGGGAAGGCTGCGGCTTATCGCCACCGGGCGGTGGTCCTTGGAGCGGGACCGGTGGGTTTGCTTGGAGCGATGGCACTGGTGAACTACGACTTTGACACCTACGTTTACTCCCGGGAGTCAGCTCCGAATCCGAAATCTCAACTACTGGAATCGATCGGTGCACATTACATTTCGTCGGAAAAAATCACACCCGAAATGCTTCCTCAACATATCGGCAACATAGATCTCGTTTACGAAGCGACCGGGGCTTCGAGCTTGTCGTTCGAAATGATGAAGTATCTCGGCACTAACGGGATTTTTATCTTCACTGGCGTCCCGGGAAGGAAGGGACCCATCGAAGTCGATACCGACCTCATGATGCGTAATCTGGTTTTGAAAAACCAGGTCGTCTTCGGCACGGTCAATGCCGGGCGCGACTCGTTCGAAAACTCGATTCGAGACCTCGGGACCTTCGCCAAGCGCTGGCCTGACGCGGTGAAGTCACTAATCACCGGTCGCTTTCCCATAAACGCATACAGCGATCTTCTTCTCGGTCGTTCCGGAGGGATCAAGAACGTAATCCAGCTTAATTGAACTGTTTATTCTCAACGAAATTTTTCTCATTGCCCTCGTCTTTATGCCTTTCCCGGGCCTTAACCGCACGATTGAGGCGTGCTCATCCTTTTGGCAACCCTATGCCTGTCCGCGGATCCCCGTGGCGACACTGCTTGCCTGGCGCATCATTCGTCTTCTACCCGGCATCTAATCGCACATGACTGAGGCATTGAAGCGCCATTGGCCCGAGTATCTGATGGAAGCTGCTTGCCTGGGCCTGTTCATGATTTCAGCCTTCGCATTCGGCACGATTCTGGAGCATCCCGCGTCTCCGGTTCACCAGGCTATTCCAAACCCGCTGCTGCGTCGATTCTTGATGGGTCTCGCCATGGGATCAACCGCCATCGGCATCATCTATTCACCATGGGGCAAACAATCAGGCGGGCACATCAATCCGTCAACAACCATTACCTTCTTTAGGCTTGGCAAAGTGGCACCGTGGGATGCCCTGTTTTACGTCGTTTTTCAATTCGTCGGCGGCTTGACTGGCGCCCTTCTGGCTTCCGTTGTTCTCTCGGCGTGGGTCTCTCATCCTTCGGTTCACTACCTCGTGACAACACCCGGTAAGGCGGGTACTGGCTTTGCGTTCGTTGCCGAGATCGGCATCACTTTCATCCTGATGACAGTAATTTTACACGTCTCGAACAATATGCGCTTGCACAAGTTTACAGGTCTGTGCGCCGGCGCTTTGGTCGCAACCTATATTACTGTGGAGGCACCCATCTCCGGAATGAGCATGAATCCGGCGCGCACCTTTGCCTCCGCCGTCCCTGCCCACCACTGGGCGGCCTTGTGGGTTTATTTCACTGCGCCGCTCGTCGGCATGTTGGCGGCTGCCGAAGTTTACGTGCGGATGAAAGGCACCGAAAGCGTTGTGTGTGCCAAACTGCATCACGAAAATCACACGCGTTGCATTTTCTGCGGCAAACCACCCGGCAAACTAAGATCCGATAGACCTCCCTGTCCCCCAACCGGTATCTGAAAGTTTTCCGCTCGCCCTAAACAACCCGGTCATTCTCCTCGGCTTGGATCCCGAAAGTCCCGAAGTGAAGTACGGTTGGATCGAACCCACCGCACCAATCGTCGGCCACTCGCGCGTGTTGGGCGTTCGCCGCTTTTGGGAAAAGCCCAATCAATGGTTGGCTCAGGTGCTTCACCTTCGAGGATGTTTGTGGAATAGCTTTGTCATGGTCGCCGCCGTTCAGACGCTTATCGACATTATCGAAAGTGCCATCCCGGAGTTGTACCGTTCCTTCGCGTGCCTCTCCCCTCTCTTCGGTTCGCGCGGGGAAACGAGAGCCGTCAGCAAACTCTACGAGCGCGTCGAAGAAGTAAACTTCTCACATCAAGTGTTGGCGCTCCGCCCGGAGCGGCTTGCGGTGGTCAAGGTTACGGGCGTGAGATGGAATGACCTCGGCGAGCCAAAACGCGTCATGGCCTCGTTGAATATGGCAGGTGTTCGTCCGGGTTGGCTCGAAACCGAGCTACCACAGCTCGCCTAGCCTACTTTACACTTCCAGAATCTGGTCGTTTCCAGTGTAACGCCAATCCTCACCGAGCCATCTTTTGCGTCAGTAAATGATTCGTCGACCGGTCGTGGCTTTCGAACAGCTACGCCGTCTTGAGATCATTGTATCTCTCGTAGCGCTGATATCCTCTCACCTCCCAACGCGCATCCTTTTTTGTGCGACTCGCATCTAACCTAACAAGAAATCGATCGTCCACATCACCTATAGTTGGGAGGAAAATCCATGAAAGTCGTCATTACCACACTCAGTATGCTTCTGACCCTGAGCCTCTATTCCGTTGGCTTGGCCCAAACAGTTCAAAAGAAAGGCTTGACCTTAGACGGTGCCAAAAAAGTGATTGCCGCCGCAGTTGCCGAGGCGAAAAGCAAGAACGCGCCCGGGGGAGCCATCGCTGTCGTCGACGAAGGAGGCAATCTCGTCGCTGTCGAGCGGCTCGATAATACCTTTGCCGCCGGCGCGAACATCTCGATTGGCAAGGCGCGGACTGCCGTCCTGTTCAAACGGCCCACGAAGTTCTTCGAAGACGTGATCAACAAGGGACGGACCGCTATGACCACTCTTAACGACTTCACGCCGCTCCAGGGTGGTATTCCGATCATCGTCGACGGGCAAATCATTGGAGCGGTCGGTGTCAGTGGCGCGGCCAGCGCGCAGCAAGATGAAGAACTCGCCATCGCCGGCGCCAACGCTTTGGCAACAAGCTCGGCTCAAGCAAAGTAATTTTTACAGAGCTGGACTGTAAAAGGAGCCAGTCATGAAAGTTATCAAGAGTTTGATTGCACTCTCGTTTCTTTTATCAACAGTGAATGGCCTTCAGGCTCAACTCCTGGACAAGAAAATTCTAACCCTGGAAGCCGCGGAGAAAGTCGCCGCCGCCGCTGAAGCGGAAGCCAAGAAAAGAAACGCGACCGTCGTCATTGTTGTGGTGGACGACGGCGGTTATCCCCTCGTCCTTAAGCGGCTCAACGACACACAGGTGGCGAGCGTCGACGTCGGCATCGGCAAAGCGCGCACCGCGGCGATTTTCCGCCGACCCAGTAAAGACTTTGAAGATCAGATTAAGACTGGCCGTGTTGCCTCCTTGGTCCTGCCCGGCGCGACGCCACTTCAAGGAGGCCTTCTCCTCGTTTTTGAGGGCAAGGTCGTCGGCGCCATAGGTGTCAGCGGCAACACGCCCCAGGAAGATGAAGACATCGCCAAAGCGGGTGTCGCTAGCTTCGAAGCATCTAATAAAGCGGCTTCGCTATCCGTGACCTACCTGCCCGAAAAACATGTAAGCCAGGCCTTCGTGAAAGGAATGCCGCTGGTTAGAGGTATGAATTACAAGGTCGATGCCAGCCACCGCGATGAACCAGGTGTCGTCGAAGTTCACACGCGCGATACGGATATCATCTACATGCTCTAAGGTTCCGCGACTCTCGTAACCGGCGGAAGCCTCGTTGATGCGAAAACCATTGAATCTGAAGAAATTCGCGGCCGGGAATCCAAGGGGGGAGAGACTCGTGTGATTACCAAGGGTGACGTGGTCGTCATTCCGAACGGCACGCCGCACTGGTTCAAGGAAGTCAAAGGCCCTATCAACTACTACGTAGTCAAAGTCAGATCAGCTGATTGAGAGTACAATCATGAAAAGCAAAATTGTTTTTCTTATAACGGGCATCGCCGCTCTTTTGACGCTGCCGACAAAATTCGTCGCGGGCGCCTCGCTCGATGAACTGCTCGCCAAGCGCAAACCCGAGGCGACGATCGACCTTGCCACCAAAGAAGGCACGCAACTTGTCAAAGGCGAATGGCGCTACAGCGACACAAAGATTGTCGAGGTCGATTTCAAAGCCGCGGGAGCTGATGGTCAACCGACCGGGGTGCCAAATAAAGCCTACGACTTCACACCGCACGCAGGCGGCGCCGAGTTCGACGATTCCAAATGGGAAGTCATAGATCCCACGACTTTGGATAGACGCCGCTCCGCTGGAAGGCTCGCTTTCAACTGGTACCGGATCAAGATCACCGTCCCGGAGCGAGTTGGCAGTTTCGATCCAACCGGGTCGACTCTGGTCTTCGCCGCGTCCGTCGACGACTACGCCGAAATTTGGGTGGATGGAGAATTGGCGCGCGCTGCCGGCCAAAGCGGCGGTTCAGTCATCAAAGGTTGGAACGCAGAGAACCGATTAATCGTCGGGCGTGACGTCAAGTCCGGTCAAAAGATCCAGCTTGCTATCTTCGGCATCAACGGTCCGGTCTCGAATCCGCCGACCAACTATATCTACATGCGGTATGCCAAGCTCGAATTCCACAAGGTAACGGGCGGCCCCGTCGCAGTCACACCGCAAGAAGTGAACGTGGAAGTGGTGCGACTCGACCCGGCAATCGACGCCATCGTTCCGCCCAACCCGAAGATCTTTAAGCTCGCTGAGGGCTTTCGATTCACCGAAGGGCCGATCTGGGTGAAAAACGGCGATTTTCTCTTCAGCGATCCGAACGCCAATAAGATTTACAAGTATGCGGCTAATGGAACGCTCTCGGTGTTTAAAAAGGACAGCGGGTACTCTGGCAAGGATATCGCTGAATATTTTCAACCAGGCTCCAATGGTCTGACGCTCGACCCACAAGGAAGACTGACCATCAATGAGCATGGCAACAGACGTGTCACACGTGTGGAGAAGGACGGAACACTAACAGTGCTCGCGGATCGCTTCGAGGGCAAGCGGCTCAATAGCCCCAACGACCTCGTCTACCGATCGGACGGCACCTTGTTTATCACCGATCCTCCTTTCGGATTGCCGAAATTTTACGATGACCCGCGTAAAGAGCTTCCATATAGCGGCGTGTTTGCCCTCTATAAAGGTCAACTCAAATTGGTAAGCACCGATTTGAAAGGGCCGAACGGCATCGCCTTCTCACCCGACGAAAAGTATCTCTACGTCGGAAACTGGGATCCGGAAAAAAAGATCGTAATGCGCTACGAGGTCAATCCCGACGCGACTCTGTCTAATGGGAAAATCTTCTTCGACATGACGAGCGCGCCGGGCGAAGACGCCATCGACGGAATCAAAGTGGACCAGCAAGGGAACCTCTACGTCTCCGGACCCGGAGGCTTGTGGGTTCTTTCCCCGGCCGGCAAACATCTAGGGACCATTAAAGCCCCAAAGCATCCGCACAATATGGCATGGGGAGGAGAGGACGGAAAAAACCTCTACTTGACCGCACAGAGCGCCCTTTACCGGATGCCGCTGAACATTCCGGGAATCCGCCCCGCAGATGGAATGAGCAAGCTCGCCGCGCAACGCTAACGAATGGAAGAACCCCATAAAGGCAAAAGGATTTCAAGAAAGATGAATGACAAAACGGCTCGTCAACTCATTTGAATCAGAGCTAAGTATTAACCCGATGAAAAGCGATCTCCCGCAGTATTCTTGGATGAGCTTGCTCCTACCACTGGCCTTGATCACAGGTTTAGTCTTGCTGCTCGGTTTCAATGTCGGTGGCATGGTTGAACCAAAAGCTATGATCACGCCGCTAGAGCCGTGGCTCCAATTCCTCGTCGGCTATCTGGCTACCGGTGCGGAGATTTCCGCCGCCGTGGTTATTGGTGTAGCCGTCTTACGTGCCATCGGCCTCTATCTCTACCAGCTCCTTACAAGTACGGATGCACACTCTAACTATCTCGAATCAATCCGCCTTCGATTGGGGCGAGTGCTTGCCTTGGGGCTGGAATTCACCATAGCCAGCGACATCCTTAGAACCGTTGTCTCACCGACCCGTCAGGAGATCATGAATTTGGGAGCGCTCGTCCTGTTGCGTTCCCTTTTGAATTATTCTTTGGAGATGGAGATAAGCGCGGGGGAAGGCCGGTCTTCTGCTGATGTCTGAAGCTGGCAGAAATAAAATTGAGAAGAAAGTGAGAAATCCATGACACCGAGTCGACCATTAAACATCCCCGTAATACTGGGAACGGCGCGAAAAGGGCGCATGAGTGAACACGCAGCTCGCTTCATGGTCGGGCAAATCGAAAGACGCGACGGAGTCAAAACCGAATTGATCGACATTTCCAAGCTCCCCATGCCCGTCGATGACGCCGGAGATGGCATCAAAGATCCGGCGTTTTCGGAAAAGATGGCGATGGCTGATGCGCTGGTGATCGTGACCCCGGAATACAATCATAGTTTTCCCGGGCTGCTGAAGCATATTTTGGACAGTTGCTTGAAAGAATACATCCACAAGGCTGCCGGGATCGTCGGCGTATCTGCGGGTCCTTTTGGCGGCGTCCGGGCGATCCAAGACTTTCTGCCTGTCATTCGCGAGCTGGGCTTGGTCAACATTTTCTGGGATGTCAACTTCGGCAACGTAAGCAAAGTCTTCGACGAGTCCGGCAAGCTCCTCGATGAGGCCTTTGTGTCCCGCGCCGACAAGTTTTTGAACGAACTCGTTTGGATGGCGAAAACCTTGCGCTACGGCCGAGACAACATTGCCTTGGACAGCTAGACAGGAGGAGGAATGGCGATGCAAAAGAACAAGATGATTTGCCCGAAGTGCGGCAGTGAGATGAACCATCACGCTGACAAGCTGGTTCACCCGGTAACGGCGGAGGACGCCAGGGACGTCAACGCGATACTGGGCGGCTTGATCGAAGAAACCCATTGTTGTCCAGGATGCGGGGCGGTGGAGTCCCGGCGGGCGGAGTGAATCACGAACCTGGGTGCTATTTCCATGACCTTCGACACGACAACCTTTGAAATAGGTAAAACCAGGATTGAAGCGCTCCGCTCAACGCGCCCAACGTCGAAGTCGCGCCAGCACTCCTCGCCCTATGGCCGAAGTTCGTGAGCTACTTAGTCACCTTTGTTAGCCTGGGATTCTTCTGGGTCGGGCATCACATCATGTACCACGCTATCCGGCGCGCGGACCGGACGCTCCTCTGGCTCAACATCTTCTTTTTTATGTTCGTATCCCTGCTCCCGTTCTCGACCAGCGTCCTGAATGCCTTTTCAGACGCTTTCATTGCGCCGCTCTTTTTCGGGACCAACCTCGCCATTATCGGTTGGATACTGTTCTTTCAATGGCACTATGCGAACTCACAACCGGACATGCTGGCTAACTTTGTCAGTGCCGAATACCGCACGACGGTAAGATCCCGGATGCTCATAGTTCCCGTAGCGACAACGCTGACCGTGTTCATTTGTTTTTGGAGCGTGGGAATCAGCCTGGCGATCTACCTCTTGCTCCTTCCTCTATACATGCTTCCTGGAAAGTTAGGGGGCTCTAAACCTCAAGGTTTCAAGCCTGCTTCCTAGGAGACCATTGATATGCTGAACATCCATAACCAATCGATGGAGTTTTTCGGAAAGTCGAAACGCTTCCTCCCTATCCGGGAAAGAATGATCGTTGCCGGCCGTCAAATCCAGGCGATGGGCGAGTTCGTTTTGCGCTACGGGCTCGTGCTCATCCTGTTATGGATCGGTGGCATGAAATTCACCGCGTTCGAAGCGGCCGGAATCCAGCCCCTCGTGGGCAGCAGCCCTGTCTTGAGCTGGATGTACGCGCTGCTGAGCGTTCAGGCGGTCTCGAATCTTTTCGGCGTTGTGGAAATCAGCGTCGCTGTCATGATCGCGCTTCGCCCTTGCGCGCCGAAAGTGTCCGCGTTCGGTAGTGTTCTCGCCGTCATTATGTTCCTTACGACCCTGACCTTCCTCTTTTCTCTTCCCGGCTGGGAGCCGAGCCTGGGAGGCTTTCCGGCTCTGTCGAGCGCGGGCGGCTTTCTGCTCAAAGATGCGGTTCTCCTGGGAACAGCGCTTTGGTCATTGGGGGAATCCTTGGCCGCATTACGTTCACAAGACAATGTTCCAGCGTTTTCGGGTGAGCGTTTGAAATCAGCCTATGGGGAATAACGATGCAGAATGTTCGATTTCTCCTCGGAGTTTTGACGATTCTCTTTTCGCTCGCAGCATCCTCTGGCCGTCTTTACAGTCAACAGGACAGTCTCCACGTCATTGATGTCGTACGGCTTGACCGCCGTTTCGACAAGCTCGTGCCGTTGAATGTGAAGATCGAGAAGATCGCCGGCGGCCACAAATGGGTTGAAGGACCCGTCTGGAACCGCAAAAAAGGATATCTTCTCTTCTCTGACATCCCGAACAATTCAATCTACAAATGGCAGGAAGGCAGAGGCGAAAGCCTGTTTCTAAAACCGAGCGGCTATACCGGCAAGGCGCCATTTGGCGGACTCGAGCCGGGCTCGAACGGGTTGGCCTTTGACCCCGCTGGACGGCTCGTTCTCGCCGAGCACGGCGACCGCCGCATCGCCCGCCTCGAGAAAAACGGCCGCAAGACCACGCTTGTCGACCGCTACGAGGGGAAGCGAATCAACAGCCCGAATGATCTGGTCTTCAAGTCGAACGGCGACCTCTATTTTACCGACCCACCGTTTGGCTTACCTAAATCCTTCGATGATCCACACAAAGAGTTAGCGTTCCAGGGCGTCTACAAATTCTCCAAAGATGGCAAACTCATGCTCCTCACAAAGGATATCAAAGCCCCCAATGGCATCGCGTTCTCGCCGGACGAGAAAAAGCTCTATGTCAGCAACGCTGACACCAGCAATGCCGTCTGGATGGTCTATGACGTGAACCCGGATGGCACCATCGCGAACGGGAAAACCTTGTTCAATGCTACGGCCTGGACGAAGAATAAACCTGGCGTGCCGGACGGGATGAAGATCGACAAAGACGGCAACCTGTTTGCCGCTGGGCCTGGGGGTATCTATGTCATCGCGCCGGACGGTGCTCATCTGGGCAGCATAGAAACCGGCGTACCGACGGGGAATCTAGCGTGGGGGGAAGATGGGTCGACTCTTTTCATCACCTCGAACAGAACCGTCTATCGGTTGAAGCTTCCGACCAAAGGCGCCGGATTCTAGAAGATCATGAAGAATAACGATGCACCGACCTTTAAGGAGGAAACGAAAATGCTGACCAAGCTTTCTCTGATTCTTAGCTTCGCGATTTTGCTGTTTGCACCGTTTCTGGCCCTCGGACAGGGACAGGATCCCTTAAAGCTTTATCCCGAAAACTACAAAGTGATCATGGAAAATAATCGGGTTCGGGTGCTGGATTTCAAACTTAGGAAAGGCGCAAAGGAAACTCCGCATATGCATCCCGCCCACGTCGTCTACGTTCTGAGCGGTTTTAAAATCCGCTTCACCTTCCCGGACGGCAAGACGGGCATCCGCGAGACCAAAACCGGCGACGTTTTATTTAGCGAGGCCGTGACGCACGCGTCTGAAAATATTGGCGACACAGATGCGCACGGGCTCTTAGTGGAACTGAAAACGGCCGGAGAGCAAAAGACCGCTGCCTTGAATTTGGCCGATCCTAACCTCCTCACAGCCATAACGTTTATCAAGGGAAAAGAAGGCAAAGAAGACGAATTGAAGCGCGAGTTGCTCGCTCTGTCGGCTCCGACCCGCGCCGAAGCCGGCAATATTCAGTACGACCTCTATCAGTCGCCGACTAAGAAAAACCAGTTCATGCGGATAGAAGTCTGGCGCCATGCGCAAGCCTTGGAAGACCACAAGGCGACGCCGCACATCAAGGCGTCGTTTGAAAAACGGCAGAAGCAAGGTTGGACGACGGAGATCATTCCGTGGAAGCGGGTCTCGGAAGACGTTAAGTGATGACAGATATGATTCCCTCGACAGACTCTGCGCTCCTATGAGCAAGACCCAGGAGGGTGCTGGGTCAGCGGAGTCTGACTCGAATTAATGGCGGGTATACCGCTCTTACTCACCAGGGTTACTCACGGCTCTGTTCATCTACCTTCCCCTCTATGCGCTCATGATCAAATTAACCCTAGTCGCCGGCCTGATGACTTATCCCCGGTGGCTATTCTCCACATTGCTAGTCACTCTGTTTCACACCGTCGAAGTTCGGCGCAACGTCTTCCGCTTTCGTTTTCCCTGATCGGCCACAACCTAGAGCGCATCCTTTGCCACACTGCCAGCATCTAATCACTGTACGCACCGCTTCGCGAATCATGACATATCTATTCACCGGGGATTGATAAGAAGATCGACCGAAGGGACCATTCGACATGACATGGACAATCTCGGGCGGCGCCTTATAAGTGTCCAATGGGATGGTGGTGTCACTGACTACGTATTCCCGTCTGAGATCGAAATTATCGCCCGGGAAGAACGATCTTTATCCCAGGTTTGAATAGAAATTGGGCACCGAGCTCATTGAGGAACGTAAAGGGCTTCTCGTGGCCAGAGTGTATTCGAGTTGACGGTCAACCTAAAAACCAGCAGGAGGTAAGGAAAATGTTTACGAAACTATTAAACGTATCTGTAGGTTTGATTTTAAGTCTAGCCCAAGTTCGTCACGTGAAGTGAGCTTTTAGTTTTTTTTGGTTGGTCCCTTCGCAAAACTTCTTTGTTTGTAACATTGCCTTGTGCAAAAGGCGATGTAGTGCAGACCTACCCTCTTGTGTGCGACCCGAGTGTGATGGCACGATCGGGCGCATGTTTCTTCGCTCCCATCAGCGCAGCAAAGACGGAAAGCAACACACCTACTGGTCACTGGTCGAGACCGTCCGTACGGCGCACGGTCCGAGACAACGCACGCTTTGTTATCTGGGCGAGCTCAATGGCAACGCCCAAGCCCGTTGGCTCAAGACGATCGAAGTTTTCAATGAACAAGGAGAGAGCCGGCAGTTGAAGCTGTTTCCTTCGGAGGTAGAGCCTCCGGAGAACGACCCGAATGTAGCCCGGGTGCTGTTGAACAAGGTTCGACTGGAGCGGGTACGTCAGTATGGAAATTGCTTTGTGGGGTTGGAGCTGTGGAAGAGGTTGGGACTGGATCGGTTTTACGAGGCGTTATTGGATGGACAAACGGCTGATGTTGCATGGTCGCGAGTTGCAGCGGTTCTGGCGATCAATCGGCTGTGTGCCCCTGGGAGCGAGTTATCGATCGAAGAGCGTTGGTATCCAGACACGGCTTTGGACGATCTGTTGAGGATCGAGGAGGGAAAGATCAACGACACACGACTTTATCGTTGCCTGGATCGATTACTGCCGCACAAAAAGGCGCTGGAGCAGTATCTGAAGCAACGATATGGAGAACTGTTCGGAGCCGAGTTCGACGTGCTGCTGTACGATTTAACGAGCAGTTACGTAGAAGGAGCCGCCGAGCGAAACCCGATGATGCAGCGCGGGTATTCGCGGGATCACCGCCCGGATTGTAAGCAACTGGTTATTGCCCTGATCGTTAATATCGAAGGGTTTCCGTTCAGTTACGAGACCTTCGATGGAAACCGTGCGGATGTGACGACGTTGGAAGCGATCCTGCGCCTGGTGGAGCGCAAGTACGGCAAAGCGCGCCGGGTGTGGGTCTTCGACCGAGGGATCGTCAGTGAAGAGAATCTGGCGGCTTTACGGAAACGAGGCGGACAGTATCTGGTGGGCACGGCGCGTAAGAAGCTCAAGGAATTTGAGCGAGAATTGCTGGAAGGCGGTTGGGAACAAGTACGCCCAGAGGTTGATGTGAAACTGGCGAGCATACCCGGAGGAGAGGAAACCTATGTGCTTTGCCGCACGGCGGCTCGAAAGCAAAAGGAGAAAGCGATCCGGAGTCGGTTCTCGACACGGATGGAGAGTGCTCTAAAGAAACTCCACAAGCGAGTCGCCGAACAAAGACTGAAAGATCGCAACAAGATCGAACGACAGATAGGAAGGATTCAAGCCCGTCATCCCCAGGTCGCCGATTTGTACGAGATGGAGGTCAGAGAGACCGCCACGGGGCTTCGATTCGAATGGGAGGTCTTGCAAGACCGCCACACTTGGCAGGAGATGCGCGAAGGAGCATATCTGCTTAGAACCAATCTGACCGGCGATAGTGCCGAGGATCTATGGAAGAAATACATCCAACTGACAGAGGCCGAGGCTGCCTTCCGTGCGCTCAAGAGCGAACTTTCGATTCGTCCGATCTTTCACCAGCTCGAGAGACGGGTCAAGGCGCATGTGCTGGTGGCCTTTTTGGGCTACGCCTTATGGGT
>WNFU01012256.1_pt1 | contig 19993 bp, 15 predicted proteins | sample 5400121 | NCBI WGS metagenome assembly WNFU01 (sample SAMN13153360, study PRJNA577476) | soil metagenome | isolation source: 100 cm soil or saprolite under grassland replicate 1 | place: USA:California | collected 2016-06-15 | reverse complement strand
CAATTTAAATTTTTACAATCATTCTTTGGGTTGTCAGTAAAATAGCTAGTACAAACCATAGATTCAATTATTTTAAAATCTGTCTCTAATAATCTTGGAGTTCATTTACATTTAGTTTTAGAAGAAGGAATTGTATCTTCTTCAAGAACCATTCTCCCGATATCAAAAATATCTTTGTTAAATAACTTCCCTTGAACCGCGACATGAATAATATCTTGTTCAAAAGGGTTATACTTATTTTGTTCTTTTTTGGTTCACATTCTGAGAGTTTTATACTCAGAAGACAGAAGTCTTTTAACTTCTAAGTGTAAATAATTATTACCTTCAAATTCAAGATCAGTACAATAATTTAAACCATTTTCTGATTTGAGGTCATAAATCGGCGAGAAGCTGTTGGTTTTCTTCTTTATTTTATTGACTATTTAGATCGGCTCTTTTTGAACGTAAAAAATTCCCTTTCGAGACTTAAGTTTTTTGATTCGAGTTCTTCAAACTTTTTAGTTTGATTTAAATAATCTTTTTCGCCTTTTTCAATTCTTTTCTTTAAAGAGTTGATGTAGACAACACAGAGCCCTACTAAGGCACTGATAATAGTTATTATACCCCCAATTAAAACATTTACTATTTCTTGATTCATTTTTTTTTGTTGAAGAAATAAATTTTTAAAATTTGGTTCTTGAAAGGCTGTTTTGGTTTACCGAGAAAATTATTCTTTTTTGAATCTTTGTTTAACCTCGATATTAATTAGTAAAAGAATGCAAATAGCTAGTACTAATCATGCTGCCCAAAAAAAAATGAATAACCAGATGTAATTATTTTCCATTCCGCTTGCTCCACCGATTAATCTTCCTAAAATTATTGTTCCCAAAACCGAAGAGCTAAAATAGGTGAATAACCCTTGAAATCCAACTGAGGTTGCTGCGGTTTTTTTATGGATGAAGTCGAAAGAAAATAAAGATGTAAATATATACGGAATATAAGCAACAGTTCCAAGAAGAGCAAATCCTAAGATTGAAAAGAAGTAGCTTTTAGCGATTGTGAGAAAGATTAAACCAGGGAGATGTAAAAGTACAACAATAAAAAGAAGTCTGAATTTTTTTTTTCCTATAAGTCTTGATTTTTGAATCAAAACACTTTCGAGTAGTAGACCAAATCCAATCGTTCCTATAATTGCAGGAACTTCAAAAAAGGAAATTCCCCAAATTCCTTTCTCGATAGTAACGTGGTGTATATTGTAAAGATATATTATTATTCAAACGGTCGGAACTTTTGTCAAGATAGAAATTGCTCCTTTCGCGATTCCAAGGATTCAAATCATTCGATTTCCAACAATTTCTGAGACTATTTGTTGAGTTTTTATTTCTTTTTCTTCTTCTTTGGTCGCTATGTCTTCTTCGAGTTCGAATCCTGCTGATTCTGGTGTATCAGCAAGAAGAAATACACAAAGTATTCCGATGATAATAACCACTATTGAGGGGGTTAAAAAAAAAGCAAAGATTGGAATTTGATAGATTTTCTCAACATTGAGAATTTTTTTTAGGGTAAAGTTAGTAAATAGAATAGTCCCGAGAAGAATGGCTGGGCCAATATGAAGGCTCGCGCTTCAAATAGCAAATCATTTTCCCCGATTGCTACTTTTTCATCAGTGACGGAATGAACGCATGATAGCTCCAACACAGGCCCCTTGAAATCAACCTATAAAAAAGGATAAAATAGTAATCATTAAGAGCATAACTGTCTTGAAATGAAGAAAAAAAGGGGTAAAAAATAATCCCATTATTATGTTTAACCCCCCTGACAGTATTAAGCCTCAACCAAGCATTTTTCCGCTATGCGAACGATCAGCTACTGTACTCAGGAAAAATTTTGATATTCCATAAGCAATAATTCCAGCTGCCACTACTGTTCCATATTCTGTTTTCGTCAGAATAGCCAGTTTTCCAACAATAATTCCTGTAAGAGTCTTCGGAAGTTCTCTTGCTATATATGCAGAAGAATAACCAAGAAGAAGAAAAAGGAAAATCCAGATAAAACGATGTCGCCTTCCCTTTCTGCTCTCAATTTGGATATTTCCTTTTAGATCTTTTCGAATTGGAGATGATGGTATAAATAAATCAAGAAAAATGGGCTTAACAATTCATTTTTTTATCGTAGAAACAAATCGAAGGGCGTATTTAGTATTTTTAGTTTTAGGCATTTTATTTTGTTCTTTATCCTTCTTTTCTGAATTTTGTTTTCAAATCTTTTCCTCTAACACTAACTAAATTGGGTGACATATTTTTGAATCCTCCAAAAATTTGTTTTTTGATTATAGCATTTTGTCCAACAGAAAATCTTTCTATCTTCTTTTAGATAAAATTTTCTCGAGCATAATTATGATAAAAAAAACGGTTTTTTTACTGAAGCTTTCAAGAATTTTTGGTATAACCCCTGTGCTGGTTTGAAGAAAGATTTTGTTATTTTCTTATTTCGAGGAGGCGTGCTTGAACGGATAAAAGGTCAGTCTTGAAAACTGAAGCCAAGGANAAACTGAAGCCAAGGAAACTTGTGGGAGTTCGAATCTCTCCGCCTCCGCCAATTATGCTTATTTTTCCAACTAATTTTGCATTTTTTTTTACAATCACTCTTTTGGATAGGGGATGAATAGTACTGTCGATCTGATGGGATGATAAAAAAATGTCCAGAGAAATATCCAGATGAATTTAAAAAAAATAAAACAATTACCCTCGGTTAATTCCTTGCTAACTTCACGAGTTAACACTTCTCTTAAAATTTATCTTTGTGGTCCAACCCTTTATCGGAAAGTGCATATTGGAAATTTACGCGGAATTTATCTAGCAGATATTTTAGCGAGAATTTCTTGATTCTTTTATCAAAAAAAGGTTTATTTTCTTCATAATATTACTGATACAGATGAGAGAATTTCTTCTCTTTGTGCTAATTCCAAAGAAGAAGAAAAATTTAGTGAGCAAATGAGTAAGAATTACATTACTTTACTTCAAAAAATTAATTTACTCTTTTTCCCTCATATTGTAAGAGTGAGTAAAAGAATGAAGGTGATTGTTCATTTTATCAAACGGCTGTTAGCTAAGGATTTAGTTCGGATCCAAAAAGACGAAGTCTATTTTTTTAATCCTAAATTTGTCGTTTGGAGAAGAGGAAAAGGAAAAAGAAAGTTTCCTTCTCCTTGATCACTAGGAGAACCAGGCTGGCATACAGAATGCGCAGCTCTGATTGATTCAGAATTTGGTTCAAAACAAATCGATTTGCACCTTGGAGGGAAAGAACTTCTTTTTCCCCATCATTTTAACGAAAACCTTCAATTCTCTTATTTGAATAACTTACCAATTTCTCGATTTTGACTAAATCACGAATTAGTTTATTTTAAAGGAGAAAAAATCTCCAAGTCCATTCAAAAAACTTCTCCGGCACAAGTCGAAGCAGAAAATTTTCTTGAAAATAACGACCCAGCCCTTGCTCGATATCTATTGTTATCGCGTAATCCTTACCATAAAATTATCCTTGATAAAAGGATGATAATAAAAGAGGGTATTCAAAATCTAAAAAAAATAAGAGAAACGATCCAGCGGGCTTGTTGGTTAATAAAACTTATCTCTTTAAAACCAACAAAACCAAAAAGAGTACTTTTGTTAGAAGTAAAAAAGATGATAAAGGATAAACCGCTCAGACCTAATAAAATTATTGAAAAAATTCATTCTTTAAGACATGCGATAAATCTTCGAATGAATCTCGATCTGGAAGAAAAAGAAAAAAAAGATTTTGCCAATCATTTTTTTTTAATGCTTTTTTTGACGAGAAAAATCATCGGAATTTCCGTGACTCTGCCACGTTTTTCTCGTAAAAATATTAATCTCTTCAAAGATTGAAGAAGAATGATAGAAAAAAGAGAATTCAAAATTGCGGATAAATTAAGAAAAGAATTAAATAAAAGACTGATCTTTGTTTAATTTTTAACTCTGTTTTAGTATAATGATCAACGGATTAATTTTGGAATGAGTTGGAATTTTTTTATAATGCAAAGATTTTGGTTTCTGGCTTTTTTATTGGAATAAGTTATCAAAATTTGTTTAGAGGATAAAAAAAGTCGAAAGAGAAATAAAAATTTAGAATCAAAAAAAGAAATAGAAAGGTAAGAAAAATAAAAAAATGGAAAAAAGAGAACACTTTACTAACGTAGCAATTTTAACTTCAGGAGGAGACTCTCCAGGAATGAATTCTTTCATCGGACACTTAATTCAAATTTTTGAAACCGAGAAGGTTAATCTATTTATGATAAAAGACGGGTTTAAAGGTTTGACAGAAGGCAGAATAGAAAGTTGAGTCAATCAAAAAAGTGTCGGTGATTTAATAAGAGAACCAGGAACAATATTAAAGAGTTCTCGTTTTCCCGCTTTCCATGATAAAGAAGTTCGAAAAAAAGCAATTGAAAACTTAAAAGAGAGAAATATTAGTACTTTAATAACTCTTGGAGGCGAAGGAACCTTTCAAGCTTCTAAATTAATTTGTCATGAAGGAGAAATTCAAGTTATTTGTATTCCGGCCACTATTGACAACAATGTTTTCTACAGTGATTATGCCCTTGGATTTGATACGTGTCTCACAACCATTTCTGAGGCAGTTGATAAAATCTATTGAACGGCTCGTTCTCACGATCGGTTCATGATTGTAGAATGCATGGGCAACCAATCAGGAGCTCTTACTCGTTATTTAGCCGAATCGTTCGGGGCCAAAGTATATTCGACTCCTGAAAACTATCTTTCTCCAGCAAAACTACTTAACGAACTACATAAGCACAAAGAAAAGAAAGTGATGATTATTCCAATTACCGAGAAATTGTATGACTCAATAGTTAATCTGGCAGCTTTTCTTGAAAAAAATTTATCAAGAGAAGTAAGAGCGACGAGCTTAGGTCATATTCAACGGGGAGGTTTGCCTAGCTTTTACGATCGGTTTATTTCAAGAAAACTTTCTCGGGTAGCTGCGGATTTAATAACGAAAGAGTCATCATCTAAGTTATTTACATTGAAAGTAGAAAAAGAAGATAAAGTAAAAGGAATAGTTGTTACTAAAGAATAAAGATAAAATTGATGAGAAGAAATGGGGACGCTTGGATTTGACGGTTGATTTTCAATTAGATAATCAACCAGACACGGGATCATTTCCCGTCGTCTCCACCAAATAGAAGATATCGTGGTAGAATATAGGAATAAGGATAAGAAAAGGTAGGTAAAAAAATAGAAAGAAAAAATGAGATTGCAGGGTAAGGGTAAAATAGCGGTGATCGGTTGTGGAAGAGTCGGAATGACGATTTTGAGAAGTTTAATTTTGCGAAGTGTTGGCAATAGGTACATTTTAATAGATAAGTTAGAAAATCAGAGTATAATTGAAGCAGAAATTAGTGATTTAGAAGATGTAATGGTTCCTTTTCATCCTTATTTAGATATTTTTTTTGGAACCTATTCTGATTTAGATAGTGTAGACATAATTATTATCGCTGCTGGGGCAGCGCAAAAACGTGGTCAATCAAGAACTGCTTTGTTGACTCAAAATTTTCAGGTAATTAAGTCAATAATCCAGAAAATAAATACAACTAATTTTTCGGGAAGCATTCTGTTAGTTACTAACCCTTGTGATGTTCTTGCCTATTGTGTTGCAAAGATTTCTTCGCTTCCCCCGAGCAAAATATTAGCAACTGGTACTCTCCTTGACTCACACCGTTACAGAATCGAGTTAGCAAAGGAGCTCAGAATTAACAATCTTAATTTAATTGATGCGTTTGTTCTCGGAGAACATGGTCGTTCGTCTGTAATAATAAAGTCTGCTAGCACAATTAAACATCTTCCTCTTAAATATTTACTAAAAAAGGGAGAATATTTGACCCTAGAACAGTTTGGCTCGATTGAGCAAACGGTGATAGAAAAAGCAAAAATGATCATCAATCAGAAAGGATGAACCGATCAGGGAATTGGAGCAGCAGCAACTGTTCTTGTTAGAAAATTACTTTGTCCAGAAGATTCCTTTTCAATTGCCAGTGTTTTACTTCAAGGAGAATATGGAATGAAAAATGTTTTTCTTGGAGTTCCAGTAATTTTAGGACAAGGAGAAATAAAAGAAATTATCGAATGAGAATTAGATGAAGAAGAGCAAAGAGCACTAGAGATATCAGCGGCCAGAATCAAGGATTTAATCTCTGGGATTGAAGATTTAACTGTTTAAAAATTGGAGAGACTTTGAAAAAGGAGAAATAATGAAAAAAAGAAAAAAGGATAATTTCTCAGTAAAGATCTCCAAGGATTTTCCTTTTGAGGCATCAGTGGCTTTGTTTGTTCGTCTTAGTAGAGTTATTGATCGTTCTCTCGAAATCCATTCAGCATTTTATAATAAAAAAGATAGGAAAAATTTAAAACTTCTTCAAAAAACTCGCCAAAAAAAAAGATCAAGCGGAAGAAGAAAAAAAAAATAGTACTTTAAAAAAACTATTCATGGATATTGAATTAACAGGAAATTTTCTGATGAAAAAACTTTTTTCCTTCTCTCATTTAGAAGAAGGGAAATATCAAGAAATAGTTCGAGAGATATTTTCTCTTTTAACGAGAGGAGAACTTTGAAAAAAAGGAAAATATGCTCTGAGGAAAGGAATGAAGGATTTTTCTTTATTCTTAATCTCAATTCCAAAGGAACTAAGATCACTAGCAATCATAATTTTTTCTGATAAGTTTTCTGACGCTTTCAATATTCCAGCTCATCTTTTAATTCCAATTTTAAATCAGGTGCAAACACGAATGAAAATAGGAATTATTTTTTCCCCTTCTTTAATGACTCCTGATTCTCTAAAAGAGTGGGAAAAAATTATTGAACAGAAGTACTCCCAAAAGGTCGTTTTAGTCAATAGTGTAAAAAAAGACTTACTTGCTGGAAAAATAATAAGATTTAAGAATCATGAATTTAGAGCTAATCTTCATGATGATTTATGAACCACTATTAATTTTTTAACAAACAACTTAATCAAAGATGCTTACTAAAAAGGATCAACTTATAAAAGAATTGGAAGGAATCGAAAGATTAGTTAAAGAAGTTGACTTACCGGCTTCTGATAAAATAAAAGAGCTTGGATTTGCTTATGTTATTTCTTTTAAGGACGAATTAGTAACGTGTAGCAGTTTTCCAGATGCTCAATATGGAGAACTAGTAATATTTGGGCTTAAAGATGAATTTGCTGAAAATATTATCGGAATGATAAATGGAATTAGTGAATTTAGTGTTCAAATAACTCTTTTTAATAAAAAGGCTAATATTCGCGAAGGAACAAAGGTATTTCGATTAAAGAGAATTATTTCTCCTCCTGATCCTTTTTTATTACTAGGAAGAGTAATAGACCCTCTCTACCGTTCTTTAGATGGCCGGGGAAAAATTATATCGTCAAAATCTAAAACCTCTGAAACAGAGGTTATTGGAGCCGAAATTCCAGGAATAGATAAAAGAAATCTCGTTTCAAGGCCCTTATTTACCGGCTGATTTGCTATCGACACTTTAGTTCCAATCGGAAGAGGGCAAAGGGAACTAATCATCGGAGATCGACAAACTGGGAAAACGACCTTAGTTCTTGAAACTATTCTCAATCAAACTGATAAAAAATTCATTTCGATTTATATTTCTATCGGACAAAAAACTTCTTCGAGCCTAGATATTATTCATGCTTTGGGATTAGATAAAGAAGGAGTAAAAGACAAAATCGTCGTAATTGCTAACGCTGACCAATCTTCCTTGATGCAATACTTAGCCCCTTACGCCGGAGTGAGCATTGGAGAAAAATTTCTCCATTTAGGATACGATGTGCTTATTGTTCTTGACGATCTCTCTAAACATGCAAATGCCTATCGGACAATAAGTTTATTATTAAGAAGACCACCTGGAAGAGAAGCTTATCCTGGAGATATTTTTTTTCTCCACTCTCGTTTATTAGAAAGAGGATGTCAGCTTAATCAAAGAAATAAAGGAGGATCTATTACCATTTTACCTTTAATTGAAACCCAGGCAGGTGATGTCGCTAGTTACATTTCAACAAACGTGATTTCGATTACCGATGGACAAATATACTTAGATGTTGATTTATTTAACAGCGGAGTTCTTCCTGCAATCGATCTTGGAATTTCAGTTTCGCGAATTGGAGGTGCTGCTCAACCGAAAATTATCAGTTCTCTCACTTCTTTTTTAAAACTTAAACTACTTCAATATCGAGAATATAAAATTTTCTCTCAATTTTCTTCTTCGCTTGACAAGTCGGTCATCAAATCAATTAAAGAAGGAGAAAACGTCTCCCTGCTTCTGAACCAAGAAAAGAAAGAAAAATTAAATATTTACCAACAGTCTCTACTATTAGTTTGAATTTGAAGCAAATCTCTTTTCTTATTTCCTAGTAGTCTTGTGATAAAAATAAAGGAAAGAATAACAAAATTACGTATTCCGAAAGAAAAACTAGTCTGGCTTCTTATGATTAAAACAAAAGAAGGGGTACAAAAAGCCATTGGAATTCTTCGCCAAGAGCTCATGATAATTATTAATCAAGAGCTAAAAAATTCTTCTTTAAATCTTGATCTACAACAAAAGATTATTGAGACAATAAATCCGAGAAGTAATGAAAAAGAAGATCGAGATTAAAAGAAAACTGATTAAATTTGGTGTTATTAAAAAAATAATTAAAACAATCAGTCTTATTTCTATTATAAAATGAAAGAAAATATCAAGAGAGCTTAGTGAAATTAGACTTTTGGTTTTACGATTAGCAAAATTCATTTCAATTCTCAATGAAAAAAAGGTTATTTCATTATCTGACTTTTGAAGTATTCATCCTTTGCGGAGAATAATTATAGTAGTAAATTCAGATTTAGGCCTTTGTGGTTCTTTTAATAATCATATCAACAATTTTATTTGTCGTAAATATCTTCCTGGCGACCAACTAATTTTAATTGGTAAAAAAGCTAGACAGTTTAGAGGTTGACCCGAGACTCAACTTTTTTTCTTAGATCGCTCACCGAACAAGCTAGATTTGGTCAAAAAAATCATGGAAATTATTTATCAACCGGTAATAAAAAGAAATACCCACGAATTAATTTTTGCCTATAATAATGTCAACATGGTCGAAGAGGTAAAAACAGGAACTGTTTTTCTTCCCTTTGTTGACCGTTTAAAACGAGCACTTATTAAAGCAGAAAAAGATAATCATGATCATTTTACTGACTGATTAGTGGAGGTTTCTCAAGCAAGTGTAAAAAGAGAGAAAATAATTTTTGATTTTCTTTTCGCCGAAACCATTCTTCAACTATCTTTAGCTGATTTCTCTGAATATAAAATAAGACAAATTATTCTCAAAGAATCAGAAGATAATCTGAATAAGATTCTGAAAAAATGAACACGAGAATTTCAAAAGTCTCGCCAAGAAGAAATAACTGAAAATGTTATAATCTCGAATTATGAATCATTTTAGTGACAAATCACAAGCATTTGGTAGGGTAACTTCAATTCATAGCTCGGTGGTGGATGTAAAATTTAATTCTGAAGAAGATCTTCCTGAAATTCAAGAACATTTGTTAGTACAGCTAAGAGAAAATAAAACTATTTCTTTAGAAGTTTCTCAACATTTGAGTGGATTAGTTACGAGATGTATTTCTCTTGAGCCGATAGAAAAAATTCATTGAGGAATGAAGGTTTTTCGTACCTTTAAACCTTTGGTAATTCCGGTCGGAGAAAAAGTCCTTGGAAGAATAATCAATATTTTTGGAAAGCCAATCGATGGAAAAAAAAGTATTGATACTAAAGTGTGAAAAAAAATTTATCCTCGTTCTCGTCCTATGATTTCTTTAAAAAGAGTTAAAACAGTATTAGAAACAGGAGTAAAAATTATTGATCTTTTAGTCCCATGCGGAGGAGGGGGAAAGGTTGGTCTTTTCGGAGGAGCAGGAGTAGGGAAAACAGTTCTTGTTCAAGAAATGATTCATAATTTTTCTTTTGTGAAAAAAGGTAATTCGGTTTTCATCGGGGTAGGAGAGAGAACCCGAGAGGGTCACGAGTTATTTCTCGAAATGAAGCGAAATAAAACTATCAAAAATACATCATTAATTTTCGCTCAAATGGGAGAGGTCCCAGGAGCGAGATTTAGAGTCATCTATGCTGGATTAACCATCGCTGAGTACTTTCGAGATACGATGAAAATGAATGTCCTTTTATTTATTGATAATGTTTTTAGATTTGTTCAAGCCGGATCAGAGGTTTCGTCTCTCCTCGGCCGTTTACCCTCAGCAGTTGGCTACCAACCAACTTTGGATTCAGAGGTAGGAGAGGTTCAAGAAAGAATTGCTTCGACTACGGAGGGATCTATTATTTCATTCCAAGCGATTTATGTACCAGCTGATGATCTAACTGATCCTGCGGTAATGGCAATTTTCTCACACTTAGATGCTCAAGTCGTCCTTGATCGTTCCATTGCATCGCTTGGAATTTATCCGGCAATTGATCCGTTATCATCTAGTTCGAGGATGTTGCGGAAGGAAATAGTTGGAGACCGACACTACCAATTAGCTGTTTCGACGAAAAGAATTCTTCAACGTTTTAAAGAACTTCAAGATATTATCGCAATTCTAGGAACCGAAGAACTCTCTGAAGAAGATCGTTTAATAGTAAATCGAGCACGGAAAATAAGAAATTTCTTTTCGCAACCTTTTTTTACTGCCGAAAAGTTTTCTGGAATATCAGGACGATTTGTCTCCCGGGAAGAAACCTTAGATAGTGTCGAACAAATAATTACTGGTAAACTTGATCATATCCCGGAGGAAAAATTTAGTGGGAGAACAAATTAACTAATGAGATTTTGACCCCCTTCTAAATTTTTTGGTTCAGCTCTTTTGGCAAAAAGAATATTTATTTTATTCCCAACTAAGAAATAATTTAAAGAGAAGAAATGACTAATTTCTTATTCCTTCTTTTTCACCAATAAATTTTTAGGACCTCAAAAATTAAGATTCCTGATGTCATTGCGATTCCAGTGATAAACATCATCAAAGAACAACCAATTATTAAATCATTATAGTAGAAATACTTTGCAATTCAGTAGTTATCGAATAAGCTAGCTGATTTTAGAAAGAAAGTTACTTTTTCTTGAGTAAGCAAAAATAATAGATAATCTAAAATTCTGACTAATAAATAAACAAAGATTGATAAACTTAGGGTAATCCATCCTGTAGCTGTATAAACAATCCCTAGTTTCTTAATCGTATTTTTAAGCATTGGTAGTTGATTATCCCTTCTCCTTCCTTTTTTTTTAATTTAATCGTCTTTAAATATCTCGCAGCAGAAGTAATTAAATAATTAAATTTTTTACGAATAGAAAAAAATATCGTCAATAATGAACTATCACTATCGCTCTTGTTGATCAGGCAAGAATAAGAAGAGACACAACTGCCTTCTCTTAATTCCGGCCTTCTTCTAAAAGAATACCAATTTAATGAATACCTTTTCAAGCTATCTTTTTTGAAAATAAAATGAGTCTGGAAAGGAAAATTTCTTATACGTATAATCTGGGCGGGAAAGAAAATCTATTTTCCTTTAATTGGCTTTTTTCTTCTTTGTTTAGAAAAAATCAAGAACGGTTCTCTTTTCCACACCAATCCAATCCTTAATTTCATCCTTTTTAGTTTAGGAAATGAATTTAAAATGGGGATTAAGTTGGTAGTAATCCGGTAATGAGATTTCGGAAGAGTTGATTAAGTAATCGATAATAAATTCATGTAAGTAAGACCTTGAACTGTCAATCGGAAAGAGTTTGTAAATTTCCGGATTTTTTTTTAAATAAGTATCTGTCACCTGAGGAATAGAATCAGGATAGATCGAAGTAGCGACCAGATACTTTTGTTGATCGTTAACAGGGCGTTGATTAATTTTCACGTCCGTGATCTTTTTTTGATCACGATCAACCTTTGCAGTAAGATTGGAAACCTGAAGGAAAGAGGGTTTCCCCAACTCACTAAAGAAAGATTGTTTAAGAAGTGATTTAATTAGTTTTCCACTAAATTCATAAAGTCTGACAAAAATAGCTGTTCGATAGGCATTAATTAATTTCCTTGTGGTCAAATAACCTTCCGGAACACTATCAGTAATCATTCCGTTATGAATAATAGTCAAATCAGATTCAAATTGAAATCTACAGATATCGGTTGTAAAATTCGCTAAATTTGTTTCAGAACTATTTTTTTCATCGCTTATTAAAGGGTGATGCTTATCTAAAAGGTATGGATCACCAAGAGAATTTGCGATTGGTTTATCGAGCTCTTTCGCGATTTTTTTCTCTTCTTCTTTAATAAAGAAATCTATTTTTTGATCATTACCGATAATAACTCCTCCTCCTTTTAGATTATCGATACTTTCTTTTGAAACTATTCGGTCGGAAACAATTATGTTTCGTAGATTGTTTGATGGTGTTAAAAGAAATTTTATTTCTGTTATTCCGATTCCTGTTAATCCACTTCCAACATTCGTAATTAGACGATGGTTATATTTTCCTCTGTCTCGAGGAATAAATTGACTTACAGCATGGGTATGACCATCAAGAATAAGATCAACATCTTTAACCTTATTCATTACTCCAACACTTGTCCCTTCTTCTTTGACATTCGGATACGACAACCCTAAATGGGTAATAGCAACGATAAACTTGCATCCTTTTTCTTTTAAGTAATGAACTGCTTCTTTTGCTGCTTTCACAGCACTAACAAACTGAACGTGAGAAACCATTTTTCGCGGCGCCGCGTTTTTGGTGTGCGGAGTTGTAAGACCGAAAACTCCTATTTTTATTTCTCGTCCATCCTTATTTAAGCTAATTATTTTATATTGACTTTGATCATTTCCCAAAAATGTTTTTGTAGAATCGTTTACAAATCTTGTATTTGCTGACAAAAGCGGTCAATTAATCTTTTCTCCATAAATATTACGCTCTTTAAGTAAATTATCTCCTCAGTCGAAATCGTGATTTCCGGGAGCTTGGTAAACATCAAAAAGTCGTTTATTAATTTCGTTTCATGTCTTTATCGCTACTCTTCCTTTTCCTAAACTTCCGCGGGGATCTCCGTGAAAAGTATCTCCGCTATCAGTAAAGATTGTTTGAGTATTGTCTTTATCCTTTAGATATTTAAGGAATGAAAACATTCGGGAAAAACCTAATCCCCCCGGAACACTATTCTCTTGAAAATAAAGATGAGTATCGCCAACGTGAATAATTCGGAAAGAGAGAAACGGATTTTTTCCTTCAATCTCCGGATAGTTTTTCACGATTCTTCCGGTAAAGAAACCAAAAATAAAAGAAATTATTACTAGTAAAAACAAAAATCCTTTTATTAACGAACTTCCTTTCAAAAAAAACCACTTCTCTTTTTTTCTTAGACTGTTCATCTTTAGTAAGTAACCCCTTCTCTTTTAACCATCATTTTTCTTCTTAATAATTATTTACTTTTTTCTCAATATCCTTTTCTGCAGAGTTTGTCTTCGAGAATACTTATGAAAATTGTTTCTTTTCATCATTAAAAATTCGTGACCGTTAGGCTAAAAAACTCTAAATTATGAATTCTTTTTCCTTGAACTAGACAGATCGAAAATTACGACAGATCAATATGGGAACGAAGATTTTTATGAAGATTAAAATCATAATTATTTGTCTGCAAAAATTCATTGATCATTTCATAAAAGTAAGAACGAGAATTATCAGTCATTTCTGAAAGTGCTTTATCTAATCCAGGAATCTGCGTAAAGTATCAATCGGTATCAGTTGGAATAGAATCTTTGAAAATAGTCGTCGCTAAAGTATATTCTTTCTCGAGATCCAGAGGTTCTTTATTAATAGTAATCTCTGATATTTTTTTATCCTCCCCATTTCACTTAAAGTTTACCTTACTAAACTCAAAACTAATTCCGGCGGAAGGGGCAATCATTGATTTTTCAAGAAGTGACTTAATCAGATCTCCCTTTAGTTTATATTGGTAAACAAATTGTGCCTGATCTCAAATTCGAAAAAGATCACTTTTCATTATTTTTCCAGTACCAAGACTGTCTTTAATAACCGAATTATGAATTAAAGCTAAATCGGCATGAAGACTATTTCTTGCCGCTCGAGCACTGAAATTACCTATTTTACTCTCAAGATCTCCTTCTTTTCTTTTTGAAAGAGAATATTTAAGTTCGTAAGGAACCTTATCCTGATTGGTAATTTTTGTCCTTTCAGCAAGTTTTTTTAGTTCTTTGTCAACAGTTTTAATCTCTTCTGCAAACTTTTCTGTTTCTCTATCTTTTTTGATAACTCCAAGTTTTTTCAAATTATCAACTCCCTCAAATCCAATAAGACGATCGTTGACCGAAACTAATTTTTTACCAATAAATGAAAGTTCGGTAATTCCAATATTTGTTAAGTAACTTCCCACGTTTGAAATTAATCTTCCATCTTCTAGATAGATTTGAGAAGCAACATGAGAGTGAGAGTCAATAAAAAAATCAATATCACTATTTTTTTTCATTACTCCAATCGAAGTTCCACTTTTTTTAACTCCCGGGTAAGAATAACCTAGATGACCAACACCTAAAATTACATCTGCTCCCTTTTCTTTGAGGAATTTAGTCGCTTTTAAAGAGGCTTTGGTTGGATCAGAAATAATAATATTATCAGCAACTGAGTGAGGAGCTCATTGGGTAAGGGTAGGAGTCATCAAACCAAACATTCCAATTTTTACCATCAGTTTGTCATTTAAGGAAGTTTTTATTAACTGATATTCTTTTCTTGGATTTTTGTTAATAACTGGTTTTTTATCTTCTTTTTGAAGGACATTTGCTGACATAATTGGTCAAGATAATTTCGCATTACCAATTTTTCTATTTTGAAGGGGTTTTATTCCTCAGTCAAAGTCGTGGTTACCTAAATTTTGGTAAACAGGAATTTCGAGTTCTTCTTGAATCTTTTTTCAAAGATTAATTGCAACATTTCCTTTGGTTAAATCTCCATAGGGATTTCCATGAAAAGTATCACCTGCATCAACAAAAATCATTGGTGAATCAGAATTATTTTTTTTTAAGTAAGAAAGAAGAGTGAACAAGCCTGAAAAACCTAATTTTCCTTTTGATTGATCTTCGGAATAGGCAAGATGAGTATCCCCCACATGAACAATTGTGAGAGTATTTTTTTCTTCCAAACTAAATAAACCTCCGAAAAAAGTTCCTAAGATAAAGCTTCCGATCACTATTAAACCCATCAAAAGTGATAATAACATTTTCTTTCCCCTTCAATAAATATTTCTTTTCTTTCCTTCTTTATTTATCATTTTTTATTTTCATTTCCTCTTTATTTCTGTCACCTCTTTCTATACTAAACTTTTTAATCAAATAACTCTCTTACAAAGAAAAAACATTTAATAGACGAAAATGCCTCTATAGAAACCGATTAACATCAGCAACACAAAAGTTTCAAAAATTACTTAGTCGAAAAAATCTTAATAAATAAATTAATTAATCTTTTTTTTACTTGGACAAGAGAAAACAACCTAAAACAAACAAAAGAAAGTAATTTAAACCTTTTCGCAAATTTAAGAGGGAAGAAAAAAAGAAACAAAGAAAAAAATAGCATTAAAAAGACAAACAAAATGACAAAGAAGAAAATAAATATTCCCAAATTAAACAAAAACATTTTCACACATCTTTCTAAAATTTTTTAAAAACTATTGCTTACCTTCTCCTTTTGGTTGTAAAGCAGAAACTTTCAGTAGGGGTAAGATACTAATAAGAAGTAATACGTAGAAAAAGTACATAGCATAAAATATCCATTCGAAACCATGATGAATAGGCAAATTAGCGAATCATCCTGATCCCATTGGTTCTTTAATGAATCAAGCTAGAACCCATCCTCCGATGAGGGCGACAGAAAGATAAGAAAAAAATCCCATGAAACAGGTTACAGCCCCGCTACTGTTTTTCTCCACCATTTCTATGCCAATTAATCCTAAGAGATGATAAGGTACATAAATCAAAAATCCATATATTACTAACCCTAAGATAATGATATTTGGTGACTTACCGACTACTCCGTAATGGATGACGATAAAAGGAAATACTAATAGCGCACTAACTGCAAAAATAAACCATGCACGACGATTTTTGCCAATAAATGGAATTTTGAATTTGAGAAAATAATCAGAAAGAGCGCCTGCTCCTATTGTTCCGAAAATCGCAGAACTCTCATAGAAAAAGTAAGCTCAACGATTACTTTGGAAAGGAGTATGAAGAGTCTTGGTTAAAAAGATTAAAATCCAAATAGTCGGAATATAACGAATTAGAGCCGTTGCGGATTGAGCGATAGCTAGAAATCAAACCTCCTTTTTTTTTATAACTCTTTCAAGAAGAATTTTTCTAAAGGTTAAAGATTCAAGTTCAGTGACTTCGGGTGCTTCTTGAAATTCTTCTCTTTTTTTCTCAAGAGAGATTGGTAATTTTTCTCTTCTCATTCTTTCTTCTTCAAGAACGTACTCTTCCACAGTTGGTAATCCGTAGTGTCCAGGGATATCTGCAAAAGAAAAGAGAACAATGAATCCCATTAGGATCGTAATCAGTGAAGGAATAAGAAAGGGAGAAATAACAAAAAGATAATTTACTCCTGAAAAAATAGCAATACTTTCTCCAACTATTAGGACAAGGATTGCGCCACCTAGATTGTGACTACTACTTCAAATAGCGGTCAAAGATGCCCGGCTTCGCGGGTGTAACCAATGAGAAAAGAATTTCGCAATCGGAGGTCAGCTCGCTCCTTGAAATCAACCAATTAAAGCAAAAATTATTAGCAACAAGATAGAAGAAGGATTCTTAGCTGCTAAAAGGAATCCAGCAAGAAGATTAAGTAACGAAGTTAAAATCAAAGAAGTTCCAAGCATGTACCGCGGACGAGATCGGTCACTAACGGTTCCAAGAATAACTTTACCGAAAGCATATCCTAATAAGACTGCCGTTGTTAGTAAACCATAGAAATATTCATCAAGAATATTATTTTTGTATAAAAACTGAGAAGCAGCACTCAAATTAGATCTAATAAAATATGCAGTGGTGTATCCAATAAGAGCCACTCAAAATGTTGAGGCTTGGAGAGATCTAAAGGTCTTCATCCATTCCCCTTTACTCTCTCTTTTGGACAGACTAGCAGGAGAAAAAAGATCAAAGTCAAGCAAAAACAATTTTCTGATCGGCCAAGTTACTATATAAAAAACTTCTTTTGCTCCCCCTTTGAACAGAGGAGATTCTATTTTCTGATCCTCTTTTTTCCTTTTCTTATTTTTGGAAGATTTTAATTTCTTTTCCATCTTTTCCGACCTCCTTCTATTTAATTTTAAAACATCTTAAAACACAAAAAATTGAAATAATATTTTTAACTTCCATTTCAACTAACCATTCTTATTTTAACTTGTTTTTTTCTTCTAGGTTATAACAAATGTAAAAAGACAAAAAAAATTTCCCTTGTTTATGAAGGAAAAAATTTTTCTCGCTTATAAAAACATCGACCTACAAAAATTTTTCTTGATTGAAAAATATTGCTTTGAAACTAAATTTGGAATTATTATTTCTTTTCCTCAGTCGTTAATTTACAATCAAAAGATCCTCCTTGCTGAAACAGTCGCAAAAAAAAGGGTATGTTTATTTACTTCAGGAAACTGAAAAAAGAGAATTAAAGAAGTCTTATTTCATGATACAATGTTCGGAAAAAGAGGAATTGATCACAAAAATGGAATTATTCATCGTTCAACAAGGTTTGCCAACCAGAAAAGAAGAAAAAATAACTTCGTTTTCCTTCGTGAACTCGAAAGAACAAGTAGTTACGATTTTGTCGAATCATTCTTCTTTAATGACTACTCTTTCTCAAAAGAGAAACAAGGTATCTTTTCAAAAAGCTGAAGACTCTCAAAAAGAAGTCATGAAAATTAATTTTGAATATCATTCAAGTATCATAGTTAAAAAAAACCAGATTTGACTTCTGTTAATTTAAATTTTTCGGAACTTGCATTTTTTGTAAACTTTTCCTTGAAAAGAAAAATTAACTCCCCGTGGGATTATTGGAAATATTTTTTTCTGGTTTTAGAAAATGTTGACAAAAGACATATTTTGTAAATTATCTTTCTTTTTGATTTTTTCAAACACCAATTGAGAAAAATTTTTTTCCTGCCTCCTCGTCAAGAATAAGAGTAAAATTAGAATGCTGTTTTAATACAGTTGCCGGAATTTTTTCATCCAAAGTTGAGGTGAGAAAACGATAGACAATTTCAGATTTTTTTTTTCCAAACGCTAAAAGAATTATTTCTTTCGCAGCCATAATAGTTTGGATTCCAGCAGTCACAGCAGAGTGGGGAACTGCCTCTAAACTACTGAAATCTTCTTTATTTGCAATTCGAGTACTTAATTCTAATTTGGTTACATGAGTCAACGAATCAAAAGAAGTTCCAGGCTCGTTAAAACCGATATGACCATTTACTCCAACACCAAGAATTTGAAGATCAATAGCTCCTTTCTCCTTTATCAAAAGATCGTAACCTTGACCGAGAAATCGATTATGATGGGAAAGAGGAAAGAAAGTATTTTCTTTCTTTATATTAATCCTATTAAATAAAAATTTGTCCATGTAACTGTGGTAACTTTCTTTTCTTGAGAGAGGTAATTCTTGATACTCATCAAGGTTAAAAGTAATCACATTACTTCAGTCAAGATCAAGAGAAGTCAGAATTTGATAAAGTTCTTTTGGAGAATTACCAGTTGGTAATCCTAAAACTAAATGAGGTTTTTTTTTTATTTTCTCTGCAATTATTTTGGCAACAAATTCCGAAGCCAAATAAGAATTAGTAAAAGTAAATATTCTAAACTTTGATTTTGGTTCCATTTTTTTTATAAATTACCTTTCCATCTAAGAATGTTAACAAAACATTTAATTTCTGATCAAGAACCAAAAAATCAGCATTCATACCTTCGGCAAGATAACCCGATCTTGAACTTCAATTTGTCATCTTTAAGGGATTAATACTCGTAATTCGACTTAGATCCGACAAACTACAGTTTGTTATTTTAGCCATATTTCGGACTGCCTCGTCAAAACGAAGGATACTTCCTGCCAAACAACCGTCGCGTAGCGAAATTATTTTTCCATTCTCCTTGAGGACTTCTTGATTGGCAAAAAAATATTTTCCATCAGGAAGGCCTTTAACAAAAACAGAATCAGTTACCAGAATTATCTTCTTCGGACCTTTTAGTTCATAAGTAAATTTAACTACCTCAGGATCAACATGAATGCCGTCAACAATCAGTTCAACGACAAATGGGTAAACTAATCCAGCAAGGACTATTCCCGGACGACGATGTGAAAAACCAGATACCGCGTTATAAAAATGAGTTATTCGCTTTGTTCCTTTTTTAAATTCAGCGATTGCAGATTTAAAACCAAGCGAAGAATGACCAAGGCTAGCTATTAAGTTACCAGAATAGGAAGACTTTAAAAGTGGGGAATCTTCCGAGGAAGGATGATAAGTAACTATTATATTGGGAATTCTTTTTTTTTTTAATAACCGATCAAGGAGTAAACGATCCCAGGGAAGAATAAATTTGAGAGGATGCGCCCCTCTTTTTTCCTGATCTATAAAAGGACCTTCAAGATGCACTCCGATTAATCGTGCTCCCGGAGAGGATTTTTTGAGATAGTTATCTACAAATTTCAGAAAGTTTTCCAGCTTGCTAAGCTTATCCGCTACACAAGAGATAAAGAAACTAGTTACTCCTTCAGAAGCCAAGTTTAAAGAAAAATCATCCAATTTTTTAGTACTAAAGTCATCTCAACTGTATCCATAACCGCCGTGAGTATGAGTATCAACAAATCCCGGAAAGACGATATTTCCTTTAAGATCAATCTCTCGATCTCCTTTTA
>WNFU01003705.1_pt1 | contig 19996 bp, 18 predicted proteins | sample 5400121 | NCBI WGS metagenome assembly WNFU01 (sample SAMN13153360, study PRJNA577476) | soil metagenome | isolation source: 100 cm soil or saprolite under grassland replicate 1 | place: USA:California | collected 2016-06-15 | reverse complement strand
CTGAGATAGCATTATTGACCAAAGGACGACGCGGGTCTTCGCTCAATTGATTGTAGTAATAGCCGGGGATAAAGCGCGCCATCCGATTATTTTCGAACGTCGGATATGAGACCATGGCAAGAATCTCGCCGGTCTTGGGATTCATGGCAATGACCACTCCGCTTGTAATACGGATGGTACTAAAGAATGTATTCCAATAATTGATCTCGTCGGTAAGCGCAGCTTCTGCAGCTTTTTGCAGGCGTGTATCGATGGTCAGAACCACATTATTTCCCGCCACTTCCGGAATCGGTGGCTCGATATTACCAAGTACCTGGCCGGCTACATCGACCTGAACAACACGTCTTCCATTTTTTCCGAGAAGAATATCATCCAGCGAGGTCTCCACGCCGGCATATCCGATTTTGTCACGGTTAGCAACAAAGTCCCGAGCTTTATAGGCATCTGCCAGCGCCTCCGGGATCGGGCCCAAAAAGCCGATAATATTGGCTGTCAACGAACCGGTGGGATAATCCCGAATCGGTTCTATTTCCACCGATACACCGGGCCAATCGACTGCCTTTTCTCGAAGGATGCGCGCAAGCTCTTCACTAATATTGCAACTGATTTTCACCGCTGTATAAGGAGCCAGCGAATCTCCAAGCGCCACCATATCTGCAATGCTTGGACCCGGCACACAGGGAGAAAACAATTTTGCAGCATCAAGTGTTGCGTCTGTGACGGGCCCACCCACCGGCACCCCGGTCAACGCAGAAACTTCACGATAAAGACGCTGAATATCCGCCGGATCATCTGGTAAAGCGGCAGGCGTAATGACGACATTATAGGATGCAACATTGCGTGCAAGGATAGAACCATTACGATCATAAATAATGCCGCGCGGTGCAGGCTCGCTAATCGTTTGTTGATAATTATCAACTGATTGAGCAGCCCACGTTTGCGGTCCAACGACCTGCAAAGCAAACAGGCGATAGATCATGACGCCTACAACGCCAATGATTAGTCCATAGATGAAAAGCACGCGCCACAACGGGACTTCATATTTGCTCACCGTTTGTGAATTCATTCAACCTCCGGAGATGGATATACCCATCTTGCGAGATCGCGCATCACAGCATAGACTGGGATCGCGATCAACATATTCAATAATACACCTGGGAGCGTCAACAATCCCAGCACGTCACTAATTGGCAATGGCACACCCGCCAAGCGTAGAGTAGCAATGGACAAAATACTCACGAGGATTGTTCCCAGAAAGGTAATACTAAACATGGCAAGTAGGGGTGCTTGCCAAACTCGTCGCTGAAAAATACGTGCAAGGGCAACAACAGCCATATACCCAAAGAACGGCACCATCCATGAAATGCCAGAAACAAAGCCGACCAACAAGCCTATGGCCGCGGCCCACTGCCACGCCGAATCAACTTCTTCCTGTAATGCCCAAGCGGCCAACATGACCATGGGTAAATCTGCAATCCCAGAAAGTAAATACACACGGCTAATTACTGCAGACTGCAGAATCACAGTTAACAAAATAACAGGAACGGCCACTAAATTGCGCATTCTTTAGGGGGCTGGAGTGGGGCCAAGAGGCGAGATATCTACCGGTTTGAAGTTGACAACGACAAGGACGATCTCGAGGCGATTGAAATCTACAACCGGCTGAACAGTGGCTTGCTGAAACAAATCGAAATCACGTGAACGAACACTCCCGACTTGTCCGATGATCAGGTCTGGAGGATAGCCGCCACCCAAGCCAGATGTCAATACCAGATCGCCCTCTTGAACATTGACGTCCTGTGGGATCAACTGAAGTGTGAGATCACCGGTCACCGAGCCAACTAATGAGGCTTCTGTTTCCGCGTTCTGGAGGCGGACGTTCACACTCGAAGCAGGATCTGTGATCAGTTGAACACGAGCCGCATCCGCAATCACCGCGTCGATACGACCGATCAATCCCTGATTGGTCACAACCGGCATGCCGCGTAAGATCCCGTCATTCGAGCCAATATTGATAATCACATAATGGAGAAATGGGCTTGGATCGCGCCCGATCACCGATGCAGGCTGATATCTGTTTTCAGGATTCGCCTGCTCAAAATCCACCAATGCGGCCAGGAGTTGTGTCTGGCCGACCTGCTGTTGCAGTTGAATGACCTGCGACTGCAATTCGGCAACTTCGCCTTCCAATTCGGCATTCCGCTGGCGTAAGGATGCAATATCTCGAGGCGCGGTTAAGAATTCTTGCCGGCCCACCACGCGGTCCGAAAACCAGGTTTGCACATTGACCAATGAACCCGTGAAAACGTTGGAAGCGCTGCTAAAGTATCCTCCGAGTGCGAGCGCCATAATTCCCCCGACGACCAAAAAAATGATCGTTGTCTGAAGCGTACGTGGAAACAAATTTCTCATATTACAAAGTACTGCATTACTTTCTAAATACTCGATGAGCTTTCTCGGGCAACACTACAATCCTCATTGCCAAAGGACAATTCATAAAATCAAACACGATGTCGCGTGCTGCCACGTTCCAAACCGACTAGATAGCGGCTCAACGTATCGAAATTTTCAAAAACCATGCCAGCGCCGCGCGCAACGCACGTCAACGGGTCCTCAGCGACCCATACCCGTAATCGAAGCTCGTCTGTTAGGCGGTCGGCCAGTCCTTGCAATAGACCACCGCCTCCGGCCAGACAGATCCCAATATCCATCAGGTCAGCAACTATCTCAGGAGGAATTTCATCCAGGGCATCCCGGATGGTATCCACAATGACCTGCACCGAACCGGATAACGCCTCACGCATTTCAATAGAAGAAATCTCAATGCTCTCAGGCAAGCCTGTGACAAGATTACGTCCGCGCACTTCCATTGTTTTTTCAGGCTGGATCGGATACGCCGAACCGATCTTCCATTTGATTTGTTCAGCAATCCCTTCGCCGACCAGCAAATTGTATTTATTTCGCAAATACTGCACAATATCCTGATCCATTTCATCGCCAGCCACACGCAGAGACCGTGAGGCAACGACACCGCTCAGAGACATGACCGCAACTTCTGTTGTGCCTCCGCCGATATCCACAACCATACTTCCTTTGATATCGGCCAGTGGAAGCCCCGCGCCCAACGCAGCCGCGATCGGCTCCTCGATCAAATAAGCGGACCGCGCTCCGGAGGCCATGACCGCATCATAAACGGCGCGCTTCTCGACCTCGGTCACACCCGTTGGAATGCCGACCACCACACGTGGACGCGGCAATGGCACAACACTCTGCTCATGGACTCGACCGATAAAATATTCCAGCATGATCTGTGTAATATCAAACTCAGAGATCACGCCGTCGCGTAACGGACGGATGACCGCGACACTGTTGGGGGTACGTCCCATCATCTCCTTTGCCTCCAGCCCAATCGCAATGGGTTGACGTGACCTCTTTTCAATGGTTACCCAGGATGGCTCATTGATGACAATCCCCTTGCCGCGTACATTTACTAAGGTATTCGCGGTCCCCAAGTCAATTGCAATATCTAGTGAAAACAGGCCCAAAAGCCAGTTTATCGGGTTAAAGGCCAAAGCAGGCTCCTCAATGAGGGATCAAAGCAATACAAATTGCTGAGATATTATACCTAACAATTCGTATCCCCGCGCCTGACGAGGGGGTTAATATACCAGGCTTCATTTCTCTATAACCTACCGCTTGTCTTATGGTTTACTAAACCTCTGGGGCGCAGTGTAGGCTAAGCTTCCAGTTTTTGTTTAGAAAATTATGCGGCACTCTGTAATTCTAAGGAGACACCATGTCAAAAGTTGCACTTGTTACCGATAGCACGACATATATGCCGCCCGAATTGGTTAAGAAATACAATATTTCGGTCGCGCCGCAGCTTCTGATCTGGGGCGATCAAACGTACAAAGATGGTGTAGACATTGAGTCGCGCGAATTTTTTACAAGACTAAAAACCGCAAAGGTGATGCCAACTACATCACAAGTGGCCGTGATTTCATTTCAAGAAATTTTTCAAGACTTGGTCGACAAAGGTTATGAGGTACTTGCCCTGCTGGTCTCATCCAGACTTTCTGGAACCGTTCAATCTGCGATGCAGGCAAAGGATTTGATGAGTTCATCCCGAGAAAAAGTGAATGTTGTGGATAGTCAATCCGTTGCAATGGCGCTCGGTTTCCAGGTACTGGCTGTTGCCCGTGCACTCGAAGATGGTACAAGCCTCAAAGAGGCGATTGCTTTGGCAGAAAAATCATATCAATATACCGGTGTCTTCTTTGCTGTAGACACACTGGAATTCCTGCATCGCGGCGGGCGGATCGGCGGCGCACAGCGTTTTCTTGGCACTATGCTAAATATGAAGCCTATCCTTGCCATTCAGGATGGGCGTGTGGAGGGAATCGACCGCATCCGCACCAAGAACAAAGCCCAGGATCGTGTGCTGGAGCTAACGATTGAAAAAGTCGCAGGCAGAACGCCAGTCCGGCTGGCAACTCTTCATGCGAATGCGCCTGAAGAGGCGAAAGCCCTGCTCAGTCGGGCAGAACAAGCACTTAATCCAGTTGAGAGCATATTTACCGAAGTAAGCCCCACCGTTGGCACCCACGCCGGACCTGGGACGGTCGGTCTGGCCTTTATGGCGGGAATGTAAACTCACTTTCATCCACTCCCCTCTCTCACACCTTGCAGAGAGGGGTTTTCTTTTTATACGTGTGACGGCACTGTAAAAGGGCCATTAAACCGCGCATCGCTCAAGGATTCTTAAGAGCCTCTTTGTGGTGAAAAAGGTTTTTGCGCTTGGCGTACGTGTATAATTTGAGTATGAAGCATCCAGACCCTCTCGTCCGCACTGCCGCTCTGCGGCGTGCTACGCTGGTCATCGGCATCGCAGGTGGATCAGGCTCTGGCAAAACAACCGTCGCACAGGTTATCCTTCAACGCGTTGGCGCAGACCGAATCGCTTTTCTCCAACATGATTCATACTATAAAGACCTCAGCGGACTTCCTCCCACGCAGCACGCGGAAATAAACTTTGATCATCCCAACTCGCTTGAAACCGATTTACTGATCGAACACATCGCAGCTCTGCGCGACGGGAAATCGGTGGAGGTGCCAATCTATGACTTCTCCACCGATCGACGTACTGACAGGACATTTACCGTTCAGCCGCACCGTGTCATCATCGTGGAGGGTATTCTTATTTTTACAGAAGCGGCGTTAAGAGAAATGTTCGACGTAAAGATTTTTGTCGATACCGATCCAGACCTTCGCCTGATCCGCCGCCTCGAACGTGATATCACCGAACGCGGCAGGACGACTCAGTCTGTCATAAAACAGTATCTGTCAACCGTCCGGCCGATGCACCTGGAATTTGTTGAACCTTCCAAACGCTATGCTGACGTCATCATTCCCGAGGGGGGATTCAACACAGCTGCACTGGATATGGTGGTAGCAAGAGTGGAGGCCTTGCTGAAATAAAATGAATAGAACCTTGCGAAGCTTATCCTAAAGCCATAAGACCCAAAGGATCTAGCCTTCGCAAGCTTTTGCACAAAACCAAAACTAAGGAGAGAATAAATGGCAAAACAATGGAATACCCCGCCTGCAATGCAGACTGATCCGAAGAAAACATACAAAGCTCGTATGGAAACGGATAAAGGAACAATGGTCATTGAGCTTTTTGCGGATAAAGCACCAAAGACAGTCAACAATTTTGTTTTTCTGGCACGTGAAGGATACTATGATGGCATTATCTTCCATCGTGTGATTTCTAATTTTATGGCACAAGGCGGTGATCCTACGGGGCGCGGCTCAGGTGGTCCTGGCTATAAATTTGCGGATGAATTTCACCCCAGCCTGAAACACGATAAACCCGGGGTGCTATCGATGGCAAATGCAGGACCCAACACAAATGGCTCACAATTCTTTATCACCCACGTTCCCACCCCTCATTTGGATAATAAACACAGTGTCTTCGGCCAGGTGGTCGAGGGGTTGGATGTACTGATGTCCATTCCGCCGCGTGACCCGGGCAATGTCAATGCTCCCGCCGTAAAGATCAATCACATCACCATTGAAGAAAGCGAATAAGAAAGTCTTAGCGAAAAAAACCAGGAGCGCGCAGAGCACGACAAAGAAAACCTCGGCGCGCTCTTCACGCGTCATTTCAGAAACACAAAGCCGGCCGGCCAATGAAGCCGAGCAGACTTTGGTTTCCCCAGTGGCGCCTATCCAAACCTATAATAAAGCAGGTAGTTCTAAATTTCTGACCAATGTCTTGCGGATTCTGGCATTGTTTGCGGTGGTTGCCATCACTGTTTACATATTCAGTATTCGTGAACGGGTAGAGCAATTTGCCGCATTTGGATATCCGGGTATCTTCCTAATCGCATTACTTGCGAATGCAACGGTATTGCTTCCTGCGCCGGGTGTAGCAGTTATTTATGCCATGGGAGCCATCTTCAATCCACTCGGCGTGGGCTTGGCCGCTGGCACAGGCGGTGCCATTGGAGAACTCTCCGGATATTTGGCCGGATTCAGCGGTCAAGCGGTTGTCGAACGGACGCATGCCTACAATCGGATCAAGCCCTGGGTAGATAAATATGGGGGCTGGGCAATCATGGTCCTTTCCGCGATCCCAAATCCCTTTTTTGATATCGCTGGTATCGCAGCAGGAATTGCCAAAATGCCGCTCCGTACTTTTCTACTTTTTACATGGGTGGGTCAATTGATCAAGATGACAGTGTTTGCTCTGGCAGGTCACTATTCCATTACTTTGATTACAAACTTCATGAAATGAGGAGATAATATGTTTGACTATATCAAATTGGATTCCTACCTCGAACAGAATCTTGATAAAAGCCTCGAGGAACTTTCCCGGCTAGTTGCCCAGCCAAGCGTGGGCGCGCAAAACTGGGGATTGAAAGAATGCGCCGCGCTGGTTGGCGAAATGCTCAAGGCGCGCGGCTTCGATGTACAAATCATGGAAACCGCCGGCGCACCAGTCGTCTTTGGGGAGCGCAAAGGCAAGTCTGAGAAAACCCTTCTCATTTATAACCACTATGACGTTCAGCCGCCCGAGCCACTTGAATTGTGGGAAACTCCTCCTTTTGAGCCCAGCCTGCGAGACGGTAAATTATACGGGCGTGGCGTGAGCGATGATAAGGGTCATATCGTTTCCCGGCTATTTGCCGTTGACTCACTTCTTGAGACCGAAGGCGAACTTCCCTGCAACATCAAGTTCATTATCGAAGGGGAAGAGGAAACGGCCAGCGTCAATCTCTTTGAGTTTATCAAGCAGAACAGGGATTTGTTAAAGGCAGATGCCTGTATGTGGGAATTTGGCGGTGTCGATCATCGGGATGTGCCCATGCTATACCTGGGTCTGCGCGGGATTTGTTATGTTGAATTGAGCGTTGAAACAGCTGCGACAGATGTCCATTCAGGCTTAGGCGGCTCCATCTTCCCGAATGCAGCCTGGAGGTTAGTATGGGCTTTGTCCACATTGAAAGGAGAGGATGAACGGATTCGAATCCCAGGCTTCTATGACGGGATCAAGTCTCCCTCCACGCGTGACCGAGAGCTTTTCGATGCATTACCCGATGTGGCAGAGGAATACAAATCCCGTTATGGAGTCAAGCAATTTATCAAAGGTCTAACTGGCGGAACAGACCTCAAAATGGAAGAAGTCTTTACCCCAACCTGCACAATCTGTGGATTGACATCTGGATATCAAGGACCTGGGTCGAAAACGGTTTTGCCCGCGCGTGCTTCAGCCAAGGTTGATTTTCGTCTTGTGCCGGATCAGGATCCTGATGACATCTTGAAAAAGCTGCGCGCCCATCTGGATGAGGAAGGTTTTAGCGATGTGCAGATCACCGATCTCGGCGGCGACCCACCGGCCCGCACGGATCCCGATGAGCCTTTTATTCAACTCGTTGCAAAAACCTCTGAAGAAGTATATGAGATGCCGATGCAATTGGTTCCCATGGTTGGCGGATCGGGTCCCAGTTACCCATTTGTGCATGACCTGAAACTGCCGGTGGCAACCGCAGGTTTGGGCTACCCTGACACCCGTGCCCACGCGCCCAATGAGAATATCCGTATTGATCTATATCTCAAACATGCGCGGCACATGGCGCGATTGATCAAGAAATTCGCAACATAAGGTAGCTATGCGTCGCTGGTTTGCATTCCGCCGCGATCTGGGACTCCAACTACTCGCGCTATATTTATTGCTCATCATCCCGTTTCTAATAACTTTGCTGATATTTGACGCCCTGATTGGTGTGCGAATTCGGGAGGATGTGCAAGCCAGCGACCTGTCTTTGGCGCAATCTATTTCACAGGAAGTTGATCTTGCAATTACTAATTCATTGACCACTGTGCAGGGTCTGGGAAAATACTCAGAGGTCATTCAGTCAGACCTCGCAGGCATGGAAAAAGTTTTCCAGGTCATAATAAATACAAACCCAGATATCAATCTGGTATATCGACTTGATGCAAAGGGGATTATGTTGTATCACTATCCAATCGGACCTACATCTACGGTTGGTGATGATTTTTCCTTCAGAAGATATTTCCAGCAGGCCTTGCGGACGAACAAACCGTTGGTATCCGAAGGACGTATTTCACCGACGACAAATCAGGCTGTTGCAACAGCAGTAATGCCGATAAGATCCGCAGAGGGCAAATTTCTCGGTCTGGTGGGTGCCAACATTCGGCTTGAAAGTCTAAGCCAGACACTGACCACAGTGATTTCAGAACATCAATCGGAGGAGGGACTCCAGGTCATTATCCTTGATTCTGCCAATCAGATCATTGCATACCCAGATTCAGAATTTTTACTCCGACCAGCAGAGAACATCATTCCGGGAAGCTATCTCACCAGTTTTGATAACGCTCATTATTCGCAAATCGTCCCAGCGCCGGATGGCGAAGAGCGGCTCTACACGCATGCCCCCGTCTCAAACATCAACTGGGAGGTTGTTGTCAGCCGTCCTACTTCGGCTGCATTCGCCACACAAATCATCTTGCGTCGGATAGTGCAAATTGCTGCAGCTACCTTTATTCTTATCGGATTGTTTTTTTGGATAACACTGACAATTCGTGTGATCCGCCCTATTGAGCGCTTGGCACCCATTAGCGAATCCATTGGACTAAACCAACCGATCAGCGCTGAAGAACAGCAACACCTTCTATCAGCATCACAGCGCAACGATCAGATTGGTCACTTGATCCGAAGCATTATCCGCATGAAAGATTCCATCGCTGAACGGATGAAAGAACAAGCAACCCTTTTGGAAACCAGCACCGCAGTTGTATCCACGCTTGACCCTGAAACGGTGCTCAACCGTATCCTTGAGCAAATGGGACGACTGTTGAGCATCAAAATGTATGCCGTGATTGCACTGGACGAAAAAAATGGGAGTTTCCGAATCCGCGCCGGCAGAGGCCTATCCAAACAATTCATAGAACAGCTTTCCATTCGACCCACAGAACCTGATTCAGTGACCATGCGGGCCTTGCATGCAAAAGAGCCGATCCAGGTCAGTGATACGGAAACTGATCCCTCTTACGCCATCAGAAAACAGCGTGCACGCGCCGAAGGCTATCGCGCCATACTTGCCGTCCCTCTCAATACACAACACGCACCACCGACGGCGCTGCTTGTGTTCTATCCAACCCCGCATGTTTTTACACATAACGAAATTCAACTATTAACCAGTTTTGCAAATCACGCTGCAATGGCAATTGAGAACGCGATGTTGTATGAACGCAGTGATATGCGTCTGCGTGAACAGACGCACCGTCTTGAAGCACTCGTCCAATCCCTGCACGATGGGTTGATATTAGGCGATCTAAAAGGAACTATTATTTACGCTAACAAACGTATTGGTGAACTCGCAGAGTTATCAACAAAATCGTTGGCAGGCATGCACGTAGATCAAATTCTAGCGCGCATCATTGCGAGGACTTCAGGAAAATCAAACAAGAAAAATGATGTTCAGAAAATCCTAACTAAAAAAGGAGAACGAAGCATTGAAATCTCTCAAGATCGATCTGACAGAACAATCCATTTGAGACTGGAAGTATTCAATGTAAATGATGAAGAAGGTGTTCCCATTGGGCGCGGCATATTCTTCCACGACATCACTGCCGATCGCGAAGTAGACCGAATGAAATCGAGTCTCGTGTCCACGGTTTCGCACGAGCTGCGGACACCCCTCGCGGCTATCAAGGGGTACGCCTCCACTCTCTTAGCGGATGATGTGGAATGGGATCGCGCTTTGCAACATGAATTCCTCACGATTATTTCAGATGAATCAGACCGTTTGACAAATCTGGTGAACAATCTACTGGATTTATCTCGTATTGAAGCTGGATCATTGAAGCTCTCGCGCGAAAAATGCGACATCAAAGAGACCGTTAACCGGGCAGCGAAACAGGCCCGTTTACTGCCGGGAAACAGGTTCGATGTCCATATTGAAGCGAAGCTTCCAAAGCTTTATGCGGATCCACCCCGGTTGGAATCGATTTTGCGAAACCTGATCGAGAACGCTGTCAAATATGGTGGTGAAGATGCAAAGATCACTATGGAAGTGAGTAGGGAGGACAAAGATTTTCTGTTCCGCGTGATCGATGATGGGCCAGGGATTCCTGAAAGGGAAGGACAGCGCATCTTTGAAAGTTTCTATCGTCTGGATGATAGTTTAGCTCGGCTTACGAGCGGCGCGGGATTAGGACTCGCAATCTGCCAGGGGCTTGTGCGCGCCCACGGCGGCAAGATTTGGACTGAACCACAGAAAGTCGGAGCGTGTATTGCGTTTACAATTCCAGCCAAAAATGTTCCTTCCACTCACAATCATAAAAAATCAAAGAAGTCAATCGGTCAATGAATATCAATGTTTTAGTCGTCGACGACGAAAAACCTCTACGCGATTTTGTGCGTCGCAATCTTGAAGTGCGCGGCTATAAAGTTTTAACCGCCTCGAATGGACTGGAGGCGCTGGCGATCTTCAATCACGAAAATGTTCAGTTGGTCATCATGGATATCATGATGCCTCACATGGATGGATTAGAAACGACACGCCGCATTCGTCAAGAGTCGCATGTGCCAATCATTATCCTCACTGCAATGGACGAGGAAGCCGATAAAGTGCGGGCATTCGATCTGGGCGCAGATGATTATCTGACGAAACCGTTTGGCGTTGGTGAGTTGTTGGGAAGAGTCAAGGCAGTATTGCGACGCGCCGATTGGTCCGAGCGAGCCTCCCACGAAGAAAGAATCGTGCGCGGCGATATCGACGTCGATCTTGAACAGCACAAGGTTAAAGTGCGCGGCGAAGTCATCGACATTACTCCCACTGAATTCAATTTACTTGTTTATCTTATGAAGAACGCCGGTAAAGCATTGCATCATCGCGTCATCTTGCAGCATGTTTGGGGAACAGAATATGGTGACGAAGCGGAGTATCTACGCGTATATGTGGGGAAATTGCGCCAGAAAATTGAAGTCAACCCACTTAAGCCACAGTACTTACATACAGAGCATGGAATTGGCTATCGTTTTGAGGCATAATTTTTTATACAATTTTTATAACTCCTCCTCGCATTTTTAGTTAAATTTTTCGTTCGCCTCCTACAATGAGAATAGGATGGAAGGGTTCCATGCCAAATTTCAATCTATTTCGCCTTGGAGGAAGCATCGATGAAACGCTCGCTATTTAGTATCCTTACACTGTTAGTTCTCATGGGGGTAGTCCTTTCCGCGTGTGGACCAAGCGCCACACCTACTGAAGCTCCTGCGGCTCCAGCCGCGACCGAACCGCCTACACAAGCCACTGAGGCTCCGGCTGCAACCGAGCCACCCGCTGCGGCCGAAAAGACTGCCATCGTTGGTTTCACGGCATCGTTGACGGGCAGCCTGAACGTCGAATCGACGCGGCAGAACAATGGCTTCAAGTTGTGGATGGATCAGGTTAATGCTGCAGGTGGTATCAAATTGGCAGATGGGACAACGGTCAAATTCGATTCAAAGTTCTATGATGATGAATCCAACAAAGACCGTGTTCAGGAACTGTACACGAAACTGGTCACCGAGGATAACGCCGATTTCCTCATCAGCCCTTACTCTTCAGGTTTGGCGGATGCATCCGCAGTGATCGCTGAGCAGTATGGCAAGATCATGATCACGACTGGAGCGGCTTCTGAAGGTACCTACAAGAAGGGGTACACCTTGGTTTATCAGGCATATACTCCAGCTGGCAAATATTTGGCGGGCGCCGTGGACTTGCTGGCCAGCCTAGACGCCAATGCCAAGAAGATCGCTATCATCCATGAAAATGACAAATTCTCAACCGATGTCACTACTGCGTTGGAATCCTATGCCACGGACAAAGGCTATGAAGTTCTGCTGAACGAAGGTTACGATACCGGCACAACTGACTTTGCTCCAATTATCAACAAAATCCCTGCGGATGTAGATGCAGTTATGGGCGGAGGTCACTTCGCGGATGGGCAACAGTTCGCCAAAGCCCTGTTCGATAAGGGTATTACGGCCAAATTTATCAGCCTGCTGGTTGCTCCACCTGAGCCAACCTTTGCGGAAATTGGTGATGCCGCATTTGGGATTGTGGGTCCCAGTCAATGGGAGCCACTGGCTGCCTTTACCCCAGATTACGGGCCCACAGGCGCTGATTTTGTCAGCGCATACAAGTCCGCTTATGGTGAAGATCCTTCGTACCATGCTGCGGGCGGATACGCGGCCGGGCTGAGCCTCCAAAAAGGAATCGAGACCGCTGGGTCATTGGACCCTGAGGCGATCAAAGCCGCGCTGGACGGCGTGGACATGATGACATTTTTCGGTCACATCAAGTTCGATACCAGTGCTGAAAGTCATGGCTTGCAGACGGGTCACTCGATGGTCTATATCCAATGGCAAAAGGATGCCGGTGGCACGCTCGTAAAACAGGTTGTCTGGCCTGCGGAAGGCAAGACAGCGGATCCAGTTTACCCCATCAAGTAGTATCTGTTACTAAAATCCCCGCAGATGCATCCTGCATCTGCGGGGACTCTATGACTTTATATCGTACGTCGCGGAGGAAGCCTCGCATGAATGCTGGCACAATACTTTCTTCACTGGTAGATGGGTTGTTGATTGGCGTGGTTTACGGGATTGCTGCAATGGGGTTGAACCTGATCTGGGGCGTGATGCGGGTGATCAATCTCGCGCACGGAGCGCTGATCTCGCTTGGCATGTTTGGCGTCTATTTGTTCTTCAGCAGCCTGGGGCTGAATCCCTACCTGGCGCTGTTGTTCGTTGCACTTCTTGGATTATTGATGGGCGTGATCGTTTATTTTGTTGGGATTGCGCCGGTCATCAATGGTCCGTATCTTTCCACGCTGCTGGCAACCTTCTCAATCAACATGATCATCATCGGTTTGGGAACAGCAGCTTTTACTACAACACCACGTGATATAGGTTTTTCACTGGGCAGCATCCAAATTGGGCCATTGATTTTGCTCGGTACACGACTGGTGGCTGCCGCAGCGACTCTCCTGGTTACGGGCGCTTTATACATATTTCTTTATCGTACGCGCACAGGCAAATACATTCGCGCGGTATCGAATAACCGTTCTGCTGCAGAATTGATGGGCATTCCATCTTCGCGGATTCTGGCACTGAGTTTTGGCATTGGCACCATGCTGGCCGCAATCGCAGGTGGATTGATCGCTACATTCTTTTCATTCACTATTCTTTCAGGTGATGTTTACCAGCAGAAGAGTTTTATCATCGGCGTGCTCGGTGGATTGGGAAATCCACTTGGCGCGCTGGTCGGCGGGTTGATTCTCGGCGTATTAGAAGGCTTGCTTCCACTCGCAATGCCCAATACCTGGGTACCTGTAATTGAATTTTTGCTATTCATCCTTATCTTGCTGATTAAACCCAGTGGCTTGCTTGGAGGCCGACAATGAAACAATGGCTTCATCCCGGATTCTGGCTCGTATTTAGCCTCGTGATTGTTTTGGGGCTGTGGCCCATTTTTCGGCAAGACGCCGCGTCGCGTGAGGTAGGCTTTACTATTCTATTGGCAATCACAATGGCGGTCAGTCTCAACATCATCATGGGCTATACAGGTTACGTTTCTTTTGGTCACGTGGTTTTTTATGGGCTGGGGGGATACGTGGGCATGTACTTGATAGCTGCTCTGGATGCGCCTTTGCCCCTTGCCGTTCTTGGAGGAGGCGTCGCCGCAGCTCTGTTGGCATTCCTTTTAGGCAGGGCTATTCTTACGTTACGCGGTGCTTATTTTGCGTTGGTAACGATTGGCGTAAATGAGGCCGTGCGAACCTTTGTTGCGAACTTTAAACCATTTGGAGGTCCAACAGGAATCGAATTGCAGTTCAGTGTTTATAAGCCGTATGGTGGTCCTGCGCAAGCACTGTGGCTTACCTATTACGCGGTTGTTGGTATCTCGATTTTCGCGGTCGCTTTTAGTTACTTCATCAAAAGCAGCAAATTCGGGTTGGGATTGATGTCTATTCGTGAAGATGAAGATGCAGCTGAGGTATTGGGGATTGTGACTCCCAATGTCAAAACCATGGCTTTTGTCTTTTCCGCTTTCCTGCCAGGGATGCTCGGTGTGCTGTTCTTTTTTAAGAACGGCAATGTGGAACCTCGCGACGCTTTCCGGCTTGGCTTCTCAATTGAATCGCTGGTGATGATTATGCTTGGTGGTCAAGGAACGCTATTAGGACCCGTGATTGGTGCGCTTGGTTATCAGCGATTGCGCGGCGCCCTATTAACCAGCAATGCGATGATTGGAACATTTGCCCTCAAAGACTTTCAATTGGTTATCGCAGGGTTGCTCATGCTACTCATCATTCTATTCATTCCCGCGGGACTGGTTGGCTGGTTGCGGCAGCGCATTCCAATACTGAGGAGGTTTCTCACATGACCATTCTTCTTTCCCTGCATGGCGTTTCGAAACGCTTTGGAGGACTACAGGCCCTAAACAATGTGACCTTCGACCTGCCTCAAGGTCAGATACTAGGATTGATCGGCCCTAACGGCGCAGGAAAAACCACTCTCTTCAACGCCATCAATGGTGTCTATCCTCCCGAAAAAGGACAAATCATTTTTCGCGACAAAGATGTGACTGGTCTCAAACCTTATCAGCTTGTCAAGATGGGCATGGCACGTACTCATCAAATTGTCCGCCCATTGAACGAACTGACCGTTCGGGAAAATGTAATGGTTGGAGCCTGTTTCGGGCATGAGAGCCAGGATCTTGGCAACGCGGCGAAAATTGCGGATGAGGTACTGGAGTTTGTTGGACTGCTAACCAAATCCGATCAACTTGCAGGCAGTTTGAATGTCGCGCAAAAGAAGCGGTTGGAAATGGCCCGGGCCTTAGCGGCGCATCCCTATCTTCTACTGCTAGATGAAGTGCTTGCGGGTCTCAATCCATCCGAAATAGATAACATGATCCAAACGGTGTTGAAAATCCGCGAACAGGGAATTACGATCATCATGATCGAACACGTGATGAAAGCTGTGATGAATGTTTCAGATCGGATCATCGTGCTGGATTACGGAGAACAAATCGCAGAGGGCAATCCCGAAACAATCACGAACGATCCTAAAGTCATCGAAGCTTATTTAGGTGACCCGCGCCTTGCTGAAGGGCTTTTGAAGGAGGAGTAACCATGTCACTTTTGGAAGTAAAAGATATCAGTTCCGGTTATGGCGAGGTGCAAATTTTATGGGGCCCAACCTTGAGCCTCGAAAAAGGGAAGCTCACTTGTCTGGTTGGTGGAAATGGTGTTGGCAAGACAACCTTACTGCGAACGATTATGGGGCTGTTACCACCCTGGGGCGGAACAGTCAACTTTGATGGAAAAGATGTTAGTAAATTGCCTGCTCATACAAAAGCCGAAATGGGACTTGTGCTCGTACCTGAAGGCAGACAATTGTTCACTGATATGACCATTTATGAGAATCTGGAAATGGGTGGATCCAATCAGCGCGCCAGGCCCAAGTTCGCACGCAATCTTGAGCGCGTATATGAAATGTTTCCGCGTTTGAAACAGCGCAGTACCCAAAAAGCGGGTACCTTGAGCGGGGGTGAACAGCAAATGCTGGCTGTAGCCAGGGGAATCATGGCAGATCCAACTATTCTTTTCATTGATGAATTATCGCTCGGCCTCGCCCCTGTTCTAGTCTTAACCCTCTTCGAGAGCTTAAAGCAATTAAGGGCACAAGGATTGACGATTCTTCTTGTAGAACAAAATGTCCAACTGGCTCTTGCGATCAGTGACTATGGATATGTTATTGTGGAAGGAAAAATCCAACTGGAGGGAGAAGCACGAAAATTGATCAAAGACAAACATATACGCGAGGCATATTTAGGTTTATAAAATTAGGACCGGAGAATATGACCTTACTCACTCCAATTTCGTGACAGCAATGGATGCCCTACCGCATATAATAAGTTTGTAGTATTTTTCACAAATAGAGTATACATACCCTGGCAGGCAATGCCAAGGAAGTCGCTAATATTGTACGGAGGTAAAAAATGTTTGTCGGTGAAAGAATGTCGCGCCCTGTGATTTCAGTATCACCGGACGCACCCATCAATGAAGTTCTCGCTATGTTCCGAAAAGAACACATTCGGCGGGCACCGGTGATGAAGAGCGGAAAATTGGTAGGGATTGTCTCAGAAAGAGACCTGTTAAACGCTTCTCCATCGCCCGTCACCACGCTAAGCGTGTGGGAAATGAATTACCTGATTAGCAAGGTCACAGTGAAGCAGGTCATGAGCAAAAAAGTAATCACCGTTGATAAGGATACACCAATTGAAGAAGCCGCTCGCATCATGGCAGACAAAAAAATCGGCGGAGTACCTGTGATGAGCGATGGGAAATTAGTTGGCATCATCACAGAGACGGATCTCTTCAAAGCCTTCTTAGAGTTGATGGGTGCCAGGCAGAAAGCAACTCGCGTAACGGCAACGATCCCAGATCAACCGGGTGAACTCGCCAAGGTTACGAAAGCGATCTCCACAAATGGTGGCGATTTCATTTCCTTTGGAATATTCTCAGGTCCGGATGCCAATTCAAGGGTCATTACCTTTAAGGTAGATGGCATGAAGAAAGAGAAGATCAAGGAAGTGCTCGGAAATATTGTGCTAAAGTTCTGGGATATCAGACAGAGTTGATTTACTTCAGTAAAACAGACCGCCATTGTGGCGGTCTGTTTTTGATTCTCGTTATGAGAATCTTAGGATTTTTTCAAGGCTTCTTTTGCAGCATTGATCACTTCATCATAGTCTGGTTCTTGACCAAGCGTTGGCAAATAATTGACATAGGTTAGTTTGCCATCGCGTCCTACAACAAAGACAGCCCGGCGCAAATAACGACGCTCCTTGATCAGCAAGCCATACTTCAAGCCGAATTCAGCATCAATCACATCTGAAACCACTTTTACTTTCTCCACACCAGCTGCGCCACACCAGCGTTTCTGCGCCATTGGGAAATCCGTGCTGATGGTGTAGATCACAATCTCATCACTCAACTTCGCAGCTTCTTCGTTGAATCGTCTCGTTTCACGGTCACACACCGCGGTGTCCAAAGAAGGGACAGCTGAGAGAATAATTACTTTTCCCTTTGATTCCGCTAATGGATTTACTGAACCCCAGCCCGGCACTACGGAAGTAAACTCAGGAGCTGTCTCCCCAACGTGTACCTCATCACCGAGCAGTGTCGCGAACTTATCGCCAAGTTTAAAAACATCTGTACGAACAGTGGTCATACTCCTCTCTCCTTTGCTTAAGCTATCGAATAGATATTTGCAAAATGCAAACTCTTACTTTTCAATAACATAAAGACCTATCGATGCGCGGCTGTTTTTCGGCTTACTTCGTTCCCCTGTAACTCATTGACTTCCTGCATGGTAAGGTATCGCCACTGACGCGGTTTGAGATTCCCTAATCTTAATGACCCAATCCTGATGCGCAAAATGCGCACAACTGGCAACCCCAACTGTTTGCAGGTCTCACGGATCTGGCGCTTCCGTCCCTCTTTCATGATTACACGCACCCAAGCACCTTTTCCCTGTGCCCCTTCGAAGCGGACATCCACGGGCGCAGTCTTGTAGCCATCCTCGAGGACTACGCCTCGTTTCCAGGCGTCAAGTTGCGCTTGATCTGGACGCCGCGCCAAGAGAACACGATATTCTTTTTCGTGACCGAATTTCGGGTGCGTGAGTTTGTTAGTGAGATCACCATCATTAGTCATGAGCACCAACCCCTCGCTCTCAAAATCAAGGCGACCCACCGGGTAAACATGTTGAGGGATTTCGACAAGATCGCGTACTGTCTGACGGTCATCCCCCCGCTCACCTTCCACCGTGGATAAGACCATGCGCGGCTTATAGAGAGCAATGTACGTTAATGACTCCGCTGCAACGATCGGTTTTCCATCGACGGTGATCTTATCGATAGCAGAATCAGCTTTCTGGCCGAGTGAAGCGATCTGTCCATTCACACGGACGCGCCCCGCCGTGATAAAGTCTTCGCAGGCACGGCGCGAGCCGTATCCCGCTTGGGCAAGTATTTTTTGTAATCGTTCAAGCATAATTCTCGAATTATAACAGTGCCTTAATAGAGCTAATCTTCTTTCGTTGCCAGTGCAATCGCCTCGTCCATGTTTAGCTTTTGCCCTGCCTCCCATGCCTTCTTGAATTCAGACTCATCTATGCTTTCTTGCAGCACAGCCATCTCTTTTTTATATTCTGCCTGTTCGATAGCCGTTGGGATAGAATCGATCCTCTTGCGTAATGAATCTGCCGCGCCGAGAAGCGACGCTGCCCGCGCAGAGTGTTCTTCCTTTGCGAGGATGTAAGCAATACACTCCAGTTCATGTGCGACTGCGGCGCGATGACCAAGATCCTTCCACTTGGGCAGGAGATCCCGATAAATTGCCAGAGGCTCATCCAACTGGCCGTTCTCGCGCAGAACATGTGCCAGTTCACTGTAACAGGAATACATCTGTCGCTTGTTGCCCATTTTCTTTGCAAGATCTGCGCTCTGCGAGAACTTTGCACGTGCCGTAGCAAGGTCACCCATTACCCCAGCCACCCGCGCCATCCCAAAAAGGGACATGGCGGTAGCCCATTCGTTTTGTAGGGTTGCACTGAACAAAATCGCTTCATCCAGATACATTTTTGCTTTCGCAAGATCTCGGTACCCAGCGAAGGCTAACTGGGCGCGAGTAGTGAGCACGGTCGCAAGTTGGTCAGCAAATCCTGCCTGACGCGCGATCGCTTCGGCCTCCGTAAGAGCTTTTTCTACAGCAGGGAAGTCCCCTAGAAAGATACAGGCCAGCGAGACCAATCCTAAAAGGCGTCCCATCGTCAATAGATCATTGACTTTTCTTGCCAATGCGATGCCAGCTTCGGCCGCCTCACGGCCGGTCTTATGATCGCCGATACCAATCGAACTCCATCCCAAGACTCCATAAACTTTTGCGCGTTCACCATCCATGTTTGACAGCGATTCCCCACGTTCCAAGCTCATCTTGCACCAGCGACGTGCTTCGTTGTTATAATCACGCGCCACCCAAAAGTTTCCCACAATATACATTAAATGCAGTGCTTTGTCAGGATGGTTTGAGATGGACCATTCCAGCGCTGTGCGCAAATTATCGTGTTCCAACTCCATTCGATCCAACCACTCTGTATCATCGGGCAAGGCGCCAAATGTTCTTCGTTCGCTTTGCGGGGATTGTTTCATGCTCTGCAAAAAATAATCCAGATGACGATCCCGAACGGCTACCGCCTCCCCAGATTCGAGGAGTTTTTCCATCGCATATTGACGGATGGTCTCAAGAAAGCGATAACGGGATTTGCCATCTTGTTCTTCGACATTGACGAGCGACTTATTAACTAGCCCCAGCAGGCCGTCCATCGCATCCAACTCACGGATCACTGATT
>WNFU01004039.1_pt1 | contig 19997 bp, 20 predicted proteins | sample 5400121 | NCBI WGS metagenome assembly WNFU01 (sample SAMN13153360, study PRJNA577476) | soil metagenome | isolation source: 100 cm soil or saprolite under grassland replicate 1 | place: USA:California | collected 2016-06-15 | reverse complement strand
ACTACGGCGCGCTCGCGGGGCCGATGCGCTCGGACATCGACGAGGTCGCCACGATGGCACGGCTCGACGCGACGATGAACGTCCTGCTCGACACGCGCGGCCGCGTGATCGAGCTCAACTTCGGCTCCCACCCCGGCTCACACCGGCTCGCGATCGAACGGTTCAACGAGATCTACGCCTACGAGAGCCCGGTGCCGGAGAAGGGACAGGCCGACATCGCGATCTGCGGCGTCTTCGCGCCCACCGACCACCTCTTCTTCCACACCGGCTGGGGCTGCATGTCGGCCGACTTCGTGCTCAAGGACGGAGGCACCCTCATCTACTGCAGTCCCTCGCCGGGCGTGCACACCGAGGTCGGCGACTTCCCCGGCCTCGCGTTGATGGATCTGATGAAGCCGTACATGCCGCCCACGGCGGAGAACTACCAGCGAATCCTGCGCGACATCCACGCCCGCACGATCCAGATGTGGGCCGGCTGCATCTGGGTACCGATCTACGAGGTGATGACGCGGAAGCACCTGCGGCTCGTGACGCTGGAGGAGAACCTCGAGATGGCCGCGGACATCGGCATCGACGCCACGATCTCCCTCGACGACGCCTTCGCGGCGGCGATGGACGAGCACGGCCCCGAGGCGAAGGTGATCGTCCTGCCGTTCGCCCGCTACCAGCTGCCGCGGAACATGGTCCGGCTCGAGGCGGAGCCGTTCCGCTTCCCGCAGGAAGCGCACGCCTAACGGGGCCGTGGACGAGGAGATCCGCGGGTCGACGACGATCGTCGAGCTGCTCCGCCGGTATCCCGACGGCGAGGCCGCGAGGCTGATCGCGGCGTTGAGCTGGGCGTGTGCGCACTGCGGCGGCGCGTTCCACGAGCCGCTGACGCTGGCCGCCAAACGGCACGCCTGCGACCCGCGAACCGTGCTCGAGGCGTTCCGCGCGCTCGACGAGCCCGGCGGGCCCAGCCCCGAGCTGATCGAGCGTGCGGCGACGAGGGTCGGCCAGGAATGAGCTCTCCGCTCTTCGTCGCCGTCGGCGACCTGATGGTCGACATCGCGGCCGCAGGGCGCGGGCACGCGGCCCGGATCGAGATCGCGGCAGGTGGGTCGGCTGCCAACGCCGCCGTCTGGGCCGCAGCGTGCGGTGCCGACTCGACCGTCGTCGGCCGGATTGGAGACGACTTCGCCGGGCGCGCACTGAGGTCCGCGCTCGAGGAACGCGGCGTCCGGGCGGAGCTGACGGTTGACCCGGATGCGCCCACCGGAAGCTTTCTCGCCGCAGACGGTGCGATCCGAGTGGACCGCGGTGCGAATGCGCAATTCAGACCCGAGCACTTGCCCGAGCGGCTCGGGGGAGACGCTGTGCTCGTCTCGGGCTACCTGCCGCGCGAGACGGTCGAGGCCGCACTCGGTCGTGCGGAGAGCGACTGGGTCACGCTCGCTCCCGGCTTCCTCGACCCGCTCCCGTCCAGCGCGGACGCCGTCCTGGTCGACGAGGCGGAAGCGCAGGGACTGACCGGCCTCGACGCCGAGGGAGCTGTCCGCCAGCTCGGCCGGACCTTCAGGCTCGCATGTGTCACCCGCGGCGCGGCGGGAGCCGTCGCGGTGCTCGGCGGGCACCTGGAGGAGGTGGCGGCCCCCGAGCTCGACGCTGCCCGCTCGGTCGGCGCAGGCGACGCATTTGCAGCGGGCTTGCTCGTCGCGCTCGCGAGCGGCGCCGAGCTCCGCGACGCACTGGAGAGCGCCTGCAGGCGCGGTGCGGCCGCTGCCGCTTCGTCCGAGCCCTGGCCGGTGGCCACCGGAGTGGCGCGATGACGGTCACCGTAGCGGCCGAGCCATGGGTCGGCCGCGCGCTGCAGCGGCTCGAGGACGAGCCGCTGCTGCGCGGGCAGGGCCGGTTCATCGATGACCTCGACCCCGTTCCGAACGTCCGTCACGCGGCGATCCTCCGCTCTCTCCTCCCCCATGCACGGATCGCGGGGCTCGATGCGAGCGCCGCGCTCGAGCTTCCCGGCGTCCTGGGCGTGCTGACCGGGGCTGACGTCGCCGCAATGTCGCGGCCCTTCCCGGCCGGCATCGAGACGGACGTGCCCTTCCTCGCGGCCGCGCACGAGGTGGCTCGCTACGTCGGCGAGCCCCTGGCCGTCGTCGTCGCGCGCGACCGGTACGTCGCGGAGGACGCACTCGAGCTGATCCAGGTCGACTACGAGCCGCTCGATCCGGTGCTCGACGCCGAGGCTGCGGTTGCGACGGATGCGTGCGTCCACGACCGCTCGTTCGCCTACGGGGACGTCGACGGCGCGCTCGCCCGGGCGGATCTCGTCGTCCGTGAGCGCTACCGCTTCCCTCGCTGGAGCTGCACGCCGGTCGAGTGCTACGGCGTCGTCTGCGACTGGGACGAGGCAACCGGGACGCTCACTGCCTGGGCGAACTTCCAGGGGCCGTTCACGCTGCACTCAGTCGCGGCAGCCGCGCTCCGGCTCCCGGGCTCGAAGCTCCGGCTGATCACGCCGCGCGACTCCGGCGGCTCGTTCGGGATCAAGTCCGCGGTCTACGTCTACGTCGTCCTGATCGGCCTCGCCGCCCGCCGCTTCGGCGTGCCCGTTCGCTGGACGGAGGACCGCCTCGAGCATCTCGCGGCGAGCGCCGCGTCGACCGCGCGCGTGACCGGGCTCGAAGCCGGATTCTCGGCCGACGGCGAGCTGGTCGCGCTTCGCTACGACGCGATCGAGGACGTCGGCGCCTACGTCCGCGCGCCCGAGCCGGCGACGCTCTACCGGATGCACGGCTCGCTCGGCGGCGCCTATCGCGTGCGCAATGTCGCGACGCGAAACCGCGTCGTCCTGACGAACCGCTGTCCGACCGGGCTCAACCGCGGGTTCGGGGGGCCGCAGCTCTACCTGGCTCTCGAGCGGACGATGGCGATCGCCGCGAAGCGGCTCGGGCTCGATCCGGTCGAGCTCGCGCGGCGGAACCTGATCCAGGCGGACGAGCTCCCGTACCGGACACCGTCGGGCGGCCTCTACGACTCCGGCGACTACGCCGCCTGCCTCGAGCGCGCGCTCGAGCTCGCCGGCTACGAAGAGCGGCGCGAGCAGCAAGCGGCGGCGCGCGCCGACGGCCGGCTCGTCGGGATCGGAATCGCGTGCGTCGTCGAGCCGTCGATCTCGAACATGGGCTACATCACGCTGGCGCAGACGCCTGCAGAGCGGGCGGAGACGTTGCCGAAGTCGGGGAATGCCGAGGGCGCGACAGTTGCCGTGAGCCCGCTCGGCGGCATCACGGTCCGGACGGCGACGACGCCGCAGGGACAGGGTCACAAGACCGTCGCGGCGCAGGTCGTCGCGGACGTCCTCGGCGTCGACCCCGGCGAGGTCGACGTGATCTCGGAGGTCGACACCACGACGGACGCGTGGACGGTCGCCTCGGGCAACTACTCGTCCCGCTTCTCGGGCGTCGGTGCGGGCGCCGTTCTCAAGGCCGCGGAGAAGGTCGCCGGGAAGCTGAAGGCGATCGCCGCTACCGAGCTCGCGGGCGAGCCGGACCGGATCGAGCTGCGTGAGGGGAAGGCGTGGAACGGAGAGGGAAGCGTTTCGCTGCGCCGCCTCGCGGGCGTCGCGCACTGGCATCCGGACGCGCTTCCGCCCGGCCTCGAGCCCGGCCTGCACGAGACCGCCTATTACGCGGCGCCGAACCTCGCGCCGCCGGACGAAGACGACCACGTCGCCTCCTCGGCTGCGCACGGGTTCCTCGTCGACGTCGCGGTCGTCGAGGTCGAGCCTGCGACCGGCGCGGTGCGCGTGCTCGACTACGTCAGCGTCCACGACGCGGGCCGGCTCCTGAACCCGCTGATCGCCGAGGGCCAGATACGCGGCGGCTTCGCCCACGGCGTCAGCGCAGCGCTGTTCGAGCGGATCGTCTACGACGAGGACGGCAACCTGCTCACGGGCACGTTCATGGACTACCTCTGCCCGACCGCCGCCGACGTCCCGCCGGTGCGGATGGAGCACCTGGAGACGCCGTCGCCGTTCACCGCGCTCGGCGCGAAGGGTCTCGGCGAGGGAACGACGATGAGCTCGCCCGTGGCGATCGCAAACGCCGTGGCGGACGCGGTCGGTGTCGACGCGGTCGAGCTGCCGCTGACGCCGCCGCGCGTGTGGGAGCTGCTCGCGTGAAGCCCGCTCCGTTCGCCTACGTCCGGGCGGAGTCGGTCGAGCAGGCGCTGGAGACATTGCGCGAGCACGGCGACGGGGCCAAGCCGCTCGCGGGCGGCCAGAGCCTCGTCCCGGCCCTGAACATGCGGCTTGCGCGTCCCAGTGTCCTCGTCGACCTGAACCGTGTCCCCGACCTGGACGGGATCGCGGAGGAGAACGGGGCCCTCCGGATCGGCGCACTCGCCCGCCAGGCAGCGGCCGAGCGCTCGCCGCTCGTCCGCGACAGCTGCCCGCTCCTGGCCGAGTGCCTCCCGTTCGTCGGCCACTTCGCGACGCGAAACCGCGGCACCGTCGCGGGCTCGATCGCGCACGCGGACGCCGCGGCCGAGCTCCCCCTGGCCCTCGTCGCCTTGGGCGGCGCCGTCGTCACCTCCGGGCGGACGATCCCGGCGGAGGAGTTCTTCGTCACGCACTACACGACGACCCTGGAGCCCGACGAGCTCGTCGTCGCCACGACGTGGCCGCGTGTCCGCGAGGGCGAGGGCTGGGCGTTCGAGGAATTCACGCTCCGGCACGGCGACTTCGCGCTCGCGGCAGCAGCGTGCCTCCTCCGCGTCGAGGACGGCCGCCTCGCGGACGCGCGGCTCGTGGTCGGAGCGGTCACCGACCGGCCGGAGCTCCTCGACACTCGGTCCCTCGTCCGCCAGTCCGCCGAGGCGGAGGTGGCACGCGCGGCGGCCGCGATCGCCGTCGCGGCTGTCGACCCGCCGCCGAACCTCCATGCGTCGACCGAGTACCGGCGGCGGCTGGTCGCGGTGCTCGTCGAGCGCGCCGTCGGGCGCGCGTTGAGCCGGGCGGTGGTGGCGTGATCCCGGTCGAGGTCACGGTCAACGGGCGGCTGTACCGCGAGGAGGTCGAGCCGCGCCTGCTGCTGTCCGACTTCCTTCGGCACACGATCGGGCTCACCGGCACCCACGTCGGCTGCGAGCACGGGGTCTGCGGCGCCTGCACGATCCGGCTCGACGGAGCGGCCGTCCGTTCGTGCCTCCTGCTCGCCGTGCAGGCCGACGGCGCGGCGATCGAGACGGTCGAGGGACTCGCGGCGAACGGCGAGCTGCACCCGCTGCAGGAGGCCTTTCGCGAGCACCACGCGCTCCAGTGCGGCTTCTGCACGGCCGGGATCCTGATGGGGGCCGCCGACCTGCTCGAGCGCGAGACGAGGCCGACGCGGGAGCAGATCGTCGACATGCTGTCGGGTCACCTCTGTCGATGTACCGGCTACACACCGATCGTGGAAGCGATCGATAGCGCTTCCCGAGAGGGAAGCGCATGAACCTCGCCCTCAGCCTCCTCTCCGCCGCCGAGCGGACCCCCGAAGCGGAGGCAGTCGTCGACGGGGAGGTGCGGCTGACGTATCGCCAGCTGCGCGAGCGGGCCGCCCGGCTCGCAGGTGCGCTCGAGGAGCTGGGGCTCGAACGGGACGGGCGGCTCACGGCCGTCCTCAAGAACCGCCACGAGACGGTGCAGCTGTACTGGGCCGCTCAGTGGCTCGGCGCGACGTTCGTCCCGCTCTCGTGGCGCGGCTCCAGCGCGGACGTCGACTACTGCATCGAGGACTGCGGCGCCAGGCTCGTCGCGACCGAGGAGGAGGACGGCTCGGTCCGCGTCGACGAGACACCCTTCGCCCGGCTGCTCGAGGGTGACCCTCACCCCGGCGCGCTCGACCTGGACGAGCGCGCGGAGTCGCTGATGCTCTACACCTCCGGCACCACCGGGAAGCCGAAGGGCGTCCCCCGCTCGCATCGAGCCGATCGGGCGGGAGGGCTCTCGCAGGTAATCCACCACGGCCTCGACTACGGGGACCGCACGCTCGGCGCCATGCCCCTCTACCACACGATGGGCATGCACTCGCTGCTCGCGATGTCGCTCGTCGGCGGCTGCTTCGTCGCGCAGCCACGGTGGGATGCCGCGGAGGCGCTCGGCCTGATCGAGGGCGAGCGGCTGACCGCGCTCTACCTGGCGCCGACGCTCTACCACGACCTCGTCACGCAGCCGGACGCCGACGCACGCGACCTCTCGTCGGTGCGCGCGCTCGCGTACGCCGGCGCCGCGATGCCGAGCAGCCTCGTCGAGCGCTGCATCGAGCTCTTCCGGCCGCAGCTTTTCGTCAACCACTACGGCTCGACGGAGATCTACACCTTCTCCGTCCACCGCGACCAGGCGGCGAAACCCGGTTGCGCCGGACGGCCGGCCCTGAACGCGCGGCTACGGCTCGGGCAGGACGGCGAGATCGAGTGCCACCTCGGCTCCGACGAGGCGTTCGCGGGGTACTGGAACAGGCCGGACGCCGACGCGAAGGCGATCCGGGACGGCTGGTACCGGACCGGGGACGTCGGACGCATCGACGAGGACGGCGACCTGTGGGTCGTCGGCCGGGTCGACGACATGATCGTCTCGGGCGGCGAGAACGTCCATCCGCTCGAGGTGGAGGACGTTCTCGCCGCGCATCCCGGCGTCGAGGAGGTCGCGGTGATCCCGGCAGCGGACGACCGGCTGGGCCAGCGCGTCGTCGCCCTCGTCGTCGGCACCGCGACCGAGGAGGAACTCGACGCACACTGCCTGGCATCCGAGACGCTGGCCCGCTTCAAGCGTCCGCGCGAGTACCGCTTCGTCGACGCGCTGCCGAAGAGCCCGGCCGGGAAGATCCTCCGGCGGGTGCTCCGCGAGGAGAGCGTCAGCGTATGACCGTCGCTCGCGTTCCGCTCGCTCCCGTGGGGGAAACAATGTTTCCCCCACGAGCCCCCTTCTTTAAGGTGCGCCTCGACCCACGCGGCGCGCAGGTCGCCGCGTGCGCCGAGGAGAACAAGCGGGGGAACCTCCCGGTTCCCCCCAAGGCCCCTTCCCCCGCTCATAGGCCCCAGGGCGGCCCATGAGCGACCTGGACGGACTGCGGCTCGATCGCGAGGGCGACCTCGCGACGATCACGCTCGACGTCCCGGAGAAGATGAATCGCGTCTCGATGGCGGCGCGCGGCCAGCTCGCCGGTCTTTTCGACGAACTCGGGCGGGACGACGGGGTGCGCGCGATCGTCCTGACGGGCGCCGGCGACCAGGCGTTCACGGCCGGCGGCGACATCCCGGGCTTCCTCGAGCGCGAGCCCGAGGAGCTCTCGCGGCTGGCGTGGAACGTCGCGGCGGCCGAGCGCTGTCCAAAGCCCGTGATCGCGAAGCTCCGCGGCTACGCGTTCGGCGTAGGGCTCGAGCTCGCACTCGCCTGCGACTTCCGGATCGCGTCGGACGACGTCGAGCTGGGCCTCCCGGAGGTGAAGCTCGGGATGATCCCCGGCAGCGGCGGAACGCAGCGGCTCGCCCGGTTGATCGGCCTCGGCCGCGCGAAGGACATGGTCCTGCGCGGCCGCAGGATCGGCGCCGACGAGGCGCTTGCGGTGGGGCTGGTGACCGAGGTTGTCCCGGCCGCGGAGCTCGACGCGGCGGTCACGAGCCTGGTCGACGAGCTGCGGGTGGTCTCGCCACTCGCGTTGGCGATGGCGAAGCGGGTGCTGAATCACGCGTATGAGGGTCCGCTTGCGACCGGGCTCGAGGTCGAAGGCCTCGCGTACGGCCTCCTCCGGTCGAGCCACGACTTCCGCGAAGGCGTCGAGGCGTTCGACGAGAAGCGCCCCCCGCGTTTCGAGGGCCGCTAGGAGCATCAGAACACCGGCGGTCACTCATGCCTCCGCGGATGAATGTTAAGCGATTACCTTAAAGTGCTGAACTTTGTAAGTTAACGATATTGGCTAGATTCCTTAACTTACTGCTATCGTACGGCTCATGGCCTCCCCACGAAACGATACGAGCACGGCAATCGAGAACATCCTTCGGCTCCGACGAGCTGAGAGCGTCGTAGACGGGCCCGTACGGGACGACATTGCACCCGCGCGCGAGTTCCTTGAGGGACTCGTAGGACCCACGGTCCGGCCCGCCAAAGCGGCTCGTCTGCTTGGCATTACTCAGCCGGCGCTTAACCGATGGATCGAGAAGGGCGAAATCGCTGCCGTCCTCACGCCCGAAGGGCGCCGTGAAATCCCGCTCTCCGAGTTGGTCGAGTTGCTCGAGGAAGTCGAGCAGGTACGCGACGAGAGCCCAAGCCGTCCGCTTGCGTCCGTAATCCGTGAGCGACGCCGGCGGTCGCTCGAGACGATCGACCTCGATCGCCTTCTCCCTCGTCGCCGGCGCCGCGGCCATCGCATCGCCGAGCTCCAAGCGTTGGCATACCACCGCCTCGTCGCCGAGCGGTTGAACGAGCAGATCGTCGAGAACGCGCGAAGGCGCCTTCGGCGTTTGCGTCGGGAGAGTCGCATCGACCCGCGGTGGGCGGACGAGTGGGAGCGAATCCTCGCGATGCCGCTGCCCCAGGTTGCGAAGACCATCGGCGCTGATACGACGCGTGCGCGCGAGCTTCGACAAACGTCGCCGTTCGCCGGAGTTCTGACGGAGCAGGAGCGGCAGCGGCTAGTCCGAGCAGTTGAGGAGCGTGCCTGACGTTGCGGCGCGAAGAGTTCGAACACGTACTTCGAGCCTCCGCCGCGATAGTGGACGACGAGCTCGTCGTCATCGGTAGCCAGGCCGTGCTTGCGCAATTCCCGAACGCACCCGATGCCCTCCTCAGGTCGCTCGAAGTGGATGTCTTCCCGCGGCGTGATCCAGACCGAGCGGCCGAAATCGATGGTGCGATCGGCGACGGGTCCCGCTTCCATGACACCTACGACTATTACGCGCATGGGGTCGGACCAGAAACCGTGATCGCTCCCGCCGGCTGGGAGGACCGTCTCGTCAAACTCGAGGTGCCAGCGACCGGCTCCAAGGACCGAACAGTCGTCGCGTGGTGCCTTGAGGTGCATGATCTCGTCCTGGCGAAGCTAGCCGCCGGCCGACCGCACGACTTGGAGTTCGCAGAAGAGGCGATCCGATCCGGTCTCGTCGATCCGGAGCAATTGGACCTAGGCCTCCAGCTCATGCCCGACCGTCACCTCGGGGTCACCCGCGACCGACTGGTCGGCGCAATCGGACGCTCGAGACCCTCCGACTGAAGGTCGAGGACATCGGCCTTCAGTCGATCTGGCTTTCACCTGTATCGGCGCCGACGCGCTAGACGCGTTCCCACGCGAGGCCGGCCGCGAGCACGGTCTCGTCGGCCGGCGCGATCAGCTGCAGGTCCCCGATCGCGAGGCCGGCCCAGCCGAGCAGATTGATCGGGCGCGTGAACGCCGTGCACGCGATCCGCACCGCCAGCTCGTCGCAGTCCTCCGGCGGGGGCTCGATCCCGAGCGCCGGCGCGACGTAGAGGTCGACCTCCGGCTCGTAGCGCCGCCACGACTCGAGCGCCCCGTATGCGGCTGCGACGGCGTCCGCGTCGACCGCCTGGGCGAGCTCGAGCTTGTGCCGCACGTTGTCCCCGTACTCGTCGGCGCGGGCAGGGTAGGTGGCGCGATGCGATTCCGTCGCCTCGTGGAAGAAGAGCGGCCACGTGTTCGCCTCCGGGTCCGGGATCTCGGCCGGAACGCACCGCGCGCCGAGCTCCTCGAGTCGGGCCACGTAGCCCTCCGCGGCGGCGTTCTCCTCCGGACGGTTCCCGTCGCCGACGGACGGCGGCCGCGTCAGGACGCCGACGGTCAGGCCGTCGAGACGCGGCTCCGGCACCGGCTTGCCGGTCAGCACCGACCACGCGAGCGCGACGTCGGCGACGGTGTTCGCCATCGGGCCCACGGTGTCGAGCGTCGGGCACAGCGCGAAGATGCCGTCCATCGCGATCGCGCCCCAGCGCGGCTTCAGCCCGACGGTGCCGCAGCAGGCGGAGGGAAGCCGGATCGAGCAGCCCGTGTCCGTGCCGAGGCCGAGGTCGCACATGCCCGCCGCGAGCGCCGCGGCGTTCCCGCCGCTCGAGCCGCCGGTCGTCCTGCCGGGCCGCAGCGGGTTCCGGACCGTGCCGTACCACGGATTCTGGCTCGTCACGCCCCACGCGAACTCGTGCAGGTTCGCCTTGCCGACGAGGACGGCGCCGGCCTCGACGAGCCTCCGGACCGAGGATGCCGTCGTGTCGGGGACGTGGTCGGCGTAGATGCGCGAGCCGTAGGTCGTCGGGATCCCAACCGTGTCGATCAGGTCCTTGACGAGCAGCCTCTTCTCAGATAGCGGACCCGGCTTCGGCTCCGCGAGGTCGTCGACCCACGTGATCACGGCGTTGTATTCGTCAGCGTGAGACAACCGCGACGGCCTCGACCTCGATCTTGGCGCCGGGGATCGCGAGCCGGGTGACCTCGACGAGCGTGCTCGCCGGACGCGCGTCGCCGAAGAACTCCTGCCGCACGGGGTTGACCTTCGGACGGTCGTCGACGTCCGTCAGGTAGATCGTCACCTTCGCCACGTCCGCGAAGGAGCAGCCGGCCGCAGCCAGCACCGAGCCCACGTTGGCGAGGGTCTGGCGCGCCTGCGCAACCACGTCTTCGCCGCCGACGAGGCGGCCCTCGGAGTCGACGGGAACGCAGCCGGAGACGAACAGCAGATCGCCGACGCGGACCGCGTCCGTGTAGTGGCTGATCGGCTCCGCCTGGCCCGGCACTCGGATCTCTTCCCGCGACGCCACGCGCCCGAGGATAATCCGCGTCCGATGGAGCCGCAGTTCGTCCGCTTCGACGACGTGCAGGCCTTCGAGCTCGCGGCCGGCGTCACCGGCCGCCCGCTCTTCGGCGAGGGCGCGATGCTCAACCTGATCGAGTTCGAGCCCGGCGCCACGGTGCCGCTGCACAGCCACGAGCACGAGCAGCTCGGGATCGTGCTCCAGGGCATGCAGGCGCTCGTGGTCGACGGCGTCTCACACGAGCTCGGCCCGCTCGAGGGCTACGTCCTTCCGGGCGGTGTCGAGCACTCCGCGGACTGCGGGCCGGAGGGCGCGCTCGTGCTGGACGTCTTCCGTCCCGTGCGCGACGACTACCGCGAGCGCTGGGAGGCGCTTACGCGGGAGTAGCTGCGCCGAGCGCCTCCAATACCGCCCCGCACGTCGTCACCGTCGAGACGTTCTGGAGCGCGAAGTTGATCGAGGCGTTGTGCCAGTCGGCGTTCATCGTCGAGCAGCCGTCCTCGGGGACGATCATGTAGTAGCCCTTGTCCGCTCCGGTGCGGGCGGTGTGCTCGACCGACATGTTCGTCCACGCCCCCGTGACGATGATCGTGTCGCGGCCGAGTCCCTTCAGCAGCAGCTCGAGCTTCGTCCCCTCCCAGGCATTCATGCGCATCTTCTCGACGACGAAATCGCCGTCCTGCGGCTCGAGCCCCTCGGCCGGCGCGGCACCCCACGAGCCGCGCACGAGGCCGTTGGTCTCCTTGACGCCCTGGAAGAGCGGGGCGTTCAGCTTCAGCCCGGGCGCGCCCTCCTCGACGATGTAGTGGACGTGGATGACGGGGATGCCGGCCGCGCGGCAGGCCTCCGCGAGCCCCTTCACGTTCTCGACGACGTTCTGCTCCTTCGCGTGCTCCGGCGCGCCCGTTTCGGCCCAGGCGCCGCCCTCGCTCATCACGTCGTTCTGCAGGTCCTGGACGATCAGCACGGCCCGTCCGGGATCGACGTCGAGCCGTTCTTCGGTCTCGCTCTCGCTCACGGTCTCCTCCTCAGGTCATGTAGTTGAGCCGGTTGCCCGCCACCTTCATCCGGACCCGGTACACCGACGTCGTGCTCGGGATGTAGAGCTCGGTCCAGTCGTCGCCGCCCCAGTTGAGGTTGCCGGTGTTCTCGGGCACCTCGATCACGCCGAGGTGCTCCGCCTCCGGACTGATCACCCAGATGCCGCCCGGCCCGGTCACGTAGATGTTGCCGTGCTCGTCGCACTTCATCCCGTCCGGGATCCCCTCCTCGATCACGCCTCTGCCGATGTTCTCGAAGAACATCCGCCCGTTCGCAATCGTGCCGTCGGGCTGCGTGTCGAAGACCCGGATGTGCGCCCGCGGCGTGTCGTTGATGTACAGAAGCGACTCGTCCGGCGAGAAGCAGAGCCCGTTCGGCTGCTCGAAGTCGTCGACGAGGAGCTGAGGATCGCCGCCGCCGGGCGCGATCCGGTAGACGCCCTGAAAGCCGAGGTCCCGCTCCCGCTCGACGCCGAACACGGGCATGCGCCCGTACCACGGGTCGCTGAAGTAGATCGAGCCGTCGTTCGCCACGATCACGTCGTTCGGGCTGTTCAGCTCCTTGCCCTCGTAGTGGGAGGCGACGACTTCCCGGCCGCTCCCAGTGCCGTCCGGATCGATGCGCACGAGCGAGCTCGTGGAGTGCTCGCACACGAGCAGCTGACCATCGGCGTCGAAGGTCATCCCGTTGCCCTTGTTGCTGGGCCGCATCACCTCCTGGACGCCGTTCTCCTGATCCCAGCGCCGCCGGACGTCGCCGGGCATGTCGCTGAAGAGCAGGAACCGTCCTTCCTTGTTCCAGATCGGTCCCTCGGTGAATGTGAAGCCCGTCGCCAGCTTCTCGACCTGCGCCTCCCGGTCGACGAGCTCGAAGAGCTTCTCCGACTTGACGTCCACGGCCATCTCGGCTCCTTTGCGCGCGGTGCGAAGCGCCGCGAACCTAACACGGCCGTCAGGCCGGTTGCACCTCCTCGACGTGGATTCGCGTCTTCGAGGCGCGTAGGAAGCCGCCGTCACGCCCTGCCCGCGTAGCCAGGATCTCGCCCAGAATCGAGAGCGCGGTCTCGGCCGGGGTGTCGGCGCCGATGTCCAGTCCGGACGGCCCGGAGACGCGCTCCAGCTCGTGCTCCTCGACCCCCGCCTCGAGCAGCCGTTCGCGCCGGCGCTCCTGGTTCCGCCGCGAGCCGAGCGCGCCGATGTAGAACGCCTCCGTCGTGAGCGCGCCCTGGATCGCCGGCACGTCGAACTTGTCGTCGTGCGTGAGGACGACGACTGCGGTCTGGTAATCGGGCTCGACCTCTGCGATCGCGTCCTGGGGCCAGGCCACGAGCAGCTCGTCGGCGCTCGGGATCCGCTCCTTCGTCGCGAACTTGCCCCGCGCGTCGGCCACGATCGTGCGCCAGCCGAGCTGCCTCGCGGCGGCGCACAGCGCCTCCGCGGTGTCGACCGCGCCGATCACGAGCAGCTTGGGCGGAGGTCCGTACACCTCCGCGAACACCTTCCGTCCGTCATCTAGCTCGAGCAGGCTGTTGCGGCCCCCGCGCAGCAGCTCGTCGACCCGGGCTGCGAGCTCCTCCAGCCCGTCGCCGAACCGTTCGCCCGCCTCGGTCACCAGCAGCTCTGCGCCGAGAGGCTCCCCCTCCACGACCGTGAAGAGGACGGCCCGTTCTTCGGTCTCGACGATCCGCACGAGTCGTTCCACCAACTCCTCCGGCGCCTGCTCGACGAAGACGTCGATCTCTCCGCCGCAGGGCAGGCCGACCGAGAAGGCTAGGTCGTCGGCGATCCCGTACGAGAGGAGTTGCGGCTGCGAGCCGCCGAGCACCTCGCACGCGTGCTCGTAAACGTCGGTCTCGACGCAGCCGCCCGAGACCGAGCCGGCCATCTCGCCTCCCTCGGAGACGGCGAGCTTCGCTCCGATCGGGCGCGGGGCCGACCGCCGGGTCGCGACGACCGTTGCGAGCGCGAACTTCTCCCCTCTCGCCCGCCACCGTTCGATGTCCGCCAGGACCTCCTTCACGCCGCATGCCTCCTCTCGATCCCTGCGAGCACGGCCGCCAGCTCCTCGAGGCTCGCGAGATTGTGTCCGGCCACGAATCGGTCAACGTGTGGCAGCGCCGCCCGCATTCCCCCGGCGAGCGGCTGGTACTCCGGGCTGCCCTTGAGCGGGTTGACCCAGACGACTGCGTAGGCGGCACGCTGCAGCCGCGCCATCTCCCGACCGACGAGCGCCGCGTCGTGGCGCTCCCAGCCGTCGGAGACGATGACGACGACGGCGCCGCGCGTGAGCGCACGACGGCCCCAGACGTCGTTGAAGGTCTTCAGCGACGCGCCGATCCGGGTTCCGCTCGCCCAGTCGACGACGCGCTTCGCCGCCGCCGCCAGCGCGCGCTCCGGGTCGCGCGTCCTGAACTCCTCCGTCAGCCTGGTGATGCGCGTGCCGAACGCGAAGACCTCGACGCCGCGCCCAGAGCCGACGACCGCGTGCAGGAACAGGAGCAGCGCGCGCGTGTACGCCTCCATCGAGCCCGACACGTCGCAGAGGACGACCACCTTGCGTGGTGCGTCGACCCGCCGCCGGAAGGTCTGCTCGATCGGATCGCCGCCGCGCGCGAGCGAGCGCCGCACGAGCCGCCGGAGGTCGAGCCTGTCGCCGCGGGTGTGTGGGCGCAACCGCCGCGAGCGCCGCAGGGGTCGAGCCGCGGCCACCTCGCCGATCGCGCGCGCCGCGTGGGCGAACTCCTCGGGCGTCATCGACGCGAAGTCCTTGGTCCGCAGAACTTCGTGGCCGCTCCACCCGACCGCGGTCGGCTCCTCACCCGCGCCGTCGTCGTCGCCGGGCGCGTCGGTCCGCGTCGTTCGCTGCGACGCGCGGCTCCGGAGCTCGGGCGGCTTTGCGCCTCGATACGCCGGCGGCGAAGGCGCGCGCAAGAACCATGCCGCAAACGCGCGATCGAAGCTCTCGATCTCGTCGGCGCGGGAGACGAGCGTGGTGCGGAGCGTCCAGTAGACGTCGTCCTGCTTGCCGATCTCGACGCGGTCGAGCCCCACCAGCGCGTCGGAGATCCGCCCGGGCCCGACCTCCAGGCCGGCCTCGCGCAGGATCCGGCCGAACGTGACGACGTGCCGGACCAGCCCGCCGTCAGACGTTTTGGAGTCGCGATTCAGCACCCGACGTCACCCGTATGCGGGTTGGGTCGGCCGCACCGGCGAAGCCGGTACGGCCTCTTGGTCGGCATCGCAAGCGACGCCTCAGCCTGCTGCTGCTGCTGCGACAGAGCGCGCCTCCTCGACGAGCGCGATCAGCGCCTGGTCGCGCACTGCGGCGAAGTCCTCGTGGTACTTCAGCACCGAGCCGAGCGTCTCCTCGACCGTCCGCGCGTCGAGCTCCCTATGGCCGAGAGCTGCCAGCGCGTGAGCCCAGTCGATCGTCTCGGCGACCCCGGGCGGCTTGGCGAGGTCGAGCTGCCGCAGGCCCTGGACGAACGCCGCCGCCTGCGCGGCCAGCCGCTCGGGAATCCCGGGCACGCGCACCGCGACGATCTCGATCTCGCGCTCGAGCGTTGGGTGTCCGATCCAGTGGAAGAGGCAGCGCCGCTTGAGCGCGTCGTGGAGCTCGCGCGTCCGGTTGGACGTGAGGACGACGGCGGGCCGCCGGCGCGCGGCCACCGTGCCGATCTCGGGGATCGTGATCTGGAAGTCCGAGAGCACCTCGAGCAGGAACGCCTCGAACTCGTCGTCGGCTCGATCGATCTCGTCGATCAGGAGCACGACTGGGTCGGTGCTCTCGATCGCCTCGAGCAGGGGCCGGCGGATGAGGAAGTCCGGCCCGAACAGCTCTTGCTCGGAAACCGTCCCCTCCTGCGCAGCTCGGATGTGCAGGAGCTGGCGCGAGTAGTTCCATTCGTAGACGGCGTGCGCGACGTCGAGCCCCTCGTAGCACTGCAGGCGGATCAGCCGCGCGGACGTCGCCGTCGCGAGTGCCTTCGCCGCCTCGGTCTTCCCCACGCCGGCCTCCCCCTCCAGCAGCAGCGGCTTCTCGAGCGTGAGCGCGAGGAAGAGCGCCGTCGAGAGCCCGCGCTCGGGCAGGTACGACGCATCGCGGACTGCGGCCTCGAGCTCGTCGATCGTTGCGAACGCCATCTCTCCCTCACGATAACCCCGGCCGGCTCGGGCTACGCCCGACGATGTTGCGCGGTTCGCGCGGACGGTGACAGAATCGGCCGCGAATCCCGCTTCGAACCCAGGAGAGGCCAACTGACAGCGACATCCCTCGGCGCGGCCCAGGTCGTCGTCCCAGCGTCCCGGGAGGAGGCGATCTCGGAGTTCGGCGACGGCGCCGGCGTGATGGTCCTCGCCGGCGGCACGATCCTCATGCCCGAGCTCAACTACGGCCGCCTGCGGCCGGAACGCGTCCTGCTCCTACAAGAGGCCGGCCTCACCGGGATCCACCGCGACGGCTCGTCGCTCACGATCGCGGCGATGACGACGCTGGCCGACCTCGAGGACGCGCCCGAGCCGCTTGCGACCACCGCGCGCTCCGTCGCGGATCACGAGATCCGGGCTCAGGCGACCCTCGGCGGCAATCTGTGCGCGCCGCCCGGGGGCGAGCGGCCACGCGGCGACCTGCAGGCGGCGCTGATCGCGCTCGGCGCCAGCGTCCGAAGCGTCGGCAAGGACGGCGAGCGGACGGAGGCGGTCGAGGACTTTCTCGCGGGCGGCACCGACGACCGCCTTGTGCTCGAGGTCGGGCTCGAGGAGCCGCGGCGCGCGGGCCATGCCTCGCTCCGCCGGCCGCACACCCATTCGTACACGATCCTCGCGGTCTGCGCGGCGGAGACGTCGGGGGGCGTCCGCGTCGGCGTCACCGGCGCCGGCCTGACCGGAATCCGCGCCCGTTCCGTCGAGCAGGCGCTCGCCGGCGGCGCGTCGCCCGAAGACGCGGCCCCGAAGGTCCTCGACGACGCGAAACCGCAGGACGACGCGCTCGCCTCGGCCTGGTATCGCGAACGCATGCTGCCCGTGCTTGTGCGGCGCGCCCTCGACGACCTCGAAGGAGGCCAATGAGATTCACCGTCAACGGCATGGAGCACGATGTGAAGAGCCCACCGCTGGCGTCGCTCCTCCACGAGCTACGCGAGGAGCTCCACGTCACGAGTCCCAAGGCGGGCTGCGAGCAGGGCGGCTGCGGCGCCTGCACCGTCTTCGTCGACGGTGAGCCACGCCGGGCCTGCCTGCTTCCGCTCGCCGCCGTCGACGGTGCCACCATCACCACCGTCGAAGGCCTCGGCACGCCGGACGAGTTGTCCCCGGTGCAGGCCGCCTTCGAGCAGCACTACGCCGCACAGTGCGGGTTCTGCACCGCCGGATTTCTGATCGCGGCGACGGCGCTCGTCCAGCGCCAACCTGACGCGAGCCGAGACGACGTGCTCGAGGCGCTCTCCGGCCACGTCTGCCGGTGCACGGGTTACGTCAAGATCGTGAGCGCCGTCGAGGCAGCGCTCCGCGGCGACGCGCAGCCGGAAGAAGTCGAACCCAGCTTCGAGCCCGAGGAGGCGGAAGTGCTGATTCCAGGGAGTCCAGCGTGAAGGCGGTCGGAGCCAGGCTTCCCCGCTACGACGGGGTCGCGCACGTCACCGGGCGCACGACCTACGTCGACGACGTCCGGGTCCCGGGCACGCTCAGCGTCAAGGCCCTCCGCTCGCCGCACCACCACGCGGGCATCACGCGGCTCGACACGCAGAAGGCCGAGGCGATCCCCGGCGTGTACGCGATCGTCACGCACGCCGACGTTCCCAAGAACGTCTACGGCCACCTCGAGGCGCTGGGCATCCCGGCCGACGAGCCGCTGCTGGCCGAGGACGACGTCCGCTACAAGGGCCAGCCGATCGCCGCCGTGGCGGCGGTCGACGACGACACGGCGCGCGAGGCTGTCGAGGCGATCGAGATCGAGTACGAGGAGCGGCCGTCGTTCTTCGACGTGCGCAAGGCGCTGGACGACGACTGGCCGACGATCCACCAGTGGGGCGCGGTCTATCCCCACTTCGGCCCTTACAACCACCGCCGTGTTCGCAAGGGGGACGTCGAGCGTGCGTTCGACCAGGCCGACACGATCGTCGAGGGTGTCTACCGCCCGCAGGCGATCGAGCACTGCCCGATCGAGCCCCAGACGGCGCTCGTCGTCCCGGAGGCGAACGGCCGGCTGACGATCCACTCCTGCACGCAGGCGATGTACTTCTCCATGGGTGTCGTCGCCGCGCACCTCGAGTGGCCGCTGAACAAGCTGAAGTTCGTGGGCGGCACCGTCGGGGGCGGCTTCGGCGGCAAGGTCGACACGGCAACCGAGACGATCTGCGCGCTGCTCGCAATCAAGTCCAAACGTCCGGTCAAGTGGCGCTGGACGCGCGAGGAGGAGTTCCTCGCCTCGTCGACCCGGGCTCCGTGGCACATCGAGATCGCCGACGCCGTCACCAGCGACGGGTGGATCCTCGGCCGGAGGACGCTGACCCTGCACGACTCGGGCGCCTACGCACGCTTCTCGCCCTACGGCCTGACCAAGCACGCGTTCCACCACACCGGCGCCTACACGATCCCGAACGTCCACTTCGACGGCTTCGTGATCTTCACGAACCGGGTGCCGACGACGGCGATGCGCGGGTTCGGGGTGACCTCCGTGTCCTTCGCCGTGGAGACGCACATGAACCGCGTCGCGGAGGTGCTCGGCATCGACCCGCTCCAGATCCGGCTGAAGAACGCGAACCGGATCGGCGACACGACGGCGAACCGCGTCGTGCTCAAGGACCCGTCGACGGTGCCGGTCGTGCTCGCCGCGGCCGACCGCGTCGGCTACGACCTCCCGCCCGAGTACCGGTCGATGACGAGCGAGCGACGGACGGGCGATCTGCTCCCGGAGCATCGAGTACCCGACCGGCATGAACCAGAACGGCGACCCGAGTCAGGCCTGGATCAAGCTGAAGCCCGACGGGCGCGTCGACGTCTTCACCGGCACCGTCGACCACGGCCAGGGCTCGCGCACCGTCCACACGCAGATCGCCGCCGACACCCTCGGCGTCCCCTACGAGTGGATCACGATGGACAACACCAACACCGACTCGTCAGCCGTCTGCACCGGGAGCTTCGCGTCGCGTGGGACGTTCATCGGCGGCAACGCCGTGCGCTTCGCCGCTGAGAGGGCGAGGGAGCGCATCCTCGACATCGCGTCGAAGGAGCTGGAGATCGACCCGTCGGATCTCGAGATCGCCGACGGCGAGGTGGTCGCCAAGGGCGCACCCGACCGCAAGATCTCGGTCCCGGACGTGGCCGCCGCCGCCACCTGGACCTACGGCGAGCTGATCACCGGCACGGGCGCAGCGCTGAAGCCGTTCGCGGACGTGAGCGACGACGACGGCTCCGTGACGGCGGAGCCGCACTCGGCGATCTCCTACGCGGCGTGCGTCGCCGAGGTCGAGGTCGACGACGAGACGGGAGAGGTGACCGTCGAGCGGCTGATCCAGGTCTATGACGTCGGCCGTGCGATCAATCCGACCCTCGTCGAGGGCCAGATCGAGGGCGGCGCCATGATGGGCCTCGGGCTGGGCCTGCTCGAGGAGGCGTACCCCTACTACCCGGCGCCCGACCACCGCGGTGCTGAGTTCGGCGCCTACCTCGCCCCGTCGCTGGAGGACCTCCCCGACCTCGATAACGTGATCATCGAGAGCCCGTCCGCCGACGGGCCGTTCGGAGCGAAGGCGATCGGCGAGATGGCGAACAACGCGCAGCCGCCGGCGATCGCTTCGGCGATCCACGACGCCGTCGGCGTGTGGGTGACCCAGATGCCCGCGACGCCGGAACGAGTGCTGCGGGCACTCGACGCGAAGACGGAGCCGCGGCGCGACGGCAAGCGCGTCATCTTCGACGACGAGCTGTCGGTCCGAACGGTGAGCTCGAACGGAGGCAAGGGTTTCCTCGAGACCGATGGCTGAACGCTCGCCGTTCCGGAGCTGGAACGGCGTGCAGCAGTGGCAGTTCGTCGACGGAGTGAAGCTGCACGCGATCGGCGGCGAGCAGGTGCTCCTCTGCCGCGTTACCTACGCTCCGGGGAAATTCGTGCCGCGGCACGCGCACCCCGAGGCCGAGCAGGCGATGGTCATCCTCGACGGCGAGGTGGAGGTGAC
>WNFU01006603.1_pt1 | contig 19999 bp, 19 predicted proteins | sample 5400121 | NCBI WGS metagenome assembly WNFU01 (sample SAMN13153360, study PRJNA577476) | soil metagenome | isolation source: 100 cm soil or saprolite under grassland replicate 1 | place: USA:California | collected 2016-06-15 | reverse complement strand
ATCTCGGTCTGCTTCGCCATCGTCGCCGCCCGGAGCACGTTCCGCCCGATGCGGCCGAACCCATTGATCCCTACCCGAACCGCCATGACTCTCCCCTTAAGTGAAGTCTGGAATCGCCGCGCGGGCGAATGTGACGCCGAGTATTTGCTTCGCGCCGGCCTGCTCTAACGCTCTCGCTGCTTCGGCTAACGTGGCACCGGTCGTGAAAACGTCGTCTACGAGTACCAACGTTGCACCGGCTAGACCGACCCCGCGGCCATGCCGCGGGGAAAACGCACCTGCGACGTTCGCTAGCCGGGTCCCCGGTGTCAACGCCGTTTGCGTCGGCGTCTCCCGCGTTCGGACCAGCACATCAACAAGCACCGGAATCCGCCATTGTCGTGCCAGCGCACGTGCCAGCACCTCACTTTGATTGTAGCCTCGCTCGCGCAGGCGCTTCCGGGCGAGCGGAATCGGGATGAGTACCACCGGTCCGTCGGCTGGAGGGCGGATTGGCAGCATCGCCAGCGCCAAGTCGTCGGCGATGCGCGGTAACCCGCCGTACTTCAGACCGTGCACGGCCTGCCGCGCGCCTTCATCGAGCCAGGCCGCCGACCTCACGGATTTCAACGCAGATGGCCACTGACTGCACAAACGGCAGGGGCCGAAATGCGGTTCGGGCTGGCCGCAGCGCTCGCACCAGGGCGGCCGCACCGGCCGCCACCTGTGGCGGCACAACGGGCAGACGATCCTGCCGGCGTCGCGCGAGCCCAACAGGGCGTGACAGATCAGGCATTCGGCTGGAAGAAGGAGCTGCTCGACGGCGGCCCTAAACACGCAGCGCGCGCTGCACGGCGGCGCGCATGACCTCTCTCGGGGCGGCGGTGCCGGGGAAAAACCGTTCGAACGCAGCCGCACCCTGCTGGACGAGCATCTCCCGACCATCCAGGGCTTCGATCCCGCGCTCGCGGAGCGTGTGGACCCACCGCGTTTCACCCGGGGCGTAGACCAGGTCCAGCGCCCGTTGCGCGCCAGGGATGTGGTTGACGTCGACCGGGATCGGATCGTGTCCGGCGAGCCCCAGCGGCGTCGCGTTGATCGCGACATCGACCTCGGTCGGTCCGGTGGCGACCGTCGTCGGAACGCCGATGCCGCTCGCCCACGCGGCGAACGCCTTCGCCCGAGCAGCATCGCGCGAGCGCACGAACAGTGTGGCGCCGCAGTCCGCCGCCGCGACCGCGGTGGCGCGAGCGGACCCGCCAGTTCCGACCACCAGCCACCGCTCCCCTTTCTTGCCTGCCCCGATTTGTGCGAGCGCGCTCGTTACACCGAACACGTCGGTGTTGTCGCCGACGAGGGCTCCCCCCCCGTCCTCTGTCCAGAACGTATTGCACGCGCCGACGCGGGCGCAGACATCCGTTTTCCGCGCGACGGATCCTTCGACTGCTTCCTTGTGCGGGACGGTGACATTGCCGGCACCGCCGACGGCGGCCTGCATCGTGAGCACCGCCGGCAGCGATTCGGGCGCCACGCGGAGGGCCACGTAGACCGCGTCGAGCCCGAGCGCGCGACACGCGGCGTTGTGCATCGCGGGGGAAAGGGAGTGGGCCACCGGGTCACCGATGACCGTGAGCAGACGCGTCCTAGCGCTGATCTCCACGCTTGCTCTCAGCGGCGAGACGGTCGGCAACTGCGGCGGAGAGTGCCTCGAGCTGCTGACAGGTGTCCCGGTACACGCCGAGATCGCCGCCAAAGGGATCGCTCACCTCGTCGCCGCCACGGCCCGCATACTCACCGAGCACGAAGACGCGGCCCTCGCCGCCCAGCTCGTCCACGCGCGCGCGGTGGTGACGTGCCATGGTGAGGATCAAGTCGGCGCCTTCGACCAGCTCGCGCGTCAGGAGGCGGGCGCGGTGTCCCGAGAGATCGAGGCCCCGCTCGAGGCCCACGAGATAGGCGCCTTCGGAGGCGGGCGCGCCGTCCCAAGCACCGGTGCCGGCCGACGTCACTGCGACTTCGAGACCGCGTTCCTTCAGCGCGCGCTCGAGCAGCGACGCGGCGAGCGGGCTGCGGCAGATGTTGCCGGTGCAGACGAACAGGACGTGCTGGATCATGGCGCGAGGCGGCCGACGGCGCGGCGAAGCTCGTGCACGCTCAACGTTCCTTCGCGCACGAGGTACGCCTGCGGCCTGGTGCAGTCAACCACCGTGGAAGGTGGCCGGTTCCCCAGTACCCCGCCGTCGAGGACGAGCAACTGCCCCGATGCCACCGCCGGCGCGAAGTCGCGCGCGATCGCGTCCGCGCCCGGGCCGGGCGGCTGGCCCGGCAGATTCGCCGATGTAGAGGTCAAGGGCACACCCAGCGACGTAACGAGGTTGGCGATCCCCTGATGCGACGTCCAGCGCACCGCAATTCCCCCGTCGGGCCCGCGCAGCAGATCCGGCAGCCGGCCGGAGCCACCGGGGAGAACCAGCGTAAGCGGTCCGGGCCAGAAGGCCCGCGCCAGCGCATCCGCCGAGGCGTTGAATGCCAACCCGTGTGCCTCAGCCATTCCCCGGTCGCTGATCAATAAGAGGAACGGCTTGCTCGCGGACCGGCCTTTCAGCGCGGCCAGCGCCGCGACGTCCGCCTGCACGGCGCGCGAGCCGAGGCCATAGACCGTCTCGGTCGGATAGGCGAGCAAGCCCCCCTTTCCCAAATGCTTCACCACCTGGGGGATTGCGGTCGCAATCTCCGAATCCGATTGAAACGGAACGGGTTTCACCGCAGCTCACGAGCAAGAGCCTCGGCGATCCGGAAGTCGTCGGCTGTGGTGATCTTCACGTTGTACGGCGAATCGAGGATCAACTCCACCGGAAATCCGGCACGCTCGCACACCTCGGCGTCGTCACTCGGAGCGCCACCGTTGCTGGTCGCGCCGAGCTGCGCGTACGCGTCATGCAGCATCTTCCGGGGAAAGCCCTGCGGTGTCTGCGCGCGCCAGATGCGCTCACGATCGACCGTGCGCGTGATCCGCGGTGCCGCCCGATGGGGGCCCTGGCCGACTTCCTTGAGCGTATCGGCCGTCGGGACTGCGGCGACGGCGCCGACACCGGCGCGCGCCCGGGCGATCACCGCATCGATCGTCTCGCGGGTGACGAACGGCCGTGCTGCGTCGTGGATCAGGATGATGGTTGCGTCGCCGGGAAGAGCGTCGAGTCCGGCGCGGACGGAATCGGCACGGTGCGCGCCACCCGGCACGAACGCCAGGCGGTCGCCGCGCAGCTTGCCGAGCCACTCGGGCGGCCGCTCGGCGTATCCGGGCGGCAGGGCGACGACGACCTGTCGGACTTCCGGATGGCCGGTGAATGGACGGAGTGCGCGCAACAGCATCGGGACGCCGACGATCGGACGGAACTGCTTCGGCTCGCCGGGGCCGGCGCGCACGCCCGCCCCCGCCGCCACGACTACGACCCCGACGTCAGGCTGCGAGACGACGGGTGAGCTCACCGATTCCCTCCAGCCCGATCACCTCGAGGTCACCGCTCGTTCCTCGCGACCGGGCCGACAGGAACACGCGCCGAAAGCCCTGGCGCGCAGCTTCGGCCAGGCGCCGCTCCACGCCGGCGACGGGACGGATCTCGCCGCCGAGGCCGACCTCTCCCAGGAACAGCGCGTCGGCCGGCACCGGGCGATCGTGGACGGTGGACACAAGGGCGGCGAGGACGGCAAGGTCGGTGGACGGCTCGATGAGCCGCACGCCGCCCGTCACGTTCACAAAGACGTCGAGATTGCCGAACGGCAGGCCGCCGCGCCGCTCGAGCACGGCGAGCAAGAGGGCCAGCCGGCGATGATCGAGACCAGTCGCCACGCGTTGCGGCGTGCCGAATCCCGCTTTCGAGGCGAGCGCCTGGATTTCGACGAGCATCGGGCGCGTCCCTTCCATCAGCGCCGTGACCGCCGATCCCGATGCGCCGGTGCTGCGACCGGCCAAGAAGGCCGCCGCGGGGTTCGCGACGGGCTCGAGGCCCGTCCCCGTCATCCGGAACACGCCGATCTCGTCTACCGAGCCGAATCGGTTCTTCACGGCGCGGAGGATCCGGTGATCGAGTGTCGTTTCACCCTCGAAGTACAGCACGGTGTCCACGATGTGCTCGAGCGTTTTGGGGCCGGCGATGCCGCCGCCCTTCGTCACATGACCGACGAGCACGACCGCGGGCCCCGACTCCTTGGCGAAGCGCATGAGCCGGGCGGCGCACTCGCGCACCTGGCCGACGTTGCCCGGCGCGCCTTCGAGCTCCTCGGTATAGGTGGTCTGCACCGAGTCGAGCAGCACGACGCTCGACTTCAGTTGCGCGGCGTGATGGAGGATCGACTCGAGCCGTGTCTCGCCGAGCACGTGAATGCCGCCGGCGTCCTCCTCGAGTCGATCGGCGCGCAGCCGCAGCTGATCGGGAGATTCCTCACCGGAGACGTAGAGGGTGGAGACGCCCTGGCTCTCGAGTCGCGCGGCGCACTGCATCAGGAGGGTGGATTTGCCGATACCGGGCTCGCCGCCGACGAGGACGACTGAACCGGGGACGATGCCCCCGCCGAGCACGAAATCGAATTCCGCCAATCCGGTGCGCCAGCGCTCGACGGCTGCCCCGGCCACGTCGGATAGCCGGATGGGTGGATGGGCGGATGGAGCCTTGCGATCCGCCGATCCGCCGATCCGACCGACGGCCTCTTCCACCAGCGAATTCCACGCTCCGCACGCATCGCACTTGCCGCCCCACTTCGGCTGATCCGCGCCGCATTCGGTGCAGCGAAAGACCGACTTACCTTTCGACACTAACCGGGGCCTCGCGCGCCGTGTAGTTGTCGAAGCGCGTGTACTCTTTCTTGAAGTGCAGCTTGACCATGCCCGTCGGGCCGTTGCGCTGCTTGCCGACGATCACCTCCGCGATGCCTTCGATGCTCTCGTTGGTCTTGGGATCGACTGGGCCGTCGTAGAACTCCTGCCGGTAGATGAAACAGACGACGTCGGCGTCCTGCTCGATTGCTCCCGACTCGCGAAGATCGGAGAGCTGCGGTCGCCGGTGCTCACCGCCGCGCTGTTCGGGCGCGCGCGAGAGCTGGGAGATTGCGACGACGGGGACATCCAGCTCTTTTGCCAGCGCCTTGAGCGAGCGCGAGATGTAGGAAATCTCCTGCTGGCGGTTCTCGACGTCGCCCGGCCCCTGCATGAGCTGCAGATAGTCCACGATCACGAGGGCAATGTCGTGCTCGGCAGCGGTGTAAGGGACGGAGAGTCGTCGATCCAGATCGGCGCGGTCCCCAGCAATCCAGCGGCACGTGCCAGTTTCGGATAGTCGTCATCCCGGAGCTGGCCGCGGCGCAGCCGCTGCGCGTCGACCAGGCCCTCCGAGCAGAGCAGCCGCTGCACGAGTGCGTCCTTTGACATTTCGATCGAGAAGAAGGCGACACCCGTGTTGTGCTCGATCGCGGCGTGCTGGACGATGTTCAAGGCCAGCGCCGTCTTTCCCATCGATGGCCGGGCGGCGAGAATGACCAGATCGGCGCGCTGGAAACCTGCCGTGAGACGGTCGAGATCGGCGAAACCGCTCGGCACGCCGGTGACCGAGCCCGCGCCCGACTGGAGCTGCTCGATCCGCTCCATGGTCGGCCAGATGAGCTCTTTGATGCGAATGAACTCTTCGGCACGGCGGAACTGCGCCACCTGGAACACCCGGTGCTCGGCGTTGTCGAGCACCTCCCCCGCGGTCCCGTGTCCTTCGTAAATGTCCTGGATGATTCCGGTCGCTGCTTCCACCAGCCGGCGCATCACGGCCTTGTCGCGGACGATCTTGGCATGGTAGTCGACGTTCGCGGCGGTCGGGACGACGTCGATCAATGCCGCGATGTACTCCATCCCGCCGGCCCGATCGAGGTCGGCGCGCCGGCTCAGCTCGTCGCGCAGGGTGACGGGATCGATGACGTCGCCGCGCTCGGTCAACGAGAGCATCGACCGGAACAGCAGGCGATGACTCTCCTTGTAGAACATCGTGTCGTCCAGGATCTCGGCGGCTTTTAGCGCCGCATCCTGGTCGAGCAACATCGCGCCTAAGACTGCCTGCTCGGCCTCGTTACTCCACGGAGTCTGGCGGCCGGCCCACTCCCCTGCTCCGCCCCCCGGGCGCTCAGTTGAGGAGGCGAGCTGCGATACGGACGTCATCCCAGGTTGGTCTCTTCCAGTTGGGGTTCCGCAGCAGCGCGGCCGGATGGTAGGTCACGACCACGGGAATGTCACGGAACCGGTGAACCTGATTGCGTAAGGACCCAAGGGACTGTTTGGTGTTGAGCAGGCTTTGCGCGGCCGTCCCGCCCATGGCCAGAATGACCTTCGGCTTGACCAGCTCGAGTTGGCGGTACAGGAACGGCAGGCAGGCCGCGATCTCGTCGTACTGCGGCAACCGGTTCTCGGGTGGCCGGCATTTCACGATGTTGCAGATGAACACCTGGTCCCGGGGCAGCTTGATGGCCTCGAGGATCTTGGTCAGCAGCTCGCCCGCCCGCCCGACGAAGGGCCGGCCGGTTTCGTCTTCCGTGCGTCCCGGACCTTCGCCGATGGCCACGAGCCGCGCCGTTGCCGGGCCCTCGCCCGGGACGGTGTTCGTGCGCCCCTCGCAGAGCTTGCATTTGCGACAGGCCGCGATGAGCGTGGCGATGTCTTCTAACGACTGAGTTTGCTGGATTGGGTCGACCGCAAACAGATCGCTCGACGGCGGGTCGAAGGTCAGGCCCGCCGGTGGAAGACTTGCGCCCGGGGTCAGAACTGCGGGAGCGGCTCTTGCTGTTTGGTTTTCTAACCCCGGACGCAAGTCCGGGGTTGGCGAAGAGGTCGGGAGAATCACCGAATCCCCACCCAAGAGCCGCTGCTGCTTCAGATATTCAGCTGCCAGAGCCCGCGCGTCAGTCAAAGCGCTTCTTCCACCACGTCGAGGATGCGTTCGGCCACGTCGCGTTTGGGCAATAACGGCAAGTCGACTTGCGTACCGTTGCGTCCCAGAATCGTCACGCGATTGGTCGTGACCTCAAATCCGGCGCCGGGCTCAGTGGCGTCATTCAGGATCACGAAATCCAGCGCCTTATTCTGCAGCTTGGACCGCGCGTTCGCCAATCCGTTCCCCATCTCGAGCGCGAATCCGACGACCACCATCCCCTTGCGCCGTTTCAGCGAGCTCAATATGTCCGGCGTCGCTTCGAGCTCCACCGTCAGCGGGCCGGCCGAGCGCGGGCGCTTCTTGTCGGCCGCGCTCTTGGGTCGGTAGTCGGCCGGCGCCGCGCTCATGATCAGGGCATCGGCGTTGGGGACCAGGGACTCGAGTGCGTGCTGCATCTCTTCGGTCGTCTCGACGCGCGTGGTCGCGAGACCGGGGGGCGGAGTCAGCTCGGTGGGTCCGGTCACGAGGACGACGTTCGCGCCGCGCGCGCGCGCGGCTTCCGCCAGCGCGTAGCCCATGCGCCCGCTCGACGGATTCGTGATCACGCGCACCGGATCGAGATGCTCACGCGTCGGGCCCGCGGTCACCACGACGCGCTTGCCAGACCACTTGCTGGTGTTGGTGTGACCGAGCAAACGCTCGGCGGCCGCGAAGATCGCCTCCGGCTCGCTCATCCGTCCCGGCCGCTCGCTCGGCCCCTCGGCGAGGGCACCGATCTCCGGGCCGATGAAGTGCCAGCCCCGTTGCGCGAGCGCTTTGATGTTTGCCGTGATCGCGGGGTTCGCATACATCGCGTCGTTCATCGCGGGTGCCGCGAGCACGGGACGGTCCGCGCGTGCCAGCAGCAGCGTGGTGAGCAGATCGTCGGCCATACCCATCGCGGCACGCGCCAGGATGCTGGCGGTTGCCGGTGCGACGATCACGAGATCAGGATGTTTGGCGAGATCGATGTGCGCGAGCGCGTGGCCGCGTTCCCACAGTGACGTAAGCACGGGCCGGCCGGTGAGCGCTTCGAACGTCACCGGGCGGACGAATTCCGCGGCCGCGGCGGTGAGAACCACGTCGACAGTGGCTCCCGCCTCGGTCAGGCGGCGAGCCAGCGTACAGCTTTTATAGCAGGCGATTCCGCCCGACACGCCGAGCACGACGTGGCGGGTGGGGCCGGCCACGGGCATCAGGTTTCCTGCGAGCGCCGCCGCCGCACCAGGCGGTACTTGAGGCCGCCGCGGACGAGCTCGTCGAACGCCCGCGTGGTGAGCTTCTCCTCCCAGTCGACCGAGCGATCGCGCGGGAAATCATTCACAAAGCGCGCGAACTTGGCGGCCACGAGGACCCCGAGATACTTGTTCTGCGTCTGTCCTGCGACTTCTGCCGGTGTCACGATCCGCATTGCTCAACCTTTCTGTTGTTCTGACTTGAGCTGTTTCAAATAACTGTTTAGCCAGGCAATGTCATGTTTGTCGCGAACGACCGTCCCCGCACGGTCTTCAACTGCTTTCACAACGGCCCGCAGCGCTTCATTGAGGTCGTCGTTTCTGATCCAGCGGTGAAACTCGGTCGCCTGTCCTATCTCGTATGTCGCGCGTTCCAACCGCTGCGCGATCTGTTCTGGTGTTTCACTCCCGCGCTCGACCAGTCGTCGAATAAGGACTCTCGGATCGCTGGGCAGTATGAAGATCGTCAGTGCGTTTGGATCCAACTTCCTGACCTGCTCAGCGCCCCGCACTTCAATATCCAGTAATACATGACGCCCTGAATCGAGAATCCGCTGGACATCACTCTTGAGCGTCCCGTACAGCTCTCCGCCATAACGGGCATGCTCGAGGAACTTCCCCTGATTCACGCCCTTGAGAAACTCGTCCGGCTTCCAAAAGTAGTAGTCGACGCCATCCGTTTCACCGCTCCGCGGCTTTCGCGTGGTCGCCGACACGGAGAATCCAAATCGATCCGGATATTGCTCCCGCACCGCTTTGGCGATCGTCGTCTTGCCGCCACCCGATGGCGCGGACAAGACGACTATTCGCGGGGTCACTCCAGGTTCTCCAGCTGCTCCCGGAACTTCTCGAGGTCTCCCTTCATCGCGATCACCGTCTGGGTGATGCGCGCGTCGTTTGCCTTCGAGCCCATCGTGTTGACCTCGCGCAGCAGCTCCTGCGCGAGGAACCCGAGCTGTTTCCCCACCGCCTGATCGGACCGCAGCGCGGCGCGGGCCGCCGCCGCGTGCGCGCGAAACCGCACCAGCTCCTCCGTGATATCCACCCGATCGGCCAGCAACGCGATCTCGAGCGCCAGACGCTGCTCATCGACGGTCGTCTGCGCCGTCAGCTCCGCCACCGCCCGCTTCAGACGCTCGTGCTCCGCCGTGAGCCGAGCCGGCGCCTGCGCTTCGACGATCCGCGCCGCCGATTCGAGCGCGTCGAGGCGGCCCTTCAACTCCGCGGCCAGCGCCTGCCCTTCCCGCTCCCGCATCGCGACGACGTCCTTCGCGGCGCGTTCGACGATGGGCTGCACATCCGCCCATTGGACCGGCTGCTCGCTCGCGCCATTGGTCGAGGTCAGGACATCCGGCTGCCGAGCGACAAATGCCAGGTCGACTGTGCCCTTCAGCTTCAGCTTCTTCTTGAGCTGCTGCGCCGCGGCCACCACCTGCTTCGCCCGCGACAGGTCTATCGTGACTTCCCGTTCGGGACTGGGCATTTCGACCCAGCGCGCGGTGACCGCGACGTGGCCGCGCTCGAGCAGCTGGCGCAGCCGCTCGCGCATCTCGATCTCCACCCCAGCCAAATCCGCCGGCAGCTTCAGCTGCGGGTTGAAATAGCGGTGGTTGACGGTGCGGATTTCAATTCGCAACCGTCCGCGGAGCACCCGATCTTCGGCCGAGCCGAAGCCCGTCATACTGCGCGGCACAGGGCGTTAAATGTAGTCGGGTGTGCTAGTTAGTGAAGAACCACCGGGCACCGTACTGCTGTACGCTCTTCGGGTAGCCCAGCCCGGTCACGTAGCTGGAACGCATGATGTTGATGTTCGCGACGCTCCAGAAGAGCGTGACCCCGGCGAGCTGCATCTCGAGGTTCGTATCGACAAAGCTCGATCCGGTCATGCCCAGCGTCGCTCCGGTGGTGTCGAGACCGCCGAACGCCCACCGGCTCCACGATTCCATGGCGACCTCGCCGCGCAGCGCGAAGATCCCGCTCTTGAAGACGCGCCAGAACTTGGAGTAGAACGTGACCGATACGCGCCCGTGGCGCGGCGGCTCCAAGTCTCCACCGCCGACCACGGGATCGAAGTACCAGCTGGTCAGGGTCACTCCGGGGACGATGTGCAGCGTGGCGTGTGCTGCGACGAACTCGGTGAGGGGCGTGGGATTCAACGAATCCACGCTCTTGATCCCCTGCGCGAAGCCGAGCGGAGCGAACGGATCGCGCCGGCCACGGCCCACTTCGACTGTGAGCAGACGGTTCTCGAAGCGCAGCCAGGCCGCGACGTCCAACGCGCGATGCATAGCGTCCGTGGTCACGAGTGCCGCCTCCGCATCCTCTTGCCAGGATGCCTCCGCGCGTGCTGAGAACCCGAGGGGCAACGCGAGTCCGGCGGTTCCATAGGCCCGCCATCCGTATCGATTGGCGGTGTAGAAGCTCTGACGGAAGGATCCAGCAAGTGTGATGGGCGAGAGTGGCATCCACCCCGCGCGCGCCTCGAACTGTTGTGGTGCCCCCGCAGCACCGAACCGCGCGACTCCCGAAACCGTCGCGGTGCGCCACGTCTGACTCGCTTCGAGGTTGGCGAAGGAGACGGTGCGGCGCGTGACCAGTGTGTCGTGACTGATGCCGCTCGTCCCCAGGGATGCCGTAACCCGCCACCCCACGCCGTCATCCCGTTCCGCGACAAAGAAGCGCAGCAGCCTATCGCGGCGATCCTGGCGCCAGCCGTCCACGCGGTTGTCGCTCGCGGTGGCGCGATGCCAGCTCGAGCTCGACACCTGGAACGATGCGCCCACGCGTCCTCCGGGCGGCACGTAATCCGCCTTGATCCAGATATCGCTCGTTCCGAACGGCGGGGTTGTTATGCCAGGCGAGCTGGTGCCGATGCTGGCCCAGTCGGCAAGTAGCGAGACGCCAAACCCGGAACGACTACGTGTGGTGTACCCCGCCCGGTAATCCGCGATGTCTGCCTGTCCGGAGACAACACCGACTTGCGTACGCGGCGTTGTGGGGCGGTGTTGCGATGTGACGAGGTACACCCGGAGCGACGCGGGAAGCACGATGACATCCACGCGCTCGATCGGTCCGAGCGGAATCCGCGCCGGATCGAGATAGACCGAGTCGCGGCCCAGTGGGACCATCGGCACCCCGTCCCAATACAACTCGAGCGACGCGGGCCCGCGGCCGCCGTACAACACGATCTCCGGCTCCCCGTACCAGCCGCCGCGCGCAACGTAGACTCCGGGGATGTGACCGAGCAGATCACTCAACGTGCGGGCGCTCGAGAAGAGAATCGAGTCGAGTGTGAACGTGTAGCGGGAGCCCTTGGGAAACGGACCGGGCATGATCGCCGGCTGGAACGTCGGGAGCAACACGGGCATCGTGTCGTGAGCCGTGGTATCCCGTGCCGACGTGTCTCGTGCCGTCGTGGCTCGGCCCGAGGTATCGACCTGGGCAGAGAGGGCCGCAGGCAGCAGGGCGAGGACGAAGAGTCTCGCCCGCGCAGGAATCAAGCGCCGGCGCGTTTGAGCAGAAACTCCGTGAACAACCGGACGCCGACCCCTGTCGGCCCCTTCGCGTGGCTGGCGCTTTCCCCCTCGAGGTACGCGGTTCCGGCGATGTCGAGATGCACCCACGGGAAGCTGTCCACGAACTCGCGCAGGAACCAGGCGCCCGCGATCGTGCCGGCGGAGCGGCCGCCGGAATTCTTGACGTCCGCCACGTCCGACTTGAGCAGGTCTCGGTACTCCTCCCAGAGCGGCAGCGGCCAGCAGCGCTCGCCGGCGCGCTCGCCCGCGTCGCGCACCTCCGCGAGCAACCCCTCATCGTTGCCGAGCATGCCGATGGCGTGATGGCCGAGCGCAATCACGACCGCGCCCGTCAACGTGGCTGCGTCGATCACGGCGACCGGCTTGAAATGCCGGGCATACGACAGGGCGTCGCAGAGGATCAGGCGCCCTTCCGCGTCGGTGTTGATGATCTCGATCGTCTTGCCGAGATGGCTCTTGACGACGTCCCCGGGCTTGAGCGCGGTGCCCGAGGGAAGGTTTTCCGTCGCGGGGATCAGCCCCACCACATTGATCTTTGGCTTGAGGCGCCCCAACACTTCGAACGCGCCCAGCACCGCGGTGGCGCCGGATTTGTCGAACTTCATGTCCTCCATGTTCGACGCCGGCTTGATCGAGATGCCGCCGGAATCGAAGGTCACGCCCTTGCCAATCAAGGCCACGGGAGCGCCTGACCCTCCCGCGTACTCCAGCACGATAAACCGCGGCTCCTCGGCACTTCCTTGCGCGACGGCGAGCAGCGCGCCCATCCCTTCCTTCTTTATCTGCGCCTTGTCCAGGATGGTCGCCTTGAATCCGTGCGCCGTCGCCAGCTTGCGAGCCTCTTCGGCGAGGTAGCTGGGCGTGCAGACATTGCCCGGCTGCATCTGCAGATTGCGCGTGAAGAGATACCCGGCCGCGATGGCGTCCCCGACGCGGCGCCCCGCCTCCGCCGCGGTCTTGTCCCCGGGATCGATCACCAGCTCGACGGACTCGATGTCCGGCTTGGGGTCCTCCGGTTGCTTCTTGAGCTCGATGAATTGCCAACCGCCCTGCGCTGTGCCCTCGATGAGTACCTGCGCCAGCTCGGCGGCGCCGAGACTGCCGCGGGCCTCTTTCGTGACGGCCAGAGAGAACGTCGTCGTCCCCAGGCTGCGGGCGCGCTTGGCCGCGATCGCCGCGGCGCGGCGGACCGCACTCCGCGTGATCTCGCTCGCTTTTCCGACACTCACCAGCAGGATCCGCTGCGCCTTGCCGCTACCGTAGACAAGGAGGGTCTCGTCCTTCTTTCCCTTATAGTCGCCCGTGGCCACTGCGCGCTGGACATCCGGATGGATCGTTGCGGCTGATCCCTGGGCAATGAGCACCGCGAGCAGCGGCGTCTCAACGCTCCCGAGCGGCTTGGTCGAGATGAGAGTTTTCATGCCAGGTGCTCGATGATGGCGTCGGCGAACGCGGAGGTCGAGACCTCGGTTGCCCCGGGCATTTGGCGCGCGAGATCGTACGTGACATGCTTCGATGCGATGGCTCCCTCCAGCCCGCGCACGATGGCGCGCGCCACCTCGTCCCAGCCCATCTCCTCGAACATCATCACACCGGAGAGAATCACGCTGCCGGGATTGACCTTGTTCTGGCCGGCGTACTTCGGAGCCGTGCCGTGCGTCGCTTCGTACACGGCGTAGCCGTCACCGACGTTGCCGCCCGGCGCGAGACCGAGACCGCCGACCTGCGCGGCCGCCGCGTCCGACAGGTAATCGCCGTTGAGATTGGGCGCCGCGATGACCGAGTACTCGTCGGGCCGCAGCACGAGCTGCTGAAACATCGCGTCGGCGATGCGGTCCTTCATGACGACCTTGCCCGCGTCCTCTTTCCGCTTTCCGCCTTCCGCTTCGGTCACGGTCTGTTCACCGAAGCGCTCTTTCGCGACTTCGTATCCCCAGTCGCGGAAGCCGCCTTCGGTGAACTTCATGATGTTGCCCTTGTGGACGAGCGTCACGGATGGACGCTTGCGCTTGATGGCGTATTGAATCGCTTTGACCACGAGTCGCTGCGACCCGAATTTCGACATCGGCTTGATGCCGATGGCGCTCTTCTCGCGGATCTTCGCGCCGAAGCGGCGTTGGAGGAATTCGATGACCGCGTCGGCCTCGGGACTCTCCGCTTTGTATTCGATGCCCGCGTAAACGTCCTCGATGTTTTCCCGGAAAATGACGACGTCGAGCTTGTCGGGCTGCTTCACGGGCGCCGGCACGCCCGCGATGTAGCGGACGGGCCGGATGCACGCGTACAGATCGAGCACTTGGCGCAGCGCGACGTTGAGCGAGCGGATCCCGCCGCCGACCGGGGTTGTGAGCGGACCCTTGATCGCGATGCGATGCTCGCGAATCACGCCGAGAGTTTCCTCAGGCAGCCAGTTGCCGTTCTGGTTGAACGATTTTTCGCCGGCTAAGACCTCGTGCCACACGATGCTCCGCTTGCCGCCCGACGTTTTCGCCACCGCCGCATCGAAGACTTTGGCCGATGCCCGCCAGATGTCGGGACCGGTGCCGTCGCCCTCGATGAAGGGAATGATCGGATGGTCGGGCACGATCCAGTGCCCATCCCGGTATTCGATTTTGGCGCCGACGGCGCTGCCGCGGCGGCCTTCAACCTGTGTTGGCATGGCCCCCAGTTTACCACAAAAAGGCCGCCCTTTGCAGGCGAGCCGGGACGCAGATGTGACCTGCCGGAACGGCTCAAAGGTCTATGGGTAAGTGGTCTATTCCCAATGGGGTGAGGGATCTATGCGAATCGCACCTTGGAGCGTCAGCGGGGCACTGCTCACCGTGGCAATCGCCGGCTGTTTCGGCGGTACCGGCTCTGGCCTGGTCGGCATCTCCGGCGGCAACGGTGACAACGGTGGTAGCAATGGGCCGGCGGTCCTGGGCTTTTTCGTGCAGCCGAATTCAGCAGACGTCCGTCAAGTCATCTCGCCGGCCGTCGAGGTGGTCGCCCGCGATTCACTGGGCAATATCAACAGCTCGTTCACCGGACCCATCACGATTGGGTTCGCGTCCAACCCCACCGGCGCGAACTTGAGCGGGACGACCGTGGTACGACCCGTCAACGGCATCGCAAGCTTCGGCAACCTCGCCATCGATAGAGCCGGGACTTACACGTTGCAGGCCAGCGCCAGTGGCGCCGCGGCTACAACGAGCGGGGCGTTTTCGATTACGACCGTCACCGAACCCTAGAGGCGATAGCCCGCTAGGGTACCCGTCGTGGTCTGCAGGAACAGCATCCCCGCGATATCGTCGACCGCGTAGACTGGCTCGCGCTGTTTGCCCAGGTCGACGCGCGAGCGCGGCTGCGTGGTGTCTTTGTCGAGCTGGAGCAGCACGTTGCCGTTGCCGTCGGGTGACTTGGTCAACACGAACACGTACCCAGGTGTTGCCAGCGACGCCTTGAAGCGCTTCGACGCCAGCGCGCCTGCCTGGCTCGAGTAGCCCTGCAGCTGTGCCCCGCCCTGGCTGTACGCGGCCGCGAGCTGGCCCGTGATGCGCTTTGCAGTCGTGTCGGTCGCGTTGCGCGAAGCTTGGGCGAACGCGTCGCCGTACGCCGACGCCGCGGCGCCGTAGAGCCCGGCGCGCACGGAATTGATTCGGTACAGCGCCCGCAGCAGTCCGGGGAGCTGCGGCGCGGGATGATAAGCCTGCTGCTTGATCTGCCCGTCTCGGCCGACGATGGCGATGTTCTGTGGCGAGATCAGAACGATCCCCGCTTGGCGGAGCTCGATCGTGGTCGGATCTTCACCTCCCTGGAACTTTAGCTCGGCGCCGAGCGGGCGATATGTGCCGTCAAGGCGATTCACGGCATAGAGGTGATGGTCTCGACCCGCGAACACATAGAGCGTCGATCCCTCGACGACGTGGAGCAGCCCCTCGCCCGCGGCCTTACCACCTTCGATCGCATCCTTGAACTTCTGCTCGCCTCTCGCGAGGTCGATCACGTTCACTTCGCCGTTGGTCGCCGGGTCCGAGCGCGAGATATACAACAAGCCGCCCGGCGTGAGCTCGGCGTAGTCGAGCTGGCCCTTGATCTTCACGTCCTTTTGGAGGCGGACCGTCGCGGTAGCGACGTCGAGCACATTCACAAAGGTGCGCGACTCGGCATCCACGGCGAGCACGGCGGAGCCGCCCGTGATCAAGGCGCTCGTCACGGTGCCGCGCATCCGCAGCGGCTTCTCCGCGATGGTGGTCCCATCGTCGTAGCGGGCGACGTTGAGCCCGGTCTGCACCACACCGTTCACGATGCGCACGTTTCCCGTCGCCTCGTTGGCCGGCGGCGACTCGGGGAGGATGATGATCCCGGCCGGATGCTGGACGATGTCATGCACCCAACCCTGGATCAGCGCGGGCTTGGCCCAGAGCGGTTGCCCATCAGTGAGCCGGTACGCCATGAGACGGTCGTCGAAGCCGACGTAGATGCGATCGGGCCTATCGATCGACGGGAAGAGCCGCACGTGCTTGGCGGGATTGCCGGCCCGCGCGGTGGGCAGCGTGGCCGACCAGCGCGTGGCGCCGCTCTTGGCATCGAGCCCACGCAGGCTCGTCAGCGTGTTGACCACGATGACGTCGGGACCGGCCTGGAGCACTTCGAGCTGCGTGCCCTCAGACGCAACGCGCACCAGCCCTTGCATCAGCCCGCCGAGTCCACCCTTCTTGGGTCCGCTCTGCTGGAACAGCGACTCGCTGACCCAGCGCTGATTCCCGGTCTTGAGGTCGTACAACGCGACCACCGGTGGACCGGAAGCGCGCCTGCCGTGCACGATGAGCGTCCCGCTCTGGGGCAGGACGCGACGCGTGACGACGCGCGTGAGACCCAAACGCCGGGAGTCGAACAGCTCGGTGCCGGTCACCGGATCGAAAATGAGCGACAGGCCGGGTTTCGCCGCTTCCATCAGGAGTGAGCCTTCGACCATTCGGACGCTATCGACTGGGAGACCGCCGAGCTCCGATTTTTGCCAGGTGATCTGCCCGCGCTCGACATCGACGCCCGCGAGGCCGCCATCGCTTGAAACGAGCAGGGCGCCCGCCGGTGTGATCTGTTGCCACCGGATGTCGCCGTTGAAGTGGAGCGTCCACGATGGGACCGAGCCTATAGGGGCTTGAGCAGCCTGAAGCAGCGCGAGCAGCAGCGGCAAAGCCATGGGGCCTCCTGGGGAGGCCACATATCCCCCCACGGCAGTCCGCGGCGCAAGTGGGCTAGGGCGGCGGCGCCTGGCGGCTGAAGCGAACCTCCACGGTTCGCTGGGTGTCGATCTTCTTTGGGCGGCCGTAGCGATAGGTGGTGACGACCGTCAACGAGTCCTGTAGGGGTACGCCGCGCGCGATGTTGCGAAAGCGCGTCCGAAAGTTCATCGACCGGACGCTGACCAATGCCGACCGCTCCGGCCGGGTGAGCGAGGTCTCCGTGTAGCGCAGCTCGTACGTGACGGAGTCGAGGTATGCGGCGCCCGCCATATCGGCCGAGCCGATGCGTGCCGACGGCTCGAAATCGATTCGCACGAGCGTCTCTCCGCCGATCGAGTCCCGTCCCACCAGGCGGAAGCAGTGATTGGCGATGAAGTCGGCGTTGCCCAGATCCTGCAGGTCGGCGCTGTGGATCACGAGCGTGTTATCGGGACTGCCCCACGGTCCCCAGGCGGGTTCGACCACGCGGCCAACCGCGTAGGGATGATAGTCGTCGCTCGAGAATCGCAGCCTCCGAACCTCGGGTCGGCTTGTGTCGCCGCGCTGATTCACTTCCCGCAGCGCGAGCTCCAACTCGTAATGGAACGGATAGGAGTCGGCGAGCAGCTCGAACCGGCGCGCGTTTTCCTGCAGCTGATCAAACACGGCAAGGAGCGCCGCATCACTGGAGTCGGGCCGGCCGGGACGGGTGCACTGCTGGGCTGCGATTGTGACGGGTGGTAGCTCGATTGCGAGCCGCCGCAGCGCAATATGGACGATTGTCGCGCTGTCGCCCGTGATCACGACCTGCGTATCGAGCGGCGCGTATCCGATTTGGCGAACGCTCAGGAGGTACGTGCCAGCCGGCGTGCCGCTCAATGCGAAGGCGCCGGCGGCGTCGGTGAACTGGCGCCCGATGTTCGGGTGCAGAGTGACGATGCTGAAGCCGAGCGGGTATCCGGTCTCGGCGGTGACGACCGTGCCGCGGAGGGAGGGCTCCTGGGTGGCGGCGAGGGAAACGCACGCTAGCCCGAGAGCGAGTGTCAGGCGCACCCTCACGGGCCAGGTGGCCTCGTCATGAGCTCCACGGTGATCAACCGCTGCTCCTCTGTGCGTTCCATGAGCGATTCGCCCCGTGTCCGGCTGAGCGCGAGGATCCAATCGGTCACGAGAATCCCGGGCATTGCCTCACAAAATCGGCTCGTCGCGACGAGGGAGATGAGACCTAGGGCTGCCTGAGCCGGATGCGTCACTTCGACCACTGTGTAGCGAGCCATGTACGTCGTCGAGTCGAGGTACGTGGCACCGGCCACGTCACTCGTCTTAATACGGGTCGTGGGCCGGAAGTCGATTCGAATGAAGGTCCCGCCCTGAAGCGTGTCCCGGCCCACAAACGAAAAACAGTGGGTGCCCACAAAGCTCGAGTCCGCGAAATCCTCGAGCGTCGGCAGTCGGATGAGATCTTGGTTCTCCCACAGCCGTGTGAGCCACCGGCCATGGATGTCCTCTTCATATCCGACGCGGCTCACGATGTGCCCTGGGCGGTACGGCCAGCGATCCGTGGTTTTTACGTCAAGCGTGTCGGTAACCGACCGCTCAGTACGGCGCGGCAGTTGGAGGTCGGTGAGGGTGCGCTCGATGCGCAACCGGTGCGGGTGCTCCTCCGCGAGGAGGCGCATGCGACGCGCGTTCGCAACGACCTGATCGAACACGATGGCGAGCGCCGGAGTCACGGTCGGATCCGGCGCGCCGGGCCGCCGGCATTCAGAAGTGCCCGAAACGGTCACGGGAGGGAGGAAGACGCCGAGCCGCTTGAGCCGAATCAGCAGAGGTGACGTCGCCGGAATGGCGATTGTTGAATCGAATGGCAGGTAGCCGATCTGGCGTACGACGAGGTGGTAACTCCCAGTGCGGAGAGCGGCGATCCGAAAGTGTCCCGTCTCATCCGTCAGGCGAGGCGAAAGACCATTTACCTCCACGATGCCGTACGCAACAGGCTCGGACGTCTCGGCCGTGACGACCGTGCCGCGGAGGGAGGGTTGCGGAGCGTTGGTGACTTGAAGGCAGGCCAACCACGGGAGCCAGTTCATCGCCAGTCGTCAGAGTGGAGGAACTGTCATCAACGCATGGGCGACTCGTCCCCGTGCAGAGGCGTCCGTCGAACGTCAACAAGACTTTCCATCGGCCGCGAGCCGTGCTGAATTCCGCGATGCCTCGGGGGTTCGCTTCGTTCACGCCGTGCGGATCCATGCGCACATGTTTCGTGCGCGCCCATTGCTGCGCCATCACGTCAATCTGCTTGTCGAAAATCACATCCCGTCCCGTTCCATGCTCCGACTTGTCCGGCGCGAACGACAGGTACAGCACGCGTCCGTCGGGACCCGCGACCGCTTCGAGTCGACCCCAGATCCAGCTCGTGTGGCGTTCGCAGCGCCGCACGCCGGAGCCCAGGTCTTCGCATTTTGCCCACGGTACATTGTCTTGTCTGAGTAGGAATTGCTCGATGCTGTCGAGCTGCATCCCCGGCCGCATCCCCCACAGGAAGAACGGCGAGAGATCGGCTTTGTCCGGGTCGGAACAGGCGAGCAGCAGGGCGGCTATGCCGAGGACGCCGGCGGTGCGGGCGGACAAGGTCACCTCCGCGAGAGAATCAGTGAGATGCCCGAGGAGAGAGTCGAACTCTCATGGGGTTGCCCCCGACGGATTTTGAGTCCGTTGCGTCTGCCATTCCGCCACTCGGGCTGGGGGCGGAAATATAGCACGCCCAGGGCAACGTCCGAGATGCACGAACGGACCTTCCGGTAACGCTCGAGTTTTTTCCTCAACCTGACCCGCGCGCCGGTGGTCGCGCTCCTGCAACGCCACTTGCCGCGTCTCCTCCACAGGTGTCTCCGTAACGTGAAGGCACTTCCCCACGCCGTCTCTCGGCACGTTGCTTGCCGACCACCGCGCCGGAGCCGTCACGAGCAACGGCTCCTGAGTTCCCACTCACACTAATCGGAGGCACGCAATGAAACGCTGCATCGCAACTCTGGCCGTCCTGCTCGGCGCCGGTGCATTGGCCGCCTGCAACGAGCGGGGAACGGGCGCAGCTCTCC
>WNFU01004060.1_pt1 | contig 20002 bp, 14 predicted proteins | sample 5400121 | NCBI WGS metagenome assembly WNFU01 (sample SAMN13153360, study PRJNA577476) | soil metagenome | isolation source: 100 cm soil or saprolite under grassland replicate 1 | place: USA:California | collected 2016-06-15 | reverse complement strand
CAATTTATTTCCGCGAGCCAGGCGGGATTCTCTTCGAAATCGCAACCGACCCGCCCGGCTTCACATTGGACGAAGACTTGAATCAACTCGGCGAAAGTTTGCAGCTTCCACCGTGGCTGGAGTCGTCTCGCGCGCAGATCGAAAAAGTTTTGCCGCCGATCGCACCTCCGACAAACCAATGACACCGGATTTCATTCACGAGTTTGTTCCCGGCAGTTCGAATCGCACGCTGCTGCTCCTGCATGGCACTGGCGGGAATGAGCGCGATCTCATTTCGCTCGGACGCGAGCTTGACCCAAACGCGGCCTTGCTGAGCCCACGCGGAAAAGTTTTGGAGAATGGAATGCCGCGATTTTTTCGGCGGCTGGCTGAAGGCGTATTCGATCTGGAAGATCTCCAAAAGCGTACGCACGAGTTAGCCGATTTTGTCGCGGCCGCGGCGGATCGCTACGACATCGATGTCAAGAACCTCATCGCAATTGGCTACTCGAATGGCGCGAATATCGCTGCGAGCGTGTTGTTGCTGCGCCCGGAGACTTTCGCAGGAGCGATTCTGTTTCGCGCGATGCTGCCACTGGAGCCGCAGAAACCACCGGAACTCGCGAACGTTCGCGTCTGGATCGGCGCGGGAAATTACGATCCAATCATTCCGACATCAGAAACCAAGCGTCTGGTCCAACTTCTGCGACACGCGGGTGCAGATGTTACGGTCCGATTTCTCAACGCGGGACACGCTTTGACGCCCGAGGACATTTCGCTCGCCCGCGACTGGCTGCGCGGACTTTGAAGCTACGACATCGATTCCGTGCGTGTAGCTTCAGAGAAACGGAACCGGGACGATTTCCACCGGAATCGGCCCGGGCTTTTCCTTGCCAGAATCTTCGGACGCGCGCGCATCCAACTTCTTCCCGGGGCTGTTGAAGCCGCGTTTCACATAGCCGAGTGCGATTTCTTTTCCAAGCCGTTCGCTGCGCGTGGCACTGGTGATCCAGCCGGCTTCTTTTCCAGCCGTTGAAGGAACGGCAAGTTTCATTCCCGGCCGGAGCGGGAGATCATTCACGGAAATCAATCCACACAATCGTTTGTTCGTCTGGCCCGACATCTTCATTCGCGAGATCACTTCCTGGCCGATGTAGCAGCCTTTTTCGTAATCGATCGTCCGTTGCTCCAAATTGGCTTCGATTGGGATAATCTCCTCCGTCAGTTCGAAGCCCCAGCGAGGAATACCATGCTCGATTCGCATGACCTCTGCAGCGGCAGAATCGAGAAATCCAAATGCCGAGGACAATTCTTGCCGAACAGCATCATGACACGCGGCATCGCTCCAGATGTCCCAACCTGGCTCGGCCAAGCGGCGCAGGGAAACGATCCGGCCGTGCTCCGGCGTTGGCGATTCTTCTGACAGAACGTGAAACAGCGAGAATTGATCGGTGACGTCTTCAATTTGAACGTCGTCGGCAATGACGTAGCGCTCCAGCCGAGCGCGGAGTGTTTCGCAAAGCTCCTGCTCGGCATCCACCAAAAAGCACTCCCCATGTGCACCAACGAAAATGTGGGCGTTCATCTTGCCCTTGGCATTGAGCACACACGCCTCGATGGCGACCGTTTCGCTGGCTTTGCGCAAATCATTTGTGATTTGTCCATTGAGGAACCGAAATCGGTCCGTTCCAGCGATACGAAACTTTGTGCGCGCGGAGAGATCGAGAAAGGTCGCTTGCCCGGCTTGGAACGACTGCGTCATCCTTGTCCGGACGAAAAGCGGCTCAGCAGCTGTTTCAGAAAGCCACGACGCAGCCCTGTCGTTTCATTAGCGGCTCCGCTCGCTGGTGCCGCGAAACCGAGTAAAGGTTGCTGGGAACCCGCATCTTGCGGTTCGACGCTTTGCGTCTCCGATTCTGCTGAGCCCGTAGTCGATTGACCAGCGTCGGTTTGCTCATCTTGCTCGACCGTTGACGGCTCTTCGTAAAATGCCGCAGCAGGCTCATGCAAATATTTGCGCGCGACCGATGAATAATCGTCGTCGCCGTGACCCCACTGCATTTGCTCAAGCAACTGGTCCCGGGCCGCAGCGGTCACCCCCAAGTCCAGATAATGCGACAAAGCGATCTGACTGGCGATCTGCATATCTTTCAGCATGTGTTTAACAGAAAATTGCGGCTCAAAATCGCGGTCGAGCATTTTCGGCAGCTTCAGCGCCAGAGTGCCAGAATAACTGGCATTGGCACGCATCGCTTCGACGAATTTCTCCAGCGGCAAACCTAACGCTTGGACCAGTGCAAGAGCTTCTGCTGCGGCCTGCGCGCTTGCGGCAGTGATCATGTTGGTTGCGATCTTGATGGCGCTCGCCTGGCCAACTGTTCCGATCTCGATAATCGCTTTGCTGCTGGCCTCAAGGATGGGGCGCGCCTCCCGCAACGCCGCCTCGGTCCCTCCGACGTAATAAACCAGTTCGCCCTTTTCAGCTGCAGGCTTGCTTCCGGTAAACGATGCCTCTACAAAGCGCGCCCCCCGACGTTCGACAACTTCCGCCGCGGCACGCATCGAATCCGGAGCGACAGTCGAATGCGCAAGGACGACGTGACGCGGCGTAAGCTTTTCGCTTAGCTGCTCAACAGTCTGCAGCAGCGCTTCGTCATCGGAGACAAAGATCTGGATGTAATCGCAAATCCCCGCCAGTTCCCCAGGCGAACCGACAAAATTTGGAACAGGCCGCGGCGAGCGGTTCCAAACGTAAACCGGAAACCCTTTGCGGCGAAGATTCGCGGCGATTGCACGACCGATAATCCCGAGGCCGATGACGCCAATGTTTTTGTGCGTTGGGTAGGACATAGATGCGAGGCGCTCCATTGAGGCGACAGGTCGCTCTCAGACTGCCGGGAAAAATGGTCGGACGCAATGCCGAAATTGGGGAATCCCAAACAGGCAAGGTCCCATCTTTATTTTAGCGCGAATTCAGACAGGTAATAGAGCGCGACGGAGCCGACGGTTTGAAGACTCTGCGCGCTGATTTTATCCATTGTGTCATCGGCGGTGTGCCACCACGGAAAATCGAAATCAATGATGTCGAGCGTCGGAATACCAATCGCGTTCAGGGGCACGTGATCGTCGATCAGCTCCCGGCCAAGGTAGGTGAAATAAGTTCGCAACTTAAGCGCTTCCGCGGCGGCAAAAACATCGCGCGCCATTTCAGCGGGGGAATCTGTGGGAAGCGTGATGCCGAGCGACCGGTCGCCAACCATGTCGAACAGGAGCCCGCCGCGAAATTGTTTCGCGCCGGCGCCTTGCAGTTGCCGGGCAAAATAGCGGCTCCCGTACAAACCATCAGCCTGAGAGAACTGCTCGACAGCTTCCTCGCCATCAAAAAACACGAGCTCAATTTTCCTGGACAGATTCGGATGCTGTCCGATCACCCGGGCTAATTCCAGGAGCAGGCCAGTGCTGGAGCCGCCGTCGTTGGCGCCGACAAACCGAATGGTATCGAACATTTTGGTGTCGTAATGCGAGCACAACAAAAACAAGGGGGACGAGGCATTCCCCTGGCCGGAAAACTGGGCAAGCAAATTTACGAAGTGGATCTTCCCCCGTGGAGTGTCGTCACTGAATGTTTGACGCGTTACCTGCCAGCCTGAACGCCGAAGTTGATCCTCGATGTAATCTCTGGATTTTTCGATGGCCGTCGATCCAGCCGGGCGCGGCCCGAAATCAACAAGCCGTTGAACATGTGCGAAGGCTTTCTCGCCGGAGAATTCTTCCCAAATTTTTGGCGATCCACTCTTTGTCACTGAGGCAGCGAAGAAGAAAGCGAGAACCGCTGCTGCAAATGCAATCGCTATCCGATTATTCATCGCTTATCTGCTTCGAGGATTTTAACGCTCAACACTCCACGCCCAATGGTCAAAAAAAATGTCATCCCGAGCGGAGAGAAGGACCTCGCAATCGCAGCCAAGATTGCCCGCGGTACATTCTGTGAACCCACGAACCCAGCGTGAGATCCCTCACTGCGTTTGGGATGACCGCGCGTTGAACGGCTGAAGTGTGTCGTTCATGCCGCTTTAACAATTTAACGGTTCGACTCCGAAAGCTTTCGGAGCGGCGAAGTCAGCTCTCGGCCGGCGGCAGCCCAAGGGCAGCAACGATCCGCTGGAGATCGTCGGTTCCGTAGTACTCGATTTCAATCCGGCCGCGTTTGTCTCCGTGATGGATGGTGACGTGGGTGGCCAGATGTTGTTGCAAGCGGTTTTGTAAATCTTCTACTGCCGTTGCCGTAGCGCCGAGTTCAATCCCCACGCGTCGAGATTTCCGGCGAGGGCGTCCGATCCCAAGCTGGCGAGCAACCAGGCGCTCCGTGGAACGCACCGTGGCATTGCGGCGCAAAACTGTTTCCGCAGCGAGCAGTTGCTCCTCGGGCGCTTTTAATGCCAGCAGCACTTTCGCGTGACCGACTGAAAGCAAATTCTGAGCTAACCAGACTTGCACCTGCGGATGCAGATCCAAAAGCCGCAGCGCGTTCGCCACTGCCGCCCGACTGCGCCCCACTTTGAGTGCGATGTCCTCCTGCCGCATTCCAAATTCATTGGCTAACCTGGCGTAGCCCTGGGCTTCTTCGATGGGGTTGAGGTCGGCGCGCTGCAGATTTTCGATCAAGGACAACTCGAGCACTTCCAAGTCACTGGCGCTTCGAATTATGGCCGGCACCGTGGCGAGGCCAATTTCCTGCGCGGCGCGCCAGCGGCGCTCGCCGGCGATCAGTTCAAATCGCGCGCCTGCCTGCCCGCCACCGGACGGACTCGCCGTGGCGAGCCGGACGATGAGCGGTTGAATGATCCCATGCTGCCGAATCGAATCGATCAATTCCTGCAACGCTTCGCGTCCAAAATCTTTGCGCGGCTGCAACGCGCTCGGGACAATGGTTGCCAGGCCAATCTGGTGCACTCTTTCACCCGACTGTCCCCCATCTGCGCGCGGCGCGGCAACTGAAGGCGTGCCAATCAGCGCGCCAAGACCTTTACCCAGCCCAGACCGTGCCATGGGCCTGAGGCTACCGGAACAGCCTCATCAACGCAAACAGCAATCCGCGCGAGCAGGCGAAGCGCCATCCTTAAAAAAAATCAAAAAAAGTATTGACACTCAAAGCCGAAATTCAGTATCAATGCGGATGGCTCCAAAATAGACACAGACTTTTGCCCGGTACAGTTCTTTGTCTGTTCGGAACCCAGTGAACAAGAAAACCAAAACAAAACATGACCGGGAAAGAGAAAGAACACATCCCATGTATTCATTGATTCAACTTAAAACGTTAGTATGCGGACGAGATCCGGCTCGCTCGCTGCCTTTACGGCGCGGGTTCCTTCTCATCCCGCTCATTCTGGTGTGCTTTGCGTTTGCGCCACAAATGCAGGCGGCAGAGGGAGACATTGGCGGTGGCAACACCGTCGAGGGGTTCCACGCCCTTAACTCTTCCACCGTGACCGGCGGGTTCAATACCGGGCTTGGGTGGTACTCGGGAGGGTTCATAACGGACGCCTTTTTCAATACCGCTGTCGGCGCGGGATCGCTGGACCTCAACAATGGGAATTCCAATACCGCAGCCGGCACGGGAGCGATGTTGCTCAACATCACTGCCAACAACAACACGGCCGTTGGAACCGACGCGTTGCTGTTTAATGATTTCACCGTAACCTCGCCCTCCACTGCCAACGACAACACCGCGCTTGGTTTTCAGGCGCTCTTTAATAACCACGACGCGTTCAACAACACCGCCGTCGGTTCTGGCGCGCTGTTCAATAATGACTCGGTCGGAACCCTGCCCGCGACTGCCTTTGACAACACCGCCGTTGGCGTTGAGGCACTGTTCAGTAACACTGATGGCCTCTTCAACAATGCTGTCGGCGCCTTTGCGCTCCTCTTTAACACTACCGGATTCGGCAACAACGCTTTTGGCGAGTCCGCGCTTTTCTTCAATGGCACCCCCGCTCAAAACACCGCCATTGGTGATGTCGCGCTCGCGTTTAATGACTTCAGCGGAGCCGGCACCGCGAACAACAACACGGCAGTTGGCGGTGCGGCGCTCTTCAATAACGATGGTGGCAGTGAGAACACAGCCGTGGGTACAGGGTCAGGACAAAACTTGGTCTCTGGCTTCAATAACACTTACGTCGGCGACTTCGTTGGTACCCTCGCCCCCGACGAAAGCAGTACGATCCGCATCGGCGACCTCTCGAACGGGAACGGGGCCGGGTCCTTAGCCTGCTTCATCGGTGGTATCTGGTTTAACTTCCAGCCTGTTGGCGGCTCCGTTGTTGAAGTTACTCTAGACCTTGCGAACGACAAACTTGGTTGGGATGTTGGCCCGAACCAGAGCGCACCTAGCGTACCTTCTCGTGGCGCACCTGCGCGTCGTAGCGCACCCGGCGCGCCCGCACAGCGCCCCACCGAGCACCAAGCCATGCTCAATGACAAAGTTGAGAAGTTGCAAGTAGTGGTCCAGCTGCAACAGAAACAAATAGTGACTCTCACAGCCCAGCTCAAAGAGCAGGCCGCGCAAATCCAAAAAGTGAGCGCCCAGGTCGAGATGGTCAGGTCGGCGCCCCAAGTGGTAGAGAATCGATAAAACTGTGGAGGGAGCGCTGTAGAGAAGTCGGCGCCTCCTGGATACAGTTCTAAGAAACAGCCGCCGCGCGAAACCGCGCGGCGGCTGTTTTCTTTGTGACAAGCTGTAGCCACGGCGCTGTGTCGCCGTGCGGGTCGCCAATGCGGTTGAGCGCCTCGACACAGCGAGGCGGCTACAACTTGTCGCGTTGAAGCAGGTATTCGAACGGTCGGAAAACAACTCCGCCAGCGCCGTAGGCACGTCAAGTTTCGTTTGACTACCCGTTGGTCTTCCGTTTTCTTGGTCCGAATTGCGGAAGACCAATTGCAGTTTACTCCTGATTATGAGAAAACTTTTTACCCTGACGATGCTCATCTCTTTTGCGATGATTTGCTCCTGCCAAAAACAAGATTCGGCGGCCGAACGACAACTTGCTCAACGGAAAGCGGAGCTGGACACACGCGAGAAAGCATTAGATGAAAGAGAGAAAGCGTTGGCCGAAAGGGAGAAAGCCACAACGAACATTCGGAGGATTCCCGCCGACGTTCAGGGCCGAATTGCGGACCCCGCCCAGCTGAAAGCTGAAAGAGCCAAGAGAATACAACAGCTCCCCCCCGACGTTCAGAAGCTGATTCCCGACCCGGCGCAGGTGCAAGCTGAAAGAGAGAAGAGAAGGCAACAAATGCTGGAACAAGTACAAAGAATGAGGTCTGGGTCGGCAGGATCTCCTGCGGCTACTTTTACAAATCCGTCGGCAGCATCTCCTGCGGCCGAGGCCACTTCCCCAACTCCGTCGCCGACTCCGCAGTAAGTCCGAGGCGCTACTTACGCGCCTCGTCAAAATCGCGGCAAATTCGCGCGTTGTTGTGCGAGATCCCGAGCGTATCGGAGCGTGTCGATGGAATCGACGTTCTTGTCGCGCCGAATTGCCTTAATTCTTAGAAAACGCAACGCGAGTCCACTCACGTGACGCGTGCTGGGCTGGATTGAATTGAAGGCGACCTCGAGCACCATATCCGGTTTCACGAGATGCAATAATCGGACAATGACAAATCGCGTCGAGAAAAGCCAAGGCGTCCCCAATATTGTAGCGCAGTTTTCCAAACCTGCTGTATCGCCGATTTCCAAATCGGCGCGATGCGCGACATCGAGCGGCCCGCTGGTTTGGAAACCCGCGACACGGCAGACTTGTTCGCCGCAGCGAATCCGTCCGGTGGCGGGGAAGTCTGCGCTACGGCGCGTCGTCCCGATTTTGGTTCCATCGGCTTCCGGCGCAGCATAGGTTTGCGCAATGCATCGCATTACGAACGCCAGCACCAAAGTCTTTACCCTGGGTCATTCACCCGATCCGGATGACGCGTTCATGTTCTATGCGATGGCGGAGAACAAAATCGACCTCCGTGGTTATCGGTTCGACCATCGGCTGGAAGATATTCAGACGCTAAATGAGCGGGCGCGGCGCGGTGAGTTGCATATTTCTGCAATCTCAATTCACGCGTACGCGTATGTCGCGGATAAATACGCGCTGCTGCCGTGTGGCGCGAGCATGGGCGATGGATACGGACCAGTTGTTGTGAGAAAACGTCGAACACCGAACATTGAACATCGAACATCGAACGCTTCAACGGTCCAACGCTTCAACGCTTCAACGGCCGAAGAATCCGTTCGCGAGCTGTTGGAGAGATGCACGATTGCCGTGCCTGGCGAGATAACGAGCGCGTTTCTGGCGCTACAGCTTTTCCTGGGAAAATTCGATTATCTCGTCGTGCCGTTCGATAAAATTTTTGACGCAGTCAAAAACGGCCGCGCTGACGCTGGGTTAATCATCCACGAGGGGCAGCTCACCTACGCGCAATCCGGTTTTGAGAAGATTGTCGATCTCGGAGCGTGGTGGAAACGCGAAACTAGCTTGCCATTGCCCCTCGGTGGCAATGTGGTGCGCAAAGATATCCCGCCAGCAGTCCGGCACGATCTCAGCGAAATTATTCGCGAAAGCATCGATTACGGCCTGGCGCATCGAGACGAGGCGGTGCGCCATTCGCTTGCCTACGCGCGCGACATGGACGCGAAACTCACCGGTAAATTCATCGGCATGTATGTGAATGAATTTACTCGCGATTACGGTGAGACTGGACGCGCGGCTATTCGCAAATTTCTGACTGCCGCGCGTGATAAAGGCTACATCGACGTTCCAGTCGAAGTGGAATTTGTCGAATGACTCAATGAGCAACGGCTTGCGCAGCCGTCATGCTTCCTCGACGGCTCGAAGCCGTCGTTCCTTGGCCTCCAGAATTTTCTTGCCAGAAGGTTCTCCACGAACGTATCAATAATGGCTTGGTGAAGGCGTTGCTGCCAGCCAGGGGCGATTTTCTCCCTCTCGCGCGAGTCGGAAGCTGGTTTCTTGCATGCTTGGTTCGGGCATTTGTCAGCTGCAAGAAAAACCAGCTGGTGAACAAAGCGAAAGCCGCTGGCCTAACGACTGCCGATTTTCTACAGATCACCGCGGGCGGAAGCGATCATGGCAGACAACGACAAACCAAAGTTTGATTTACCCTGGGCGACGCTGTTGCCGCTGGTGGCAGTTCTCGCGGGAGTCGTTGCTCAGTACAAGCCGCTGGTGAGTACACGCCCGCCGATTGCTGCCGAAAAGACTATTCCAGTCATCGCCGCACAGGATGTAGACGCGCGTTTGTGGCAGGACCCGATCAGTGTCGCGGAAAAGCAGAAGGCATCGCTGGATGCACAAATCGAGGCAGGCACAGTTAAACAAAGCGCCGCCGAATCGCACGACATCTGCGCCTTAGCCGAGCTTCTTCGCCGCAATGCATCTTCCGCTCGTGTTCTCCTGCTCATGGTAATGATCGACGCGGGACCGTACAGTGAACAAGGCGAGTCACGCCTGCGCGCGCGCCCGGCAGTACTCGAAGCCTTGAGCGAGAGCGGATTCGCGCCTCTCGATGGAGAGCACATAGGCTTTGTCACGGCAGATTGGCCACCGCAGCAGGAGGAAGCCGTCGGCCAACGCCCGATAGCGCGGGCGCTGTTGCTTCCTTGGGAACAGTGTATCGCCAGGGATCCGCCGCACGCCCACCCTAAAGATACCAGGTGGGTGATTGTACTCTGGCTGCCAGCGGCGAGCTTCAATGTTAATCCGCTAAGCCGTTTTGCCAGCATCATCGATCAACTGGCCGGCGACATTCGCGACAAGATTGACATCGAGTTAATCGGCCCGGCAAATTCCACGGGGCTGCAAAGCATGGTGCGTGAGGTGCGCCAACCTCCGGGTCTGCCGCAGAATGCCAAGGACACGCTTAAAGAGATTTCGATATTCTCCCCGCGCGCGACAGCTTCGGACGAGTGGTTGCTTTTCCGGCCAAGTTCTGCCGGCGGTGCTGCGGAAGTCCGTTCAGCTTCGAGAGAAAAGACCGTTCAGGAGCTTCTGGAAACAGCTGCGCCAGGCCTTGAATTCGTCCGCACGATCGCTCCTGACGATTTCATTGTGGAAAAGTTGATAGCCGAACTCACGCGACGCGGCGTTCCGGTGGTACAGCAAACAACGCCCGACGGAACGTCTTCCCAGGTCGCTCATATCGTAATTTTGAGCGAATGGGATACTCCGTACGGTCGATCGTTGAGCACGATTTTTGCGGCCCAGGCTTCTGGTCGTACCATTAGTGAGATCATTCGGGAACCGGAGAAGTGGCCGCGATGGGTGCATCCGTACCGGTATCTGCGCGGAATTGACGGGCAATTGCCAGGCGATCAGGCCAAGGAAAATCAGCGCGACCAAGTGCAAAAAAACCCGCTCGGTCAGGACACAATCGCGACCGAGGCGACCGAAGGGTTGAATCAATCGGATTACCTACGGCGGCTGGCGCGGCAAATGAAAGAGGACAACACGCGCTGGCAAAAGGAGGACGGTTCAGGTATTCGCGCGATTGGTTTGCTGGGGTCTGATGTTTATGACAAACTGATGATCCTTCGGGCGCTGCGTCCACAATTTCGCGACGCCCTTTTCTTTACGAATAATTACGACGCGCATTTCGAGCGCCACGACGATTGGGATGATACGCGCAATCTCATTGTCGTCTCCCCTTTTGGCAGTGCACTACCTGAAACTTTCAGCCGGCAACACATCGCCCCGTTTCGTGATACCAACCAGACCGCCACGTACGTCGGCACGCTCGTCGCGACGGGCCGAATGACAAGGGCGGAAGCGGACTACCTTTCATGGCAACCGCGGATCTTCGAAATCAGCCGGCACGGAGCCTATGATCTGAGTGATCCGTGGTACCTCGAGGGAAAAAACCTTTCCGTGTCGAACAAGAGGTGGTTTCGCGATTGGCTGTTTGCGCCGGGCGTGATCTGGCGGCTGATCCTCATCGCGCTCGCCGCGCTGGCCATGGCGGCCTGGATCAGTGTGAGCATCGCCAGGCGCACATTGCCCGGGGGAGGCACCGCTATTGAGCGTCTAAAACGCGCGCTCGTCAGCACAGTTTTTTGGTTGGTCTGTGGCGGACCACTCATCATTTTCGCGGTTGCTCTGGTTGCACAGTACTGGGCACCCGAAGAACCGCTGGCCTTTTTTTCAGGCATCAGCATTTGGCCAACTGAAATGCTGCGCCTGATCGCGTTCATGCTCGCGATCTTTTTCATGTTCAAAGCTGGTTTTGATCTCCGCGCGAATGCGAAGAAAATCGAGGGAGATTTTTCGTTTGCTCCCTTGGAGTCGACGCCATTTCGATGGCTGGATCTTGGCATCGGCTTCGAGCAATGGCAGATGGAGGAGCCTGCGCGAACTTCACGCTTTGCCGCTGAGGAAGCATGGCACGCTTATCTTCGTCGGAGCAAATTTTGGCCGCGGTTTATCCGAATTGGGATTCTCTTTGTGCTGTATTCCATTTTCGCCTTCACGGTTTTGCACTTGTTTCCTCAACCACCGCCGCCCGCGCGCGCTCACATGGCGTTTCAGATCGACATGCTTTTCTTTTATCTCGCTGGGATCGGCCTGCTGCTTCTCTCGTTTTACGTAGTCGATGCCATCCAATTGAACAGCAATTTCATTCGTATGTTTGGCCGAGAAGTAACTAAATGGGGAGACAAGTTCGTTGATCGCTCTCATCGCCATCCACCTTTAAGCGAAGAGGAGCTTTCTGCTTATCACGAGATTTTTTTTGTCGCACAACGCACTCAGGCAGTAGCGCCGCTGATCTGGTATCCGCTGCTCGTCCTCACCTTGCTGGTTGTCGCGCGTTCCTCCATTTTTGATGATTGGACGTGGCCTGCCAACCTGCTTTTGATTTATGCCATCACCGCTGCGTGGGCGCTCGGCAGCGCATTTTTGCTCAGGCGCGCAGCGGAACAATTGCGCGAAACTGCGCTCAATGACCTGCGGCGGTTTCGTCTTTTCGGCCGGGAAGTCGAAGCCAAACGGCAGATGTTCGACGAGCTCATCGCCGAAATCCGCGACCTCAAGACAGGCGCGTTCGCTCCATTGAGTGATCAGCATTTCATTCGCGCGGTTCTCTTTCCCGGTGCCGCGCTCGGTTTGCTCGCGGTCAGCCAGCGTTTGTTCGATCTTTTCTAGGTAACGTAAGTTAAGAATTTTCTTGCCACACGATTCGCGAGAAGCGTATCAATGATGGCTCGGTGAACGGACTGCTGGCAGCCAGGGGCGATCTTCTCCGTCTCGCCCCAGTCGGAAGCTGCGTGATTGCGTGTGCACTGCTCGGTTTTGCCGGCTGCGGAAAAAACGAGCCAATTGACGAAGCGAAAGCGGCCGGGAAAACAACCGCTGATTTTCCGCAGATCACTGCCGACATTTTCAAACCAATGGACGGCGGCATTGATCTTTCGCCGGCGGAAATCATGGGTCGCAATACTTGGAATCTGTGGAGCGGTGGCAACCAGCATTTTTGGAATCACGCCGCGCAGGACAGCTACGGTCTGATGGACCTGTTGAAGATGCTCGACAACCGCAAATTTCCACGCGGTGAGCGCTTCAAAACTTTGGGCCTGGTGAACGAGCCTGGATTTCGCGCTCCCAGCAAGCCCGATCAATTCGGCTTGTGGCTCGATGAGCAAGTCGAACCGGAACCGGCAGGCATCGATGAAACTGTTTACGGCAAACCTTCCGGCGTGCTCGGCTTTCGGCTTTTTCCAAATCCGGAATTCAACGACGAAGCGCGCAAGAAATGGGACGGCAAACGTTTCTACGAGGACGGGGCTTATTACAATGATAATAAGCTCATTCGACCGTATCGCGTTGGCGTCGCTTGCGGTTCCTGTCACATCGCTCCAAATCCAAGTAATCCGCCGGACGACCCGGAAAACCCGGATTGGAAAAATCTGGCGTCGGCGATTGGCAATCAGTACATCAACGAAGGGAAAGTCTTCGCCTGCAACGTCGAAAAGGGCGGATTTTTTTACGAAATGCTAGCCGCCCAGCCGCGCGGCACTTCCGATACTTCGCGGATCGCGACCGATCACATCAACAACCCAAATGCGATCAATGCTATCTTCTTGCTAAAGGTGCGGGAAGACATCGCGGCGACGGAAAAAGTGGCAGGCGGGACCCTGACGTTGCCCGATGAAAAAGAAGACATGTGGCCGGTCCCGCACATCTTGAAAGATGGCGCCGATTCCGTCGGCGTGCGCGGCGCAGCGATCCGCGTTTACGTCAACATCGGCATGTTTTCCGAGTATTGGCTGACGCGCCACAACCGGCTGATCGGACTTACTCCGCAAAAACCTTTCGAGATATCGTATGCGCGGGAGCATTCGGTTTTCTGGCGCGCGACAGAGGAGCGGCTCGACAATATTGCTGCGTTTTTCCGCAATCTGAAACCGTTTCATCTGGCCGACGCAGAAGGTGGACAAGCTTACATCACAACGGATTCGACCGTGATGACGCGCGGAAAAGAAGTCTTCGCCGAAAGCTGCGCGGTTTGTCACTCGAGCAAGCAACCGCCGCCGAACATTGACCCGCGATCTGGCGAAGGAAAGGGCTGGTTCCGCGCAGCCGTGATGGATCCCGATTTTCTGAAGGACAACTTTCTTTCAGATGATAAGCGCTATCCATTGACTAAGATCGAGACCAACTCGGCGCGCGCGTTCGCGACAAACGCAAAAGCTCGTCACATCTGGGACAACTTTTCTTCGCAGACTTACAAGGAACTCTCGCCGGTGGACGAGCTGGAATTTTTCAACCCGTTTGACGAGACACATCCGATCAAATTCAAACCGAAAGATAAAGATGTCGCCCCTGGCTATTATCGCACGCCGTCGCTCGTCAGCCTTTGGAGCTCTGCGCCGTTTTTGCACAACAACATGCTGGGAAAATTTACCGGCGATCCTTCCGTGGCGGGTCGCATGGACGCGTTTAACGATGCGGTCGAAAAATTACTCTGGCCGGAAAAACGGCTGAACAAAGATTCCATCTGGCGAACCCAAAACGAGTGCACGTTCCATTTGCGCAAGGAATTTGTCCCGAAACCATTCGACAAGTTGGCAGGGCCGGACGGTTACATAAAAATTGGACCAATTCCGAAAGGAACACCCATCAACCTGCTGGCCAATCTGCAGCCGGACTTTCAACACGCAGACGTCTTTCTCAAAGCCGCAGGAAAATTGATCAGGATAAATGCCGGGAACCTCTCGCCCGAAGCAGCCGACGCCGAACTGCGTAAACTAGTTCCCGACCTCATAGCGATGAACAAATGTCCGGACTTTGTTGAGGACAAGGGCCACTACTTCGGCACTGATTTAGCTGATAACGATAAGCGCGCGCTAATCGAGTACCTGAAAACGTTCTAATCTCGCGTTAACGAAAGGAAACAACATGGCAGTTACAGTTGCAGAAATGTTGAAAATGTCGCAGGCGCAGCTCGACGACCTGTTCACTCAAAGTCCAACCGGCGAAATCCCAGGCGGCGAAGCCAAAGGCACGGCGATCATCGCGCCGGGAACGACTTACACACAGGACATGGCCAATTTCGTAAGTCATTTTGCATGGCAGGGAAAAATTTTCGATCCAGCAAAGGGAACTTTGCGAAACAAGATTTTGCCCTTTGGGCTGAACGCGATCATCGCCAAGGTTTATAAAGGTTCGAGCTGGATGGATGGCAAGGAGTGCATCGTTCTTGATTATTCCGAAACTTCGCTGGTGGCGCACTGGGTGCGTGACGAGATTCGCGAAGTCGCGCCGCGCGTTTATCTGGGCAAAGTCTATTTGGGCAAAAAGCGATTGATTGATTTCGCCCTTGAATTTCCGGCATCGGGGTAATCGCATTCCGCGGCCATGGCCGACGCTCCAGATCAACCCGCAGGCAGCCGGCGCTGGAAGTGGCGTGCTGTGCTGCTCGCGATTGTGGGGCTTTTCATAATCGGCTGCTTGTATCTCGTCGGCCGCTTTACGCGTGATGAGCCCGTCACTTACACGAACCCGGAAGATCACTTCAAATATGGGTCAACAGGCGGCGAGCGCGAATCGGGCATTCCCTACTGGATTTGGAAGGTGTTACCGAAAATGTTCCCAGAATATTTGCCCGGAAAAACGTACACCCCGGGGAAAGAATATGTATCGCTAGGCTTCCTTTACGAGCCTGGCAAAGATCTACCGATTGGGGTTTCGCGTCGCAACACCCAGGGACTCGATCGGGTTTTTTTGAATTGCGCGATTTGTCACGCCGGCTCCGTGCGTGAAACGCCGCAAAGTACGCCCATCATCTACGCCGGCATGCCGTCGAATACGGTCGACCTCGAGGCGTTCGAACGTTTCATCTTCGCCTGCGCAACGGACCAGCGTTTCAACGCGCCGCGGATCATGTCCGAGATCGAAGCCATCGGCGGCAGATACGATTTCATCAACCGATTTCTGCTGCGCTTTTACGCTATCCCGTTCATGCGCGAACGCTTGCTCATGTTGAAAGGCCATTTCCGTTTCGCTGAATGGGAACCGGACGCCGGCCCCGGCCGCACCGACACGTTTAACCCGGCCAAGACGCTCCTGGAATTTCCTCTCGAAAAACTGGAAACGCGTGAGCTGGTTGGCCTGTGCGATTTTCCATCGATCTGGCTGCAAGGCCTGCGCAAGCAAAGAAATCTCCACGCCCACTGGGACGGTAACAACAGCCTCATGGAAGAGCGCAATAAAAGCGCGTCATTCGGCACCGGTGCGTTCCCGCCCACAATCGATCTGAAACAACTCGCGCGCGTCGAGCAATGGCTGCTCACCAAAGAGCCGCCCAAATATCCGTTCGTCATCGATGCGCAACTCAGCACACAAGGCGAAAAACTTTATGCCCAATACTGTGCCAGTTGTCACGGACGCAACGGCCGCGATTTCAACGGCGAATACGTCGGCGACGTTGTGCCGATCGATAAAATCGGCACTGACCGTCACCGGCTCGATTCCTACACCGAAGAACTGGCCGTGGCGCAGAACAATCTCTACGCCGGTTATCCGTGGCGTTTCAGCCATTTCCGGAAAACTTTCGGATACGCAAACTTGCCGCTCGACGGCGTATGGCTGCGCGCGCCGTATCTGCATAACGGCTCAGTACCCACATTGCGCGATCTGCTGAATCCCGGCGCCGAACGCCCGCCGGTTTTTTATCGCGGATATGATGTGTTCGACCAGGCGAAGGCCGGATTTGTTTCAGACGTGAGCCGATTCGACGACGAGGGGCGCAGCAAAGATGAACCGGAAAATCCAAGAAAATATTTCAGATTCGACACTCAGGTAAAACCCGGCGGCGCGACACCGCGCGACCGGAACGAAGGCAATTCAAATGTCGGCCATGAAGGATGGGAATACGGAACGATGCTTTCTGCCCAGGAGAAGGACGCAATCGTTGAGTATCTGAAAACATTTTGACCAGTCCGTCACCGACACACCAAATGAATCTTTCACCGAAAACGAAACGTATCCTTTGGGTCTCTGCGATTATGCTCGTGATCCTGGTCGCGGTCGGCGCGTACTTTACTTGGACAAAATTTTTCCGCGAAGAAAAGGAGGTCTTTGCGAACGAAGAGGAACATTTCAAATACGGTTCGCTGGGCGCGGAAGGCGATCGCGGTATCCCGTATTATCTCTGGCTAGTTTTGCCACGGGTTTTCCCCGAGCTCATGCCGGGACCGGGCGGCTATAAGTCGCTTGGCGTGGTTTGGGAAGAGGGACACGAAATTCCGGTTGGCTTTTCGAAAAAGGTGGTTGGGTTCGCGCGGATCACGAACAACTGCGCCGTCTGCCACACCGCGACCTACCGTCTGAGTGAGGACGAAGTAACGCATGTTGTCGTCGCGGGGCCGGGACACACCAACAATGTGCAAAGCATGCTGAGGTTCCTGTTTAAAGCTGCACACGATCCTCGGTTCAATTCGGACATCATCATGAATGAGATCCGGCTGGTCAACGCGAACAACTATCGCAACGGCGGACTCTCGTTTATCGATCGGCAAATTTACCGTTACCTGTTGATTCCGTTCACGAGGAAAGCGTTGCTTCGACAGGAAAAACAATTCACCTGGATGGAGCGCTACGTCACCGGCGCGAAGCCAAAGCCGGATTGGGGTCCCGGTCGCGATGATGCCATGAACCTGACAAAATATTTCATGACAAGCATGGCGGAGGACAACACGTTTGGGCCCACCGATTTTCCGTCGGTCTGGAACCTTGGTATCCGCAGCGGAAAGGACAACGCCGGAAAACAGATGTTGTTGAACTGGACCGGCGACACGCCGGCAGTGCGCTCGGTTTTAATCGATTCGGCGCTCGGTCTGGGCGCACCGGCACGGCCGTGGTTTCTTCAGCGCATGGCCGATCTCGATCATTATTTGAGTAATCTGCCACCGCCTAAGTGGCCCTTTGCTGAAACAAATCCGATTAACCAACAGATGGTGAGTGAAGGCCAAAAGATTTACGCGCGCGATTGCGCGGCGTGTCATGAACCGCGCGCTGAATTTACGAACAAGGTGGTCCCTATCACCGACATCAAGACCGATCCGGAAAGGATGTATTCGTGGTCGAAAGATGCCGCAGCAGAAGCAAACCGGCGCGTCAAGAAATTGGGGATCGATCGTCCACCGATGGTGGAGACCCAAAATCCGTACGGATACGTCTCGCCGCCGTTGGATGGAATCTGGCTGCGCGCGCCTTACCTTCACAACGGCTCCGTCCCCACGTTGCGCGATTTGCTGAATCCGGTGAATGAACGCCCGCAGACGTTTCATCGCGGTTACGATGTTTTTGATCCAATCAAAGTAGGATTCAAGGAGCCACCAGCGCGACCAACCGGACCCAATGGCGTACTAACGCAGCCGTATTTGCTTTTCGATACGCGGGAAAACGGCAATCACAATGTAGGTCACACGTACGGCACGCAGCTGTCGAACGAGGACAAAGAGAAATTGCTCGAGTATTTGAAGACGCTTTAGGACGTTTTGTCCTTCGCTTCCCCTTACCCTTCTTACTCTTCAGCGGAGGTATTTCAGTAGAGGCGGTGTTTCCGACAGACGTGCCATCGTGATCCCATTTAGCGACAAAACGCGCGGCCATGGGAGCCACACCATCGGGGCGTTGTGGAAAAAGGATTTAGCGAAGCTCCTCAAGGAAACAGAAAGTAAGCGCGGATTACGCGCCGGCGCGCAGGCTGGGGAACAGCGGATCAAACACAGAGTGAGATTCTCTCCCGCCGATATTTTCATGCTTAACGAAGACGTAATTTAGGCTTGTAAATTTTCGGCTATCCGAATAAAAGCGTAGAATGCGGGCGGCGTTGTGCAGCACAACGCGGGATAGCTTGTTCGCGTCCACGCGGTGGACAGTTGTGCGCCAAGCGGCCGATTCCCAGACATCATCGCAGCATGCGCTTAGCGCGCTTTCCGAACTCTGCCAAACTTATTGGCGACCGGTTTATCTTTTTTTGCGGCGAAAAGGAATCCCACAGCACGATGCGCAGGATCTCACGCAAAGTTTTTTTGCAGATCTGATCGAAGACCGCACCTACGCCCGCGCCGATCAAATGAAGGGTCAGTTCCGGTCGTTTTTGCTCGGCACACTGAAGCATTTCCTGGCGCACGCGCGTGACCGTGAGTGCGCGCAAAAGCGCGGCGGCGGCACCCTGCCGGTGCGATTGGATGAGGTCGCGCTTTCCGAAGCCGAAACGCATGCGGCGCGGTATCGGAACTGGAGCACCGATGGAGTGTTCGAGCGCGAATGGGCGGCTTGACAGGCGCGGCCGCAGCGGTTCCGTACGAAGAAATGGCGAGGCGACTCGGGCGCGCGGCCACGACGCTGCGCAGCGACGTAGCGCGTTTACGAAGGCGATACCGTGCAATTTTGCGGGAAGAGGTCAGCAGCACGGTAGTCGATTCGCGCGATGTCGATGAAGAGTTGCGCCATCTGCGCCAGGCACTGGCGGCCACATGAAGAAAAAATCGCGATGCCTGCCATAAACAAAATCGCGCGCGTTTGCGAAACCTGTGGATCGCCGATTGAAACGACCAACTCAGGCGACTTCGGTTGCATGGTGTGTCTTTATGACGCTGCATTGGCTCCCGACCCAGAGGAGGGCGAAGTTGCGTTTGCATCGGTACCAGATCAATTTGGTGCCTACACAATAGAGCACCACGTTGACGGCAGCGTATGGGAGCTGGGTCACGGCGCAATGGGCGTCACCTATCGCGCGCTCGATAAAGTGCTCGACCGCCCGGTCGCGCTTAAAATTATTAGCGCCAATGTTGGATCGCGCAGCGCACATGCGCGTGAGCGGTTCATGCGGGAAGCGCGCGCCTCGGCTGCGTTGCGCCACCCGAATGTTGCGACCGTGTATCAATTCGGAGTTCGCGAGGGAACCGGCCAATTCTTTTATGCAATGGAACTGGTCGAAGGCGAAACGCTGGAAGAACGCGTTCGACGGCGGGGACCGCTCGAAGTTCTGACCACGATTGATATCGCCCTCCAAGTGACCGCCGCGCTGGCTGCCGCGGAAGAACGCCGGCTCGTGCATCGCGATCTCAAACCGGGGAATCTGATGCTCGTGAGTGCGGGCGCCGCCAAAAAGGTACGGATGCAGCGCGCCGTCCCTACCGTAAAAATTATCGATTTCGGTGTCGCCAAGGCGGTGTCGGAGAAAACGAATGAAATGGCGCTCACGCACGGCGGATTCGTCGGCACACCTGCCTTTGCCAGTCCGGAGCAATTCACGAACGCGGCTGTCGATGTGCGCTCGGACATCTACTCGTTAGGCGCGACGCTCTGGTTTTTGCTGACCGGTCACACGCTTTTCAACGGTCAAACGATTGAAGAAATTCGCCGCGCTCAGCAATCAAATGCGCTTCCCATCGCACAACTGAAAGCAGCCCGCGTCCCGCGCCGCCTGAGGTCGTTGGTCAAATCCATGCTCGCCATTG